>Ga0172363_10000142_pt1 | contig 45262 bp, 44 predicted proteins | sample LakKivs2_kivu2a2_FD_114541 | JGI IMG/M metagenome (GOLD analysis project Ga0172363, IMG submission 114541) | Sediment microbial communities from Lake Kivu, Rwanda - Sediment s2_kivu2a2 | ecosystem: Environmental > Aquatic > Freshwater > Lake > Sediment | place: Rwanda: Western Province, Lake... | reverse complement strand
GAAATAGTAAAAATCGCCCAGGTTCACGTGGCGACACAGGACACCGAAATGGCCGTCCTGGGAACCGGAGGCCAGATAGACATCCACCTCGACGCTCACGTCGTCGAACTGCCGGCCAGGATGGGCCCAGGCAAACCAGTGTGGTCCTTCCAGTTTAATAAAATACTCGCCCTCCTCGTAACCGCGCTCGAACCGCTCGCGCATGTCCTTGCCCCATCCGCTGCCAGGACTACTGAAATCGTCCTGAGACAGCACGCTCTGATCGCTGCCCCGGGTGCATCCACCGGCCAGTAGCAACAGAGCAACCACGACCAGGCAACCCCTCAGACGACGCTCCTTCATTCTGGCCTCCCGCCTGCACGCATGGCCCTCGCGCACAGTACTGGCAAGATTATAACACGGCCAAGAGGATTTGCAAAAGGTGAACAGTCCGGGTATACTGGCGCACGCAAACCCGCGTGCCCTTTCCATCGCCCGCGCGTTGATGATCAACGCAGCCCGATACGTGGTTCAACCGGCCACTTGCCAGCGAATGGGCAATTGAGTATAATGATACCACAATTGAGACACAATTGGTACTACATTTAGGAGGTGAGCGATGCCCTTGATTGGTATACGGGAACTGCGCCAGCGGACTGCCGAGGTGCTGCGCCGGGTACGGGAAGAGAAAGCCGAGTACGTCATCACGTATCAGGGCCGCCCCACAGCATTGCTCTTGCCACTGGATGCCGAATCAGTGGAGACGGCAATGATGAAAGCCAGCAAGCAGGCCGTCGTCGGCGGATGGGAGGCCTATGCCCGGGTAGCCGAGCAGGTGCGTCGGACCTGGCCGGCAGGATGCAAAACAGCAGAGGTCCTGGACGAGATTCGGCGGTGAAGCGCGATGTTCACTATTGATGCCAGCGTGTATATCAACGGTCTGAACCCGGCGGAGGAAGGATCACCGGAGAGTGAGGCCTTTCTGGAGCAAGTATATCGCCATCCCTGGCCGGCCTTTTCGCCAACGCTGCTGCTGGTGGAGTTGGCTGCGACCGTCGCGCGAGTTTTCGATGACACAGGGCAGGGAATAGTGGTAGCACAGGCCGTACAGGGCTTGCCGGGGCAGACTTGGGTGCCCCTGGACGATGCTTTGGCCGACGAAGCCGCCCGGCTGGCGGCCAGGTACCGCGTGCGGGGAGCCGATGCTGTCTATGCCGCCGTCGCCCGGCGTTACGGAGCCGCGTTGGTGACACGTGATCGCCAGCAGTTGGAGCGGCTGCAACCGGCGTTGCCAGTTCTGACCCCAGTCCAGGCCCTGGCCCATCTGGTCCAAGAGGCAGAAAGCCACGAGGGGCCGCGGGAAGCGAGCAACCCGACATTTCAAGATGAGGAGACAATCCAATGATCGCCATTACCAACGGCAAAGTCATGACTATCACACAAGGCACGTTAGAACGAGGGACAGTGCTCGTCGAGGGCGGACGCATCGTCGCCGTGGGAGAACACGTCGAAATTCCGGAGGACGCCCAGGTGTACGATGCGGCGGGCAAGGTGGTAACGCCTGGACTGATTGACGCCCACTGCCACGTGGGGCTCTTTCCCGATGGCATTGGCTGGGAACATTCCGACGGCAACGAGATGACCGACCCGATCACGCCGCACCTCCGCGCGTTAGACGCGGTACACCCCGGAGACCCGGCCTTCAAGGACCTGGTGGCCGCCGGTGTCACAACGGTGCTCACCGGTCCCGGCAGCGGCAACCTGATCGGCGGGCAGTGGGTGTGCCTCAAGACCATGCCCAGACCGAGCGTCGAGCAGATGGTGCTGCTGGAACCGGCCGGCATGAAGATGGCACTGGGCGAGAATCCCAAGCGGGTCTACGGCGAGCAAAAAAAAGCCCCATCCACGCGCATGAGCAACGCGGCCACGCTGCGCACCGCGTTGGTGAACGCGCAGAACTACCTGGAAAAATGGCGCCAGTACGAGGCAGAACAGGCCGAACACCAGGCCAAAATCGTGGCCGGAGATGAGGACGCCAGACCGCCCAAGCCACCGGAGCGCGATCTGAAACTGGAAGCGCTGGGCAAAGTGCTACGCCGCGAAATGAAGGCCCGCGTCCACGCACACCGGGCCGATGATATGCTCACCGCCATCCGCATCGCCGAAGAGTTCAACCTGGACCTGACGCTCGAACACGCGACCGAGGGCTACAAAATTGCCGACATCCTGGCCGCCAAGCAGATTCCGGTCACCGCCGGGCCGATCCTGTTCTCTCGCGTCAAGTACGAGTTGAAGGACATGACGCCCAGGAACCCTGGCATTATGGCCAAAGCGGGCGTCAAGGTGGCGATTCAGACCGACGAAATGTCGGCGGTCAAATACCTGCCCATCAACGCCGCACTGGCCGTGCGCGAAGGCATGCCGGAAGAAGAGGCGCTGAAGGCCATCACGATCCACGCCGCTCAGATCATCGGCGTGGCCGACCGGGTCGGCAGCCTGGAGGCAGGCAAAGATGCCGACGTCGTCGTCTTCAGCGGGCACCCCTTCAACTACCGCACCGTCGCCGAACTGGTGCTCGTGAACGGCCAGGTAGCCTACCGGCGGGGAGAAGAAATAGCATAGCGAGCTACATGAAACACAAGTCCCCCGTCCATCAGCGACGGGGGACCTGGATTGGGCAGCGCCGATCCATAAAGATCAGCCAGCACAACCTCCAGGTGAACATCCACCACAGGTGCCACAGTCAGGCGCCAGGTCTTCGTCCGTTGCCGGTCGCAGGGCGGAAATCTTCACGTGAAAGTACAATGTCTCACCTGCCAGAGGGTGGTTGAAATCAAGCACTATTTCTTCAGGCTGAACATCCGCCACGTATGCCACAAAAGTCCGTCCCTTGCCGTCGTGCATTCGGAACGCTATCCCTGGCTCCAGGGTCACATCTGGAGGAAAAATATCGCGGGAGACTGCTTGAAGTGCATCAGGGTCCCGTTCGCCGTAACCCTCGACCGGCGCCACTGCTACGTCTTTCTCGTCGCCGATAGACATCCCATAGAGCGCCTGCTCGAGACCAGGGACAATCTGGCCCTGACCCTGCACAAACTCCAGCGGCCCTCGGACGGTAGAGGTATCTATGACCTCTCCATCGTCGAGACGAAGCGTATAATCGAGGCTGACTACCTGGCCATCTACAACTGCAGGTCTCATCTCTGCCATCCGATAAGCCTCCTATATTTTGCGCACGTTGGCCGCGGCGGGCCCTTTTCGACCCTCCTCAACCGTGAACTCAACGCGCTCACCTTCCTCCAGGCTGCGGAACCCTTCCTCGACGATGGCAGAGTGATGCACAAACACATCCCCTCCTGAATCACGAGTAATGAAGCCAAAGCCCTTCTGGCTGTTGAACCATTTGACAGTTCCCGCTTCGCGTTCGCTCATTTTGCTAACACTCCTTTACTTATGTTTACTGAACGTTTGCTCATGAAGCGCGGTTCGTCTCAGACAAAGAAAAACCACCCAGACCTGGTAAGTCTGGGCGGTTTGATCTTGTCCCATCCGAAACAGAACTTACTTCATCTGACAGGGGCAAGTATACCCCCAATTCAAGAATGTGTCAACTCAGGCTGGCAGCGCATGGTAGATCTTCTTGTAACTGTGATAGCGCGTGGCCGACACAAGCCCACTTTCCACAGCCGCCTTCACCGCACAACCTGGCTCGTGGGTATGCGAGCAATCGCTGAAGCGGCAGTCCCGCGCGACCGCAGCGATTTCCGGATAGAAGCGGACCAATTCCGCCCGGCGCAGGCCGCTCAGGCCAAACTCCCGCAGGCCCGGCGTGTCTGCGACAAAGCCACCCGCCGCCAACTTCAGCAAGCTCACCTGCGTCGTCGTATGCCGGCCCTCGTGGCTGTGCTCGCTCACCTCGGCCGTGCGAAGCTGTAAACCAGGCTGCACGGCCGCCAGCAGCGACGACTTGCCTACGCCGGACATCCCGGCCAGCACCGTCACCTTTCCGTGCAGGGCCTTGCGCAACTTACCTACCCCTTCGCCGGTGACCGCACTCGTGAAGAGCACCCGGTAGCCCAGGTCCAGGTAGGGCTGAAGCGCTGCACGACAGGCCACGATGTCCTCGGCCAGGTCCACCTTGTTGACACAGATGATCGGCGACAGGTTGTTCCGTTCGGCCGTGATGAGGTAACGGTCCACGAGTTCGGGCCAGAAATGCGGGGCGCGCCACGAGGCGACGATGAGCAACTGGTCCACATTGGCGGCAATGACCTGCCGCAGGTGGCCGTAGAACACGTCGGGCCGGGCCAGGAAACTCCAGCGAGGCAAGATAGCCTCAACCATACCCCGGCCTACGCCATCTTCAGAGACGATCACCTCATCCCCGACGGCGATCACGTTGGTGAAACCGGTCTCTTCAGCGCTGAGTGAACCGCGTATCCCACACACCAGGCTGCGCCCGTCCAGTTCCACGCGGCACAGGCTGCTGCTCACTTCGGTGACGACACCTTGCTGACCCATTACCTCTTCCTCCACTGATGGGTTCCCTTCATCGGTGTCTGTCTCTTCCTCCTGGTCTTCTTCCGCCTCCTCCATAAGCGCGATGAGCGTCCGGCGGCGTTCTCGCTCCCCGCGCGGCATGATCCGCTCGCGTTTTGGGAAATCGTCGAGTTCATCCAGGTCGTCGAAACTATCAGGCATCCAATTCTTGCGACGCACTTGCTTTGGTTCACGGTTGTGCTTGATCTGTCTACGCACTTTGCGCATCTTCCTGGCAGCGTCGTGGTGCTGCCACCGTCGTTCTTCGCGACTAGGCACAGCTACGTTCCTCCATAGTAAATGGGCAAAAAAAGACGAGGCCATGGATTCTCTCATGGCCTCGTCACACGTTACACCAGGCAGCCCGGCAGCCGCCAGGCAACAAAAAAGCCATGAGATGGGCGATCTCGCCGCCACCTCATGACCGGGGGATCAATCGAACGTTAGCGCAAGAATCTCACGCTACACACCCCACCCGGGCAGCAGGCGGCAAGCAAGATCAACGCGAACGACAAGCACTCGGACGATTTGTATCTGGTTCATTCTGCTCGCCTCCTTCTCGTGATGTGGGTGTAACAATCCTGTAAGACGGCCATAATTATAGGCCAAATCTGGAGTTTGTCAACTCCGCGTTGGCATTGCAAAGCATTGGCTTCCATGCAAATTCATAGCCCTCTATACTGACACTGACGCCACACAATCAGCCCCAGGACCAACAAGGCCACCCCAATAAGCAGCAACCCCGCCGCTTCCCACCCCACACGGCTCCCGGCACTGGGCAGGACCGGCACCGGCGTCGGTGTGACCGGATGCACCTCGAACGCAACGATGAGATAAGGTCGCGTCCCGGGATCGTCGGCCGTGAGTTGGCGCGCGACGAGCAAATCGCCTGCCGTCTCTGGATCAGCGTCAGGCCTGGGTGCAGGCGCCAACGCCATCCCATCGTCGGGTACTTCCCCCGCCATCCAGGCCCGCAGCAGCGCAGTCACGTCCCACGTGAGCCAGGTCCCCGCCACTTGCTCGAGCGGCACAACCGCTCCGGTGAGCGGCGAGGAAGGGAATGGCGTAGGCAGTGGCGAGATAGGGGGCGACGGTGTGAGCTCCTCCGCGGCTGATGTAGCCGTTGGCCTGGGTGTCGTACGTGGTGTGGCCGTCAGCGTTGGCTCCTCTGTCGGCGTCGGCAGTGAAGAAGGAAAAGCCGTGGAAGTCGGCAGCGGCGAAGCAAAGAACGTGGACACGCGGCGGGGGACAACGACAGCGACCGATTTGGGCACAGGCAATGCTGACGACGTCACGTCGAGACGAGCCGTCGTGATCGCAACGGGCGAAGTGAGCAGTGTGGGCCAGGTCACCGGGTCATCGGTCCGCTCTCCCTCCTCCCACAGCTCGAGGACACGGTAGGCCCCCAGCGTCGCCTCGCCCGTGCCCGAACTGCTGTCTACGTACACGTGCAGGATGGCGTGCATGATCTCGGTACCCGGCGGAAACACGTCGAGCGGGAAGTGCAGATAGGTGCGCGCGTACACCACGCTGCCGGCGGGGGCACGGCAGACGCCAAAGGGGAATACCTGTGCAGCGTCGCGCACCGTCGCCCCCTCCAATATTCCAGACGTGACCCCCAGGCTACGGTCAGGCCAGATCTGCCACGTGCGGGACTCTTGCGCCCCGGCAGGCGACATCGGCCCGGCCAGGCACAGCAGGCCCCCTGTCAATCCCAGCAGGGAGACGACGGTGCAGAACAAGAACTTCCGGGGGCGCTTCTCCATCAGACCTCTTCAGTCGCCGCCAACTTTTCCAGCGGCGGCAACTCGTCCAGGCTGCGCAGCCCAAAGTGCTGCAAGAACTCGAAAGTGACGCCGTAGAGAATGGGGCGGCCCACACCCGGCGCTCGCCCCATTTCTTCAATCAACCCCACGCTCAACAACGTACGCAGGACACTATCGGAACTCACGCCTCGGATAGTCTCAAGCTGGGGGCGGGTGATCGGCTGGCGATAGGCGATGATCGCCAACGTCTCCAGCGCGGCCTGCGAGAGGCTCGTGCGTGCTTCGAGGCCGAGGAAGCGTTCGACGTGGGACGCAGCCTCCGGTGCAGAAACGAGCTGCACGCGGTTGCCGGCCCGCTGCAACCGCACGCCACGCCCGGCATAGGCAGCCTCCAGTTCAGCCAACACTTGCTCTACCTGCCCGGGTGTGACCTCCAACGCCTCCGCCAGGCGATTGACCGAGACCGGCGCGTCGGCCACGAAGAGCAAGGATTCCACCTTTGTCACCAGGCTCAGCGCGCCGTCTCCAGAAATGTGCCCTTCCTTCTCCACCTTACCACTCAGCCCTGGTCACAGAGCACAAACGTCCGCCGCAGCGCCTCGATCAGATTACCTCTGGATGTAAATTCGTGCCCCACGTACAGATTGTAGCTCGTCTCAGCAATCGCCCTGCAAATGCCGGCATAGTTCAACTCCTGAGTATCGTCCATGTCGTTCCGTCCGGGGTTGCCAGCAGTGTGGAAATGACCAATCCACTTGACGTTCTCCCGGATCGTGCGGATCACGTCGCCTTCCATGATCTGCATGTGATAGATGTCGTACAGCAGCTTCGTACGGGGGCTGTTGACTCGCTCGCAAACGGCCACACCCCAGGCGGTATGGTCGCACTGGTAACCGGGATGGTCAACCTTGGAGTTCAGCAACTCCAGGTTCAGGTTGATCCCCTTTCGTTCAGCGTAGGGAGCGACGCGCCGCAAACCGTCAGCGACGGCCTCGATGGCCTCCAGTTCTGTCTGATAGGGCTGCCGGTTGCCGCTGAAGCAAATCACCCCCGGGATACCGTGCTTAGCGGCAATATCTATCGCGGCCTTGAGCTCGCCCTCGATCCGGTCGTGGTTCGAGCGCTTGTTCAGGCCATCCGGCAGCGAGTCGTGACCGCACATGCTGGCAACGATCAGACCGTGCTTCTTGGCCAGGGCCACGACTTGTTCGAAATCGTCCCCGCGCTGCCACACCTCGACGGCAACATAGCCGATCTCGGCACCGATCCTGAACAGCTCGTCGAGGCTCATGCCCCTGAGATCGAAAATCGGATAACAGAGCGATTGTTTGATGCGCATTCCTGTATCTCCTTTGAAGGCCCGTCAGATCTCCCCCTCCGGCGTCTCGGCCGGTGGCTGGCGCTCCGGCAGAGCAGGCGCTCTCTCTCTCGGCCTGACGGGAACTCGTGGCACGCTGGGATAGGCCACACTACGCAGGTTGACCCTGGGCGGACGGGCCAGCTTCAGCCCCATCCGCTCCTCCACCACCCGCCGGGCCGTTTCGACGATTTGCTCCGCCTTTTCCGGCACGTTAATCCCGGCCGCCGTCTCCACGTCCAATTCGATGACGATACCACCGCGCCTGGCCGATATTTTCGACCTGCAGCGCAGGACGCTGGACAGTTGGTCTATCTCGTACCTCAGGCCGTCAGCGATAGAGCGAACGCCGACTAACACCTCTCCACCGGTGGCCTTTTCGACGCGGATAGCCTTTGGAGCGGGCCGGCGCAATTCGAGCACGAGAAGCAGGATGAAGATAATGTCCAGTGTCAGGGCGAAAAGGACACCTAAAAGCATGCGCGCATACCACTGAAGACTATTGACGAAATCCACCAGCGCGGCCAACTGTATTCTGGCTGCCTCCAACACCGGCACCGGCCATACCAACAGGATGGTACACATTGGGATAGCGACCAGAAGCAGAATCACCAGTACCACACGGTTCACAACATTCATCGTTTGCCCTCCCGTAAGTTCTCTACAGCTACACTATCCATTATAGCATTGCGTCGTGCTTTGGACAACGCAAGCGCAGCGACGACGATCAAGCCAGCCAGTCCCGCCAGGCTTATACCCCCACCCACACGCAGGCTCACCGGGCGGAAGGCGAAGATGACGCGGTGGTTCCCGGCGCGCACGGCGACTGCGCGGAAGAGCAGGTCGGCCCGATAAACCGGCGCCGGCTCACCGTCTACGGTCGCTTCCCAACCGGGATACCAGGCATCGCTCAAGACCAGGTAAGCCGGTACTTGAGTGGCGACCTCAATTTCGACGCGTTCCGGCGCATAGCGGATCACGCGGGCAAATTCGACAGCCTGTGGTGACCGGTCCTGGATTGGCCCGGAACCTGCGTCACCTGGCGCCATCACTCCCTCGCTCTTGCCCAGGACAACCTCCGCCGCCGGATCAAACGCCGAGTCTTGCATCAATGCCAACATCGTTTCATCGTCGTCAGCTTCTACCCATCTATGGACGAGAAACGCCCGCTCCAACACGTCCAGGTTCTCGTAGACCTTGACGTCGCCGGAATGAGCCAGCCGGAAGTGGCCCTGGTCGGACAGGGCCAGTGCCTGAAAGCTGCCGGTACGCTCGTCTATCAGGCTCACCCCGCGCACGACCAGCTCTCCCTCTGGCAGCGTCGCCCGCACTACGACCGTGACCGGCGCGGCCGGCTCTTGCCAGCGCAGCCGTGCGACGTAGTCGTTCCCCTCCGGTTGCCCCGGCCAGAAGTGACCACCGACCGGGGCCTGCACATGGGCCACATCCGAGCTATATGCTCCCTCAGCCGTGTGCTGCCCGGCACGCAACTCGAACGTGCGCGTGAACCCTTTCCCCAGGCCCACTTCGACGACGCCAACGGGTGTCCCATCGGGCAAAGCCGCCGCCCCGCGCAGGTAGGAGACAATCCCCAGTGCCGTCGCTTCGAAGTGTGGCACGTGCGCGACCGCGGCCGTCTCTCCACGCTCCAGTTGCGCCCCCAACTGGAGATCGTAGAACACGTCGTCCAGCCAGGCGTCGTGGAGCTTATCGGTGATGACGTGCCGGACGCTAAACAGGTTCAGCCAGCGTCCAGCGGGGATGGTCGTCAGGTTCTCACGTAGCCGGCCGTCCATCGAGACCTTATCCTCGGCCAGGAGCAAACGCTGAAGTGTAACGTAGCGCGCTAACGGCAGTACGCCGCCATCGTAGCCATCCACGGCGGGGACAGCGAAGGCCAGGGGCAGGTTGGGACTGAGTACCTCCTTGTGCTTGGCGGCAATCACCGCATCGTAGAGCGCAGCGGCTGAAAGTTGTGGGCCGTAGATGATTTCCATCTCGGGCAGGTCGCCGGGGTCGAAGGTGATATCGGACAGGCTGATGAAACGGGCAGGCGGATTCGACCCCTCCCCCAGTCCCTCCCCTACAGAGTGAGAGACAAGCAGGTGGGCAATAGCCGGGCGCAGGCTGGTGAACGCCTGGGGCGCAGTGGCCCGGCTGTGAGGAAGTGTGAAACTCGCCGCAAAAAGTTCGACGACCAACAACGTCAGCAGGCCCATCGTTGCCAACTGCGGCGCACGCGTCGTTGCCAGGAGCAACCCCAGTGTCAGAACAGTCCCCGCCGCCCAACCGGCAATGGTCGTTCCTTCCACACGTCCCCCCTCTCCGACACGCACCCCGACCACCGCCCATCCTGCCAGCAAGACGAGCACAACCGCAAAGAACAAGAGCCCGCGCCGATCCATTCGCACGCGACGGTGGTACAATGCATCGCCCCCCCACCCCGCCAGCGCTGCCAAACTCGTCACGGTGAGTGCCAACCAGCGGGCTGGCACACGGAAGTGAGCAAAGCCAGGAACGAAGCGGGCCAGGAGGAGATAGAAAGGATTGTAGAGGCCGAGGGAGAAAAAAAGGCCCATAGTGAGGAGGAGAAAGATGGAGAATGAAGAATGGAGAATAGAGACTGGCGAACTGCGATTGGCGATTGGCGATTGGCGAATAGCGACTGCGACGAGGGCCAGGCCAGCGAGGCCGATGTAGGCCACGTGCTCGATGTGTTCAGGAGGAATAGGGGCAGTGAAGCCAGGCAAAAAGGCGTGCGCCAGGTAAAACGGCGAAAGAGAGAATGAAACTCGCTCGTTGAATGGCAGTCCCCCGGCACGTACCGAGAGGCGAGAAAGTTCCCACGTAGGGATCAGTTGCACTGCCGCCAGTGCTACTCCCAGGCCCGCCACGCCCGCTAGGATCGCCACACGCCGCGCGAAAAGCCATCCTTGCGAAAGTTGCGAATCGCCATCGCTTCTGACCCAGGATGTGCGCCCCAACCTTCGTAATGATTCCCACAGCACCGGTCCAAGCCCATAAACCGCCAGCCCCACCAACGAGATAAACGCCGTCTGCGTATGCCCCGCCAGCAGCACCAGCCCTATGACAACAGCAAGACCAACAAACGCAGCTATGCGATTTGCGATTTGCCGATTTCCAATGCTAACCTTGTCATACAACAGCAATGCCAACGGCAGCCACGCCAGTCCCTGCAACTGGTTGACGTGCTCCACCTGCGCGCCCAGATAGCCCCCCAACACAAAGATCGCCCCGACTGCCCACGCGCCAACCCGTCCCAGCCGCAACGAGGCGCGTCCCCAGAGGTATGCATTGAGCGCCGCCAGGCCCAGGTGCAGCACAATGGTCAGATGAACAGACTGATGGGCTGGCAGAAGGAGCCACAACAGCCAGTTGAGAGGATACAAGACCCCCGCCTGGCTGTTGGCCAGGAAAGGGGCTCCCAAAAAGAGAGACGGATTCCAGAGCGGCAGCCGTCCAGCCCGTATCGCCCGCGTCGCCTCCGCCCAGTAGGGGTAGAAATAGGTAAAGACGTCACCGCCGGCCAGCACCCGTCCTGCCAGTGCGATCCTCCAGAAGAAAGCCAATATCAGCGACCACAGCAAGACGACGGCCAGCAGGTCGCGAAAAAGATCAAGGATAGGTAGATGGGTAGATGCGCAACGGGTAGATAAAGTCATCGGTTCGACAATGGCTGGATATGATATATGGTGAACGAGCGCGTGCCGTCACGGCGGGTCGTAGTCAGTACAGGTGTCAGCTCATACCCTACACCGGCCAGCACCCACTCCACCCGCACGGGCGATTCCCAGGACGGAAATGCAATGTAACGCGGCTCGCGCATGCCGAAAGCCTGTACGTCCTGTGCCAGCCAGGCCGGTGTCGGCCAGTAGGCCAGGTAGACCGGCGCCTCGAACAGATAATCGTTATAGTGCCAGCCCAGCCAGTGCTGGTAGACCACCGTACCCTCAGGTAAAGCACGCAAGAATGCAGCAACTTGATCAATGCCATCGTAGGTACCATGGTCGCCACCGACCGGATAGCGGCTGTGAGCAGCGTTCCAGGCGGGAAGCAGCAGAAAAATGAACAATGAACAATGAACAATGAACAATGGCAAAGGGCAAATGGCGAATGGCGAATGATCCAGCAAGGCGCACAGGTAAGAGGCAAGGAGGGACAGGGTACGGCCCAGGAGAATCGCCAGCACAGGCACCAATGGCAGCAAGTAACGATCCCAGACAGGAAAGGCCCACAGCCAGTGGAAAAGAAAGTAGATGAGGGCAAAGGAAATGAGGAACAGGTCCACAAATGATGTACGCATATAGCAGTGGCGCGTAGTGGCGCTCCATACCAGCAGGAACAAGCCCACCAGCAGCACACCGTTGACGACGGGCGAGACGAAGAAGTAGCGCGCCAGCCCAATCCAGCCCTGTAGCCGCGTCCACAACTCCTGCGGCCAGATGAGACGCAGACCCCCATAGCCGGTGACACCCATACGCCAGAAACTCTCCGCACCCTGCGCTACCCGTACCACATCCCAGGCGAACACCAGCCCCAACACCAGCAAAAAGCAAAAAGCAAATGACGAATGGCGAATGACGAATGGCGAACGGTGATTTGCGATTTGCGATTTGCGATTTGCCGATTTGCCGATTTGCATCAGCGCCACCAACGGCAACCACACCAGCCCGGTCTGCTTGGCTGCAAAGGCCAACCCGGCCAGCCCTCCCGCCCAGCCCGGCCGGCCACGGGCCATCGCCACACAAGCTCCCAGTCCCAACACCACCATCAATGGGTCGGTGAAGGCCGTGGCAGAGAAGAGGATCGCGAAGGGCGAGAGAGCCACACCGAGGCCCGCACCTGTGGCGGCCCACCGGCTGCCATACAGAGCATGAGACAGGACAGCGGCCAATGGGATCGTCAGCAGACCTGCTGCCAGCCCCGGCAACCGCACAGCGAACTCGGAATTACCCAGGAGTATCTGTGTTCCAGCCACCAGGTACGATAGCAAGGGAGGCTTATAAACCGGCACCGTTGCCAGCCACGGATCCTGTCCCCGCTCGATCAGAAGCCCCCAGTAGCCATACAGTGCCTCGTCGGCGTGGAAGCGATTGCCTAACATCGGCGGCAGACGCAGCGCCCACGCCAGCAACAGGAGCGCTACCAACACCCAGCGCGCCCAGCCCCAATGGCGGAATTTCAGCGGGTCAAGCGACACTCGAGCAATGTCCATAGCACAGTCAGGCCATCACGCCAACTGATCTTCTTTCCCTCCTTAAACTCCCGCCCGGTATAGGAGATTGGCACTTCATAGATCCGGTAGCCATGCTTGAGGATTTGGGCTGTGATCTCGGGGTCAAAACCCCAGCCGGGCGACCGGAGGTCGAGCTGTAGGGCAACCTCCCGGGTAAACACCTTGTAGCCAGTTTCCATATCACTGAGGATCGTATTATACAGGAGGTTGGTCACCAGTGTGAGGAAATTGTTGCCGACCATGTGCCAGAAGAACATCGTCTTGGTCGGCCCACCGCGGAAGCGCGAGCCATAGACTACCTGAGAGCGACTCTCAACGATAGGTTTCAGGAGTGCTGGATAATCGCGGGGGTCGTACTCCAGGTCGGCATCCTGGACCACCATCACGTCGCCGCTGGCGTGCTGAATCCCGGTGCGCACCGCCGCGCCCTTGCCCCGGTTATGCCCGTGGAGAACGATGACCACGTCTGGCTCGCCCTCCAGCTTGTGCAGCACTTCCTGCGTGCCGTCCGTCGAACCGTCGTCCACAATCACGACTTCTCGCTCGAGCTCGACGACGGCGCCATTATTCGGGCCATAGCCCACTGGTACCACCAACTGCACTGCCCGCACACGCCGCACAATCTCAGCGATGGTCCCAATCTCGTTGTAGACCGGCATAACCACCGAAAGTTTCATCGTGGCCTCCTTGGGATTGACGGATGCATTATAACCGAGGGCTGTATGAAGGCAAGCCCTGGCATTTGACGGGTACTTTGTTCCATGCTACACTTGTACTGTGAAACAAGTTGCCGCTATCATCCTGGCCGCGGGCGCGTCCACCCGCTTCGGCCAACCCAAGCAACTGCTCGATTGGGGTGGCGTGCCGCTCCTGGCCCACATCGCCGACGTAGCGTTGGGTGCAGGATTGGCGCCGGTGATCGTCGTGTTGGGCTGCCAGGCTGAGGCTGCTCGTGCCGCGTTGGGCACGCGGCCTGTCCAGGCTGTGATGAACTGGCGTTGGGAAGCGGGACTGAGCACCTCGGTGCAGGTGGGACTGGCCACACTCCCGCCCGGGACGGAGGCGGCGCTCTTCCTCCAGTGCGATCAGCCGTTGATCACGCCCAACCTGCTGCAAGCACTCGTGGCCCGCTTTGAGGAAACCGGCTTCCTCATTGTCCGCCCCACGCACGCTGGACAGCCCGGAACACCGGCCCTGTTTGCCCGCTGTCTCTTTCCCGAACTGGCTGCCGCCAGCGGTGACGAAGGTGGACGAAGCCTGATCGCTCGCCACAAGAAAGACGTCGCCACCGTCGAGATCGCCGACCCGCATACGCTGGCCGACATAGACGCCCCCGCCGACTATGAGCGACTGAAAGCCTCCATCCTCCATCCTCCATCCTCCATCCTCCAATCCATCACCCATCTCATCATAGACATGGATGGCGTGCTGTGGCGCGGCGATCAGCCGATGCCCGGCTTGCAGGAGTTCTTCACCTCCCTGCGCGAGCATGGTGTACGCTTCATCCTGGCGACCAACAACGCCAGCCGGCTGCCGGAGCAGTACGCCGCCAAACTGGCCCGCTTCGGCGTCCAAGTGCCGCCTGAGTGTGTGCTGACCTCTGCCCAGGCCGCGGCCACCTATCTGGCGACCATCACCCCGTCGGGCACTCGCGTCTATGCCATCGGTGAGGAGGGGATCCGGCAAGCACTGGAGCAGCAAGGCTTCGTGTTGACCGAAGAAGGGGCCGCCTACGTCATCGTCGGCTGGGACCGGCAACTGACGTGGGACAAATTGGCGACGGCGGCACTGCTCATCCACGCCGGAGCTGGCTTCATCGGCACCAACCCGGACGTCAATTACCCCACCGAGCGGGGGCCGGTGCCAGGCAACGGTGCACAACTGGCCGCACTGGAAGCCACCACTGGCACTCGGCCCATCGTCATCGGTAAGCCCCAACCGTGGATGTATCAGGAGGCAATGCGGCGGATGGGCGCTCGTCCTGAGACGACTGCTGCCCTGGGCGACCGGCTCGACACCGACGTCACAGGAGGCGTGCGGGCCGGCCTGACCACCATCCTCGTCCTTTCGGGCATCTCTACCGAGGCAGATCTGGCTACCTCGCCAGTCAAACCGGACCTGGTGTGCACGGACATCGGGGATATGGTACGCATTTGGAGTCTTATGCCCAGTGCACTTGCTAAATCAACCAATCGCAAGGGGAAATCATAATTTGACTTGCAATTTCCGTCAATCTCTTGTATAATAACGCTGGAGGTGTAGCATGGCTGTACTGACAACAACTATCACCAAGCGTGCACAGACTGTCGTCCCGGCCCATATCCGCCAACAACACAATATCCAACCGGGTGACACACTGGCCTGGATAGACGACGGAGAAACGATCAAGGTGATCCCCCTGCCCCGAGACCCCATCCGCGCCCTCCGTGGTTGCGCCAAAGGGAAAGGATTGGTCCAATACCTGCTGGCATCGAGAAGAGAGGAACGGGAGCGTGAGCGCAGATAGATACCTTCTAGACACATCGGCTATACTGACACTGATGGAAGGTGAGGACGGCGCAGATGAGGTCGAGAAAATCCTGCGCGAAAGTGAAGCGATTGTCCCGTTCCCAGTTCTGTTGGAAACCTACTACATCTCATTGCAAGAAGGCTCTGAGTCGGTAGCTGACGAGCGCTACGCCTGGCTTCGCCACATCCCGGTTATAGAAATCTGGTCAATGGATGAACCAACGTTGCTCACTGCTGCGCACATCAAAGCGCGATTCCACGTCTCATTCGCAGATGCACTCATTGCTGCTTTCGCCGTGCGGAACCAGGCTATACTGGTACACAAAGACCCTGAATTCGAAGTAATGACCGAGCGGGTACGACAGAGGCGGTTGCCGTACAAGTGACGCCACGACCCGTCGAACTGACCAACCTCGATTTTCCTGCTCTCCAGTCCCTTCTGGTGGACTGGGGCGAGCCGGCCTATCGTGCCCGGCAACTCTGGGAATGGCTCTACGTCCACCTGGCAACTGACTTCGACCAGATGTCGAACCTGTCCCGACCCTTGCGCGATCGGTTGGCAGCCGGGACGACCATCGGTGTACCGCAGGCGATAGGCACCGTCCAGTCAACCGACGGAGAGACGCGCAAGGATCTGCTTCGCCTGGAAGACGGTGAGACCGTGGAGGCTGTGTTGATGCGCTACCGGGAACGCCGCACTGCCTGTATCTCCACCCAAGTCGGCTGTACCATCGGCTGTGCCTTCTGCGCCACGGGACAAATGGGCTTCCGCCGCAACCTCACCGGTGGCGAAATCGTCGCACAGGCACTCCACTTTGCCCGCATCCTCCGCGACGAGGAAACCCATCTGACCAATGTGGTGCTGATGGGCATGGGGGAGCCACTTCTCAACTACGAGGCCTCGCTGGCCGCTATCCGCCGCCTGGTCGCCTCTGATGGGTTTAACCTGGGACAGCGACACATCACCCTCTCTACTGTGGGAATCGCGCCGGGCATCCAGCGCCTGACAAAAGAAGGCTTGCAGATTACACTGGCCGTCTCTCTACATGCCGCCACCGACCCATTGCGCGACCAACTTGTCCCCATCAACCGCCGTTATAGGCTCGACACCCTGTTCGAGGCATGCTATGATTACGTCAAGCACACCGGGCGGCGGATCAGTTTCGAGTGGGCACTCATGGATGGGGTAAACGACACGCCCGAGCAGGCCCAGGCGCTGGCCGCTCGCCTCAGAGGTCTCCTGGCCCACGTCAATCTCATCCCTCTCAACCCCACTCCGGGCTACACGGGGCGGCCGTCCTCTCACGATCGTATCAGTGCCTTCACTGCAACACTGGAACAGAGCCACATCCCTTATACACTGCGCGTACGCCGAGGGATAGACATCCAGGCAGGCTGCGGACAACTGCGCCAGCGCAACCAATCCAGAGAACAAAAAGCTCATTCGTCAATCCAACCTGCAACCCAATTTCCTTGATTTTCTGAGCATTCCGTTGTATGATAGGCGTCTAATGAGCCACAGTATCAAAATCGCTCCGTCCATACTTGCTGCTGATTTTGCCTGCCTGGCCGAAGCGATCCAAAGTGCCGAGGCCGCTGGTGCAGACTATATCCATGTGGATGTGATGGATGGCCACTTCGTGCCCAATATCACCGTCGGGCCACCTGTGGTGCAGTCTTTGCGGCGCGTCACGCACCTGCCGCTCGACGTACACCTGATGATCAGCGACCCGATACGTTACGTGCCCGCGTTTGCCGAGGCTGGCGCTGATGGAATCACCATCCACGCCGAGGCCACGCCACACTTGAATCGTGTCCTCCAGCAGATCCGGGACTTGGGCAGGCGTCCCGGCGTCTCTCTGAACCCGGCCACACCGGCGGTCGCGATCGGCGAAATCCTGAATGACGTGGACCTGGTACTGGTGATGACCGTCAACCCAGGCTTCGGCGGGCAGTCCTTCATTGAGCATACGCTGCACAAGATCGCACGGGTACGGGAAATGCTGGAGAGTGCTGGAAGCGAAGCCGAGTTGGAGGTGGATGGCGGCATCGGCCCACAAACAACGGAGCGAGTCGTAGCCGCCGGAGCAAACGTGCTGGTGGCCGGGACGGCCATCTTCGGCGCACCGGAGGGGATTGCTACAGCGATCAAGGCCATCCGCCAGGCCGCTCTCAAAGGGCAACGCGCACAGGCCGGAGGCAGCCAAAAAAGAAGCCCCCAGTGGTAGGGGGCCACTACAGAGCGGAGTATCTCATCCTTTCCTCGTGGGAAAGGATCGGGAAAGAGGCCTAACGAGCCTTGCTCAACGTCCGCAGACAGCGAGTACAGAGATGCGCCCGGCGCACCCGACCGTTGATCTCCACTCGCTTGTGCTGGATGTTGGGTCTAAATTGACGACGAGTCGCCCGCTTGGAGTGGCTGACATTATGTCCAAACTGCAGGCTTTTGCCACACATTTCACATTTCGCCATTCGCATCACCTCGGAATTGATAGTAGTAACGGGGTGTATCATACCACAGGGCGGCCTTTCATGCAACCGGTGGCCTAAAGGAGGAAGGATGCCAGAAGTCCAGTATCGCGGTCGGATCGAAGTCTCACCCACGGCCATTGCCAGCATTGCGAACGAGGCAGTGCTAACCTGTTATGGCGTCGTAGGGACCGCTGCCAAAGGCCTGGCTGCCGGCATCGTCAACGTCCTCTCGCGCGACAGCAAACGCGGCATCGAGGTGCGCGTCGAGGGTGGACAGATCATCATTGACGTTTACGTGATTATCGAGTACGGCACCCGCATCGCTGCCGTGGCCCTCAGTGTTATGAATGTTGTCAAGTTCAGTGTCGAACGGGCGCTGGGCATCCCGGTCGCCGAGGTGAACGTCCACGTCGAGGGACTGCGCGTCAGCGACACGGATTGAGAGGAATCAGCAGGTTGACGGACAAGACAATACCAAAAGTCACGCCAAGATCCCCATATCTGACCACGGACGGCCAGGGCTTCAAGCAATTGGTCGAAGCTGCATTGGCCTGGCTCCAACACCACCAGGCAACCATCAACGCACTTAACGTGTACCCGGTCCCTGACGGCGACACAGGGACCAACATGGTGCTGACGATGCAATCTGCCTGGGCCGAGATCCAAGAGTCCTCAGAGCACAACGTGGGGCGAATCGCCCACCAGATGGCTCACGGCGCACTGATGGGTGCCCGGGGCAACTCTGGCGTGATCCTCTCCCAGATCTGGCGTGGATTCGCACGGAGCCTGGATGGGAAGGAGACCTATCGCGCTCAAGACCTGGTCGCTGCCTGTCAGGAAGCGACAACGACTGCCTACAAGGGTGTGGTCAAGCCTGTCGAGGGCACGATCCTCACCGTCGCCCGTGCTATCTCCGATGCGGCGATCCGGGCCGTGGAAGAGACCGAAGACCTGGTGCGCATTCTGGAGCACATGGTGTTCGCCGCCCACGAAGCCGTCAGGCTTACTCCTTCACTGCTCCCGGTACTCGCAGAGGCCGGAGTGGTAGATGCCGGCGGCCAGGGACTATTCGTCATTTTGGAGGGAATGTTGCGCTACATGCGTGGAGAAAACATCGCCGAAGATGTGCAACTGGTCAAATCCGTGGACTTGATCGCTACAGGGTTGGAGCCTGGCGAGATCGGCTACGGTTATGACGTTCAGTTCCTGATTATCGGACAAGGCCTGGATGTAGACACCATCCGCCAGAAAATCACGGAAATGGGCGAGTGTCCACTCGTCGTAGGCACTCCGGATACGGTCAAGATACACGTCCATGTTTCCGACCCCGGCGTTCCTATCAGTTATGGGGCCAGCCTGGGTTCGTTGCGTGACGTCGTGGTGGAAGACATGCAGGCTCAGTATAAAGACTTTATCGTCAGCAGCGAGTTGTCACGATCTCCCTCGCCCCAAACTTCACAAGAAATCGGTGTCATCAGCGTCGTCTTGGGCGATGGACTCGCTCGTGTCTTCCAAAGTCTGGGCGTGAGTGCGATCGTGCATGGCGGCCAAACGATGAATCCCAGTACCCAAGACCTTCTGGATGCTGTTGAGAGCCTGCCGGTCAAGCAAGCGATCCTGCTACCTAATAATAGCAACGTCATCCCAACTGCTGAACAGGCCCGTGCTCTCAGCACCAAACCTGTAGCCGTTGTCCCCAGTCGCTCCATTCCACAGGGCATTGCGGCGTTGTTGGCGGTCAACTACCAGGCTGATTTCGCGGCCAACGTCGCTGCCATGACGGAGGCGATGGAAGAAATCGAGACGGGTGAGGTCACCACCGCAACCCGTTCAGCGACGATCAACGGCATAGAGATCACCGATGGGCAGATTATCGGGCTGCACGACGGGGAACTGAAAGTGACCGGCGCGACAGTCGAGGAAGTCGTACAGGCGCTGCTAAAGGAGATGAACCAAACCCAACGCGAGATCATCACCCTGTATTACGGCGACACGGTCAGCGAAAGTGACGCCAACGCGCTGGCCGACCTGCTGCAGCAAGCGTGGCCTGACCAGGAGGTCGAGGTCGTCGCCGGCGGACAGCCCCATTACCTTTACATCCTTTCAGTGGAATGACGCATTTGGAGGTCCCGTGTCCAGAGTCTACATCGTTACCGATAGCGCAGCGACCATCGAGCCAGCCGTTGCTAAACAACTCGATATCACCATCGTTCCCCTGATCATCCACATTGACGGTCAAGACTACCAGGACGGCACGGAACTGGATCACGAGGAGTTGCTGCTCCGCATGGCTCATGATCGCATCCGGCCTGGCATTGTCGGCCCGACGGCCGAGCAATTCCGACGCTTATACAGTCGCCTGACGCGCCGTACTGACCAGATTATCTCGCTCCATTCCTCGGCCAGTCTCAGCCTCATCTGCCACGAAGCGCAGAAGGCTGCCAATGAATTCCGGGGGCGCTGCGACATCGTGGTGATGAATTCGGAGACGCTCTCACTGGGCCTGGACATCCTGATACGCGAAGCCGCTCAATTGGCCAACGAAGCTGTCCCATTGAGCGAGATTATGCGTCAGATCCGAGGGCTCATGCGACGTATCTACATTGTGCTCGTCACCGACACCCTGGACTACCTGGAACACAGTCATCTCATCAGTCCGGCTCAGGCCATTCTGGGTACGATGTTGGGCGTCAAGCCCTTCCTGGCAATCGAAGAAGGTAAGATCATCCCGATGGAAAAAGTCCGCAACCGCGAACGGGCAATAGACAAACTGGCCGAGTTCGCCAGCGAATTCTCCAACATCGAAAAGATGGCCATTTTGCAAAGCACACTCTATCCTACAGAGGAGACGAAGATGTTACAGGAGCGATTAACGCTCCTCACACCAAACCAGGAGTTTCCTATCATGCTCTATGGCCCGCTGCTGGCTTCTCACATCGGGCCGGACGGGATGGGGCTGGTGGTGTATGAGGGCACGGACAAGGAGATTCTATCCTGATGAGCCAGGTGCACATTGTCACCGATAGCACATCCGATGTTCCCCCTGAGGTAGCGGCACGGCCGCATATCTAAGATATGACAACGCCCGTTCAGAAATTGACCAAGATTCTCCACCTGGAAGCGGAAAGGTACCAGGACCGGGCTGTCTTTGGCGGCCTGGCCCGTTACGCAGACACCTGGTTGCAGGAAGCCGAGGCGACCTTCGGACCGGAAGCGTCCGACTGGTTCCACGAAGTAGATGACCGGCTGCGTGCATACAAAAGTCTCCCCGACGTTGCTGCCCGTCACGAGGCCGTGTCTGCATTGTTGGCCATGCTTCAGGCCCCCCCCCCTCAGCGGGAAACCACACCCCTCGCTCCACCTGAACCTGCTGAGATTACTTCGGCCCCAGCAACACCTGCACCCACGCAGGCCAGGCCGGCCCCCACTGCGCCTACGCCCGCCCCTCCACGCACCGGTCTCGATTCACCAGTTGCCGCCTTGCAAGGAGTAGGCCCCGGGCAGGCCAGGCGGCTGGCCAAACTGGGCATCCACACCATCCGCGATATGCTCTACTCTTTTCCCCGTCGCCACGACGATTACTCGCAACTCAAGCCCATCAATCGGATCGAATATGGCGAAGAGGTCACTATCATCGCTCAGGTCTGGGATGCCGGCGTGCGTGATACTCGGGGGGGGGCTAAGCTCTTCAAGGCCACCCTCTCCGACGGTACCGGCCTCATTGAGATCACGTGGTTCAATCAGCCCTACCTGGCCAACAAGATCGAGCCAGGTCAACAAATCGTCGTCAGCGGCCGGGTGGACGAATACCTGGGACGGCTATGCTTCAATTCCCCTGAGTGGGAACCACTGACAGAGGAACTAGTGCACACCGCTCGCCTCGTGCCAGTCTACCCTCTCACTGCGGGTGTCAACAGCAGGTGGCTGCGCCGCTTGATAAAGCGCACCGTGGACTATTGGTCCAAGCGGCTGCCTGACCATTTGCCCACCTCGGTGCGCCGCGAAGCAAACCTCCTGGACCTGGAGACTGCCATCGTTCAGATCCACTTCCCAGATAGCAAGGAATCGCTAGAGCAAGCCCGCTACCGACTGAGCTTCGACGAGTTGTTCATACTCCAGATCGGCCTGCTGCGCCAGCGCCACACGTGGCGTTCGGTACCAGGAAAATCACTGCCCGTAGACGATGCAGCGGTACACGCTTTCGTCCACAGCCTGCCGTTTGAACTGACCCGCGCCCAGCAACGGGCGCTCCAGGAGATCGTGACCGACCTGTGCTCCGACCAGCCGATGAACCGGCTCCTCCAGGGAGACGTGGGCTCGGGCAAGACAGCCGTGGCCACGATAGCGATGGCGCTGACGGTGACCGCTGGTGCACAGGCCGCGATGATGGCCCCCACCGAGATCCTGGCTGAGCAACACTATAACACCTTGACCCGGCTTTCTGCGAATTGGCCAGGCCGTCCACTCGCGATCCGCCTCCTCACCGGAAGCGTCACCGGGCGAGAGCGGGAAGAGATTTACGCCGGGTTGGCCGATGGTAGCATGGACGTCGTCGTGGGTACCCATGCGCTGATTCAGGAAGGTGTGCAGTTCAAGGAGCTAGCCCTGGCGGTGATTGACGAACAGCACCGCTTCGGCGTGCACCAACGGACTGCACTGCGTCAGAAAGGCTACAACCCTCATCTACTGGTCATGACCGCTACCCCTATCCCACGCTCCCTCGAACTGACGTTGTGGGGTCACCTGGACGTCTCGGTCATTGACGAGATGCCACCAGGACGTCAACCGGTCACGACTCGTTTGATTCTGCCCGCCGAGCGGGAACGGGCCTATACTTTCGTACGCAGTCAAATCGAACAAGGACGTCAGGCGTTCGTCATTTGCCCGCTAGTTGAAGAGTCGGAGAAGGTCGAGGCTAAAGCTGCTGTCGAAGAGTATCAGCGCCTGCAGGAACACATCTTCCCCGACCTGCGTTTGGGCCTGTTGCACGGGCGCATGAAGGGCGAGGAGAAAGAAGCCACGATGGCCCACTTTGCCCAGGGAGAACTGGATATCCTGGTTGCCACCGCTGTCGTCGAAGTCGGGATTGACGTGCCCAACGCCACGGCGATGCTCATCGAGGGAGCCGATCACTTCGGCCTGGCCCAACTCCACCAGTTCCGGGGCCGCGTAGGTAGGGGTGAGCACGCTTCCTACTGCCTGCTGGTCTCCGACTCTGCCTCTCCCGAGGCACAGGAGCGGTTGCAGGCGGTCGAAGCCATCAACGATGGGTTCGTATTGGCCCAGAAGGACCTGGAACTGCGTGGGCCGGGCGAGTTCCTCGGCGCCCGCCAGTCAGGTTTTCCAGACCTCAAGCTGGCCAGTGTGACTGACCTGCGGCTCGTCCAAGCCGCCCGCGAGGCGGCCTATCGCTTTTTCGAAACCGATCCAGAACTGGCTGACCCGGACAATCGGCTGCTGGCCCGCCGGGTAGCACAGTTCTGGGAAGGGAAAGGAGAAGTCAGTTGACTCACATCGCGCTCTACCCTGGCAGTTTTGACCCCATTCATTTTGGACACATGGACATTGCTATTCGCGCAGCCCGCATCTTTGACGAGCTAATAGTCGCCGTCTACGACCGGCCGGCGAAGAGTGTGCTGTTCACTGTCGAAGAACGGGTCGCGCTGGCGCGCCAGGCTTTGGCCGACCAGCCCAACCTGCGCGTGGTCCCCTATGGCGGACTGACGGTAGAGTTCGCACGCCGGATTGGCGCACGGGCCATCGTGCGCGGGCTGCGAGTCATCTCTGACTTCGAACTGGAGTACCAGATGGCCCTCACCACCGTCCAACTGGCACCAGAGGTCGAGTTTGTGTGCCTCATGACCCGCCAGGCCCACGCCTTTCTGAGCTCGAGCATCGTCAAGGAGATCGCGTTACTGAACGGCGACGTAAGCGGCATGGTGCCGCCCCACGTGGCGGCTGCGCTGGCAGAGAAACGGCTCGAACGAGAGCAAAACCACGAACTGGTACCCGTCGTCTCGTTGCGTGACTGAACCGTCTATAAAGAACGCTTCGCCCTCTTGGGTGGGTAAAGACATAGGTGGACTATGCAAGTGGAACAGCCTGATAAGGAACGCTTACAGCATCTAGCTGAAGGGCTCTACACACTGCCAGCAAGTGCAAGGAAAGCCCTGTTGGAAGGTACGGTAAAGCACCTGGTGGCAGAAGGACAGGAGAAACAGTTAGCGCTCTTACTCAACATAGATGGAGTCCAATTAGCAAGCCAAACATCACTCGAAATGTCCTCCGGCCTGCTTTACCCTAGCAAGAGTCGTCGCAAGCGCAAAATCGCTTTCGGTTGGTATGGGGGTAAATTCAGTCATCTTAACTGGCTATTGCCCCTTTTACCCTATACTCGCCATTATTGCGAACCATTCGGAGGATCGGCTGCTGTCTTACTTAACAGAGATCCTTCCCCTATAGAGACATATAACGACATTGATGGTGAAGTAGTAAACTTTTTCTACGTGCTCCGGGATCAGACAGATGAGTTAGTCAAGGCAATTGCTCTCACACCATTTTCGCGAGAGGAATTCGCCATCGCTGTCTCCAAACCGACCGAAGAGCTATCTGATCTTGAACGAGCAAGGCGTTTCTTCGTTCGCGCTCGGCAGGTCAGAACCGGCCTTGCACAAACTGCATCTGTCGGAAGATGGGCACATTGCAGAAAGACTAGCCGATCGGGAATGGCGGGCGCTGTATCGAGATGGTTAGGAAGTATAGAAGGACTTTCAGAAATTGCAGAGCGTCTTCTGCGTGTCCAGATTGAGAATCGCTCTGCGATCGAAGTTATTAGGGCCTATGATAGTGAGAATACCTTGTTTTATTGCGATCCACCATACCTACACGAAACAAGAGGAGATGCAAAAGCCTACAAATATGAAATGACGGAAGAAGACCATATCGCATTAGCTCGTGTGCTCCGGGGTGTGAAAGGGAAAGTGGCAATATCGGGTTACCGTTGTGACCTTATGGATAAGTTATACGAGGACTGGCACCGTGTCGAAGCGCCAGAGAAGAATTGCCATTCTGTCAAGAAACCCCGCACGGAAGGACTTTGGATGAACTACTGAGGTGCCAATTATGGCTCAGAGAAGCAAGGTAACGGAGAAAGAGAAATACTCACAGGCAAGGAGCCTGTTGGAGGAGAGCTTGTTACGAGTAGAGAAAGCCCTCATCGAAAACCAGTCACTTTCCACCACAGAAAGAATCGAACGAGCCTACAATGTGATCTTCGAATCACAAACCCAGGCCTACCGTGAGGTCTTGCTTGGCTGCCTGTTGACACGAATTACCGACCGAAGCAAGAACATCCGTCATCCTTACACCGCTTTGAGCGACAACGCCTTTAGTGGACGCTCCTTGGACGAGCGTGTCGTTAATCCATTTCTGCAAGAAAAGAGCATCCCATTAGGAGACGAGGCCAAGCAGCAAGTAGAGAAGTATTTTGCCCACGGGTACGACGTGAATTTTGTGGACATTCAGGAATGGCTAATAAACACCCTTGTAATTGTCGGAGTGAAGGGGAGAAAGCACTTTCAGGAGAGAATTGTCTACCATCTGTCCAAGGATCAAGTTCCAAAGATACTGAAGTTGGCATGGAATGAAGAGATGGGAAAGTTGATAGCAGCATAGAGAGGCCAATATGGATATCTTATACCTGGTGGACCGCCTGGAAGAGGTTGTCAAGGGGAGCAAACGGCTGCCTTTCGGCAGCATTCGATTGGTGGACGAAAGCCGTATCTGGCCTCTGCTCGACCAGATGCGCATCTCCATCCCCGACGAAGTGCGGCGTGCCGAGCGGATCATCCGGGAGAAAGACCGCACCATGGCCCAGGCCCACGAGGAGGCTGAACGCATCATCACGCTGGCACGTAGCGAAGCTGCCCAACTCACGGCCGAACACACGATCACCAAGGCCGCCGAGGAACGAGCAGCCGCGACCCGCAAGCAGGCCGAGCGTGGCGCAGAAACTATCCGCGCTGGGGCTGATCAGTACGCCTTCGACGTTCTCTGCAAGCTGGAGCAAGAACTGAAGCGTACACTGACGGTGGTCGAAAACGGTATCCGCACCATCCAGGCCGAACGGGAGGGTAGCGACAACAAACCACCTGTTGAAGAAGAGCGCGACAAGGGACGCATCACAACACCTTGACAGGTTCACCACTCGCCTCTATAATATGACTTTCGCATCCCGTAAGATGCCGAGTCCAACTAAGAAGGAGTGTAAATAAGCCATGGGTGCACTGCCCAAGCGTAGAATATCGAGAAGCCGTCGGGGAAACCGACGCAGTCACTGGAAACTGAGGACCGCGCGGCTGGTGACCTGCCCGCAGTGCGGCGCACCAGTGCGACCCCACCAGGTGTGCCTGGCCTGTGGCACATATCGCGGTGTCCAGGTCATCGAGATCGAAAAAGAATAAATGGAAGCACAACCCAAGATCGGCAAGACCACCATCGCACCAGGAGTGCTGGAAACCATCGCTCGCCTCACAACTTTGGCTGTGCCAGGCGTGGCTCGCATGACCTCACCGCCAGGCATGCGGCGCCTCCTGCGGCACGACGGCGTGGAGATTGAAGTCATTGGGACTAGCGTGTGCGTGAAACTGTATGTCGTGACCGAGCCACATGCCAATATGCTCAGTACTGGCCGCCAGATCCAGGCCGAGGTCACCCGGGCGATCCAGGACATGGTTGGCATGGAAGTCCAGTCCGTTGACGTGCACATCGAGGACGTGGCCTATCCTTCTGAGGGAGCGTGACCCACCTGCGATTGGAGGCACACAACCGTGAGAGCCCGCCATCAGGCTCGCATTGTGGCATTACAGGCACTGTACGAGATTGACTGCACACATCACGCCCCTGCTGTCGTGTTGGAACAGCGATTGACTGCCATCCGACTGCCGCAAGAGGTCGCAGACTTCAGTCACCACCTGGTGGATGGCGTGCTCAAGCACCGCACTGTGCTCGACGTCTTCATCCACCGCTATGCCCCTGAATGGCCAATGGAACAGATGGCCTACATTGACCGCAATATCCTGCGTATCGCGATCTTTGAGTTTGCCATAGACGGCCAGACACCCATCAAAGTAGCCATCAACGAAGCCGTCGAATTGGCCAAAACCTTTGGCTCCGACAGTGCCCCTCGCTTCGTAAACGGTGTGCTGGGCACCTTGGTGGAACGTAAACAGGCTATCGTACAGGCTGTCGCAGATGTAGATGGGAAAAAACCGTGAATTTCCTGAACGTCGGTCCCCTAGAGATAACCGTCATCCTGATCCTCGCTATCCTGCTGGTCGGTCCCCAGCGCATGGTGGAGCTCGCACGCACGATCGGGCGGGCTACCACCCAAATGCGTAAACTCTCAGGTGAGTTCTTCGGCACTATCCAGGCTGAACTGCAGGCGACCGAGCAAGAAGTGCGCCAGACATTGGACAGCGCTGCTGGTGATGGGCAAGAATCTATTGCTAGCCTACCGGATGAAATCCAGACTACCCAACAAGAGACACACCAGGTCCTGGAGGACATTGGTAAGGACGAACGAGAAGCTACCACCAGCATCAAGACCGACCTTCAGGCCGTCGAGCGTGAGACACGCCAGGTGATGAAAGAGATTGTCGAGAGCGTCGAGGGCATCGTTAAGGGCAAACATGAGGTATGAAGGACAGGATGAAAAAACGAGCAGACAGCGAACAGGGTGAGATGACACTGCTCGAACACCTGGATGAAGTGCGCCAGCGCCTCTTCAAAACAGTCATCGCACTGGTCATCGGGGTGGTCGCGGGCACATTCGTCAGTACCTCCGCCCTCAAATTGCTGGTTGCCCCCCTCGGCGATCAGGTCCCCATAGCCCTATCGCCTACTGAGGCCCCGGCCGTCTTCTTCAAGGTCGCCATTGTTATTGGCGTCGTGATCGCCATGCCGGTCATTGTGTACCAGGCGTTCCAGTTTGTACGGCCCGGCCTGCAGCCGCTTGAACGGCGTTACGTCCTCATCGGCGCCCCGGCCGCTTCACTGAGTTTCGCCGCCGGCGTCGTCTTCGCTGCAACAGTCCTGCTCCCTGCAGCACTGCCTTTCCTCCAGGGTTTTCTGTTCGGCGTCGTCGAACAGCGCTACTCGATTGACCGTTACGTTTCTTTCGTCAGCAATATACTGGTCTGGGCGGGCCTCGTCTTCGAGACGCCGCTGGTGATGTTCTTCCTGGCCAAGCTGGGCGTCGTCACTCCCCAGGGCTTCGCTCGGGCGCGGCGCATCGTCATTATTGGTGCGGCCGCCGGGGCGGCGATCATCACCCCCACCACCGACCCGGTCAACATGCTGCTGGTCATGGTGCCATTTCTGCTGTTGTACGAATTAGGCATCCTGCTGGCACGTTTGGCGTAACTGTTGTATCCACCCGCACAAGAATACAAGAAAGGAGAAAACTAGATGACAAAGCAAACAGGCACGATTATTACGGTCGTTGTGGGTGTTCTCGCATTTCTGTGTTGCACAATCCCACTGTGCATCTTCGGCATCGCGATCTTCACCGGGCAGATGCCATGGAGCACTACGGTTGGCCAAACTACGCAGACCGGCACGATTCAACCTGCCTACGGCATCGCCCCGTGCTGCCTGAGCATCCTGGTGCTGGTGGTCCCTGTGCTGCTGTGGTTCTTCCTGGTACGTGGCAAGGAGAACGGCAGTGTCATTAGCTCCACGGAGGAAAATATAGCAGGATGAGTCGAAAGCGCACCCTCATTATGGGCGCCGCGGGGCGCGATTTTCACAATTTCAACGTCTACTTCCGCGACAACCCAGACTACCAGGTAGTCGCCTTCACCGCCACCCAGATTCCCAACATTGAGGGGCGCCGCTACCCGCCGGAACTGGCCGGCAGCCTGTACCCGGAGGGTATCCCTATCTACCCGGAGACAGAACTGAGCGACCTGATCCGGCGGCTCCAGGCGGATCAGGTCATCTTTGCCTATTCCGACGTCTCCCACGAGTACGTGATGCACAAAGCATCTCAGGTACTGGCGGCAGGCGCTGATTTCCGGCTGATGGGCGCGGACTCGACCATGCTGAAAAGCTGTAAGCCGGTGGTGGCGGTCTGTGCTGTGCGTACCGGCTGCGGCAAAAGCCAGACCACCCGTCACGTCTGCGGCGTCTTGCAGCAGATGGGCAAGCGGGCTGTCGTCGTCCGCCATCCAATGCCCTACGGCGATCTGGTCGCCCAGGCCGTGCAGCGGTTCGCTACCTACGAGGACCTTGACCGCCACAAGTGCACGATCGAGGAACGGGAGGAATATGAACCGCATCTCGATCGAGGTGTAGTCGTCTACGCCGGCGTGGACTACGAACCCATCCTGCGCCAGGCAGAAGAGGAGGCAGACGTAGTGGTCTGGGACGGGGGAAACAACGACATGCCTTTCTACCGGCCCGACCTGCTCATCGTCGTCGTGGATCCCCACCGGCCCGGTCACGAACTTCGCTACCACCCCGGAGAGACAAATTTGCGCATGGCAGACGTTGCGGTCATCAACAAAGTAGACACAGCCAGCCCTGAGGGAGTGACCCAGGTACGGGAGAGCATCCAGGCAGTCAACCCGAGCGCTGTCGTAGTCGAGGCTGCCTCCCCCATCTTCGTCGAGGCCCCGGAAGCGATCCGGGGCAAGCGCGTGCTGGTCATCGAGGACGGCCCCACGCTGACCCACGGAGAGATGGCCTACGGAGCCGGAGTGGTGGCAGCGCGGCGGTTTGGCGCAGCGGAGTTAGTGGACCCCCGTCCCTACGCCGTTCGTTCCATCGCTGCCACGTATGAGAAATACCCCCACACCGGCCCACTCTTGCCAGCGATGGGCTACGGAGACGAACAGGTGCGGGACCTGGAAGAGACCATCAACGCCGCCGAGTGTGACCTGGTTCTGGTGGCCACGCCCATTGACCTGCGGCGACTGGTTCACGTCCGCCACCCGATGGACCGGGTGCGGTACGAACTGCAAGTCATCGGCCGGCCCACACTACAGGAGGCCCTGGCCCAGCATTTCGGTTAGGCAACCTGTCCGAATCTCAAGAAACCTGGTTTTCCCGAAAACCAGGTTTCTACCTCCAAGCGGAGGGGGCTCGCCTCGGCCCAGGGAAGCGGCCCCTCCGGCGGAAGTGTCGCAGCGCCGTGCACCGAATTTTAGTGAATATCTCACCTTCCTTTAACGCTGTGTGAACAGAAACGTGCTATAGTGTAACCGTAACCTCCCATTAACGAAACTGCAACCGTATCTCAATCCTCCTTGTGCAGTTATTATAGTAAGATTAGGGTCATCTGAACACCCCGAAAGTACAGTTGCAGACTCGTGCGATCCGAAAACCGGGGGGGGCTTCGCCATGCTTTGTACTACAAATCAGATAAAGCAAGAGGGATGAGACACTGATCGGCAAGATACTGGGCAAGTACCGCATCGTCGCTCACTTGGGGAGCGGTGGTATGGCCGAGGTCTACAAAGCCTACCATCCAGGCCTCGACCGCTACGTCGCCATAAAGGTGCTCCATTCCTTTCTGGCTAACGAAGAGGACTTTCTGACCCGCTTTCAGCGTGAGGCAAGAATCGTTGCCACATTTCGCCATCCCAACATCGTCCATGTCTACGACTTCGACTCCGACGTTGAAAGCAACTCCTACTACATGGTAATGGAGTTCATTGATGGCCCCACACTGAAGACGCGCCTCCAGGAGCTGGCTCAGGAGGATCAGGTATTGCCGCCGGATGAGATCCTCCGCGTCGCTATCGCCGTCGCCAACGCACTGGACTACGCCCATCAACACGGGATGGTGCATCGCGATATCAAACCCGCCAACATTATGTTTACCCAGGATGGGCAAGTTGTCCTCACCGACTTTGGTATCGCCAGGATGGTGAACACTGCCACAATGACGGCCAGTGGCGCCATGGTTGGAACGCCCGCGTACATGGCACCTGAACAGGGAAACCACACCGGGGACGAGCGGTCCGATATCTACTCACTGGGCGTGGTCCTGTACCAATTAGCCACAGGCTCCCTCCCATTCGAGGCTGATACGCCTCTAGGGGTCGTTCTTAAGCACATGAATGCCCCGCTGACACCGCCAACGGCGCTCAATTCCTTACTGCCCCCTGCCATCGAGGCGGTGATTATGCGGGCAATGGCCAAGGATCCCGCTAATCGCCACCAAACTGCCAGAGAATTCGTCGCCGATCTGGAAAAGTGCAGGGCTGGCGAACCTGTCGAACCCATCTCGCCGGAACTTGCCATGGCGCCAGCGTCATCCGGGGCAGTCACGAGCTCTCCCACACAGGACCAGATGAGACAGGCGGAATGGCCTACCCTGCCAGCTTCAGCCACGCCCCTCCCACAGGCAGCCTCACGGCCTCGTCCCAAATGGGGCTGGATTGCCGCGTTGGCTGCTGTGGTGGCTCTGATCCTGATGTGCAGTGTCATGCTCTTCACTACAGAGACACCAAACCGATTACTTACTGCCCTATTTTCACAAACGGCGACGTATACGCCCGGCGCAATTAACACACTCACACAGACCCCTACGCCTGACCTGACTGCTACGTACAACGTCGAGGCGACCCAGTTTGCCGTCTGGATGGTCACCTATGTGGCGACCACAGGCGTCACGCCCACTCCGTCGCCCACTCCCACTTCCACGCCCCCTCCTAATCTAACTGCTACCGCTATGGCCGCCTGCGTGTTCGATATGAAAGCGGTCAGCGACCGGCCAGTCTGGCCGAGTGTACTTACGCCAAGGCAGCAATTCGTCAAGCGGTGGACAATAAAGAATGTGGGCACGTGTCCCTGGCCAGATGACGTCCGACTGGTGTGCGTGTCCGGCGATGAACTGACTATCATAAAAGAACCGAAAATCGAGCCACTTCTACCCGGGGAAACCGCACAGATCGGAATTACCCTGCTAGCACCGACAGTTTACAGCGGGTATGCCAGTACGTGGCAATTACAAGATGGGGCCGGAAACCCCATTGGGGAAAAACTGGAACTCAGATGCTATGTGGGCCCGACACCAACTCCGCGGCCGACGGAGACCCCCACCGCCATCTCCACGCCAGCACTCACACCAACACCAACGGAACCGCTCCATTTCTCAGTGCCCATTGTAGTGCAGTGGGACACTACCCCCGATGGTAAATGGTGGGCGCAGATAGGCCTGACTGCGTGGGGTGGAAGTGGCAACTACCGCTACTATCTGAATGGCATCAGCGCTGAGACCGAGTTCTTTAATGGCACGTTTAGGATCGAAGCGCAGAGATGCAAAGGCTGGTGGGGCACTGTGATCGTGGTGTCAGGCGACCAGATAGCAAGATGGAGGGGTGAGATTGCCTACCCCAACTCTGACAAATGTGAGTAGCCACTAAAGCAAAAGAGGCCACGGGTAGATACCCATGGCCTCTTTTTGCCATACCATGTCCGGGCGCTACGCTACCAGGGCAACGATCAGCCAGGCCGCCAGCGCGGCGAAGAGTAGCGCCGTCCCCAGCTTTACCATCGCCGCGTGGCGGCGCAAGAGGAGACCCAGTTGCATCGAAGTCGTGCCAAAGTAGACCAGCCCAAACACGACCACCAATGGCAGGATGAACATCAAGTTGTATAGCAGTAAGAACAGCACCGCTCGGGCCTGCAACTGGGGCACACTCATCACAAAAAGGATCGTCGGCAAATAAACCTGGCCGGTGCAGGCCAGTTCCAGGAGTGAGATGGCCGCACCGGTCGGCAAAGCCACGAGCACGAAGGTTTTCACACCACTGGCACGCCGGATCACTGCATGGACGCGCCGACGTAACCCTTCGGGCATGGTCAGTGTCATCTCCTCGATCTGGCCCCGCCGTGCCTTAAAATAGTCCACCAAACTAAAGACTGCCAGCAGACTGCATACGAGCGCCGTCAGTCCATATATCCACCGTCCCAGCGTCGTAAGAAATGGCAGCGCGCTCAATAGCCGCCACAGCCCCAGGCCTACCAGCGTGTAGGTCAGGAACACACCCACGGTGAAGGCAACCCCCACAGCCAGTACGGCCGTCCCTTTCCGCCCCAGAAATGCCAGATAAGAAACAAAGAAGATCACCGTGGCAAAAGCACAGGGATTGAGGCCATCCACCAGGCCGGCCAGGACAACAGTGAGAGCGCCGAAAGACTTGAAACGCTCGACAATGCTCTGTTCAGCCTCCTGAGGATTGAAATCGGCCCACACGCGCTCCGCACCGGTGACAGCATACTTCTCCACCACTGCCATCAGCGCCTCGGGCGTGATGCCGGTACCGATCAGATATTCTTTGCCAATGAAAAGCACCGGAGTCACAAGACGCTGCTTCTCCGGCACGCCGAAGCGAGCGCCCAACCATTCCAGCAAAGCCGCATCCTCCCGCAGATTGTACTCCTCGATCAGCAACTGCGGGTACTTGCTCTCGACGTATCGAATGTCATATTCAACGCGGGAACACTCCTGACAGTTCACTTCATAAAAGTAGGCCCCCCATACCGGCGCTGGTTCCTTACACACGGCGGTATCCTCTGGACCGCAGGGGGCCACTACCGCACCTGGGTCAAAACCCAAGCCTGGCTCACTCTGGCCCTCAACGTTTGCAGCATCGAGGCCGGGAATGGCAGGCCAGGACGTGCCACCTGCTGTCAGGCAAGTATCGAGCAGACACGGCAACTGCTGGCGGATCGCATCCTCGCCGATGAGTACCTGCCCATCCACGATCAACGTCGGCAATCCGCGCTCTTCCGGCGCTACGCCGAACATCTCCTCAGCGCGGCTCAAGATTTCATAGTTGGTCGGGTCGGAGACCTCGAGCATCTTGATCAGCAGTTGATCGCCATACTTGTCCTGCAGCGGCGTCAGCACGTCGTTGATGACAGCGTTGCAGTGGTCACAATCCTTGGCGGTAAAATAGACGATGCGCACGACTGGCCCTCCCTCGGCCTGGCCAGTAGCACGCGCCCAGACTAGAGCCAACGTCAGGAGTAGCAAGATGGTCCCCAGCCGGTATCTCAACTGCATGTGGTATTTCCTCCGTCACCGTTCACTTTGTTTTCGCTCCCGTGCCATGCATGGCGGGATATTATGCCACAATTCAGATAGTTGACAACCCTGCCCCACCTATCTCAGCATCCCCCGGACAATGATGTCTACCGCATCCGCCTCATCCAGGCCGCGTGCCATCAGTGTCTCCAATTCTTGCCTGTTGACACTACCAATGGCCGCCTCGTGAGTCACTCGCGCCTGATCGTCACGCACAACGACGACCGGCACGTTGCGCGCCACCGCCTCTCCGCGCACGATTTCGGTACAATCCATGTGCCCTACCGCGCCAGGGGCGTTCCCTTCCGCCGTGGTGTAGACCTCACTGATGGCCCGGTCACGCACCGCAGCCCGCGTCTTGGTCAAGCCACGCGCCCCCTCGCCGTCGAGCCGTACAACCTCGCTCACCTTGATTTTGTCGTCGGCCGATCCATAGGCCTTGGCGACCAACTCGACCACACCCCAGGCAGCCACATCCACTTCGAACTGGATCTCCAGGTGCCCCACCCGGCCGTGTACCAGGCTGAACTCAGATTCCAACCGTCCTCCCCCATCCACCTGCGCGTGCGTGGTGGGCAGCACAACGATGCCACCCAAGGGGCCGTGATAATGGCCTTCGCTGTAGCGCATCGTCGCGCCCGGCCCGACGTGAATGCGCGCATCCATCACGTGCTTGAGATCCACTGCGTTAGGAAACGTACAATGGGCCAGAAAGCCAACCTCTGCCCCCTGGCCGATCTCAAACTCGGAAAAGATCTCCTGCAAACCCTCAGTGGGAATCATCCCGAAGCACAGATGCACCGGGTACTCTACTTTCGTGCCTGGCGCGACGGTGATGCGAGCAATAACACCATGCTCCAGTTGCTGCGCCTCGATGTTCACACCCTCGACCAGATTGACCGCCAGCACCTGGTTACCACTGATGACAGCACTGGCAACGCGTGGTGTCCGCAAGGCATCTGGCTTACCGCCAGCCTGTTCATACGCCTCCAGGATGGCCTCGAACTCGCGGGCCCAGGCCGGATCGCGCTGCTGGAGGATGGAAGCAGGAACACGGGAAAGGGAATGGCTACCCATCGCACACCCCTTCAGCCACCACACGCTGGTAGGTACCGCCAGCCTCTGCCCCCCAGGGCTGACTGCCGAGTAAGTCGCCATGCGGTCGGCAGCGCTGAGCAAAATATCCGCGTACCTCCGCCGGAGTGCCAGCATGGACAACTGTGCCGCCGCACATCAACGAGGCAGTATCGGCCACTTCGGCCATCTCGTCACGGTGCGTGATCAAGAGCACAGAGGCACCTTCACTCGCCATCCGGCGGATCAAGGCCATAATGTCCTCGATACATAGCACGTCAACCCCCGAATCGGGCTCGTCAAGGATGGCCAACCGGGGCTGCATGGCGTAGACGGCTGCTAACTCGATCCGCTTTCGCTCTCCACCTGAAAGGGCACTATTGACCGTGCGGCCCACATAAGCCGCAGGCGAGAGTGCCACCGCTGCCAATGCCGCTTCGACACGCTCCCGCGACGGTTGCTTCATCCCCAACGCCAGGTAGTCAGCCGTCGGTAACCCCTCGAAGCAGGCTGGCTGCTGCCAGGCTAACGTCAGCCCCAGTCGAGCACGCTCCGTCACCGAGAGAGCGGTGATGTCCTGACCATCAAATATGATGCGGCCTCGCCTGGGCTGATATCCGCTAGCTCCCATCAGTGTGAGCGCCAAACTGGTTTTACCTGAGCCATTGAGGCCCAGCAGGGCATGCACCTCCGCAGGCCGGACGGTCAGGTTGACCCCTCGCAACACTTCCGCACCGGGCCGTTGGAGCCATACGTCTTCCACTCTCAACAATACATCGTTGTCCATCTCCCCCCCCAAGTCCACTGTTGCCTTGCAACCCGCAGTATACCACAGACTGGCCCGATGTGAAGGCTCTGCCTGAATTGCCAGCCGCGCCAATTTGTGCTACACTCATGCTGGATGCTATTTACAGGTTGGCCGGCCCACGATTGCATGTTAACTGAACCGTAACGACATTGCAACCCCCAGCAGACTCTTTTTTGCTATGCTTACAGAGTCTCGACAGGACTGGATTTCCTGCAAGGAGGAAAAACTGTGATGAACGAGAGCGGCGGTAGGATCGCAAGTGCAAGAAGCGCAGCAGCGGCAGCGCTCCTGGAAAGCATGCGCGCGGTGCAGCAGGCACTCATGCGGCCGCCCGGCCTCTCCCCCGAACAATTGGCTGCCCGGGTCGAGGAGTGGCAGCAATTGGTGGCAGAACTGGACAGCGGCGCAATGCAGGGAACGGAACTGGCAACACTCTACGAGATCATCGGCGTTTTGAACTCCTCGCTCGACCTGAGAGAGACGCTAAGCCTGGTGATGGATTCGCTGATCCACCTCACAGGAGCTGAGCGAGGCTGCCTGATGTTGCTCGACGAGGAGGGACATCTGGAGATCCGCGCAGCGCAAAACTTTGACCAGGCGAGCGTCAATGCCTTCGATCTGGAACTCAGCCTCACGATCGTGCGGGACGCCGTGGAGACAGGAGAGCCAGTGCTGACCACGAACGCACAACTGGACCCGCGCTTTTCCGACCACGCAAGCGTCATCGGTTACCATTTGCGCTCTATCGTCTGTGTACCTCTCCACGTGCGGGGGCGGGTGATTGGCGCGCTCTACCTGGACAACCGCATGCGAGATGGAGTCTTCTCTCAAGCGGACCTACCTACACTGACAGCGTTCGCCAGCCAGGCTGCCATTTCTATCGAGAACGCCCGCCTGTACACGGTGACCGATCAGGCATTGGCTGAACGGGTAGAGGAACTGACGACGCTGCAGCAGATTGATCGGGAATTGAACGCCAGCCTGGATTTTGAGCGGGTGCTAGAGGTGACTCTTTCCTGGGCCTTGCGGTCCATAGGAGCGGAGAAAGGCGTGCTGACCATCCTGGACGACGAGGGGACTGTGCGCACAGTTTCCTGTGCCGGCGAGGAAGCAACGGAACCACAGGAACACCTGGCACAGTTGGCAATGACAAGCCGGGAGCCCATCGTGACCGACGGCACAGAGTTACTGATCCCCATCCGCTATGAGAACCGGACGGTAGGGCTGCTGCATCTGCAGGGCGAGAAAGACGTCCCATACCGGCCCGATCACCTCCAATTCGCCAGCCGGCTGGCAGACCACGCCGCCATCGCCATCGAGAACGCTCGTCTGTATGAGCAAGTGCGCCAGGCCAACCGGGCCAAATCAGAGTTCATCTCCATTGTCTCCCACGAATTGCGCACACCCATGACCTCCATCCGCGGTTACGCCGACATGTTGGAGAAAGGCATGGTTGGCCCGCTGTCGGCACAGCAAGTGGAGTTTGTCCACACTATCCGCAAAAATGCGGAACGAATGCAGATCCTGGTCTCCGACCTGCAAGACGTCTCCCGCATCGAGACCGGCCAGTTGCACCTGGAGTCAGGCCCTACGGCGCTCACCGAAGTGCTCGACAATGCCTTGCAGGCCACACGGGGGCAGATCGAGGCCCGCTCGCAACAGTTGACGGTGGAGATGCCAGAAAACCTGCCGCTGGTCCACGCCGACCGCGCGCGGTTGACACAGGTTCTGATCAACCTGCTCAGCAATGCCTACAAGTACACCCAGGAAGGCGGACGCATCCACGTGCGAGCGTGGTTACAGGATGGATACGTGCACTGCGCGGTGTCCGATAACGGGATCGGCATGTCCCCTGAGGATCAGGCCCGCCTGTTCACCAAGTTCTTCCGCTCCGACGCCCCGGCGGTGCGCGAGATGTCTGGCACAGGGCTGGGGCTGTGCATCGTAAAGAGCCTGGTGGAACTTCAGGGCGGGGAAATTGAGGTCGAGAGCCAGCCTGGGCAGGGGACGACCTTTACGTTCACAGTGCCGGTCGCCACAGGGGCATAACCAGATAGACTTCCGAAGTCTGGATTGCCTTTAGCCGCACTCGATCAGTTCACGCGTGGCGACGGTTAACCGCTCGTAGCCATCTGGGCGCACGACGATAGTGTCCTCCAGCTTGACCATCGTCCCCTGGTCGGGCACACTGACCTCGATCTCGATCGCCAGCACCATCCCCGCTTGCAGGCGCGCGTCGTCGCGGGGCCACAGCACGGGAGGCTCGTCCAGTTCCAGCCCGACACCGTGGCCGACGAAGCCTGGGAGCCTGAGGCTGCCGGGGGCGAAGTGAGGCGGCGCGCCTTGAACGACGACTGCTTCAGCGGCCGCGTAGAGATCAGCGACAGCCACGCCGGGGCACGACGCCTCAAACACAGCATCCTCCACAGCGCGGGCGACAGCGAAGAGCGCCCGCTGCGGTGCTGTGGCCCGCCCCACGACGAAGGTGCGCGACTCGTCGGCAGTGTAACCCGCACAGGTCGAGCCGATGTCCACGACGACCAGGTCGCCTGGTTCCAACACCCGGCGAGAGGGACCGTAGGGCATGCCAGGGCCCAATCCTGCGCCGGTCACCACCAGCCCGTGCCCACCGCGCACGGTCAGGTTCTCACCGCTCATCAGCAACACACCCGCCCCCCGGGCCGCGGGGTAACGCAGCGGCTGGAACCCCTCGTGGCCGGCCCGCCGCATCGCCGCTTCCACTTCAGCCGCAAGTGCCAGCTCGCTCATGCCCGGCTCGATGGCCCGGGGGACAACCCCGTGACCAGCATCAGCGATGGAAGCGGCAGCACGCGTGGCCGCCAGTTCGTCCTCGTCCTTGACCGCGCGCTGGGCCAACACCAACGGCGAGACGTCGGCCAGCGACCAGGCCGGGAAGACTTCTGCCAGCCGCCCGGCCAGTTGGGCTGGGACCAGGTCCAACTCGGCGCCCAACACGCCGCCGATCAACCCCAGTTCGGCGAAGACGTCGGCAATACTGGAGAGCCCGCTCATTGGCTCGACGCGGGCGACCGCGGCCTCCCGGCGGGCGCACTCGAGACCGCGCCGGACGAAGAGTGCCCCGCCGCGAGGGGAGACGAGCAAGGCGGCCGGGCGCACGGTGTTGGCATAATAAAGGACGTCACGGTGATGGAGCAAGAGCGCGGCGTCCATCCCGGCTTCGGACATGCGAGCACATAGGTTGGTGAGTCGAGGGTTAATAGGGGCCTCCAAATCGGCAAATCGGCAAATCAGCAAATCGCAAATCGCGGATCGCGGATGGTTCGCGGGGTCAAGTATACCACAGGATGGCGTGTTGTGAAGGGTCCGACTGACATTGCACACAACATCTTTTTGTGCTACACTGTATCAGTAGACTGCTGGCCTGATGATCGTCGGAGAGAAGCCATGCCGTGAGTGAGCGATATACAGCCCAAGGGGCCGATCTGACCCGACTGCATCCATTCATCGTCGAGCACTTCGATCGCGAGGATCTGCGCACTTTGTCCTTCGATCTGGGCATTGACTACGACAGCCTGCCAGCCGAGGGCAAGGCCGCCAAAGCCCGTGAACTCATCCTGGCCCTTGGCCACCGTCACCAACTCGACCGCCTGCTCAATGGCCTCCGGCAGGTTCGACCTGCTCCCTTCGCACAGGCCGGACTCATCGGCGACCCTCGGACCATAGCCTCACTCGAGGCTCAACTGTCCGCCTTCGAGCAAGCATCTGTTGCCCGTCGGCAGGACCAACGGCCTTTGTTTTCACCTCCAGCTCCCACGTATGTCGAGCCGGGGCGACCAAAGCGCAGGCGCGTCGTTGCTTTCGTTGTTATCCTGGCCGTGATCGTCAGCCTGATCCTGTCTATCCTTACCCAGCCCTGGGGCTCGCAGGAGCCAGGGACTACCACTGTCCCACTCAACTCCCTTCTTTGGATAGTGCAGATCATCGTCAGTTTTATCGCCATCCTGGCTTCGGTAGTACAATTGTCTGGTTTGGACGTACGGGAACTATTCAGCGTCCGGCCGGCTGGGGCAAGTACAGAGACCTTTCCTTTCCATATCATCCACGATTTCGGCGAATTGCTCGACTATATCTTTCCTGATCCCACAACCCCTCTTCTGTCTGACCGCTCTGTTCCCTTCCATCCCCGCATCGCCGGCGAACTGGATATCGCTTTTCATCAGTGAGGGCGGGTGCTCATCGGTGGCCGCAGCAAGACCGGCAAGACACGTGAGGCAGTCGAGTTGCTGCGACGCTGGTGGTATAGTGGGCCGACTGTCTTGCTGGCCAAGAATCACGTTGGCCTGTATCCACCTTATAGAGTGCCTGACACACTACCTGTCCGCAACCTGGTGCTCTTCTTCGACGACGTAGACCGCTACTGTGGCGATGCCGACGCTGTAAAACGGTTGGATCAGACCATTGCTTTCTTTGTTGGTCTTTGCCGTGAGCCGGGAGAATTGCGGGTGATTGCTACTGCCCGTCAGGAGCCTGAGTTCTGGGACAAGCTACACTATGATGAAGCGGTCCCTCCTTGGGCCACATTCAAGATGGTGTCCCTGCTGACACTGTCTTCAGATGGCGCCCGACAGTTGATTGATGACCTGGCTCGGAATTGTGGTATGGATGCGGACCCGGCTGCTGCTGAGGACATGGCCATCAAGAACGACGGTACCTTCCTGAACCTGGTCCCTCCCTTCCGCGGCTCGCTACACGAGGACATAAAGCAAATTGGGCCAGAACAGGAGGCGGCCTCTGAAGGAAATCTGGTCACCACCTGGCGCCGCCGCCGCCTGCTGGCAACCGAGGTCTCCCTGCGCGGGGGCGAGTTGCGTCCTTACGAAGGCCAGTTCGAGGGCAACGGGACCAGTCGGACTTGGCATCCCACCTTTTTCGCTGGTCAAGGAAGCACCGCCGCTTTCAGGCGTCTGACCGCTCCCAGGCTGGCAGCCATATACTGGACCTGGGCCGAGGAGCTACGTGCCGCTGGAGAGTTGGGGCCAGCCCGTTCCCTGGCCAGGCTCGCCAGTGTCCTGGCGCCTAACCACCCGACGCCCCCATTTATGCTGGGCAAACTGTGGCACGATGCAGGCGATTTCCGACGCGCCCTGGCCGAGTTCGCGCGGAGTCGCGCACTGAATCCCACTACCAGCGCCGCCCTTGCGCTGGAGCGCATTGCCTGGAGCTTCTATCACCTGGAAGAGTACGAACGGGCTGAGAACGCTGCCGGCCAGGCCCTGATTCTGATGCCTGACCTCTCGGCCGCACGCTGGGCACAAGGGTTGGCGCGGCTACAACGTGGTCAAAGCGATGCCGGGCTGAGCAACTGCCGCCAGGCAGCGCTGGCTGAGGAAATGCCACCACCTGATCTGGGGGCAGCACTGGCCATCGCTTTGGCTGGTGAGGAGTCCCGAGACTGGGCAACTCAAGTGAGTCGCCTTCTCCGGCGAGGCGCCTCACCCAAGACAAAACGCACGGCTCTATGGCGCAGAGTCAAATGGGGACTGGCTGTGGGGCTAGTCCTGGTCTCGGTGACGGCGTTCCTATTCGGTGTACCCTACGTGTCGCGCAACCTGGAAGAGAACACCATCTTCGGCGTCCACACAATGGACGTCCTGCTAGAATTCTATCCCTATGCACCGGCTCTTTTGACACATCGGGGCTACATCTACACCGGACTAGGCGACTACGAACGGGCCATCGCCGACTACACCGAGGCCATCCGGCTCGCCCCTGAGTTCGCCGTGGCGTACAACAACCGGGGCTATGCCTACGACAACCTGGGCAACTACGAGCAGGCCATCGCCGATTACACTGAGGCCATCCGCCTCAACCCGGAGAATGCTGCGGCTTACACAAACCGGGGCCACGCCTATAAAGCTCAGGGTGACCTGATTGCCACCCGTGCTGACTGGGAGCGTGCCGTCGAGCTTTATGAGGCACAAGGACAACCAGGGTCAGCCGACTTGGTGCGCTCTTTGTTATCTTCGTTGGACAGGTAACCATGTAGTCGTCTGGATTGGAGGTAAACGATGAATCTCTCTCCTGAAGAGTCGAAACTCTTCTACAGGCTGTACTATAGCGCCATGGCCTATGCCAATCGGCGGCTGAAGATAGTTCCCGATCTCACCGATCCCAAGGACGTGGGCTTTCGTCATCCCGAGGAGAGGATCCAGATGCGGGATGCGTTCTACGAGCACCCGGAGTTGCTGGAAGAGTTCCTGTCTGAGAACCCCTACGGATTTCCCCGCGACGAATTGGCGATGGTCGCCAGTTGGCAGCATGCAGTGGCTGGAGAATTTTACGTCCTCCGCTACCTCAAAAAGTACGCCGTGTTCCTGGGCGCGAAACCTGAACGACTGTACGGTGTGTTGAGCCCGGGCAACCCACTGGAGATGACGTTCGCGGGATATCCTCTGCCCCTGTACGTCAAGGGCGCCCTGCTCCCCTTCCAGAGTCGCATCATCTACGACGGGCTTCTGAGCGTGTATTCGATCCACTTTGGACCGGGCATCCGCGCCAGCATGAACGAGACCTACAGCCGCCTGAAAACGCATGAAGGGATCGTCGAGCAGTTGGTCGGGCCGGACGGGCAGCCGGAGGTGCGGACGAGCCTGGCCCGGCAGAAGCCGCGCAAGGCGGCCCCGGACTGGCGGCCGGCAGTGGACGGGATCGTGGATCAGGCGGAGAAGATGCGCGAGGCCGATACAGCACGTCAGCGCGCGGCGTTGGGTCTGCTGCGAGCGGCGGCGCGGATGGCGCAGGCTGCGCTGCATCAGACTGAGGATACGGACGAACATCTGCAGTGCTTACGGTCGGTGCGCCAGGCGCTGACGCGGTTGGAGAAGACGCTGTAAAGGAACCTATGGTAGGAGGGGAACGATGGATCAAGCCACTGTCAGCATCGAGGACCTGCGGGCTCTGGAACAGGTTGGCCAAGAGAAAACTCGACGGCTGGCAGCACTGGAGAGAGCCCGGGCTTTGGGTGAACGCATCCGTGCTGAGAGATCCGCTCACGATGTAGACTCGGTAGAATTGCTTCGCCAAAGTCGGGAGGAGCGGACGGATGAGCTTCTGTCACCCTGAGCAGAGTGAAGGGTCCCTGCCTGCGGTAAACGAGATTCCTCGCTTCGCTCGGAATGACGAGAGGCGCTCGGAATGACGAGAGGCGCTCGGAATGACGAGAGGTGCTCGGAATGACGAGAGGTGCTCGGAATGACGAGAGGCGCTCGGAATGACGAGAGGCGCTCAGAGTGACGAGAGGCGCTCAGAATGATGAGAGGTGGCCGGAACGACGAACTAGCCGCCCGCGATGAGGTGGATGACGCGCACTTCGGCGCCGTCGGGGATGGTGCGGGTGCGATATTCTTCGCGGGGCACTACTTCGCCGTTGATCGTGACGATGATGTGGGCGAAGGTGTAGCGGAACCGCTCCAGCAAGCCAGAGACCGTTAGCCCCGCTTCCCATTCGATCTCGTCGCGGTTGTTGACGCGGATCACGGGCACCTCTAAAGATAGACCTCGGAGGTCTCAGAAGACCTCCGAGGTCTTGGCTATACGTTACAGATAGCGCTTGACGACGGCGACGACCTCGGGGAAATCAATCCCCAATCGCTTCAGCGTCTCAAGCGTGGGAACTGCATCCTTCGTCCAGCCGCGCCGCTTGTACACAGCGTCCTTCAATTTCTCGTACTGTTCCTCGCGGTACCTGCGCAGTGTAGCCACTTTATCCTGGGTGCTCATCTTCGCCGGGTTGAGCCCCAGGATGTCCCGCAACTGCTTGTCGTACCGCTCGGCTCGCGACTCGTACTCCTCGACAGTCACCGGCCCCATCGAGCGGTAGGGTATGTCGTCGTGATTCCGCAGGCCGTAACCCAGCCGGATGTTGAAGACGCGCTGGAAGTTATAGACGGCCTCGGACATGGCGATGATATCCTCCTTGGTGATCTCCCGGCCCGTGACACCGGAGAAAAGCTCGACATAGTTCTGGACGTGCTCGGGAACCTTGGCCGGCTCGTCGGTCTGGGCATTGCCAGGAGGGACGATGTCGTTCCAGGGCAGTTTGCAGAACCCGCACAGGCCAAACCAGGTCCGCCACATCGGGAAATAGTGGAGCGCCTCCGCCTTGGCCTCGAAGGTCGGCAGCAGGTTGCTCACCTGGTCCATAAAGATGAGCCAGGCCTCGTCGTGCTGGGGGCCCTTGTTGGTCAGGCCATAGCCACCCTGCTGAGCCACCGACTCCTTGGAAACGTACTCAGAATACTCCAACCCCTTGGCTTCCATGCCGATGTCTCGCAGGAACTGGGGAGCGGCGCCGAACTCTCTGACAAAGTAATCCCTCATTCTATGGATCCCCTGGCCAGCAATTTTACCAAATCCCTCGCCGCGGCCCATCTGGTGCAGGAGTGCGATGGCTGCATCACCGTTGCCGAAGAAAAGTTCCAGCCCGCCGGTCTTCTCCTTGTCCAGAGCGCCGGCCTCGTAGCACTCCATCACAAAGGCAGTCAAGGTGCCGAAGGAGATGGTGTCTATGCCGTAGGCATCACAGTAGAAGTTGATCTCCAGGACATCGTCGGGGACGAAGATACCGCAGTTGGAGCCAACGCCGGCGATCGTCTCGTACTCAGGGCCATCCACGAGGACCTTCTGCCCCTCGTAGGGACCGGTGCGAACAGTGTAGCCTTCGACGGTGTGAGAACAACCCAGCGTGCAGCCGTACCAGCAACCGTCGGGCAACCCCTGGGTGAAACGCTTCTCCCAGACGTCTCCATTGATGTTAGGAGCATCCGGGTGGGAACCGAACCTGAAGTTGTGGACCGGGAGCAAGTCATAGTCATTCATGATCTGGACCAGGTAAGAAGTACCCCGGCGGCGCATACGGCACTGCTGATCATCATAGTCATGGATCTCTTTGTGCATCTTGGCACCCACGCGAGCGATGCGCTCTCCCTCGGCCGGGTGGTTGGAGTCACCCCGCACAGGATTGCCCTTCACGACGAGTGCCTTGATTCGCTTGTCGCGGAAGACGGTGCCAATGCCGCCGCGGCCAGCCTGCTTGAAGCGGAGCGCCTTGCGCTTGCGGTCATACAGGCTGAAGTTGAGGCACCCGATGTGGGTATGCTCGGCGCCAGGCCCGGCGGATACCGAAGACATAAAATAGCGATCCTCTTCCTTCTCCGCCATCTGCTCAATCAGCCAGTGGCCCAGCAGGTAGGTGTCGGCCGGCACCTCGGGTGCTTCCTCTATCGTGACGCGCCCAGCGGGGCCATCTATCACGACGATGACGTCCTTCTCCGCCTTGCCCTGGACTTCAATCGCATCCCAGCCGGCGAACTTGAGGAGCGGTCCAAAGTGGCCGCCGACGTTCGAGTCTATCACGACGTTG
>Ga0172363_10000141_pt1 | contig 45321 bp, 39 predicted proteins | sample LakKivs2_kivu2a2_FD_114541 | JGI IMG/M metagenome (GOLD analysis project Ga0172363, IMG submission 114541) | Sediment microbial communities from Lake Kivu, Rwanda - Sediment s2_kivu2a2 | ecosystem: Environmental > Aquatic > Freshwater > Lake > Sediment | place: Rwanda: Western Province, Lake... | reverse complement strand
TGTTCGCGGATGATTCTTTATTGATTGAGTCTCATAATACTTGTAAGAAGAGCACACCAGGAAATCACAGCCTAATTTTTGGACGTCAATCGGCCCGTGGGGGGCATACTGCACCGCATCGATATACACCAGCGCCCCGGCATCATGCGCCAAGCGGGTGATCTTCTCTACCGGGTTGATCGTGCCCAGCGCATTAGAGGCATAGCCCACCGCCACCAGCCGCGGCTTTTTTTCGATGGCGACCTGCATCCCTTGCATATCCAGGGTGCCGTCCTCAGGGTGGAAGTCCACCCACTCCACCTGGCAACCGCGGTCTTCGGCCGCCATCACCCAGGGGGTGATGTTGGCATCATGATCCAGGCGGGTGACCACAATGGTGTCTCCCGGGTTGAAGGTACGTGCCAGTGAGCGGCTGAGGTTGAAGGTCAGGCTGGTCATGTTGGGGCCGAATACAATCTCGTGCGGCTCAGGTGCGTTGAGGAACTCCGCGGCCTCCATGCGGGCCTGCTCCACCAGCGCATCCGACTCGCGGCTGGTGGCAAAGGCACCATCGTGGTTGGCGTTGTGCTCTACCAGATAATCCCTCACCCGGTCGAGCACCGTGCGTGCCACCTGGGTACCGGCCGGGTTATCCAGGTAGATGGCATCGTGTTGCAGCGCCGGAAATTGCGCTCGTATGACTGTCAGGTCGAGAGGCATGAGTAGCTCCTTCTTTATGCAGTATGTGATTGAGATAATTATAATGCGCTAAGATTTTAGGTTGGGTTTGCCTCGGGCTTGGTTGGGCGGATAAGCCTAAGCGATCCTTGCATGTGTTCCGTTACCAAACACGGGGTGCCTTTCAGCAGCCAGGTTGATCAGTAAGCTGGCGAAATAACCGTAAGGGTAACCCACCAGCTCGGCTGCCTTGACCAGGCTGTTATCAGAGGTGAGATCGGCATTGTGGTTCACGTCGAGAACATAGAACTTGCCACCGCGCATGCGCAGATCCATGCGGGCATAATCACGGCAGCCCGTGCAGCGGTATGCCCCCAGCACGGCTTGCTCCAACAGGCTCAGCTCATCGGAGGATAATTCAACCGGCAACCTGGCCCAAGAATTTTGGTAGGCAATCGACTCGGGGACAAAGTTCGCCTCGTAGGTGCACAAGCGATCGTGGATATCATCGAATACCGAGAAGTCGATCTCGGCGGGCGGCAGCATCAGCAACTCGCCGTTCCCAATCACCCCCACGTGGAACTCGCGCCCATCGATGAACTCCTCCACCAGCACAGGCTGCTGATGCTCCTCAAGGATATAACTCACGCGCTGCACCAATTCCATTTCCGTTTCGACCACCGATTCGCGCGAAATCCCCAGGCTGTAGTGCTCAAATGCGGGCTTGACGATTGCCGGGTAGACCTCCCATCTAACCTCATCGGTAGAATTGAATATCTTCCATTGCGGGGTGGGAACGCCGCAATCCGACAACCTTTGCTGCACCCGGCGCTTATCCTGGCTTAACACCAGGGCGGGATAGTCTGATCCGGTATACGTGAATCCCTGGTGCTCCAACTCATGCGCCACCATCCAGCTGCTGCGCAGGATGCCTGGCACTTCTTCACACCAGTTGAAAACAATCAGATCAGCCGGGTTATATTTTTTCAATAGAATGGGCAGCTGATCATTTTCCAGCCGCGCCTGTTCCACCGGGTGACCTGCATCCTGAAGCGCCCTTGACAGCACGTCGGCAAATTCCAGGCATTGTTCAATATCATATTGCGGCCATGACCAATCAAGGTTATGGAGCAGCAAAACCGGCAGATCGGTGCGTAGCGGCGGGAATATCGTGAGAGCCGAGGCTAGCTCCACGTATCGGGTCCCTGGTGGAAATGCTGTCCTTTCATTGGGATCAACTGCATGATGATTCTATTATAATCATTTGGTGCATAAATTCGGGGCGACTTAACATAATTTGTCAACAAATTTACCTCAAGGCTCACACAGCTGGTTCTAAGTAGATTCTTCCCGGGCCAGCTCCACCGCCGCCTGCAGCTCTGCCATGGTGTTGATATTTAAAAAAGCTAATCCCTGGGGAGAATATTTCTCGACCTCGCTTGCTTTCAGGTAACGTATATTCACCTCTTTGAACCAGGCATCCACCCGGCGCTTGCCTGCTTCCAAAGCACGCCACACGTGAGGCAGGCAGGTATCACGGCAATAAACGGCGTGGAATGGCTCGGTGCCGACCTGCGAGCGCGGCATAACTACGTCAGCGCCCGCCTCCCGGATGGTGGCCAGCTCATAGGCAAATAGCTCAGGGCTGGCAAAAGGCATATCGCAGGCTACAATGGCCACATAAGGGTGGTTGGCTGCGCTCAGTGCGGTAAAAACACCGCCCAGGGCCCCCATACCAGGCAGCAGGTCAGGGATGGGGGGGAGGCCTAAAAAGCGGTATTTCTCCGGCTGGTTGGTGGTGACCAGGATCTCATCGGCGATGCCTGCCAGGCGCTTAAGCACCCGCACCACCAGTGGCTGGCCCAGGAAAGATAACAGGGCTTTATCACTGCCCATACGGCGCGATTCACCTCCCGCCTGGATCGCCAGGGTCAGCATGCCGGCCTCATCGGTAGCTTCAAGATTATGGTCATTGGATTCATCCCTAATGTAAACATGATTATAATGGGATTATCGCTAAGGAGTTATGTCTATGAAAACCGTGGCGGAAATTTTAGATGAAATGACCATTGAAAGCATGGACCTGGCAGAAACCCTACCTGATAATGCCGTGCGGTGTTATGCATGCGCCCACTGTTGCCTGATCCGTGAGGGGCGGCGAGGCATCTGCCAGGTGCGCTACAACCAGGGCGGCAAGCTGCGCGTGCCCTGGGGATACGTGGCCGGCTTGCAGGCTGACCCGATCGAGAAAAAACCCTTCTATCATGTGCTGCCCGGCAGCGATGCCCTCACCTTCGGTATGCTGGGGTGCGATTTTCACTGCGCCAATTGCCAGAATTGGGTCAGCTCGCAATTCCTGCGCGACCCAGCAGCCGACGAATCCATCGGCTACCTGCGGCGTATCTCGCCCGAGCAGATGGTGCTGGCTGCCAGGCGGGCGGGGGCGCCAGTGATCGCCTCGTCATACAACGAACCACTGATAACCTCCGAGTGGGCAGTGAGCATCTTCAAACTGGCGGTCGAGCAGGGTATCAGGTGCGTGTACGTTTCCAACGGCAACGCCACGAGCCAGGTGCTGGAATACCTGCGCCCTTACCTCAGCGCCTATAAGGTCGATCTAAAGACCATGCAAGATAAGCAATACCGGCAGCTGGGTGGCGTGCTGAAAAACGTGCTGGACACCATCCGTGCTGCACATGAGCTGGGATTATGGGTTGAAGTGGTCACACTGGTGATTCCCGGATTCAACGACAGCACAGAAGAATTGCTGGATGCGGGGCGCTTCATCACCTCAGTATCGCCCGATATCCCCTGGCATGTCACTGCGTTCCATCCCGATTACAAGATGACCGAGTCCCAACCCACCCCGACGAAAACGTTGCAACGGGCAGCTGAAATTGGGCAGGAATCGGGGCTCAAATACGTCTATGCGGGAAACCTGCCCGGCAGCCTGAGAGAATACGAGAACACATACTGTCCCAAGTGCCAGACCCTACTGGTGGAGCGCACAGGCTATGTGATCCACCAGTACCAGATCACCGAAACGGGCAACTGCCCAAAGTGCGGCACGAAAATCCCGGGCATCTGGCCTGATAAGCCCGAGGCGGTGCGCATTGGTGGCTGGGGGATGCCCAGGATATTCGGTTAGCGGTTATTGGGTTAATCTGAGCCGGGCAGTGCTTATTTTCTCACCTGAAGGCGCATCACCAACCGGTCGATGGCCCCGAAACGATATTTGTATTGCTCATCGCCGCGCATAAAATCGAAGCACTGGCGGCCGTTTTCGATGGCCCATTGCAACAGGTTGCCCAGCAGTACCCAGCCGAGGGACAACTCGCTGAACTGCAAATCAAACCCCGAGTTATATACCCAGATGTGATTCATGTAATCGAAGTTTAGGTATCCGGCAGCTCTCTGGCCATTCACTTCAATGAATGAAAGTTGCAGCCAGCCAGCCCGGTGTGCCGCCTGTGCGATGGCCTGCAGTTGCTTACGCATTTCAGGGGTGAGAAATTTAGATTTATCTGCGTCGTAACTCATCAGCTGCATAAAGTCATCCATGTCCCGCTCCAGGGTAGACCCATCCTGGCAAAAGTACCAGCGCACGGGCAGGTAATATTCCTTGGCACGGCGCATCTTGCGGCGTATCTCGTGCCGTTGCTTTTTATCAATACCAGAAAGATATCTCTCCCAATCAGCCGGTAGAGGGATGTAAGGGCAATGCTGTAAGGGCTGCTGTGAATAGCTCCAGCCCAGCTTCTGAGCAGCAGCCTGCAAGGCGGGCAAGGTTGGGCTACTTTCCAGCACGTTGTGCCAATCTAACAGGCCTGCCGCAGTCAACGACTGGCTGGCCAGGTAGGTCAGCAGGGCTTCCATAAATGCCGGTATATCCTGCTGGCGGGCGATGATATCCAGGTAGTCGGAGATCTCGATGCTACCCAGAAGCATCAAGGCCGGCTCACCCTCGCGGTTATCGGTGATGAAAAGCGGCGCGATCCCCACCAGCCTGGCCTGGTCATCACGAGCAGTGACCACGCACAATTCTCCGTGCGACCATTCCCCTCCGCCCAAACCCTGCCACCATGCGATAATATATTCGTGGCGTAAAAACGGCACATGACTTGCACTTACTGCTGACAAATTATCCCATTCATTTTCGAGGCTGGCTAATTCTGGCAGGGTGCGGATGGTGGCAAGGTGCATAATTCCTCCTGGTGGTAAAATCCAGGATAGATTTTACCAGTATAATCGTGCAATATGACTTCATCCATTGACCTCAACCTATTATTCCTGGCAAGGCAGGTAGACGGCGATAAATTTGAACTGCCCGATCTCTATGCGGTTACGCCTCCCCACCACACGGCGAGGGGGCGCGAAGCCGATAACCTAGTGATATACCTCAGCATGACAGGTAACTCGCCTCTCTCCCCTGAGGCGCATTCACAATTATTGGTACAACTGGCCCAAAAGTTCTACAAAACCTCGGGCAGCCTGACGGCAGCACTGCGCAGCATTGCCGAGGGGCTGAACCTGTTCTTGCTTGATCGCAACCTGCGCAGCACCAGCATGGGACGCCAGGGCGTGGGCCAGCTGTTGCTGGTGGCTTTGCGCGCTGACACGTTATACATGGCCCAGAGTGGAGCGGTGGAGGCCTTCCTGGTTTCCCCAGACAAAACCCAGCCATTATATGACTTGCAGACCTCCGGGAGGGGTCTTGGCCTCAGTCGATCCATGCCCATCCGCTTTGTGCAAGTAAAAATGTCTCCCGATGACTACCTGGTGCTCTCGACGATCGCGCCATCCACCTGGACCGTTGAGTCAATAAAGCACCCCGCCCAACAGGGGATTGATGGCCTGCGCCAGCAGCTTGGCGGTGGCAGCCGGGCAGAATTCAATGCGGTGATCGTGCAGGCTCAGGCTGGCAGCGGCAAGTTAAAGCTGCTGCGCCCCCGAGCAGAAGCAAGCCGCACACCTGACCTTTCTGAAGCCGGCCAGCCAGAAGCGCCAGCCAGCAACGTGCCTGCAACTGCCGCCCAGGAAATACCACGCCCTGCCGAAGATAAAAGGCTGGGTCTCACTTCGAGCGTTTCACTCCCAGAGCCAATTCAGCCAGAATCGGGCCTTGAGGATCAAACCGGACCGGCAATGCATCGCCCCGATGCAACCCTACCAAATGGCAGTCCCATACAGGATGCCGTGCCAGCCCAGGTGGAAACACCCTCCATACCCGTGCCACCCACCCCCGAATCATATGCTGGCACCCTTCAGGAAAATATCCGACCAGAGAAAGCCATCTCAATTCAGCAACCCTCGCACTGGTTGATTTACCTGGCCTCATTGCGCTCTACCCTTGCCCCCGTCACCCAGGCAATGCTCCGCGCCCTGCGGAGTGCCCTGGGGACCATCAGCACAGCGCTGCTGCGACTGTTGAAAAGCCTCCTACCCGATGCCGACGTCCTGCGCTTGCCACCCTCAGCCATGGTGTTCATTGCCATCGCCGTTCCTATCATCCTGGCTGTGATCGGCGGGATGGTCTTTTTAAAGCGCGGCCTCACCCAGCAAAGTGCAGTCTATTACCAGCAGGCAGTGGAAGCAGCAGAGTACGCCGGCACGCTCTCGAACCCGCTGGAACAACGCCTGGCATGGCAAAATGCCCTTGGCAAGCTGGACCTGGCCGATGATTACATTGTCACCAGCCAATCGAAAGCGCTGCGTACCCAGGTCACCTCCAGCCTGGATGCCTTGAATGCTGTTAAACGCCTCGATTATCAACAAGCCATCGTTGGCGGCCTGGAGAGCGGTGTAAATATCACGCACATCGTTGCCACCACCACTGACCTGTATCTACTCAATGCAACAAATGGCAGTGTGTTCCACGCTATTCTGACCGCCAGGGGGTATGAGCTTGATCCTGATTTCCTATGTGGCCCAACAAATGGACCCATCAATGTAGGCCCATTGATGGACATCGCCGAGCTGCCGCCAGGCTCATATGAAAATGCCAGCCTGCTTGGGATGGATGCCAGCGGTAATTTGCTGTATTGCGTGGTGGGTGGGAAACCCTATAGCGCCACCCTTGCCCCTCCCAACACGGGTTTAGGCCAGCCGATTGCCATCAGCCTCGACCGGGGAGATTTATACGTCCTGGACCCCCAGGTAAATGCCGTGTGGATTTACCTGAATATGGAGGTTACCGAACAACCTCGCTTGTTCTTCGGTGATATGGTTCCACCCATGGAGGATGTGATTGATATGGCGGTATACAACAATGATCTCTTCCTCCTGCACGCCGATGGACATGCGACCAAATGCACCTACAGCGGCATGCTGGAATCACCAACACGATGTGAGGATCCCTATCCCTACTCGGATAACCGCCCAGGCCGCCTCCATGGCCCCGTGGTTGAAGACACAGCATTCAGCCAGGTTTATTTTTCGTCTTTCCCGGAAAGATCGATTTATACTTTCGATCCTCAGAGCCAGGCAATTTACTACTTTAGCCTACTACTTACCCTACAATGGCAATATCAGCCGCTTAACCCTCTGGTAAAAGGTGATGCGACGGCCTTCGCCATCAACCCGAACCGCACGGCTTTTCTGGCCATCGGCAATTACGTGTATTATGCAGCCATGCCATAAGGAGTACAATTTCGGCTGATTAATCCCGCAACTACTGCCAGGCTATTTTGAAACGCTTTTCTCTGCCATTTTCCCATCTTTCTCGTAAAACCTGGGCCGACCTGCTGGCATTATTTTTAGCGTTGCTCGGTTTTTTGGGCTCTTCGCTGGTCACACAGGATATATTCGAGGGCGTTCCCCACATCGAGGATGAAATTGCCTACATCTGGCAGGCGAAAGCCCTGCTGGAAGGCCACCTGACGATCCCATCCCCTAAGGATGACCAGAGTTTCATCGTGCCCTTCTTGGTGGATTACCACGGCTTACGCTTCGGGAAGTACCCACCTGGCTGGCCTGCCGTGTTAGCCATTGCCATCAAGCTGGATGTCCGACCTTGGATCAACCCTCTGCTTGCGGGATTGGGAGTATGGTTGACCTATTTACTGGGGAAAAAGCTTTTTAACTCCTTCGTCGGGCTATTGGCAGCTGGATTAACCATCACCTCACCCTTCTTCCTAATGAACTCTGGCTCACTGCTTTCCCATCCATTTGGGTTGGTATTGAGCGCGGTGTTTGCCTTGGGGTGGCTTGAAGCATTCTGGACGGATAATGCTGCTAACAGCGTTGTTCAGGCGAAGAAACAGTGGCGTTTTACACTGATATCGGCGCTGGCGCTTGGCGTGCTGATACTCACCCGACCCTTCACGGCATTAGCATTAGCAATCCCATTCGCTTTCCATGGTGTGTACTTATTTTTCCGCCGTGATTCTCACTCTCGATTGCGGCTGCTGACCTTTGCATCGACCAGCATCCTGTTCGCAGGGCTGTACCTGTTTTGGCAGTACTCACTTACCGGCGACGCACTGCTGAATCCATACACCCTGTGGTGGCCTTACGACCGGATCGGTTTTGGTCCTGGTATCGGCCTGGCACCCAATGGCAATACTTTAAGCATGGCCTGGATCAATACATACAGCAGCCTGTATGCCGGCGCCTATGACCTGTTCGGTTGGGCCAATTTATCATGGATTTTCCTGCCCTTTGGGCTGTGGTCAGCCAGGCGCAACCCCCAGGCTCTTCTCGTGGGTGGTATGATTGTCAGCCTGGTGGCAGCCTATATGACCTATTGGGTTGGTGCTACCCTATTCGGGCCCAGGTATTACTATGAAGGCCTGTACAGCCTGACCCTGTTCAGCGCGGCCGGAATTGCCTGGCTGGCCGGTTGGCCGTCAAAGCGTGGCGAGGCGTTTACCCGCTATTATGGATGGCGTAAGCTGCAACCGCTGGCAGTTACCCTCATCCTGGGATTTTTTGTAGCCATCAATATAACCACTTACCTGCCCATCCGCCTGCATGGCTTGTATGGCCTGTATGGCATCGAACTTGCCGACCAGACCCCTTTCACGACGCCAGCAGTGCAGTCACTGGCACCAGCTGTTGTGGTCGTCCACACTCCGCGCTGGATGGAATATGGCGCCTTGCTGGACCTGGAAAATCCCGAGCTTACCTCGCCCTTCATCTTCGCCTGGAGCAGTATTCCGGGTCTTGACACACCGAATGCAAATGACTTTCCCAACCGCACGGTATACGATTATTACCCCGCAAAGCCATTCGAGCTAATTAAACATCCTTAACAATGAAGGAATGATTTATGTATTGGGTGTCGCTCCCGGCTCTTGTGTGCTGGTGGGTTCAGGTGTTTCGCCGGGTTCCTGCGTGCCGGTGGGTGTGGGTGTTTCGGTAACGGTGGGAGCCGGTTGAGTTGGCGGCCTCGATGCCTCTTCACATTTATCAGCTGCGTATACGGCGGTTGGCTCCACCTGCGGATTTGCCACCATGGCCATATAAGTATCATACTGCGCCTGGGCATCACACCATTGCTCATTGGCGGCAAACCAATCGCCGTAACCCAGCAGAGCATCCAGGTAACGGTTGGAGGCGGTCCAACCCGAGGCATCACTCAGGTTCGGGGCTGCCTGAGCCAACTGAGAGAAGTAATATACCGCTGATGCCCAATCCACATCCCAAAAACTTGCCCCTCGGATGTACAGGTCAGCCCAATCACGCCAGTTCTTAGCATCAGCATCCAGTGGGCCGAAACGCTCCGCCAGGGTGAGGTCGTAGTTTCCTCCCTCCAGGTCATTTGACTGTGCGATCTTATCAATGCCCCGGTTGCGTAATGCCACAAACAGCATACCATCCACTTTCACCGCCATGTAGTCGGGATAGTTCTTGCGCAGCAGCAGCAGCGTGTCGATAGTGCCACTCCAATCGCGGTTGAGCAGCTGTTCTTGCGCCTGTGCGAAGAGGTCGTCTCTGCCACGATAATCAGGGGTGGGGGTCAGGGTGGGGGTGGGGGCAAGCGTGGCAGTGGCAGTAATGCGTTGCTGGGTCAGCACGTCGGCCAGCACTTTTTCGGCATCGGGATAATCGGGGACAAGCTTAATCACATATTCGAGCCGCTGCCTGGCGCGGTCAAAATTACCATTATTAATATCCTGCAGCGCCAATGTGTATTGGTTCGCTGCCTCGCCGGCAAACTGGGTGGCCTGGTTCTGATTACGTTGAGCAATGGCCGAGTTATAGCCGGCATAGGCGCTGCCACCTGCAATTAATGCCAGCAGCACCACGGCGGCCAATGCCCACAGGATCCACCTTCGCCGGCCGGCAGGCTTTTCGGTTGGCTCTTCAGGGATGATGGGAGGCAGGTTGATGGCTTCATCACTGAATCTGGATGGCTGGGTTTCATCAACAGGCGGCGCGGTGATATGGTGGTCAGGTGTAGGCCCGGGCGTCATGGTGGGGGTCGGCTGTGTCGCATCCGGTTGTGCTGCCAGTTCAGCCATCCCACCATCATCTGAAAAACCTGACATGCCCCGGGGGGTGCCGGGTTGTTCGGGATTTTGGTAAGTTGGACTGGTTTCGTCTGAATTTGTGGATTCCATTCCGCCAATTATACCTCAGTGAATAGGACGCCCCACGTCAGGCGTTAGTTCCAAGATAGCCAGAAACGAGCTACAGGATTTACACTGGGCAGCTGAGCAGATCAGCCAATTTGGTTGCCTGGCTGGAATGCACCAAAGCGATGATCTCGTCAACCGGGGCAAGCTCGGTGTTGCCATTGGGCACTACCAGCTGTCCTTTGCGGATGACGGCGACAAAAACACACTGAGGAGGCAGATCAATATCGCGCAGCATTTTACCCACCACCACCGCCTGCGGATCAACCTTTTCCTCGACAATCGAAAACTCGCCCTTGCGCAGCTTGAGAAGGGTCATCATATCGCCAAGCGACATTTCTTCGATAATTAGTTTAGCCAGGATGTCAGACTGGCTCAATGCCACATCCACGCCCATCTCAGGGGTAAATAACCAGGCATTTTTTGGATTATTGACCCTGGCAATCACCCTTGGCACACCAAACTCAAACCGTCCCAGAGTGGTGATCACCAGGTTATCCTCATCCTCACCGGTTACTGCCGCTAACACGTGAGCCTGCTCGATCCCTGCCTTTTCCAACACCTGTGGAGAGCTGCCATCGCCAGCGAAAATGACCTCCACCGGCAGTTCCTGGCGCAGCTTCTCCAAGACATTAGCCCGGTCTTCGATCAGCCTTACCTGGTGCCCGCCATTCAATAGCTCGGTGGCAAGTTGCGAGCCGGTCTTTCCACCACCAACAATGATCACGAGCATGTTAGCCTCCTTCTGAATACCCGATCAGGGCCTTGAAACGCTCCAGGGCAGAAGCCAGGATTGCCATATGAACCAGGTCGCCTTCCTGGAACTGGCTTCCCAGGGTGGGGATGAAAGCTGCCCCCTGGCGGCTGATTGCAATCACGCTGATCTCGGATGGTACTGACAGGTTTTTTACCATGCGGCCGGCCAATTGAGGCGATACCTCAAAATTAATCAAACTCACTTCACCGCTGCCAAAGCTGATCACAGGGTCAAGCTCGGCAGAGGTGAGCAGCTCACGCAGGCGTTCTGCGCCCCAGGTGGTGGATGAAATGGTCAGCATCCCCAAGCGCCGGTAAATTTCCGCCCGCTGAGGGTCAAACAGGCGTGCAACCACACGCGGCACGTGGAATATATTATGGGCGATTCGCGCAGCGATGATATTGGCATTGTCTGAAGAGCTGGTAGCCGCGAAGGCATCAGCTGATTCGATCCCTGCCTTTAACAAAATGCTGCGATCGAAACCCACTCCCTGGATCAATTGTCCCTTAAAATTCGCCCCCAGGCGTGCCAGCGCCGTTGAATCATAATCGATGACTATTACCTGGTGGCCTTCGTCGACGAGCAAACGGGCAAGCTGCTCACCGACACGTCCACATCCCATGATAATAATTTTCATGTCTTCTCCTTAATCACAGAGCTGTTAATTACTTGATGTATAAACCGTTCACGTGCCTGGAGGGTCATTTTACGGATCCAATCCATGCCATAAATAATTACCGGGAACAAGGCTAAACCAATCCAAATAGATGGCGGAATGGCGACCTGGCCGAAAATCTCTGCCAGCGGCGGCACGTAAACCAATATCAGCAAGATAATTAATTCAATGGCTATGCCGCGCCAAAGGCCAGGATTGCTCAGCCAGCCGAGGGTGCGCCCACGATTGCGCTCGGTGCGGCAGGCAAATGCATTGCCAACCTGGGCCATGACTACCCCTGCATAATAGACAGTGGTTGCCAGAGCATATTGCATGGAGTGGGGGATTTTCGAGAAGATCAAGTCGTGCAGCGGAGCCAAAAATGGCAGGTCCAGGCCGAAGTAAATGAAATAAAAGGCGGCAAAGCATAGTATCGCCTCCAGCAATCCCAGCCATAAAAAAGAGCGCCGCAGCAAATGCCTATCCACCAGGGTGGAGGATTTGGGCCGAGGGGGTCGGTCCATCACATCAGGCTCCGGATTTTCGCTGCCCAGCGCCAGGGCGGGAAAGATGTCAGTTCCCAGGTCAATCGCCAGGATTTGCCTGACCCCCAATGCCAGTGGCATCACCTGGGGGGTTAACAGGGCGGTTAGTATGAATGGCAGTATTTCGGGCACATTGCTGGAGAAAATATAGGTGATGAATTTGCGCAGGTCATCGTAAACGGTGCGCCCCTCTTCGATGGCACGGGCAATGGTGGAAAAATTGTCATTGGTCAGGATGACATCAGCCGCCTCCTTAGCCACATCCGTTCCAACCAGACCCATCGCCACGCCAACATCCGACTTGCGCAGTGCCGGGGCGTCATTGACCCCGTCTCCGGTCACCGCCACCACATCACCACGCGCCTGGTACGCCGCCACCAGGCGCAGCTTGTGTTCCGGGGCCATGCGTGCGAAGACCACTTCTTTATCCAGCAAAGCCTGCAATTCGAAATCATTCAACCCTTCCAGCTCCGCACCGGTCAGGATCATCGGGTCAGGTGTGGTGAGCATTCCAATGCGGCGCGCCAACGACTCGGCGGTCAATCCATAATCACCGGTGATCATCACCATGCGCACCCCGGCCTTGTGGCAGGTGCTCACTGCCTCGCTTACTTCCGGCCGCGGTGGGTCAATCATGGCGGTCAAGCCAAGGAAAACCAGGCCTGTTTCTACACGTTCTGAGGTGTAGCTACCCACACGGGGTGTCATCTCGTGATAAGCCAGCGCCAGCACGCGCAGGGCATTGCGGGCATAATCATCATTGGCAGATAATATACGCTTTCGCAAGCCATCATCCAACGGGAGGACCTCACCGTGAATGCGGATGGAAATGCACAGTTGCAGCACTTCACGCGGTGCGCCCTTGATAAAGGCCACCTGCTGCCCGCTGCTGATCTCCGGGAAGGCTTCATCCGCCCTTCTCACCTGGTGGATGGTGCTCATGCGCTTGCGCCGGGCGTCGAATGGGATTTCGTGGATGCGCGGGAAGGCTCTATTAAGCACGTCTTCAACCTGCCCGTTTTTCATTGCCACCACCCGCAAGGCGGCTTCGGTTTGGTCGCCCAGCACCGACCACTTGGGGTAATCTGGACCTGGGGGATTAAGCCTGGAGTTGTTGCACAGCATGGCGGCGGTCATCAAGGCACGCAGGTCTTTCTCTGCCCCCTCACTGCCGGGCTCGGGAACGAAATCACCGCTGGGCTCATAACCTGTACCCGTCACCACCATCGGCTTCCCGCTCACCCATACTTGCCGGACAGTCATCTGGTTTTGGGTGAGAGTCCCGCTTTTATCGGTGCAAATTACCGATACATGCTCGAGGGTCTCCAGAATGGATAGCTTCTTGACCAATACTCCTTTTTTCGCCAGACGCTGGACGGCCACTGCCAGCGAAAGGGTGACCGTAGCCGGCAGGCCTTCAGGGATGGCGGCCACGATGATCCCCAGCGCCAGGATAAACGCCTCATTGATCCCCAGTTGAATATCGGTGATGCCCACTGTAAAAACGATCGCCCCCAATCCAAGGGCGATATAAGAAATGTTGCGCGTCAGGCGCGATAGCTCCAGCTGCAGCCGGCTGGGGACCTCGCGCACAGCCTGGGTGAGGCGCACAATACGTCCGAATTGGGTGAGCATCCCGGTGGCATACACCACTGCCTTTCCCGTGCCCGAAACCACCGAGGTGCCAGTAAATATCAGGTTGGGGCGTTCGACCTCACTCATCCCTTCCAACAGTGAAGCGTCGGCGGTCTTCCTGGCAGATACAGCATCACCTGTAAGTACGGCATTATTCACCCGCAGGCCATACTCTTCCACCACCCTGGCATCGGCGGGGATGTTATCCCCCTCAGCCAGAATCAGCAGGTCGCCGGGCACCAGCTCGTTGGTAGCCAGCCGTACTTCCGCGCCATCCCTAACCACACGCGCGTAACTGGGTAATAAGTGTTGCAAAGCGGCCATTTCCTGCTCAGCGCGATATTCCCGCCAGTAGGAGAATGCCCCATTAATAAGCACCACCACCCAGATGATAATCCCCAGTGTGGGCTCGTGCAGCCACACCGCAATCCCACCGGCAATCCACAGCAGCAGGGCCATCGGGTGCATGATGGTGGCGATGATCTTACGCCAGCCAGGCTCAGGTGGGGGCTCTGACAGCTGGTTACTGCCATAGAGCGGACGACGCTCTTCCGCTTCGCTGGTTGCCAGCCCGTTGCGTGTGGTTTCCAATGCGGTGAAAACCTTGGAAACAGGTAGGGCGTGGATCGGTTCGGATATCATAAACGCTCGCCATGCGTTCAAAACGCATAGCGATTGTATCATAACGGATGAAATCGATTATTGGGCGAGCATTTTACCACTTAAGGGAAGTGTGCTTCCTCAACGGGCGCGGTTTCATTGGGTTTGCCTCCCAGGCGAGGCAATTCCTCTATTTCCAGATATTTTGCCAGGAAGGAAGGCGCCTCAGGGTGATCAATATGCAGGGCGTGATCATAATCGCCCGCTGGAATTGGCTGCTCATAGCGTACAGGGCGGCGAACACCCAGCACCTCGAAGAGATGAGAGATAAACACCAGCACACTGTAGCGATATTCCTGCATTTTTAAGGATTGCCATTCAACTATAGAACCCATAGACCCCTGCACGCGTGCTTTTTCACGCACAATGCGGTGAATCTGGCTGGGGTTGCGTTGCCCAGTTGGGGAGATCAGCAAACCATTGGCAGCCAACACAAGCACGCTGAATGAAATGAGCACCACCCAACCACCCTCCGACCACTTGCCGATGATCTGGCCCACGAAAACCAGGGCTGCCAGGGCCGCCGCGAACCCTGCCGCGCGGCTGCCCCATTTCTGCGCCCTACCAGTATGGGTCATAAGCACATGCTTACGGATTGCCAATCCCATCACCATAATGGGCATAAACACACCCACGCCATAATATGGAACAGCCAGGGTGGTCTGCCCGCGAACGACAAGCTGGATTACCAGCGCAATGATAAAACCCGCCGTCACCGATCGGGTAAAAGTTCCCTGGGAGTTGCGGTAAACCACAATCTCAGGTATCTCACCGATGGCCACATCCCGCCAGGCTGTGGCCTGCAAATCCTGAAAAGCCGTCATGGATGCTGCAGCCAGCAATGCTACCGCCAGTACCTGGTAGACCCAAAATAAGATTTGACCACCTGGGATTTGGGTAAAACCGATAAAAGCCAGGTTGCCCACCAGCGTGCGCCCCAAAGTGCCATCGAAAACATTGAAGCGGATGGCGAAACTTGCCAGCATCAAGGTGGTCAGGCCGCCGTAAAACAAGAAGGAAGTTTGAACAAAGCGACCTATACCAGACTTTCCGCTATAGAAGCCCCACAGCTTTTTAAGCTTTGGTAAATGTTTCTTACCCCATGCCACGAAACCACCATCTTCATCCTTTACAAACTGGATGCCATTCGACATGGCTTCCAGACCTGAAAGCGCCACCAAGCCTTTCATCGAGGCAGTGAGCATGTGGTAGGCAGCTTGACCTAATGTGGCCGCCTGAGGTTGTTCAGTTACTGGCACAGCAGCCACTCCACTAAAATTAGCAAATACTAAACCGCCCAGCAAGGTCACTGTTAATAGTAAAAAGATACTCAGCATGATAAACACTACCCTGGATGACTCTCCCCGGCCTCTTATGGTCAGCCACCAGGTGACTGCTGCCAACACCGCCCCAATGGCAAAATGCCACATCCAGTGGATATCATACTGGCCCAGGATCGATAAAAGCTGGTCGGCACCTGAGAGGGTGGACACCACGATGGTGAAAATATAATCCTGGATGAGCACCACTGCCACCACCAGGCTTAATGCGGGGGTGAGGTATCGCATGGAGGCTGTGTAAGAACCGCCTCCTTCATTGAATATGCCTAATGAATACATGTACAGGGCGCCGAAAACCGCGTTCGCCAGGGCAATTACCGCCACGGCGATATATCCATATTTCTGTAATCCATATGGGTGCAAGGCACTCATCAATTCACCCGTGGCATAAAAGAAGGAAGTGAAATAATCCACACCAAAGAGGGCTACTGCGGCCAACAAGCCGATTTGCCCAGCGCCATGAACGTGAGCGTCATCGGCCCGTTCGCGCGGCGCCATCCTGTAGGAAAAGTAAACGATAATGAGTAGGAAAATAATTGAAAACAGCACTCTATAACCTCATAAATTCTTTCTCTAGCGCCCCTAATTCGGCCAGCAGGTATTTACGGGATGATAGGCTTAGATTGACATCTTGAGCCACCTTGGCACCGTGAGCTCTTACTGCCAGTACCACAAAAGCAGGCACAAACATGATCCTCCCCTTGGGGATGATCTCAATAGCGGACAATTCCAATTTCAACGTCTGGTCGTTAAAATATGGCAGGTTCAAGCTGAAGCCTCGATTGAGGGTATTCGCCGCCACACGTTTCCGGATCTTCTGAATGATCTCCTGTAATTGATAGCGGGCTAATAATCGCCCCTGGTTCACCAGCTGGCCGAGCATGCCGTAGCGTTTCTGCTGGCAAACTTCATCTGTGATCATATAGGGAGCAATCTCTATGGCAGACTTTAATATGTCAAGGTATTTCTGCATTGAGGCAATCGATGCTTTTGCCTCGCCGATAGTATTCACCAGCAATTGACCCTGGTCATCGAACGCCACCCACTGGGGCATATAGAAACGCCGGGCTGCAAGCACATAGGGTGCATTGATCTCATCCTGCGCAAGGTGCTGTTTGGCTTCAGACCTCCAGGTTGCAAGCTGCGAAACAAAACCCGGAACAATGGAGACTTCCAGCGGCTGGTTGGGTATATCCTCATCCGGGAGTGTGGCGTAGGTGACTGATTTCCCGGCTGGCAGCACCCGATAGACCAGGTGGTATGCGATTGCATAACGCAGCAAACCAGCGGCAATTGCCACGGGTTGGTTTTCTGAGCTTTCCAGCCTATCGAGGCGATGGCAAAGTGCCCTTACAATATCGCCGTGCATCAGTCTCCCGGTTAGCTGGCGAACAGATTGGTGGCGGTTTTTTGCCGGCAATATTTTCAGTTCATTTTCGCCTGTTGCACCCGGGCGTACCAACCGCTCTGGAAGGCTAAACTGAATGTGTGCTGAACCCTGCTGGAGCATGTCAGCCATGCTGGCAGCTTGTGCGAGCAGGTACTGCTGAGCGTCGAATGGTTGTAGCTCGAAAAGATGCTGGTACGCCTCGCACTCCTGTCGCAACCGACTCGTAAAAGGATCCACTGTGCCTGGAAGGGCCAGCTTCATCAGAAGTGATTGCTCTATCATTAATGCCTCCCGGTATGCGGGTGGTTAACTTTTTACGTTCCGATTCCTGAACTTTAGCCAATCGAAATAAAATTGAGACAAATTTTTTTAGCAATGGGATTAAAAAATAATAAAGACCTTCGCAGGCAGAAGGTCTTCATAACAGGCATGCATCATTATTTGTTATTGTAGGGTGTCTTCTTCACCCTCCGAAGTCTCCTTCGGTTTACCACCCAGGCGAGGCTCTTCTTTATTGTCTTTCAGGTATTGCTCGAGTAGCGAAGGGTGATCGGGCCTGTCGGTGTGAACGGTCTCGTCGTAATCACCGGCAGCCGCGGGAGGCTCGAAGCGTTCAGGTCGTCGTACGCCGAACAATTCCGCAAAACGGGCAACGGCGACGAGCAAATGGAAGCGATATTCCTGAGCACGTAACGATTGCCACTCGACGATGTTACCTATGGAACCTTCCACACGTGATTTTTCACGAATGATGCGGTGTATTTGCTGCGGATGGCGATAACCCGCTGGCGAAAGTAAAATGGCGTGGGCAATCAAGACCAACACGCTCAGCGAGATCAATACCATCCAACCGCCCTCTGTCCACTTGCCGGCAATCTGACCAATGAACACCAGGGCGGCTAATACGGCTGAAAAAGTGGCCGCAGAACTGCCCCAGGTGCGCGCCCGTCCGGTGGAATTCTTCAGGATGTGCCGGCGAATGGCCAGCCCCATGGCCATGATGGGCAAAAATACCCCCACGCCGTAATAGGGGATCGCGGCACCCACGTTGCCTCGCACCAGGAACTGGATCACGATTGCCACGATGGCGGCTGCGGTGACCGGGCGCGAGAAGGTCCCCTTGGGATTGCGATAAACGACGATTTCGGGAATCTCACCGATAGCCACATTACGCCACGCCATGGCTTGCAAATCCTGGTAAGCGGTCATCGAGGCAGCCGCCAGCAGCACCACGGCCAGTATCTGATAAGCCCAAAACAAGATTGTTCCACCTGAAATCTGGGTAAAACCGATGAATGCCAAGTTTCCAATCAGGCTGCGTCCATTGGTACCGTCAAACACATTAAACCGGATCGAGAAAATGGTGAGGATCAGGGTTGTCAGGCCACCGTAAAACAGGAAGGAGGTCTGAACGATGCGCCCGATGCCGGATTTTCCACTATACAGATCCCACACTTTCTTAAGAAAAGGCAGGCGTTTTTTGCCCCATTTAATTAGACGGACGTCATCATCAATCACAAATTGAATACCATTCGACATCGCTTCCAGACCAGTTAACGCTACCAGGCCTTTCATAGAAGCAGTCATCATGTGATAAAACGCCTCTCCCAGGCTGAGCGTTTGGGCTGGTTGACCGGTCGTAGCAGCCGCCTCCGCAGGATGGGCGAATAACAAGCCAATCCACATCGTTATGGTCAGCAGGACGAATATACTCAGCATGGTAAATACCACTTGGGCCGATTCTCCTCGGCCACGGATAGTCAGCCACCAAGTAACCGCAACCAAGATGGCACCAATCAAAAAATGCCAGATCCAGTTAATCCCAGTCGCGTCGCGCAAGGAAAGCAGCTGGTCGACCCCAGAGAGGGTGGAAACCACGATGGTAAACACATAATCCTGGATGAGCACCACGGCCACGATCAGGCTCAAAGATGGCCCCAGATAGCGCATGGCTGCTGCAAAAGAACCGCCACCTTCATTAAATATTCCTAATGAGTAAATATACAACGCCCCAAAGACGAAGTTTGCCAGGGCGATGAATATCACCGGGATATAGGCATAATTCTGCAAGCCATAAGGATGAAGGGCGGTCATCATCTCGCCGGTTGCATAATAAAAAGAGGTGAAATAATCCACACCAAACAAAGCAATGGCTGCCATCAAGCCAATTTGCCCGGCGCCATGTATGTGGGCGTCCTCTTCGCGTTCCCGGGGAGCAATTCGGTAAGAAATCAGTATCACTGCTGCTAAAAGGATTATGGAAATCAGCATGCGATTACCTACTACTAGGGCGAAGTGGCGGCATCATCATTCCTTGTAAAATGCCTTCTCTAGCAGATTAAGTTCTTCCAGCAAATGCCTGCGGGTGGAGTGGCTCAGGCGAGTATCCTGGGCGACCTTCGCTTCCTGAGCGCGTGCAGCCCGCACCACGAAGGCCGGCACAAACATGATGCGCCCGGCGGGGATGACCTCAAAATTGTAAGCTTCCATGCTCAGAGATTGGTCATTGAAATAGGGCAGGCTCAAGCTCAGGCCGCGGTTCAAGTCGTTGGAGGCGGCGCGTCTCTTGATCGTGGCGATGATCTCTGTCACTTCATAACGCGCCAGGGCGCGACCCTGGTTCACCAGCTGGCCAAGGATCCCATAGCGTTTTTGCTGGTATTCCTCATCGGCCACCATATACGGTGCTAACCCCACTGCAGTATGCAGCACCGACAAATAACGCTGCATGGAGGCCACATTGGCTTCTGCTTCGCTCACGCTGCCAACCAGGAGTTTCCCCTGATCGTCGAAGGCCACCCATTGTGGCAAGTAGAAACGCCGTGCCGCTTCCACATAGGGCACCAGCAGCTCACCCCTGCCCTTTTCTGCCGGTTCCTCCTCAGCAGTGATGGCATCCGTTGAGGCCATGATAGCCGATTCTTGTTCTCGCTTTCTTTGCACTGGAATGGTGGGTATTTCCTCATCGGCGGCTGCTGTATATTGCACGGTACGGCCCGAGGGGAGCATGTTGTGCACCATGTGCCGGGCAATGGCATGGCGGAGAAGACCGGCACTGACTGCCACTCCACGGTTGCTAGATTGCTCCAGCTCACCAAGGCGGAGCCGCAGGGAGGTGCGTAAGTCGGTGCGCATTAATCGATCCATCAATCTCCCGGTGATCTGCTCGCGTGCCTCGCCTGGGATAGTGGCCGTCTTAGCCTCAGCGCCTTTATGCAAGACAACCCGGTCGGGCAGGGTGAACCGCACCTGGGGCAAATCTTGGATGACTGCTTCTGCCACAGATGAGGCCTGGGTCTCGATGAAACGCTGCACCAGGGGGGGCTGTGCCTGTAACAGTTCCTGGTTATCTGTGAACTCTTGCCTCAGTTGGCTTACAGCCCCACCAGCCAGGTCTGGAATTTTGGTGGCTGCTTTCTTGGGTTTCAATTGGTCTACCATTCTTTCTCCAAACTGCTAATTTTACTCTCCTTCATAATCCTGGGTTATTTTAATATTCCGGATTTCAATCTTCGACCATGAATCGATAACCTATCCCCGGCTCGTTGCGGATAATGTGGGGGTGGTCGGGATCGGTTTCCAGCTTTTTCCTCAGCTGACGGATGTAGACCCTCAGGTACTCGACGCGATCCATCTCAGCGGGATCCCAGACATGCGACAGGATCGACCGGTTGGTTAATACCCTGCCCGCGTTGGAAGCCAGGTAAGCCAGCAGTTTGAACTCGGTGGCGGTAAGCTTGACCTCCTCGCCACCTCGACTTATGCTGTGCATTGCCAGGTCAATAGCCACATTCCCGGTGTAGATGACCTGGCTCTTCTGGCTGCCCATGGTCTGGGCAGAGTGACGCAGAGCCACCCGGATGCGCGCCAGCAGCTCCTCGATGCCAAAAGGCTTGGTCAGGTAGTCGTCTGCACCCTTATCCAGGGCGAAGACCTTATCTCTCTCGCCATCCCGCACCGACAAGATGATGATCGGCACCTGCGACCATTCACGCAACCGGGTGCACACCTCCACGCCATCTATGTCTGGCAGGCTGAGATCCAGAATGATCAAATCAGGTTTTTGGGCTGCTGCCAGGGTCAAGCCTTCCTCACCACTACTGGCCACACTCACCTTAAATTGCTTGGCGGTCAAAATGGTGCGCAGTGCCCGCAGGATTTGAGCTTCATCATCAATTACCAGGATGTGGGGTTGCGTGGTCATTCGCAGGTGAGCTCCTCCCCAGCCTTACGAGAGAACCCATCCCACGATATTGGAATGGTGAGCTTGAAGCCGAACCCTTGCTCCAGGTTCTCTGCCCAGATGCGCCCGCCATGGGCCTCGATGATCCCTTTGCAGATGCTTAGGCCCAGCCCAGCACCGGTGACCTTATCAGCGGCAGTGACCCGGACGAATTTGTCGAAGATCCTCTCGAGATCCTCCTGCGCCACATGAGGGCCCTGGTTGCTCACCATCACCAGCAGCGCCTCTTCATCCATCTTCACCGCCTGGATACGTATCGTGCTGCCTTCCGGAGAGTATTTTGTACTGTTGCTAATCAGGTTGATGAATACCTGCTCGATCTGGAAATAATCCACGAGTACCGGTGGCAGCTCGGGCGGCACTTCGACGACCAATTCATGCCGAGAAGTTTGCTGGCGTGTACGCTCGAGAGAGGTCGATACGATCTCGTCCAGTGAATTCCAGCTGCACTCGGGCTTCAGCGCGCCTGCCTCGATGCGTGACATGTTGAGCAAGTTACCCACCAAAAGGTTCAAGTGGTCCGTTTCCTCTTCGACTGCGCTCAAGAGATCCTGGCGGGCATCGGAATCCCACTCTACAGTTTGGCTGCTTAAGCCGGTCACAGCAGCCTTGATGGTGGCTAAAGGCGTGCGCAGCTCATGCGATACCGATGACAGCAGTAAAGACTTAAACCGGTCACTTTCTTCAAGTAAGCGCGCGCGTGAAGCAGCCTGAGAAAGCCGTATTCTCTCCAGGGTCGATACTCCCTGGCTGGCAAAGGTGTTGAGCACGCGCTCTTCTTCGGGTGAAAATTTCGCATTCTCACGCCACACCCTAATTTCACCTAAAAAGCCCCCGGTCGATTGCAACGGGACGATGTGGGTGGGTTTGCTGTCGATCCTGGCAGCTGCCTGCTGACTTCCTTCTAGCCTGACGTGGCTTGGCGGGATATCAGCTTGCCCCTCCACCATCACTTCGACCTGACGAGCACCCAAGGTAATCAGGGTTTGTTCTGCCAGCGTTGAAATGATCTCCTGGGAATCTTTTGAAGCAGCCAGGTGGGTGATCAGCTCATATAGATGAATAGCCTCGTGCTCGCGTGCTTTGGAAGCTGCCAGGCTCTTGCTCACTCGGGCAACCAGCTGGCCAATGGTGATCGAAACCCCTAGAAAGACGATCAAGACGATCAAATCCTGAGTCTGGTGCACCAGCAAGGTTTTATAGGGCGGCACGAAGAAGTAATTCAACACCAGAAAGGAAATTACAGCTGCCAAAGCGCCAGGCCCCAACCCCCACAACAGTGAGCTCAGCACCACCGGCAACAAGTAGAGCAGCGACATGATGGTGTGGTCTTGCCCTCCCTGGCTGCGAAAAGGCAGGATGATCAGGGTGAAAATAGTGATCAACAGGATGGTGAACAAGAATTCCAGCCCGTGATCCGCCTTGAATTTCTGAAATGGAATAAAGTGCATATCGGTCTTAATTATAACTTCTCGCCAATAGTCCTACACGTGCAGTAGCCTGAGGCTGATCATATTCACACCACTTGTCAATTTTTCCCCCTGGCAGTATGGGGAACTGGCTGGATAAGGGTATAATTTCAGAGATGACCGATTTTCAATTCTACCATCTCATTGAAGTACGCTATGGTGATATCGACCCTCAGGGGCACGTGAACAATGCCAAATTTCTCACCTACATGGAGCAGGCACGCGTTTTTTACCTCAAGCAGCTTAAATTATGGGAAGGAGGGTCTTTCTTGAATCTCGGCATCATCCTGGCAGACGTTCAGATCACCTTCCGCAAGCCAATTCAATTCGGCGATCCTGTGCGGGTGGGCGTGTGTATCTCCCACATCGGTAATAAAAGCATGACCTCACAATATCGCATTGAAGATTCCCGTGACTCCACCGAATTCGCCAGCGGTTCGAGTGTGCTGGTGGCTTTTGATTACCACAATATGCGCTCGGTAGCGATCCCCGAACAGTGGAGAAATGCGATTATATCGTTCGAAGGCCAGGCTATCTAGCCTGGCTGTTGATTAATCTATTTATCATCAAGGGGTATTAAACCTTCCTTTGGGGAGGAGAATTCCATTTAGCGGGTGCAAATATGTCACTTCCCATGTTCGACACTAAATTCTTGCTGGAAATCCTTGACGGGCTTTTGAATACTCCCAGCCCCACCGGCTTCGCCGAGCCGGCTATCGCTTACACGGAGAGCGCGCTCGGCTCATTTCCTGAGCTATCGCTCATACGCACACGCAAGGGCGGCCTGGTTGCCAGCCTGGAGGGGGTTAAATCTGACTCGGCGCGTGCCCTGACTGCCCATGCGGATACCCTGGGCGCAATGGTTAAGCAAATTAAGGCTAACGGACGCCTCTTGCTGACAAAAATCGGTGGTTATGCCTGGAATACCATCGAAGGAGAAGGCTGCACGGTATACACCAGCTCCGGGCAGCTCATCCGCGGTACCATTCTGTTTGAAATGGCTTCCGCACATGTGTATGGCGCTAAAGTTAGCGAGGCCAAGCGCGAGGACGAAAACATGGAAGTGCGTCTGGATGCACGCACCGCATCCCGGAAAGAGACCGAGGCGTTGGGCGTTAGGGTCGGAGATTTCATCGTGCTCGACCCGCGCGTGGAGGTTACCAATGAATTTGTACGTTCGCGCCACCTGGATGACAAAGCCGGTGTGGCCTGCCTGGTCACCGCCATCAAGTCTCTGCACGAAGCCGGCCTGAAGCCGGCCCAAACGACGTATTTTCTCATCAGCAATTACGAAGAGGTCGGTCATGGGGCAGCTGCTGGTATACCGCCAGAGGTCGCCGAGCTAGTATGCGTAGACATGGCCGCAGTGGGCGAGGGGCAAACCTCCGATGAGTTCCACGCGACCCTGTGTGTTAAAGATTCAGGGGGGCCCTACCATCACGGCCTGAGTCAAAGACTGCGCCAGCTGGCAGAAAAGCATAATATTGCTTATCAAGTGGACGTTTATCCTTATTACGGCTCAGACGGAGAAGCATTCTGGCGCGCCGGCGGCGATGTGGCAGTTGCCCTCATCGGGCCAGGTGTGGATGCCTCCCATAACTATGAACGCACTCACCTCGGCGCCCTGGTTGCAACCACGCAGTGGGTGCTGGCATATCTATTGGAAAGCTGAAGATCTGGCAAATCCATAGATAAACAGCGATTAATTGCCACTGATTCGCTATCGCATCCGCTGACAGAGAGGGTTCATTTATTTTATGAATACTTCATCTCCATCATCTTTCATCATCGACGCCACCCTGCCGCCTGTTCCCCTTTCGAAGGTGCCTGCCATTGCCATGGCGGCTGAAGAATTGGGCTTCTGCGCTTTATGGTCTACCGAAACCATTCACGATCCATTCCTGCCCGCGGCGCTCATTGCCGAGCACACTCGAAAATTAGCCTGTGGCACCGCAGTGGCCATCGCATTTGCCCGCAGCCCGGCGAACATCGCTTATACAGCCTGGGATTTGGCTGATCTCTCCTCAGGGCGTTTTATACTGGGACTCGGCACGCAGGTGAGAGCCCACATCGTGCGCCGTTTCGGTATGACCTGGCCAGAATCAGTGGTGGGCATGCTGCGCGAGCAAATTGGCGCCGTGCGTGCCTTTTGGCACACCTGGCAGACCAACCAACCGCTCAATTATCACAGCGAGCATTACCGGCTAAGCTTGATGACCCCCTTCTTCAACCCCGGGCCGATAAAATTTCCTGATATACCCATTTACATCGCCGGGGTCAACCCCGGGCTGGCAAAACTGGCCGGTGAAGCAGCCCAGGGTTTTCACGCCCATCCCTTCCATACGCCGCGCTACCTGCGTGAAGTGATCTTGCCAGCCATTCAGCAGGGATTATCTAAGGCTGACAACCAGCGGGAGGGCTTTAATATTTCTACCTCGGCTTTCATAGTCACCACACCCGAAGAAAACTATCTCGTGCGCTCACAGATTGCTTTCTATGCCTCCACGCCCTCTTACAGGGCAGTTATGCAGCTCCACGGCTGGGATGATATCGCCACGCAACTTTCGACCCTGGCCGCGCAGGGGCACTGGGCTGATATGGCAACATTGATCAGCGATGACATGCTGGCAGAGTTTGCCGTGGTGGCTTTACCAGGCGATTTACCAGCTGCACTTCGCGAGCGTTACCACGGCCTTGTGGATCGCCTGGGCATATACTCGCCCTTTTTACCGGGTGAGCGCGATGACTTTTGGAAATATCTGCTACACAACCTGTAATCTTCAATGGACATGGAAGACGAATCTTATTATGATAATTTGCGCAACCGCATGATTAACGAGCAAATTGTCGCGCGCGGCATCCGTGAAGAGCGCCTGGTGGATGCCCTGCAAAAGGTCCCGCGTCATTGGTTCGTCCCGGAGGAGTACGCCAATGTTGCCTACTCTGATGGCCCCTTGCCTATTGGGCATGGCCAGACCATCTCACAACCTTATATTGTGGCGTTGATGACCGAGCTTCTTGAATTGCAAGGGGATGAGGTTGTTCTCGAGGTGGGCACAGGCTCGGGATACCAGGCGGCTCTCTTGGCTGCCCTGGCGCGTCAGGTGCACACCATTGAGCGCCACCCAGCCCTGGCAGAAAAAGCCGCACAAGTGCTGCTAAAACTGGACCTCAGCAATGTGACCGTCCACGTGGGGGATGGCACGCTGGGCTTACCTGAATTTTCTCCCTTCCAGGCCATTATCGTCACAGCTGCCGCGCCTCGCGTCCCCCAACCGCTATTCGACCAGCTTGATGAGGGCGGCCGGCTGGTGTTACCCGAGGGTGGCTCGGGTGGGCAGATGCTGGACCGCTGGTACAAGAAGGGTGGAGAATATCACCAGGAGCATATCGCGCCAGTGGCTTTTGTCCCCTTGCGTGGCCAGCATGGCTGGAAGGAGAAAAACTGGGGGTTTTTCTAGGCAATTGCCTAACAGACCGGTCAGCTAAATTTCAACATCGGATGTATCACCTGGCAGGTCATCTTGCGAATACAGTGCAAAGCTAAGACGATGCTCGGGGCACACCCCCAGCTGCAAGAGAGCCGACCGGTGCTGCAAGGTGCCGTATCCTTTATGCTCTGAAAAGCCATAACCGGGGTAAAGTAAGTCGAGCTGGCGCATTTGGGCGTCTCGGTCTGTTTTTGCCAAGATGGAAGCCGCCGCAATGCTCAGCGAGCGGCAGTCGCCCTTCACCAGTGCGGTTTGCGGAATCTCAACTTCCGGTAAGAACAGGTAATCCAGCAGGATATGCATGGGAGCTTGAGCCAGTTTTTGCAGTGCCCGGCCAGCTGCCAGGCGTGTGGCTGGTAGGATACCCATCCGGTCGATCTCCCAGGCGCTGGCAAAACCCACACCCCAGCATACCGCAAATTGCACGATTACTCCCCTTGCGGCCTCCCTCTGCGCAGCCGACAACTGCTTGGAATCCCGCACCCCTCTCATCCACCCCGCCAACTCTTCATCAGGCGGCAGGATCACCGCTGCCGTGGCTACCGGGCCGGCCAGCGCTCCTCTGCCTGCCTCATCAATCCCCGCCACCCGGGTGAGACCGGCTTTCCACAAAGCCCTCTCAAATGAAAGGTCCGGCTCTGCCGGGATCAGGTTGCGGTCAAAGGCGGGCATGCGCTCGTGTATAGATGCCACGCAAGGCATTTAACCGGATGGTGAGCAGGTCCAAGCCCATCCTGAATGAATCACGTACCACACTGATCTTGCTGTTCGGGTGGTAGTACCAGTTAATGGGAATCTCAACCGTCCGGTAACCCAAAATTCGGGCGATATACAGGATCTCCACATCAAAAGACCATCCGGTGAGCGTTTGCCGGGGGAATAAATCTTCTGCCGCACGTTTGGCAAAGCACTTGAAGCCGCATTGGGTATCTTGCAAGCCTGGTAAGGCCAGGGTGCGGATCAAGCCATTATAAACTCGCCCAACCAGGTGGCGGTAATAGGGCTCGTTGTAACGCACCGCGCCTGGGGCTTCGCGCGAGGCAATGCTGATATCATAACCTTCGAGTTTTGGCGGTAGGAAGCGATTTACCTCCGCGATAGGCATGGATAAATCCACGTCACACATGAAGCGGAACTCTCCACGGGCTGCCAGCATCCCCTGCCTCACCGCCCTGCCTTTGCCACTCAGGGTGTTCTGGAGCACCCTGAACTGTGGGTGGGTGGAGGCGAATTCCTGGGCGATCACAAATGTGCGATCCTGGCTTCCATTTTCAATTAGCACCACTTCAGTAGAATAAGACTGCGCTGCAATAAATTCATCCACCTCGATGAGGGTGTCGGGCAGGCGCGTTTCTTCATTGTGAGCCGGGACAATCAGTGAAAGGAAGGGTGCTGGCAAATGCTTCCCCAGGTTTCCATATATCAAAAAATACTCAATGCATACATAATAGCAACAATCAATATCACAATCGTAAACACCAGCATTATAACCAGTATAACCCATTGTTTTTGAGTAAATTTTAACCTCTGCTCCACAGGTGGTAGCAGCAGCTCGTTCGGCAATGAGAGATTGGATAATTTAAAACCGGATTTCTTCTCCGGCAGCAGCAGGTCGCGCCCAAAAAAATCCTCTCCTTCACCCAGCGGGATCGCTTTTTCAGGATTTGCCATGATCTCGAGCGTATCAGACAGGTTGTTGATCTCAGTGGGCTTTAATACGTCTGCTGACCTCAAGAAGGCATCGAGCAAGCTTTCAATGCCATCCATGCGCACAATGCGAATTGCAGGGTTGGAAGTCTCTACATTGGCTCCTGGGTCGGCGAAGACCAAAATAGGCATTATTTCCGGATGTGTTTTACCACGTGCTTCCAATATGTCTGCCAATTTTTGGGCGTATTCCCGGGTCTGTTTGATCAAATTGGGACGTGCCGAGCCGTACTTTTGAGAATTTTTATTCATTTCAAGCCATGCATCGTCCTTCGCCCTGAAAAATCCTTTAGCGTGGCTAATATTCAAAACGAATAATCCTGCTGGGCCAATTAAAATGGGCGGGAACACCCCTGTTTCTTTTTCCAGCTGCAGGTTGCGTAACATCACGAAGCGATTATCCAGTCCCTTCATGAAGCGCGTGATGAGGGCTTCTTCAGCAGCCTGGCCCGCATTTCTAAATTGGAATAACTGCTTGATTTGCTCGATCGATTTTTCGAAGGCATCCTTCTCAATTACTTTCTTGGGGGGTTCGATCAGTTTCATGGCTGAGCTCCGTGGATTACCTTTTATTGGTTGGGTATAGAAAGTGGATGCAAGCTGGGTGCCAGGTAACCTGATAACATGAAAAAATTATACCGCCGCTTGGGGATGATATTGATGAACAAAAAAGCGGCTCTTAAGCCGCCTGATTTAGCTGATCTCGAATTTACATGCGTAAATTATATAAGAGGCACAATGCTCAGCACATCCTGGCTGGCGCTGTTAGAATCGCCCACCACGATCAGCTTTTTTCCATCCTTATTCACCAGGTGAACCGGCTTCGAGACGTTGAATGTCCCCCCCATATTGAGAATCCGCTCTCCAAGCATATAGCGCTTGCCTGCTTCAAGCTGCTTGATAAAATCTGCCCGGCTTAATATGATGCGGTCGGTAAACCCGGCGTTCTCACGCTCATACACCCGCACCCAAACTAATTGCCCATCTGAACTAAAATGGGCAGCTTCCAATACTCCGTCGAATTTAATCTTGGCCATAGTCGGGGCGGGCGGACTCGAACCGCCGACCCCCGCGTCCCAAACGCGGTGCGCTACCGAACTGCGCTACACCCCGGCGCGGGTGAGTATACTGTATACCATCGGCATGGTCAAGGAATTTGATGCATTGCACCACGCGCCAGCTCGTCAACCCGGTTATTAAATTGGTTTCCGGCGTGGGCTTTTACCCAGTGCCAGGTGATTTCGTGTTCGGCTATGCGGGATGCCAGTTCCTGCCATAAGTCGATGTTTGCCAGCCTGCCCCCTTTGCGTTTCCATCCCCTGCGCCGCCAGTCTGGCAACCACTCAGTAATCCCCCGGTGCAGATATTCCGAATCGGTATAAAAATCCACCCGGCACGGCCCTATGAGTGATTGCAAGGCGCTTACTGCAGCCATCAGCTCCATGCGATTATTGGTGGTATGAGCGTCAACCCCACTGATTACTTTCTCGTGGCTGCCGTATATCAGCAAAGCAGCCCAGCCGCCCTTTCCCGGGTTTGGCTCGCAAGCCCCATCGCTATAGATCGTCACGCGCCGCAGCTCAGCCATCATGGTAGCTGGTTAACCACCTCTGCTGCCAGGCTGTCCAGGTTTTCCAGCAGCCCGGGGATTCGTTCTTCGCTCAACTGCGGGCTAAGCAGCTCATCCAGGGTGTCGTTCAGCGCCCAGCGCAAAATGCTCCACGAAGCCAATCCTGGCTCGGCGCGCCCATCCGGCAGGAGCTCGAGCGCCTGGGTCCACGGTGCGCCAGTTTCTCCATTCTCACTCAAATAGCCCAGGACGCTTTGCCGTGTTGGGTAAGTGCCCGTAACCTTCACCCATTGGGTCAGGTTGGGGGGGTAGACCAGCCACTTAACCACCAGCCAGTCGGCAAGCTGCCGGGCAGGCGTGGAGCCGGTAATCATCAGCGACGGGCCATAAGTGACCACCACCGGTTTATTATCGGATGGGAAAGGAATCACCGCCCATGTATCCGCGTTTCCCGCCTGGTTAAATGCTGCCAGCTGGGAAGGGATATCGTACAGGCTTCCCACGATAAAAAGTGCCCGCCGGTTGGCAAACTCATCCGTTGGATATAAAGTGGAATCATCCCAGGCGCAGCCGCTGTTCTGCAAATCCTTTATGTATTCCAATGCCGCTTGTGACTTGGCCGTGTTGAAGGTATAACTGTCGGAACCGTTCTGGATCAGGTTTCCACCCATGGCATAGATCCAACCCACCAGCGTTGCAGGCTGAGGGGTAACCAGCCAGCCGCCCTCGCCCTCCCCCTTACCCCCGTTCTGTACAGATAGCTCCTGTGCAGCAGCACAGGCTTGCTCCTTAAAATCCCGCGGTGTGGCCGGAGGGCTGGTAAAACCCATCTCTGTTGCCCAGCTCTGGTTGTAAAACAGGGCATAGGCAGAGCGGTAGAAGGGGATGCCCAGGCGTTCCTGCAGGTTTATCGCGGGATCTTGAACGATATCCTCGCTCCAGAAATTCTGCAAAAAGTCAGCTTGTTCGCCCTTCGTCAATCCCCACACCGGGTCGTTCACATAGGGGGTCAGGTCGATTAACACCTCACGAGCATCCCACTGCCGGGCCTGGTAGCCGTAATCCACCACCACATCGGGTAGATCATGTGTGGAGATGGCGGTATCCATGGCCTCATCCAGGCTGCCAAAATCAGGAAAGCTTTTCACGTGCACCCTGATTCCCCACTGGTTTATGCGGCTGTAGGCTTCCAGGGTTTCCTTGAAAACATCACCAGCATCTCCGCTCCAGGGCTGCCACACCTCGACAACCACATTGTTCAGGTCTGCAGACGATGCACCCAGATTTGTGGGCGTCAGCTGGTTGGGCGTGGGAGGTATGGCGGGCAATGGGGTGGGTTTCTCACGGCTATTCGCCTGTCCGGTGGTGCGAGTTGGCAAGACTGCCTGGGAGGTTAATGTTTGCCTGGCGTAGGGTTGAGCTTCTGTGGCGGCCTCGTTTTGCTGCTTACAGGCAGTTAAAGCCAGTAAAAGCGATAACCCTAGAGCAAAGCGAAAAAATAGGGTAAGATAACCCTTCGACATCGCATGAGAGGTGGATTGGTTATGCAAGCTCGTCACCAGTTTCGAAATTATATCAAAAAGAACCCATGGCTCGCTAATGGTTGTGAGTCATGAGTGATATAAGCGCAAGCGTCTTGCCCCGCATTAAGGAATTCCGCATTCCAGGATTGGACCTGGATGCAAGCTTCGTCCACCCCAATTACCTAGGTGGCTCTATCCTCAACCTGCCTTCCACAGTCTCGCAGCTGCTGGGTGCAGGACTGTTAGGCGCTCCATCCCTGCGCCCCGGGCTGACCATTACACCACCGAATATTCAACGCATCATCCTCATCCTGGTGGATGCCCTCTCGCTGCACCGCCTGCAGCGCTGGATGTCTGATGGAACGGCCCCGGTGTGGTCGCGGCTAGCCGAGCAGGGCCAGCTTACAGCCCTGACCTCGGTGGTTCCATCCACCACCGCCACCGCCCTCACCTCCTTGTGGACCGGACGTAGCCCGGCTGAACATGCCATCGTCGGCTACGAGTTGTGGCTGAAGGAATATGGTGTGGTGAGCAATATGATCGCCCATGCGCCGATCAGCTTTTCGAACGATGCCGGCAGCCTGATGAAAGCCGGCTTCAACCCGGAGCTATTCCTTAATACAGACACCCTGGGCTCTCACCTGGCTGCATCTGGTATCCGCTGCTACGCGCTTCAGCATCGCAGCATCATCCATTCAGGCCTGTCGCAGATGTTTTTTAAAGATGTGGACCCCCACGGTTACTACACCCCCGGCGAGTTGTGGGTCAACTTGCGCCACCTGGTAGAGTCGAACCCGCGCCAGACGCTATATTTCTGGGTCTACACCGGTCAGATTGACCACTTCTCACACTTCTATCACCCCGATGACGAGCGCACTGCCACCGAATTTGGAGATTTCAGCCGGGCATTTGAGCAGCAATTCATGGAGAAGCTCTCGCCTGCACTCCGCAAGGGCACCCTGGTGCTGCTGACTGCCGACCACGGCATGGTTGCCACCCAAAAGTCGGCCCAATATGACCTACGCAATCACCCCGATCTCACCCGCCTGTTGCACATCCGGCCCACCGGTGAGAGCCGCCTGATGTACCTGTTTGTGCGGCCAGGCTGCATTGACCAGGTGCAGAGCTACTTTGACCAGGCCTGGCCCGGCCAATTCATCTTCCTCGACCCCACGGAGGCGGTGGCGAAGGGCATGTTCGGACCCAGCACGCCCCACCCGCGCCTGATGGACCGCCTGGGCGACCTGCTTGTGGCCGCCCGCAACGACGCCTACCTGTGGTGGGCTGACAAGGAGAACCCCCTGGTGGGCAGGCATGGTGGCCTCTCCGCTGACGAGATGATCGTACCCCTGCTATCGGTGGCTTTGTAAATCAATCCGTTAAATGTCCCATATTTTTCCATCCCTCGACGACCTTTCCTCCCTCGCCAATCAGGCTGGAGAAATCCTGCGCCAAAACTTTGGCCGGCATGTACGGGTCGATTATAAGGGTGCCATCGACCTAGTCACTGAGGCCGATCGCCACTCAGAACAGTTCCTTCTCGATTATATCCATCAGCATTATCCCAATGACGGTATTGTGGCGGAAGAAAGCGCTGAAATCTCCGGTAATACAGGCCGAGTATGGTATATCGACCCGTTAGATGGCACGGTCAATTACGTGCACGGCATCCCTGTCTATTCCGTTTCTATCGCTTATGCCGTTGAGAATAATCTTCACTTAGGAGTGGTCTTTGACCCTTCGCGCGATGAGTGTTTTAGCGCCGAAGTTGGTAAAGGCGCCTGGCTCAACGGCCAGCCCATCCACCCCGCCTTTTCCCCCGACCTCGATCATGCCCTGCTCGTGACCGGCTTCCCGTACGATATCCGCACCAACCCCGAGACCAACCTGGACCATTATGTGCACTTCGCCCTGCGCTCACAGGGAGTACGCCGCATGGGTTCGGCCGCCCTGGACCTGTGTTATGTGGCATGTGGCCGTTTCGATGGTTATTGGGAATTGCGTCTCAAACCCTGGGATATAGCAGCTAGCGCATTGATCGCCCGTGAGGCTGGGGTATTGGTCACCAACCTAGCTGGTGGCGCTGACGTTGTTACCCCACCGCAATCTGTTGTCGCCGCTAACCCCCATCTCCACTTCCTGATGCTGCGGGAATTGAAAAGAAATAGCCCATCACCCACCTCGTAACAGCTTTTCAAAATCCTTCAGCACCACCCTGGAAGTCATGTCCAGGCTGAGCGGCGTCACCGACACCATGCGCTTCACCCTCAGGCAATACACGTCGGTATCATCGGCGCTTTCGTTCAGCTCATCGATACGCCGGTAGCCCACCGTCTCCGGTGAATCCCAGGCGGTGCGCTTGGGAGTGACCGGCACGAAGTAGGCCTGGCGTGAAAGCCGGGTCACCTGCCAGAGTGTGCTGGTGGTGGCGTCCCGCGGCACATCCACTTTGAGCAAGTCCACATCGTCTGGAAGGCGGCTTTCCAGCATCATGCGCCCAAAAAGGATGGTGAAGTATGCTGCTGCCGAAAAATCCACTTTGGTGGAGTAGGACAGGTGATCGGCGGTATCAGTCTCCAGGCTCACTGCCAGAGAGGGGATGTTGTTACCTGCTCCTTCCATGGCAGCTCCCACCGTCCCCGAGACGGTGACCCCGATCCCCAGGTTTTCCCCGTAATTGATCCCCGATACCACCAGGTCGGGAGGTTGGGGAAGAATCTCGCAGATGGCGTGCAGGATGGCCTGGGCAGGCGTGCCCCCCACGCTGTACACCGTCCACTGCTTGCTGTTCACCACGATTTGCTGCGGGGTGATAATGCCATCGGAAGTGGAGGGCAGGCTGCGTCCTGCACCTGAAAATTGCTCACGCGGTGCCACCACGTGCACATAACCCAGTTCCGAAAGCGCCCCCGCCGCGGCCCACAACCCGGGAGATTGGATGCCGTCATCATTGGTGAGCAAAATTTGGATTTGTTTTTCCATCAAATTACACCCTCTTCACAAATTAAAAGAGCGGGAAACCCGCTCTACAGGCGTCCCTGGGGAGACTCGAACTCCCGACCCTTTGCTCCGCAAGCAAATGCTCTATCCAATTGAGCTACAGGGACACGTGCGCAAGGATTTTACCACCATATTATATTAAATCAAGGAATTGTCCTGACCTTCGGACGAAAGTTCGGACAAAGGTCCAGAAAATGCAATAGAGACCTCAGCTTGAGTAAGCAAGCCGACACAAGCAACTCAAGAGGAGGTCTCCGTGAACAAGTTTATCAACATTTCAGGATTATGTAGATACTTATTTGATGATGAGAAGCTTGAGAAACAAGCAGCGAAGATCATCCGAGCCATACTTGAAGCGCAATCGCCGCGCTTGAGCAATATTGTTGAAAAGATGCCCGGAAATAGTAGCAGCAATTACAAAACAATCCAACGTTTTCTAACACGGATCGACTTAAAACAAGTCCTACTCCGTTTTTACCAAGAAGATGCCAAATTCGTGATCGGTGATCCGACCGAAATGGAGCGTTTTCGAGCCCCGAAAACATCCTATGTGGGCACCTTGAGTGATGGAAAGACAGCTGGATACTGGTTATTAATGCTCTCGATGCCATATCGAGGCAGATCGATACCCTTTTCCTTTGTGGTTTATTCATCTCGAACGATCGGAGAACAGATCTCATCCCGGAATCTAGAACATTATCGTTGTTTTGAAGAAGTCAAACATTTACTCGGCAACCGGCCATTGGTGCTGGATCGAGAATTTAGTTATTGTGATCTGATGGAGATCTTGACTCTGGAGCACATTAATTTTGTGATCCGTCTCAATGCAAGTACGGGGGTACGTATCCTGGATGCTTGCGGAAAGCCAATCGATTTATCCATCCAGCCGGGGCAAAAAATCATCCGCACCAACGTTAATTATCTGGGCAAAATAAAAGTCAACCTGATTGGCTTTATGAAGAAGGGTTTATCCAAACCTTTGTGGGTGATCACCACCATGCCACCTGAAAAAGGACTAAAAATCTATCAACAACGCATGAAGATTGAACAGACGTTTCGCAATTGTAAAGATTTGCTCCATTTACCTAAGCTCATGAATAAACTTCAGAAGCACTTGGAGCAGATGATCGCTCTGACGCTAATCGCTTTCAACATCGGATTATGGTATGGAGAAGCGCTGCGCGATGTGGCTTATGGGCAAATACACCCTAAGCAATTACAAGATAGTCTTGCGGGTAAAGTAGATGTTGATACAAAACGTCACCCGAAATGGCTGATATTTTCTGGCCTGTTCGTCTTGTTAAAACAAAAATTGAAGATGCCTCAAAATGTAATCCTGCTCATCTCTCGGGAAGTGTGTAAAGCTTTTGAGACATTTATTTATGGAAATGTCCGATCTTTTGTCCAAACCTAAGATTGTCATTTTTACCAGATTATTTATCGTATTGACTGATCGTGACCGGAAATATCGCGATCGCTCATTATAAGGTGGGTGATTATGTTTATAGAGGTCAAGCAATCGAGTGATGGTGCCTGATGGGGATCAGGATGAAAATCGCTAACAGCACGATGATAGCGCCAACATCAAACGTAGGGCTCATCCCGAAATTACTAATTGCCAACCCACTCACCGCAAAGCCGATGATACCCCCAATCCAGCCGGTGGAATTATAGATCGACAACCCTCGCCCCAATAATTCTGTTGGAACCAGGTCAGTAATCAAAGCCGAACCGATCCCCGTTCCCACGTTACTTTGGACATATAACAGGGAAGCAGCCGCCCAGAAATGCCAAAGGTTGATAGCGATTGCCAGGGTGAGCATGCCGCATGCTCCTGAGAAAAAACAAACGGCTAATAGCACTTTACGATTGATGCGGTCAGATAACCACCCAGCCAAAGGTGATAAAGGCAGGCCAATTAACCCTCCAACCTACCCGGTGCTTTGACAAAGCAGGATTTGGACAAATAATAACCAATTGCTTCTATTCCGGCGACCACCCGGCTCGCACAGACCGGCAAAATGAGGAGCAGACCCCAGACGAGAGTATATTAATCTTCTTCCTATGTCTCTTGATTCTCCTTCCCGGCAGTGGTAATATGGCAGCATGTACCTGCGTGGTGGAAAATTGAACATGAAGAAGCGACCCCGGCGCCCTTCAAACCCGCTGTTGATCGCCCTGCTGCTGGTGGCCATCGGTGGGCTGGTGTATTTTAACCAGGTGGTAGTGCCCGAGATGCCGCCACCCTTCATGCCTTCCTCCACGCCCACCCGTAGCCAGGAATCATTGCTCAATGAAGCCCAGGCTTACTTCAATGACGGCAAACTCTCGCAAGCCATCGAATCTTACCAGCAAGCCGTGCTGGCTGACCCACAAAATCCTTCCACTTTTATCGACCTTGCGCGCATCCAGGTGTTCGCCGGCGCCTACCAAGATGCGGTCACCAATGCCGAGAATGCCCTGTTGCTCAACCCAAGCAACTCCATGGCGTATGCCATCAAAGCCAGCGCCCTCGATTACCTGGGCGAATATGACGAGGCCGGCATCGCTGCCAACAAGGCCATCGAGCTGGACCCGAATAACGCCGCTGCCTATGCCTACTATACCGAGATCCTGCTCGATCAGGGTAACTATGAGGATATCGAAACTGCCATCTCCACGTCGCAAAAGGCGATGGCGCTGGCTCCCAATGCCCTGGAAACTCACCGCGCCCGCGGTTATGTGCTATTCAACACCGGAAACTATCCCGAAGCCATCACCGAATACCAGGCAGCCCTTGCCATCAATGACAAGCTGTGGGACCTGCATTACTCGCTGGGCATTGTCTACCGCACCCAGGGAGAGTATGACCAGGCCGTGCAGGAGTTGCTCACCGCCGTGGCCCTCAATCCCACCAACCCCGATATCCTCACCGATATCTCCCGCACCTATGCCGCTGAAGGCCAGTACGGCAAGGCTATCCAGTATGCCCAACAGGCCCTCAGCCTCGATCCATCCAACGCCCGTCTGCATGGCAACCTGGGCGTGATGCTGTACCAGAATGATGAGTATTCTGCCGCCGTTGATGAGCTCTCGCTGGTGGTACACGGAGGCGCCACCAGCGACGGCATTATTGTGGAAGGCCTGCCACTTGCACCCGGGCGCATTGCCGATGACTACTTCTCGATCTATGCCCTATCTCTCACCCAACTCGACCACTGCGCCGAGGCCATCCCCGTCATGCAGCTCATTCTCACCAACATCGCAGATGACCAGGTGGCCTATTACAATGCCACCCAGGGCATGGATTACTGCAGGACCGCCGCCGGAACCCCGCCTTCCGTCACCTCCGAAGTAACCGAGACCGTGACCCCCTGACATGAGCCAGATCCAGAACGGTAAAAGCTTCAACCTGCACCCACCCAGGAGCAAATCCAACCCGTACCGCATCATGCTGTGGGCTTTCCTCAGCCTGGGCGCCATCTGGATGCTGATGCAGGTCAAGCAGGGCAAGGTGGAGAGTCCTTTTAACCCCACGCCCACCCCCACACGCAGCGCTGAATCATACATATTGGCAGCCCAGGCTTATTTCGATGCCGGAAAGCTGGATGACCCAAATTCCGACCAGGATGCCATCGGCGCCTACCAGCAGGCTCTGCGTGTCGACCCCCAGAATGCCCTAATCTGGGCCGAGCTGGCGCGCATCCAGACCTATTCCTCCAGCACCCTCAGCACCGACCAGCTACGCCTCAACCGGCTCCAGGAAGCGCTCGACTCGGTTGAGCAGGCTGCGGCGCTTGCCCCCGATGACAGCACGGTGAATGCCATCCATGCCTTCGTGCTCGATTGGAACGCTTCCAGCAACCTGGTCAGCGCCGATGACCATGAAGCCTACCTGGCAAAGGCTGAAACCGCCGCCACACGTGCCTACCTGCTCGACCCACAAAACGCCCTAGCCCTGTCCTTCTATGCCGAGGTGCTGCTTGACCAGAACAAATGGGACCAGGCCAATCAATACGCCACTCAAGCGGTGAAACTAGCGCCCGATTCGATGGACGCCCACCGCGTGCTGGGGCTTGTGCTCGAATCGTGGGGGTACTACTTCGATGCAATCGACGAGTACATCAAGGCCTCGCAGATCACACCCAATCTCACCTTCCTTTACCTGCGCATCGGCCTGGGCTATCGTCAGCTGGCTCTGGCTACCGGGGATGTCAAAAGCCCCATATACAATACCGCCATGGAGTACTTCGATAAGGCTGCCACCATCAACGATCAGCTCGGTATCAAAGACCCTTATCCCTATATCGCCACCGCCAAGGTCTACTCCCAACAGGGATACTTCATGACCGCTGCAATTAACGCCAGAAAAGCTCTTTCATATGACATTGCCAATCCCGATACTTACGGCCAGCTGGGAATGATCTACGTGCAGGCGCGCAACTACGAAACCGCCCTGCCTATCCTGCGCTGTGCAGTGGATGGCTGCACGATGTCAAAAAAAGATTTCGACGGTTTATTTGGCGAAAATATAATACTTACCGAAGACACTTCCGTCACTATTGCGCCTTTACCGCTCACCAACTTGAATGTGGCCTATTATTATGTGCGTTACGGCAGCGTGCTGGCTTACCTCAACACCGCCGAGAATGGTTATTGCACCCACTCGCTCCAGCTGATGACCCAGCTGCGCCTCACCTATCCCGACGACCCTTTGCTGATGCAGAATGTGGAGGACAATGAGGCCACCTGCCGCTCGCTGATGGAAAATCCTGCCGTAATCCATACTGCCACCCCGACAGCCTCATTCACACCCACACCCTGAACTGTTGTGCAGCCGGGATCTCTGATCCCGCACCGCAAAGACCGATCCTTTTGAAGGGAACATTGGATTGGTAGCGTTTGCATATTATTTATCAGAATATTGTTAGAATCCTCTACGCTTCCCTTGACACGCACTTGAATATTGGGTATTATACAGCCCGGTTTAGCACTCATGTCAGGGGAGTGCTAAACCACAATCTGTTAACCAAACCATTTTAATTTCTTTATAGGAGGTGGCTATGTCCATCAATTTCAAACCCCTAGGCAGCCGTGTGGTGGTAGAGCCCATCGAGCAAGATGAGATCACGCCTAGCGGCATCGTTCTCCCCGAAACCGCCAAAGAAAAACCCCAAAAGGGCACCGTCCTGGCCGTCGGCCCTGGTGACCGCGATGATGAAGGCAAACGCATCGCCATGGATGTCAAGAAAGGCGATACCGTGCTGTTCGCCAAGTATTCCGGCACTGAAATCAAGGTGGATGGCAAGAAACTGCTTATCCTGCGCGAAAGCGACCTGCTGGCAATTGTTGAAGATAAATAATCAGAATTCATGAAGGAGTATTGAACTATGGCAGCAAAACAATTACAATTTTCTGAAGAAGCTCGCCGCAAACTAAGCAAAGGCATGGATGTGCTGGCAACTTCTGTTACCACCACCCTCGGCCCCAAGGGACGCAACGTGGCCCTCGACCGCAAATTCGGCTCCCCCACCATCACCCACGACGGCGTGACCGTGGCCAAGGAAATCGAGCTGGAAGACCCCTTTGAGAACATGGGCGCCCAGCTGCTCAAAGAAGCCGCCACCAAAACCAACGATATCGCCGGTGATGGCACCACCACTTCCACCGTGCTGGCGCATTCCATTGTCACCGAGGGTATGAAGAACCTGGCCGCCGGCTTCAACCCCATGCTGCTCAAGCACGGCATCGAAGCCGCCACCAAGGCCGTGGTGAAGCAGATTGGCGAGGATGCCATCGAAGTGACCACCAAAGCCGATATCGCCAACGTGGCTTCCATCTCCGCCCAAGACCGCGTGATTGGCGAGCTGATTGCCGACGTGATGGATAAGGTCGGCAAAGATGGCGTGATCACCGTGGAAGAATCCAAAGGCCTGGAATTCGAGACCGAGTACGTCGAAGGTATGCAATTCGACCGGGGCTATATTTCTCCTTATTTCATCACCGATCCCGAGCACATGGAAGCCTCTATCGACGACGCTTATATCCTTATTTACGACAAGAAAATCTCTGCTGCGGCTGATATTGTCCCGCTGCTGGAGAAAATGGTGCAAATCGGCAAGCGCGACCTGGTGATCATTGCCGAGGACGTGGACGGCGAAGCGCTGGCCACCCTGGTGCTGAACAAAATCCGTGGCATGCTCAATGCAGTGGCCGTCAAAGCCCCCGGCTTCGGTGACCGCCGCAAGGCCATGCTGCAGGATATCGCCGTGCTCACCAACGGCCAGGTCATATCCGAAGAGACTGGCCGCAAGCTGGACGGCGTCACCATCAACGATCTGGGCCGTGCCGAGAAAGTGGTCATCACCAAGGATGACACCACCATCGTGGGTGGCAAGGGCGAACAGGCCATGATCAAGGGTCGCATCGACCAAATCCGCGTGGAAATCGACAAGAGCACCAGCGATTACGACAAGGAGAAACTGCAGGAGCGCCTGGCCAAGCTTTCCGGTGGTGTAGCCATCATCCGGGTAGGCGCCGCCACCGAGACCGAGCTGAAAGAGAAGAAGCACCGCGTGGAAGATGCCCTTTCGGCCACGCGCGCCGCCGTCGAAGACGGTATCGTGCCAGGCGGTGGGGTTGCCCTGATCAATGCCATGAAAGTATTGGACGGTATGAAGATGGACAACGAGGATGCCCAAATCGGCGTCAACATTGTGCGCAAGTCACTGGAAATCCCCCTGCGGAAAATCTCGGAGAACGCCGGTAAAGATGGCTCCGTGATCCTGGAGAACGTACGCCGCGAGCAGAAGTCTAAGAAAAACAAGAACATCGGCTTCAATGTGATCAGCGAAGAGTACGTGGATATGATCAAAGACGGCGTCATCGATCCCGCCAAAGTCACGCGTGGTGCCCTGGAGAACGCTGCTTCCATCGCCGCCATGATCCTAACCACCGAGGCCTTGATCACCGACGTACCCGAGAAGGAAAAACCGCCCGCCATGCCGCCCGGTGGTGGGATGGACTACTAGGCCGATCTTTGGCCGAATCCCACGAGCGCTCTCTGCAAGCGTGGATTCATCATCAAACCATGAACTGTAAAGAGGCTGACTAATTTCACTTTTTAGTCAGCCTCTTCGCGTGGTGATGGGCTATTTACCCAAACGATACTTATCGACCGAGCCTGGATCGATATATGTGGGTGTAACCTGTGGATAATTCGCATCATTCATGGTCAGCAACAGCATGATATGGTCAATAAACAAGTTGCTTTCCAGTGAATAATCAGTGTGAGCAAAAAACATCAATTCGACCGATTTGCCGGCATAGGCGTGCAAGTCGAGGACTTTTTGGACCCAACCGAATGTATTATTATCCTCACACAGCTCTAAACTTTCTACGGTATCTCCATCAACGAGCACCCTGGCAAAATCATAATTAAATCCGCAGTAATCGCTGGAGATGATGTATCGCCAATAAGACAAATACGGGTGGTCGGCCGGGATGGTGATCGTCTGCCAGAGATATGAATCATCGCCATACACCCCACCCAACCATGCTGCCCACTGGCCGGCGAATGGCTGGACAGGCAGATCCTCCTCGTTATATATAATCTCATATCCCTGGGATGAATACTCCTGCCAGATCACCCGTCCTTGCTCGAAGCCTCCGTTGGGGATTAATATTGGGCCCGGAGAAGTTGCCGTGGGGGTGAGTGTATTTGTGGGCGTAGGTGTATTTGTGGGCGTAGGTGTATTTGTGGGCGTGGGTGTGTTTGTGGGCGTAGGTGTAATTGTGGAGGTAGGCGTGTTTGGCGCTCGATTCACGATGGGTATGAAGATCGTATTATATGCATTCCCGCTTACAGCAATAATGATCACGCCGAAAATTAATACCAAAGCTAATATAATCCCCTTCATATTTTCTCCTTTCTCGATTCAGTGGGTATGCAATTATTATAATATTAAAGTAAGATAATAACCCAAGCTTTGGTATCCAGACCACCGTATTGCAGTTCTATTCCCTGCCATGCATGGTTGATATTCCTGGCGCCCGGTCTTTAACTGTATGGCAACTTGGGACATTGGGGTTTGCATTTATCCCCGGGTCATTTTCAAGGGGCCTTCCGTCATGGCATGCAAGCTGCCACCTGGATGTGCTTTTGGGGAGGCGTTGTACGGCTGCGAATGGTGCAGCCGGCCCTGATGCGGGTTGAATTGAGAACATTGCCTTTCTGTCAACAACTCAATAAGGGGGCCATTATCCTGGTGTGGGCACCACCGTGGGGGTGGGGATGCCGGTATCGATGGTGACCGCCGGAGGAGTTGAAGGCAGTAGAAGAGGCGAAAGCGGCTCCCAATCCAGCCCGCCGTCGGTGGTGTGGTACAAGCTACTGACCTCGCTGCCCTGCACCAACGCCCAGCCGGTGGCACCATTCACGAAATCGATGGCGGACACTGAGCGGTTCTCGCTGGGGGCAAAGTCCAGGTTAGAGCTCAGCGTCTGCCAGGTGCGAGCCACGTCATGGCTGGCGCATAGATTATTACCGCAGATGATGAAAACATCACCAGATGCATCCACCTGGACACTTTCGTACGGTGGAACCGCATCCAACAGGGTGGGGAGCTGCGTCCAACTTGCACCGCCATCCGGCGTGGTGTAGAAGACCAGTTTTTGCTCACTGTAGGAACCATCCGCGCCCATCTTGAGCAGGTGGACAGGCAAGATACCCTGCCCATCCGCGAAAAAGACCGGGGGATTGGGGGCAACCAGTGCACCCGTTTCACCCTGGGGCAGGGGCAGGTCCTGTGATTGCCAGGTATTACCCAGGTCGAAGGACACTTCCAGACGCACCGCACCGCCGGACTCCATGCTACCCAAGTCGCCGTAGACTATCACCATGCGCAAAGGGTCATAATGGAAGGCATCGTTGCAAATGTTGCACAGGTGGATCGTGCCCGGCGGCAGTCCAGGCTCTGGCGAGGGGGGCTTCGCCGGGATGGGCATCCAGATCTTTCCCCCATCGCTGCTCTGGTACAGGGAGAAGTATACATTCCCGGCTCCCACGTCAGCCGTCACCGCCCAGCCATCCATGGTGTTGGCAAAGTGCAGCCCCGAGGCAGGGCCGTATGGATATTGCACCCACGATTGCCCACCATCGGCGGTGTAGAGCAGGCCGAAGCGGTTGGCGTCTGCCAGGTACACCGGCAACCAGGCGTGCAAGGCGTCAAGGAAGAAGCCCTCACCATGCTGGTAGCCGGTTGGAGTGCGGTCGATCCAGGTACGGCCACCATCGGCGGTATGCAACAACTGGCCGTCCATCGTCCCGGCCCAGCCATCCTGCGCATCCAGCATGTGGATATTGTTGAGTGTCGTCAGGGAAGTTCCGCTTGGGATGGTGGGGGCGACGGTGGCAGCCCTGGAAGTTGCCGTGGGGAGGGTGGGGGCAGTTGCTTCTTCAGCCTGGGTGGGGAGTGAAGTTTGCGTGGCTGGCATGGTGGGTGAGGGCGCGACGGTCAATGTGGGGTTGCAGGCTGAGACCATGAGAAGAAAAATTACGGCGATTGGAAGGAATTTCAATTTACACATCAGATACTCGTCCCGATATAGTAGAAATTTTTCATGCGATGATCCTCTTAATGGGTATCCGCCATCTACCCGCCAGCGGTTAACATGGGTTAGGCTGCGTCTTCGCCGCCCTCATGTGCGCATTCAGGAAGCCGGCGATATCCTCCAGCGACTGCAGCGCTTCGGGCATTTCCAGGTAGATCTGCCACACATGGAACATGCGCGGGTAAATCTCCACCCGGGCCTCCACCTCGCTTGCTTTTGCCAGCTCGGTGATGCGCAGGGCGTCATAGTGCAGCAGCTCGCCCTCCCCGGCGTGCACCAGCAGCGGGGGCAGGCCGTGCAGGTCGGCGAAGATGGGCGATACCAACGCGTCATGCGCATCGTGCCCGCCCAGGTATGCATCGCGGTAGAACCGGCCCACCCGGGCAGGGATCAGCGGGTCCTTGAAGCCTGGCGGGGGGAGAGTGCTATCACTGAAATCCGCCACCGGCGAGAGGCAGGCCACTGCGGCGGGCAGCGGGTCGACACTGTCGCGCAGCTTCAGCAGCGAGGTGAGGGCTAAATTGCCACCTGCTGAATCTCCCGCCAGCACGATATCCTGCGCCCTGACGCCCTGCTTGAGCAGCCAGCGGTAGGCTGCCACGCAGTCATCCAGGGCGGCGGGGTAGGGGTGTTCAGGCCCCAGACGGTAATCCACCATCAGGGCACGCACCGCCATCATTTTCGCCAGGGTTGCCACCATCTGGATATGCAAATGCGTGATTCCCAGCACGAAGCCACCCCCGTGCAGGTAGAGCAGCACCTGGCCCGGCGAAGCATTTTGGGTGATGAGCCACTCGCAGGGCACTCCATCTGCCAGCACCTTCTCGCGGCGCACATCGGGATCCAGCTGCAGCCTCGACACGCTGAGCCTGAGCAGCCAGCGGGATACGGAAAGCGGCATATAGGCTTGCATAAAGCGTATGAGCGGGAAACGCGCCCGGATGCTTCGTTCAGCAGCTGAGATGGTCATGTGAGCATACTCTTTTCCTCTATCAACGCCCGGCAAATTCCTGAGCGTAAGATGGGATAATTTTACACCCGGGGAGGGGGGAGGAGAACGGGAAAGAAGGAGATTGGTTCCTCTTGAAGAAACGAAGAGGAACGACTCGGTTCCCAGGAGGCGCGGCAGCAGGATCAGGAGGAAAAGAGCTTATCCATACGCTTATGATAGCACATATGTTCTAATTCTACAAGGGGTTTAGCAAGTACAAGTAATTTTTTAAGATTTCTACCCCGATTTTATAAGACGCAGGTTCAACTCACAAGGGAAACTCCTATGGCAGATAGAAGCTGGAATTGTAGAGACGCCCCAGTGGGGCGTCTCTACGCGGTAGCCAGGGTCGCTGATCCCGCTCCCGGGCGTCTCTACGCTATAGCCGGGGTCGCTGATCCCGCTCCCGAGCGTCTCTACGCGGTAGCCGGGGTCGCTGATCCCGCTCCCGGGCGTCTCTACGCTATAGCCGGGGTCGCTGATCCCGCTCCCGAGCGTCTCTACGCGGTAGCCGGGGTC
>Ga0172363_10000140_pt1 | contig 45334 bp, 43 predicted proteins | sample LakKivs2_kivu2a2_FD_114541 | JGI IMG/M metagenome (GOLD analysis project Ga0172363, IMG submission 114541) | Sediment microbial communities from Lake Kivu, Rwanda - Sediment s2_kivu2a2 | ecosystem: Environmental > Aquatic > Freshwater > Lake > Sediment | place: Rwanda: Western Province, Lake... | reverse complement strand
TTGTTGCCTACAAACTCCATGAGGCTTGGCAGAAGCCAACTGCGCAGGCAAGTTAAAGTTTGCACTTTAGGATTAGCAAGTTCAACAACGCGTTGCTTTTTGCAGTTCATCTTTGCAAACAGGTTATCCGTGCTTGTCAAGTTGAATGTTAAGACTTCTTGGAATCCAAGCCCAACCATCAACTCTCTAGCAACATCCAACAATCTCTGCTCTGTTTTCTCACCGCCAGTTGTGGGCAGCTTCCGCCACAACGGTTCAATGTTGTTGTATCCATACGCTATTGCAACATCTTCAACGATGTCAACTGGATGCATCACGTCAATCCTGTAACATGGAACAGACACAATTATTTTGCCGCTGTTAGCACCAGCTACGCCGAAACCAGCCTTTTCAAGCAGCTTACCAATCTCCTTGGCTGCAAGCTTTAGACCTAAGACCTTGTTCACGTACTCAACGTCCAGCTTCATCGTGCCTGTTTCAAAACTCGGCGTCACAACAGCCTTCTTCTCATGTGGATAATGAACTGTGGCTGAGTAGGCTATTCCACCTCTGTCAATCAGAGACAAAGTGACAATCTTCAGCGTGTTAAGCACGGTCTCATGCACGGTTCCAGTGACTTCGACAAGAACGTTCCGAGTTTTCTCCGTGATCTTCCCTAAATCATTCGAATTGATTATCGGGGGAAAAGAAAGAACCTTCTTCTCCGCATCTAGCAGCATTGGATAAACACTGTGTCCTCTGACGATGTGTCCATATTCCAAGCCTTTAGGATGACGCTGCAGAATCTCCTTCAAACTCATTTTTTCCTCAAAGCCCAAAGGAGCAAAACTCACTTCCGCAGGCTTCGCAACCGTATAGCTGAGCGGCGGCTTTATCAAACTGAAGTCATACAAGCCAATAGAAGTTCGCTGTCTGTGTCTTCCGTAAGTCTGGTCAAGCTTGTCCTGCAGATGCATCAAACCGCGAATTATAGCATCAGTCAATTTCACACGTTTAATAATGGAACAGCCGATGTAAGGTCGAATGTTGCTGAGCCTTTCGTCAACATTGACTTCAACTGAAGAAACGCGAGCAACGTATCTTCTAAGTCCCTTCTCCAAACCCAAAAATCCACGCAAAGCCCTAACCAAGCCTTCAATGTTCCACAGGTCAGGACGGTTTGTGTCCTTAATCTCAACACTCATCAAGCCTTCTTTCTCATCGAAAAGCTTCACTTCACCCTTCACAAAAGCCAAAAGCTCATCAGTCTTCTCCAAGTCACCCTGCAACTTCAGCCCAAGCATCCTTTCAAACTCGGCACAGTCAACGTCGATCGTCGGCATGCTAAACCATCTCCTTCCTTCTCAGCCAATCCAAATCCTGCGCAAACAAGTAGCGAATGTCGTCAACTCCAGCCTTCACCATAAACAGTCTATCAATCCCCAAACCCCACGCAATAACAGGCACGTCGATCCCAAGCGGCAACGTGACTTCAGGCCTGAAAATTCCAGAGCCACCAAACTCAATCCAGCCGCAAGCGTCTTTGTAGGCGCTAAGCTCAACGCTTGGCTCCGTGAACGGATAATAATCAGGCTTCAGCCTGAATTTTTCAGCCCCAGCAATCTCCGTTGCAAAAGCCTTCAATATGCCCAGAAGGTCTCGCAATGTCAATTTTTCATCCACGACGATGCCTTCAACTTGATTGAACTCCGTCAAATGTGTCCTATCCAAGACATCGGGTCTGTAGCAGCGGGCAATAGAGAAGTATTTGCCTGGAATCTCCAGGTTCTTGCTCAAGAGTGTTCTGGCACTCAAACATGTTCCGTGACCGCGGAGAATGAGCCGTCTAGCTTCCTTCGTGGAGTACTTGTATCTCCAGCCTGTTGAACCTGTCTTCCAGCCGTTTTCATGCGTCCTCTTCACATTCTCCAAAACATGTTTCTCCACTTTCACGTCGCCATACTGCGGCTCTTTCACGAAATACACGTCGAAAATCTCGCGGGCAGGATGGTCTTGAGGAGTGTAGAGAGCGTCAAAGTTAAAGAATGACGTTTCCACGCTCGTGCCCACCATCTCCATGAAACCCAGATTAACAAGCTTCTCCTTCACCTCGTCCAAAAACTGCAAGTAAGGATGCTTCTTGCCAGACCACGTCTTGGCCACTGGGGCCTCAATGTTGTATTTCTGAAGCTTCACTTTTCGCCATTTTCCGCTGACGATAAGTTCCTGCGTTAACTGTGTCACCTCAGCAACTGCCTTCACTTTTTTCTTTAATGCAGCCAATCCAGCGTCCGTCAACGCAATGTCTCTCTTCACTTTTTCCTCGACCACAAGAAACTTTCTTCCCTTCAGAACCTGAACTGCCTCTTGAAGCGTTGAATCCAAATCCTCAACGGCCATCTGCCCCTTCCCCAAAACTTCAAGAAGTTTCTCGTCGCTGCCTTCTTTCTGCTTCCCAACCGCCTTCAACAGGCCAGTTTCCGAATCCAAAGTTGTCCATTTCTTCTTCTGAGCCCAGCCCAACGCAATGGGAAACAACTGTTTTTCCAAACGCGTCGCGTCAAAGACTGCTGCCCGTGCAGCTTTTCCTCCAAGTTCCTCCAAAGCACACAGCAGCCGCCGTTCTGGCAGTCCTTTCTTCGCGTGAAGTTTGCCCTCATCATTAAGCGTCAAAACTGTCTTTTTCTTCTCATGGATTGTTACTAGCTTCTTCTCTTGTAGTGTCATGACTGCTCTCATAACTGCAGAACCAGATAACCCGCTTTCGTGTGCTACGTCTTCAAGCGACGACTTTCCACCAAGCTTATTCACGGCTAAAAGCGTTGCTCGCTCGTGTTCTCTAAGCTCAACCATCGTCTTCACCATCAACGGCACAGTAAACCAGATTCGCTAATCTAGTTATGTCAATCATAATAAAAGTATGCGTGCGCCCCGCTGACTTCTGACCCGAAAAGACTTTACGGCTCACGGAAATTGGCAGGACATCACTTAACCTTCAGCAAATAGAAACATGTAAACAATATTTATAGCTTGTTCTGACAAGAGCAACATGAAAAATCATACGACAGCCACTTTTCACGTAAGGTTTAATACTTTTTCAAAAGACTGTATAAGAAGCTAGAAACAATCAGGTGAGCTGAAGTTGACGGATGAAGAAAAAAACGAGATGGTTGTCACTCCATGGGAAGTCAAAGGCAGAGTAGACTACGAACGTTTGATACGTGAATTCGGAACGCAGCCCATAACGAAGGAACTATTGCAGAAAATAGCAAAATACACAGGCGAGTTGCAACTCCAACTGCGCAGGCAACTGTTCTTCTCACACCGAGACTTTGACACAGTTCTTGAATTATGCCAAAAGGGAACAAAATTCGTCCTCTACACGGGCAGAGGCCCATCAGGACAAGTTCACATAGGACACCTCATTCCGTGGATTTTCACAAAATACTTGCAAGACAAATTTGACACCAGACTATACTTCCAAGTGACAGATGACGAGAAATTCGTGATTGACGACGAAGCAAACCTTTCAGAAACAACAAAACTCGGCTACGAAAACGTCTTAGACCTCATAGCATTGGGGTTCAAACCTGAAAACACCTTCATAATCTACGACGTCCAAGACATAGACCTACTTTATGATATTGCGTTAGAAGTTGCCAAACGCATAACCTACTCAACAGCAAAAGCCACATTTGGCTTCCAAGAAAGCACAAACCTCGGCTGGGTATTCTGGCCATCCGTCCAAGCAGTGCCCTGCTTCATACACAAGAAACTCACAGGCGAAAACGTTCCAGCCCTAATCCCCGCAGCCATAGACCAAGACCCGTACTGGCGCCTCACGCGAGACATCGCTCCAAAACTCGGCTACTACAAGCCGGCTCAAATCCACAACCGTTTCCTGCCGGGCTTGGGAATAGGAGGAAAAATGAGTTCTTCAGAACCTGACACGGCCATACTTACTGTTGACCAGCCTGAAGTTGTGAAGAGGAAAGTCTGGAATGCCTTCACAGGTGGAAAAGGAACGGTTGCAGAGCAGAGAAAGGAAGGAGCAAATCCCGATGTCTGCTCGATTTATCAGTACTTCGTTTTCCTCTTTGAGGAAGATGACAAGAAACTTGGGGAAAGAGAAAGAAAATGTCGGAGCGGCGAAATACTGTGCGGCGACTGCAAGAAGGAGTTGACTGAAAGAATCAACAAATTCCTCGCTGAACACCAGAAGAAACGAGAAAAAGCAAAAGACGTCATAGAAAAATACCATATCAAACGCTAGTATACATTCTTGCAAATTCTCTTGTCTTGACCAATATTCCATCTGTTCACTAATCTTTTTAAACACTGAAACTGTAAGGCTCTGTGAAAACAAGTGTGACAGTTATGAGCTCTTTTGACATAGACATTCTTAAGAAATTCCAATATTCTGGCAGAATTCTACGTGAAACACGAGAAGAAATGAAAACCTTTGTCAAAGAAGGAATGCCAATGATTGAAATCTGCGAAAAAGCAGAAAACCTCATACGGCAAAAGGGCGGAAAACCAGCGTTTCCATGCAACGTTTCGATAAACGAGATTGCAGCACATTACACTTCGCCGCCAAACGACAAGAGCACCATCCCAGAAAAGTCATTGGTGAAAGTGGACATCGGCGCCCACGTGGACGGCTACGTCACTGACACGGCGGTGACAATATGCTTCAATCCTGAATATGATAACATGGTTGAAACAGCGAAACGCGCGTTGAAAGCAGCCATAGACGTGATTGCTCCAGACGTGTCCACGTCGAAGTTGGGAGCAGTGATAGAGAAAACCATTAAATCTCGCGGCTTGAAACCGATTTCAAACCTGACTGGGCATTCTGTTGGGCGATATTTGATACATGCTGGCACTTCTCTGCCTAATGTTCCACACATCATTTCCTCAAAAATCAGATTGGACGGAGTCTACGCCATTGAACCTTTTGTTACTGTTCCAAGCGCCGTGGGCAGAGTTGAAAACAGCGAAGAGACAACCATCTTCCGTTTAAACAAGCCCAGATCGCCGAAAGATACACATGCAAAACAGCTATTGGACTACATTGGAGAAAACTTTAGAACGTTGCCTTTTGCTGAACGGTGGCTACAAGGCATTGTGCCTGAGGAATACTACGCGCAAGCCTTTAGAGAACTTCTATCGTCTAAGGCAATTGCGGGATATCCAGTGTTTGTCGAAACGAGCAGAAGACCTGTTGCCCAAGCGGAGCACACGGTTTTGATAGTCAAAGACGGATGCGCTGTCTTAACTTAGAACTGGGAACGCTCTTTCGCCTTCTCGCTTTCTCGTGCCTCTCTGTAAATAGCCGTGATGAGCATCTTCTCGTTGCATTTGCCGCACGGCTCCACTTCCTTGAAGATGTAGTCGCCTCGCTGAAATTCTCTGACGTTTTTGAAGCCGCATTTTTTGCATTCGAGAGTCGTCGTTATCGGCGACACTTCGATCTTCAAGCGTGAAATTCGGCTTCTTGTCTGGAACAGCATGTACGTGGACAGAACCAGACCCACTGCTCCTATTAGCAGCAAGTATCCTGAAATCACCTGTTCGCCAGAACTGAAGAAAGTGACGGCAGATATCAGTGCAGTCAACGATAACGCAAGAGTCACGAATATTATCAACAAAGCCAATGACGAAATCTTACTCGCACCTGTTGAGTTTTGACCCATCTCATTCATCCTCCTATTGCCCAATCCCCATCGTATTGCCTACACCCACAATTATCACTTTATCTCCTTCCCTAGTTCTCTCCAGAACAACCTGCCTTATTCTCTCAATAGCCTTGTCAGCAGACTCAAAGATTTCCCTACGCATCGGCGAAACCGCGTCACCAATGTCTTCCTTCACAATCACAGCGTTCACTGGAATCCGATACTTCAAAAGAGACTCTTCAATCTTGAACTGGTCAACACCTGGTCCGCCTATGGCTGCGCCAACTCCTTCAGACACTTCGCCAACATCTTCGCCTTCAAGCTTCATTGCAGCATCAATCATTATGAGACTGGCAATCTTTCCCTCGTTTTCGTCAATGACCATCTTTATTGCGTCTCCCACCTTGCCCACGTTTCCTCCTGGACCCTCAGCCTTTATGACGAAAGCCATGCGTCCTTCCAATGGCACAGTGGCGACGACACAGTCTTTGGGTATTTTCTTATTTTCATGACCATGCACGAGTTTCGCGGCCACCAGCGCGCCTGCGCCGTCACCTATCGGCTGACCGTAGGCAAATGCTTTCAAGGCGCTAGCGTATGCTTCTGCTTCTCGCATGACGAGTGGCAGTATCATTTGTATCTGCATTATTACGTATAGGCTGTAGGTTTTCTTTCCCAGCAGGTAGAAGTGTCTTATTATTCTGTAGATGTAGTTGAGCGCCATTGCGGCCTCAAGTGTATTCTCCAAGTTGTTTGCTTGGGTTTCGTCTGCGGACGGCGCCATCATCCTAACCTCATCCTTGAAACGCGTGTCTCTGATGTCGAGTATGTGCTCAAGTTTCCAAACTACACCTGCGGGATCAAGATTTTGGGGAGAGATCATGAAATACTCTAGGAACTTGTCAACTCTTGCTGAAGGATCGACTTGTGGTTTACCAATTTCTTTTATGGTTTCTATTGTGGTTTTTCTTCCTTCATCCTTTATGTATTTCAGCCTGTAAAGTGAACCTTCAATCTCTTTCAACATGATATACATCTGAAGCTTTTGTCCATAAAACACGAAAACTATGAACACTACATAAAACAGCATGTTCAGAACCCATGAATATTCTCCAAACGGATCCTGCGCAATCTGACCCTGTGCCGCTATTATCGCATCTACGACGTTCACGAAATCACCTTTCGGTAAAACTATGAACGCTTAGTTATAAGGTTTAGGTAATTCTCCTCCAAATCGGCTTAATGAAAACTCGTTGATAAGTAGGGTTGCCAGCTTTCCCGGGTTCACATGGCCGAAGACCACACTACAGCCGGAAACGGAACGCGGTTTAACTTCTGAGTTCGGAATGGGATCAGGTGGGACCCGCATCCTGTGACCGGCAAACCCCAAGATACACGTGAGGCTTGGCTTCATTAACTTTTCGCTTTGAACGTGGGAAAATGAGGAGTGTTGTTTATTTGGAGATGGTGGCAACTGCTTTTTCGAATATGTCCAATCCGGTTTTGGCTTCTTCCTCGGTTATGGTAAGCGCGGGTATGAGACGTATTGAACTTGCGCCGCATCCGAGAAGTGCTAGACCGTTCCTAAGTGCTTCCAGAAGAATCTTTTCTCTAGGCTCTTTAGCGTGTTCTTTGGTTTTTCTGTCCTTGACGAATTCTACTCCCCATGCGAGACCTAGTCCCCGCACGTCTCCAACGATCTTGTATTTGTTGTGCATTTCCTCCAGTCTTTCTCGGAAAAGTTTTTCAAGTTTTGCAGCGTTTTGCACTAGACCGTTTTTGATGACTTTGATTGTTGCCAACGCGGCTGTGCATGCGATCAGGTTTCCCCCGTAGGTGTTGCTGTGCACGCCTGGGATTCCGAAATCTAGTTCTTCTTTGAAGACGGTTGCGCCTATGGGTATGCCGCTTCCGAGCGCCTTGGCTGTGCAGAGTATGTCTGGAGCCACTCCGAAATGTTCTATTGCGAACATTTTTCCCGTGCGTCCCATTCCCATCTGAACTTCATCGTCAATGAGTTTTATGTCGTGCTTGTCTGCCAGTTTCTTCAGTTCCTTCAGGAAGCTTTTCGGAGGGACAACGTAGCCGCCTTCGCCTTGCATCGCCTCCAAGAGTATTGATGCCACTTCGTCTGAGGGCACGTAGTAGTTGAACAAGTATCTGTCTATGTATTCTATCACTCTGTTGACCAGTTCGTCAGGGTTTTCGTAGCCGTCGATGTGCCAAGGGTTTCTGTAGGGATTTGGATATGGGACATGTTCTACGCCAGGCATGGCTGGGAACATTCTTGAATGATGGTTTGGTTTGCTTGCTGTGAAGCTGAGTGAGCCGAAGGTTCTTCCGTGAAAGGCTCCTATGAAGCCTATGAAACGCCTGCGTTGGGTTGCCCATTTTGCCACTTTTATTGCTGCTTCGATGCTTTCAGTTCCGCTGTTTGATAGGAACGTCTTCTTTTCAAAGTTGCCAGGGGTAATCTTTCCAAGCTCTTCTGCAAGCTCCACCTGTGGAAGATTGTAGAAGTCGGTTCCTGCTGCGTGCCAAATCTTGTCTAGCTGTTCTTCGATGGCTTTCTGGACTGCTGGGTGTCTTATTCCCGTGTTCAGAACGGCTATTCCGCTGGAGAAATCCATTATTGTGTTGCCGTCAACATCCTTGAACCAGACGCCTTCACCGCTGTCAATAACGAGAGGCGCATATTCAGGATCGTTAGTTGAAGTTGCCATGTACTTCTGATGTTTCGCGATTATTTTGCTTGCCTTCGGACCAGGTATTGACGTGACAATTTTCGGTCCTTTGGTTTTTGCCATAATCTCTTTTCTCCTTCTTGATGGAAGAGAATGTTACTTTTCGCTGCGATTTAAGTCTTATCGGATACGCGACGCAAAAGCATGGTTCTTTCAGGAATGGAAAACCGCTGGTCACAGTGCTTACGCAGTTCTCTTGCATATTGATGTGGAGACAGCAAGGAATATATTTACTCCCAAAATAGTTATCTTTTTACTGCACAACAGTGGGGTCGTAGTCTAGGCAGGTATGACGACGGGCTCCAGAAGCAACAAATGGGTTTGCTGACCTCACGCGAGGAATGACGAAGTTCTGGAGCGTGACTAGAGAAACCCGTAAGGAACCGCTTATAGGCGGTGCCTGGGTAAAGGTCGTCGGTTCAAATCCGGCCGACCCCACCAAAATGTCTCACTTCGAAATGAATTTGATAAAATCGTAACACTTCACTTCAACTGTCTTCTAAATCGTTCCATACAACTCGGCATCCAAAGGCATCGCCTTGGAAGCGACTCAAAATACTTATATAAGATTATTTGTTAATTCGATCTGCGCCTCAAAAATTGTCACATCCCAATAATTTCAACATTGTGTCTAACGCCTTAGAAGTCAGATATCATGTTGGTGAAAGGAGAAATTGAGCTGGATAGTGTTCGGAATCAACTTCATTCAAGTCATCGAAGTAGTCCTAGGTCTGGCAATAACCTATGTTACAGGCAAAATGATCTCAAAAAGTCTTTTCAGACTCTTTCAGAAAACACCGTTTCCAGAAAACGTTGAAAACGCCATCGTAAGAATATCGAAATACGTCATATACATCATAGGAATATTCGCTGTTGTCGCCTTCTTAGGTTTCGATTTAACATCCCTAATCGTCGGACTTGGGGCATTCAGCATCGCCTTAAGCTTCGCAACCAGCACGATAATCCAAAACCTAGTCTCAGGACTACTCGTACAGGCCGACAGAGCTTTCCAAATCGGCGACAGAATAATGATACAAGGAATGGAAGGAGAAGTCGTAAAGATCAGCGTAAGAACCACGGTAATCGAAACAAAAGAGGGCCACTGGGTCTATGTCCCAAACGCACTATTCATGACCAACCTGGTTACTAGAAAAAATCGGCAAGAGAACAAATCTCAGCAATCTCACATGCGCGTTTAATATTAATCAAGACAACGTGAAGTATCAAATCATAGAAACCGAGAGGACACAATTGAAAAAGTCACCAATCACTTCAAGCGTTGCAGAAAAACGTATCGCTTATCTAGGCACCTATCCCCCCAGAGAATGCGGGATAGCAACCTTCACAAAAGATCTACTTGAGGCTATCGATGGGCTTAACAAGCTTAGACCTCCATCGGTAATCGCAGTAAACGAAAAGGAAACGATCTACAATTATGACAGAATGGTCAAGTGGCAGATTGAACGAGACTCAGTTGACGATTACGTTCAAGCTGCACGTTATGTCAACTCTTCAGATGTTGATCTGGTGAACCTTCAGCATGAATTCGGTCTTTTTGGAGGAGACTATGGAGAATATATCAATCACTTCTTGAACAATGCTGAGAAACCAGTTGTTACCACTCTTCATACAGTACAGCTCAACTTTGACCCAAAAGCTCAAGCAGTGTTGAGAAACATAGCAGCCAAGAGCGCATCAATCGTCGTAATAACACACGTAGCCGTAGAAATCCTGAAAAAACAAGGTATCACATGCAAGAAAGCCGTCGTCATCCCGCATGGTTGCCCATTCATTCCATTTGTTGCCAGCGAAGATGCGAAGGGTTCTCTGGGTTTGAAGGGTCGTTTCGTACTGTCTACTTTTGGATTAATAAGTCGTGGCAAAGGCATCGAATACGCCATCCGAGCACTGCCCACTGTCGTTGAGAGAGAACCTAGAATCATCTATCTCATAATCGGAGAAACCCATCCAGAAGTCAGAAAAAGCGAAGGCGAAAGTTATCGGAAGAAGTTAATGAGGTTGGTTGAAGAACTGCGATTGGAAAAACATGTGAGGTTTCACAACCGTTTCCTCGCCAAACGTGAACTAATCAGATATCTTCAAGCAACAGATGTTTACCTAACTCCCTACATCTCTCCAAATCAAATAAGTAGCGGAACACTTGTGTATGCGTTGGGAGCGGGACGAGCCGTAATATCCACACCGTACCTTCACGCTCAAGATGTCTTGGCCGAAGGACGTGGGCTGTTCTGCAAATTCAAAGATCCTAGCTCAATTGCCACATGCATTGGCAAACTCTTGGACGAAAAACAGAGAAAAAACATGCAAAAGAAGGTTTACAAGTACAGCAGAAGATTTGTCTGGTCAAATGTGGCAAAAGAGTATTTTAAACTGTTCAATCAGATAATCAAAAGGTAAATGGTGCTTCAACTTGAACCTCCCGTCCGTAAAGCTGGATTTTCTTACACTGCTCACTGATGACACAGGCATCCTTCAACATGCAAAGTTTGCCGTTCCAAAAAGAAAAGAGGGATACACAACCGATGACAATGCACGCGCATTGATTGCATGTACCAGATACTACACATCTTTTGGTGGTTCAAAGGTAGAAAAACTGATTGACACTTACTTGAGTTTTTTGTTCTATATGCAAAGGACGGATGGCCGATTGTACAATGTTCTCAGCTACGATCGAAAATTCCTAGATGACACTAGCTCAGAAGATTGCATGGGACGCACGCTCTGGGCTTGCGGACAGTGTCTAGATTCGAGACTGCCTCCAGAGAAAAAAATGCTTTCAAAAGAAATATTTGACAAGGCATTTCCGTGGGCTTCAAACTTCAAATCAATCAGAGCCAAAACTCTTTCCACAATCGGATTACTTCACTATCAAAATGCTTATCCTCAAGATCAAAATGCTTTGGTAAACATGGGATCATTTGCTGACCAGCTGATACAATTTTATCAACATGAGTCATCGGAAGACTGGAAGTGGTTTGAACCGTACCTCACGTATATTAATGGGCGACTACCACACGCTCTTTTCTTAGCTTACATCCACACTGAGAAGGAAAAATATCGACAAGTTGCAAATGATTCTATGAAATTCCTACTAAAAGTTCAGATGATTGACAATAAATTCGTGCCCATCGGCAATAATGGATGGTACAAGAGGGGCGGCGAAAGAGCGGTATATGACCAGCAATCGATTGAGGCATCATGCATGGTCGAAGCAGCTCTAGCGGCTTTCCGTGCGACTGGCGACGAGAACTATCGAAAAGCAGCCTATACAATATTTGAGTGGTTTCTCGGGAGAAACTCCAGAGACGTTGTAGTTTATAACCCAGAAACTGGCGGCTGTCACGACGGAATAACGTCAAAGGGACTGAATCTAAACGAAGGTGCTGAAGCTGCAATTTCATACCTTATGGCTCGTCTAGAATTGGAAACATGAAAAGGTTCCCAATAGAGAACGTGATGATGGAAGCAGAAGAATGTTCACCCATTTTCAACTCATTGCACTATTCTAATTTACATTTCACTAATCATATGAAATTCATTTATTAATCGTAAGTGCATACAATACATGAAGAAGGGTGTATTCATAGAATGTTGAAAACTCAAGACATAATGATTAAGCGGGTGGTTACTACAAAGCCAAACATAACAGTCAGAAAGGCTATTGAAATGTTATTCAAGAAGCATGTGGGTGCAATTGTATTAACTGATGATAACAAAAAATGTGTGGGCATCTTCACAGAGCGAGATGTTATTAGAGTTGTGGCACAGAACATATTACTTAATATTCCTCTGAAAAAAGTCATGACAAAAAATGTTGTTACAATTTCAGAAGGTGCAACTTTTGCGGAAGCCAGAAGAATCATAATATCTCATGGAATCAGACACCTGCCAGTGGTGAACGCTGAAGGTAAATTGGCAGGATTGGTGGTTGTCAGAGATTTTTTGGACGAGTTCTTTGGGATGAAGACGTAAAACCTTAGCGGGAAGTTCAGACGTTATGAAGCGATTTCAAGGCAACCCTATTCTCGAGCCAATAGGCACCCATGAGTGGGAATCACGAAGAGTGTTTAATGCCGCTGCTTTAAGCCTTGATAAGCGGACTCACATTCTATATCGTGCAATGGGCGACGACAATATATCTCGCTTGGGATATGCAGTGTCTTCAGATGGCTATCACATTGACGAACGTTTGCCTTTTCCTATTTTCGGACCTACTTGTGACATGGAGAAAGATGGATGCGAAGACCCTCGCTTGATGCTGTTGGATGACAGATTAATCTTGGCATATACTGCATTCGGCAATCAGAACAACCAATGGGTCTATCAAGTTTCTTTGACTTCCATTGCTGTCAAAGATTTTCTCGCCAGACATTGGATGTGGGGCGAAAGACGTTTGGTCTTTCCAGGAATTCGCAACAAGGATGCAGTGGTCTTTCCTAGAGAATTTGATGGAAAATATGTGATGTTCCATCGTCTTGACCCAGACATCTGCATGGCGCGCTCAGATGACCTTCAGCGTTGGTATGACTTGAGATTTATAATGGGACCAAGAGCAAGGAGTTGGGATTGCTGGAAAGTAGGTGCAGCAGGCACGCCGATCGAGCTTAATGAGGGCTGGCTATTCATTTATCACGGAGTCAATTTTGAAAAAATATACTCGCTTGGCGTGGCTTTGCTTGATAAGAAAAATCCAGACGAAATTCTGTATCGCTCTGAAGAACCGATTTTGACACCTGTAGAAGATTATGAACGCTTTGGCAAAGTTCCAAACGTAGTTTTTAGTTGCGGAAATGTTCTGACGGACGATCAAGTTTTAGTCTACTATGGAGGAGCTGACAGTGTTCTATGTGTTGCCACCTACGACCTCTCTGAACTTCTTCCGAAAAAATAGATTCTCACACAGACTCTGTTTTCACTCTCTGCCTGCTTGACAAGATATGTCATCTGTAGGATTTAGACGTAAGCTTAAACCTGTAGAGCCCCACCAAAATCAAGCAGGTCGCGGACAAACGCTTTGCTGAAACAGTATAGAATTTGCTTCTAGGTTGTTCAAACGAGGGCGAACAGAATCTTTCTAGGAGGCGATATCTTTTCACGCAGAGAGGAAGCCGCCGTCAACGACTACCAATGTTCCATTTATGTAACTGGACAAGTCGCTTGCAAGAACCAAAGCGATCCGCGCAACTTCATCTGGCTTGCCTAACCTGCCTAGTGGAGTTCTCATGTTGTACTCGAAGCCTGACTTAACAACGTTGAATTTGAAACGCAATGCCTCCTTTGCCAACTTCTTTGCCCTTGAAGTCCATATGCCGCCGGGCACGAGAACGTTTATCCTGAAACCTTTTCTTCCGTACTCGCTGGCAAGGGCTCTTGAGAAAACCATTATGCCTGCTTTGCTGATGTCGTAGTGGCACAGTTCCTCTTTGAAGGGCATTATTGCTTCGATTGAGCCAACGTTGATGATTATCCCGCCCTTTTTCAGTCTGCTTCGTATCATGTTTTGGCACATCCAAAATGTCGAGTTCAAGTTAATGTCCAGCACTTTCCTCAAGAAGACTTCATCTACTTCCAAGAAAGGTTTAGTCGGATAGATTCCCGCGTTATTGACCAATATGTCCGGCTCTTTTTGCTGCAACTTCTTCCACAAAGCATCTATTTCTTCCCTCTTGGCAACGTCCACCTTGTGAGTGTTTACGTTCACTTCAAACCGTTCAAGCTCTTCCTTCACAGAGACCAAGCTTCTTTCGTTAATGTCAACAAGCTCCAGATCCGCTCCCGCCTCAGCGAACCTGTAAGCGATGGCCTTGCCTATGCCTGCACCTGACCCCGTGATCAAAGCTTTCTTCCCTTCAAGAGAAATAAGTTCAGACAAAGGCAGAAGATCAGTTTCAGTGTTTTTCTTTCGGCTCATTTCAACATCATCTGTTTCTGTTGACATTAAGGAATTCGCGATGACAAGTAAAATACTTTTATGTCCTTCAACTGGAATACAAATCATTTAATGGTGGCTTGGAAATTTGAGCCAACAAATGTGCATTTTGCATTACTGAAAAGTTGAACTGCGCCGATTTGCAGATTTTAGACGCAGTTGAGGTTTTCAATAGTCCTACTGTAAATATAGCTCGCCTTTTAAAACGATGACCGCGTTGCCAATTAAGTCCACTCTACCTCTTTGACGCATCCGAACCAAGAGCCTGCCGCCTCTAGCTGAAACTTGACACGCCAGCATTTCCTTCTTCCCCAGAATCTTAGACCAGTAAGGAGCCAACACCGTGTGAGCCGCGCCTGTCACCGGATCTTCGTTAATGCCTAAGCAAGGAGCAAAAAACCGCGAAACAAAATCGTACGGCGAATGCCCACGCGACGTTACGACAACTCCTTCAATTCCTTCGCTAACGCAGGCTTTTCTCATAAGTTCAAAATCTGGCTTTAGCTTCCTTACTTCTTCTTCACCAGAAACGTGAATCAAGAGCATCTTCAATCTCCTCGCCTGTCTCGCAGACTCAAAGCTGGAGACGCCAGTTGCGTCAAGAAGGTTTTTGCTTGGTTTGGCGGTCTCGGTTTCGTCTTCTGGGAAATCAAGCATTATTCCATGTTCGTCTCTCTTAGCCACCAAGATGCCACTTTTGTTTCAAAATGCATTTCATCTGTTGAAATATTCAAGTCGTAAAACAAGACAGCGGCAGTGGCAAGCGTGGCATGACCGCAAAGGGACACTTCCAATTTCGGAGTAAACCACCGCAAGGAGAAATTCTTCGATTCTTTAAGCGGTTTTTGTTCAAGTGGACGGAGGAAGGCAGTTTCGGAAAGGTTCATTTCTGCAGCAATGGACTGCAAGACAGAATCCGCGTATTCATGTTTCAGAAGGCAGACAGCAGCAGGGTTTCCTCCAAACAGTTTGTCAGTGAACGCGTCAACTATATAAAGAGAGCAACTATCGTTATTCAATCTGTTCACTTCTCACTTTTTTCCATGGACACTTAGAACTCTTAAGGATTTTGCGGTCTCCGCTCTTTTTGGAACATGAAATGTTTACTGTTTTTTGGGTGTAGCTTAGACGACTTCTAGGTCGAATTGAACCCCCAAGCCTGAAATAAACTTCACGTTGCTGACTTTTCCCTTCAGGACCTCTTCAGCAAGTAGGGCTCTTGCTGGCTCTCCGCAAGTGCATGTTTGGCCCTTCTTGGTTTTGTTGGTAATGTGTGCGGCCACAACTTTGTTTCCTCTTCTTGTTCTAACTCTAACGTCAACATCATCCCCATTGTCAATTTTAAGTTCATTTGGTGGTGAATAACAACTCACTACATATTTGCTCGTCATTTTATCCTCACCCACTTATCCACACGGTCATGTAAGCTGCCAAGGCGGTCATAATGCCGAGAAACCACAAGCTGAAATCCCTGACATAAGCCACATCCTTGCGCTCTTCAGCATATTCTTCCATAGTCGTTACTCCGCGGATTGCTCGAAGCCAGATGACAACTCGCGTGATAGATACAGCGACTGTTCCCACCCACGATCCAAATGTTATTTGAACAACGATACGCGTCGCTTCAACCCATTTGGCAGGGAAAACTAGTTGTAGGTGATCCATAATTGTTGGAAGAACGACCGCCGTTATCAAAACCAAAGCCAAAGTACTGAATAGGAGTAACCAACCGAGTCTGCCAAGTAAGATGTTCGACATCAGTGGTCTACCGAAATGCACTATCCAGCGTATCTAAATTTAAGCTTTGTTGTTCCTGTGATTTCACTCTTAAAGATCAAAAGAAGTTGGTTGACGTGCTGGGTATGCGGGCATTAACCACTCTGGGTTCAAATCTCTTCCTGCTCGCACGTTCCAACTGTTTCGGCAGATGTCAAATCTACTGTGTCATTATGTGCTGTATAGAAATTTGGAAAGTGATCAGAAAAGGACAAGATCGTTGCCTAAGTTATCGGTGCGCTGGAGAAAAGAACATGAGATGAAGTTCGTTGCGGTATCTAGAAGAATTTTCGCTTCTTCTTCTCACGCTGCTTCGTCAGGTTTTCGCTAAATTCCTCTTCTTGAGCCAGCATGGGATCTTCAAGAGGCGCCACTGTGACAACATCCTCTGGTTCTTCTGAAATTGTTTCAGCTGTTTCCGACGTCATTTCTTCTGTTGGCTCAGGAGCTTCCACAACTTCCGGCTTGACCTCAAGTTTCGGTTCAAAAGTTGTCTGCTCTTTTGAAACTTCATTCAGTCTCCGCTCCAAGTCGCTGATCTTGGATTCCAACTGAGAAATGACATCCCGCGTGCCTTTGTTGCCATTCGTGAGTTCTTGAATTGCAATTTTCTCTTCAAGCGTTTTTACCTTTTCTTCCAAGTTTTTCTGTTCTTCCGTCAAAGAATGCGACTGTTCTTCCAGCTCAGTCTTTCTGCTTCGAAGTTGTTCAAGTTCTTTTGATGTACTCAACTTTATCATCTGAACCTCTTGAGGCGGCCGAAGATTAATAATCTTATGAAAAAATAATCTGAACTCAGAATACATGATTGTGATCAAGTTAGCGAGCACAACTGATGTGTGATGAGACGGCTTCAAGACTCTAGATTTGCATTATCCAAGACAGCTTTAATAGAAGATCTTCGCTAATTTTCTGCTTCTGAGGCACAATATTTGGCAGTCGGCGATTTACTGAATAGATCATTCAGGTTTCTTCTCAATCAGGAAAGAGCTTTCAAAGTTAATCTGGCCAGAAACGTGGGTCAGAACATTTTCCTAACGGCAACTCAGCAGTATCAGTCGATTTTCATTGTTGCCCTTGGAGCGAAGGGAATTCAACTCGGCTTCGGAACTGCTATTGGAGGAGTTGCTTCAGTTGGGGCTGCGCTCCTTGTGGGCTGGCTCTCAAGTCGCTACAACATCAAATCTGTTCTCATGCTCGGAGTTGCACTAATCGCGTTGGGATCCCTATTTTTCTTCGCGGCTACGGACTGGTGGGTAGTGATTCCAGCCTTGGCTGTAATGACGTTTGCGCAAAGAGTAAGCTCCACTGTTTGTCCGATGATATGTGGCAGTTGTTTCAGAAGCCACGAGAGAGCAACTGGGATGGCCCTTTGCGACGTGGTATCCGCTCTTCCAAGACTCGTTGTTCCTGTGATCGCTGCTTATCTCGTTACAGTCTTTGGAGGACTTAACGCGCAGGGAATTCGCCCGCTCTACCTTATCCAGTTTGCAGGTTTTTGTCTCATATTTATGATGATCTGGAGGCTATTCAGAGATCCCCGAGAAATGACTCTGGCAAGAGCAAAGAGAACGGAAAACGTGAGTTTCATACAGAATATGAGGAAGCTTTTCAGCGAAACAAGATATGTGAAAAGCTGGATTGTCTACACGAGTCTTGTTGGAATCCCAATATACCTGAGCGGGATCTATTGGACTCTTTTTGCGGCCCAAGTGAAGGGAGCAGACCAATATGTGATTGGACAGATGACTGTGGCAATGTGGGTTATCCCTATAGGTTTCTCCTTTCCGATGGGCAAACTGGCTGACGTAATAGGCAGAAAGCGTGCAATATACCTAATCGTGCCACTACTGCTAGTCTCCATGTTCATGTTGATCTATGCTCGCAGTTCAGCAGAACTCATCATTTCAACGCTCCTTCTAGGCACAATCGTGTTGTTTTCAGCCTTCCAAACAGCGATGACGACTGAAATGGTGCCGCCGCCACTTCTTGGCACTTGGCTAAGCGTACTTGCCATATTCGACGGAGTTATTGGACTGGTAATAGCCCCCGTCGTCGGAGGACTGCTTTGGGACGTGTTCTCACCCGTCCTCGTCATCTTTTTAATGATAGCCACAATTGTGGCGGCAATCCCAATTTTCTTTTTTATGCCGGAAACCCTGAGAAAAAAGGATGCATAATCCATTAACTGAAACCAGTTTTCACTTCCGGTACAAATAGCCATATGGCGCTATGCACTATGCGTTTAGAGCGTGAGTGATCAGATTCTATTGAAAAAGAGTGATTTGGGTGGGGACGTTGCTGGAGAAGATGTTCTTTAGCAGTCATCCTTGCATCATCGTCGAACCAGAAGCTTGAATGTTGTTTTCATCTAGATTTCTTGGTGGTCCAAAAGAGATTCAAGTTTCAGCGACTATCTTTGTCGGCTTTTGAACACGACAGTTAACTGCGGAATCTGCAGACAGCCTAGAACTGTCAGACAATTAGTACTGTTCTTCACGCAAGAACTCAAAAGAATAGTGAGTAAAATGGTTCACCCTATCTCGAAGTTCTTGTAAAAAAGCCACGTAGGAGACCATCTCCACATACTAATTAGAAGAAAAGCGGGACACCTAGCAAAGAATGCACTGTCTGCAGTGTTCTTGCACTACTTGCTGAGGGTTATTTCCATTGTTGACACCATGCGCGACTTGTTCTCGCCCTCTCTCGCAGGCATCTCAACAGTTCCAATCGTGATCTTGCTCACTTTCAAATCTTTCAAGAATCGACTTCTAACGATTTCAGCAACGTCAACTGCCGTTGTAATTGCCTGTCCACGCGCTTTCAAAGTAAGCTCTTTCACGTCTCCAGAAGAGAAGCCTGTCACGACTGCCAGAACATAGCTCATTGGTGGTTTGCTTCCAACGAAAACAACATCTGATTTTTCTGTCATGCACTTTCACTCCTTTTGCTGTTTACCGCGTTACTTAGCGTCCGCTCTAGATAATCTGCGCTCTTCCTTATAAGTGCAACCAGATAAACATTGGACGAACACGCTCAATTCTCATTACAGACGAAGCAAAATGTGTATCCAACATTGTGGCGAAATTCTACGCCAGATCGAAAGAAAACAAGCCTATTTCACAAATTTCAGGGGATGTCTTTTGAACCTCTTTTTACAGGTTACGCTGCAGAAATGGTAAGTATCTCCTTCATAGGTGATTTTGAATTTGCTAGTTTTTTCGTCTAGAATTGCTCCGCAAACTGGATCAGTAGGCATTATGCTTTTCTAAACCTCACATGACAGCGTACATGTAGAAGTGCGTCTTCTGCCTATTATCATTAGTGGTGAACTAAGCGCAAAACGAAAAGGTACAAAAAGAAAAAGAAGATTATGACAAAGGATACTTGTTAGCTTGTGAGCCTAATATCTCCTTGTGTTTCTTCTCTTAGAATAACATTCTCGACAATATACAGGTCTGCTTCCATCAGGTTTGAAAGGAAGCTCGCATTCCTTTCCACATTCGGCGCAGACTGCCTTGTACGTTTCTCTTCCTGCCATTTGCTAATTCAACTCCTATACCATTTAGTGCAAGAAAACACTTGTTTTTGCACACTCTGCTAATTCAAAACACAGTATTAAACCTATTCATGCAAAAGCCCATTTGTTGCTCATCTACATGCGAAAAGGATTAATGGGGGTATGCATAGCTCAATATGCAGGTGTTAGAAATGAGGGATAGCGTTCTCTGTTCGTGAAGACAAAACCTTTAATACGCCTCGAACCAATTCAAAAAGTTTTATGGAATTTTTGAAACATGTCGAAGAAAAATGGCAAAAAAGCTGGGAAAACGCCAAAATCTTTGAAGCAAATCCAAACCCGGATAAAGCAAAATTCTTCGTGACTTTTCCATACGCATACATGAATGGCCCATTGCACGTGGGTCATGCCTTCACAGCTTCCAGAGTAGACGCATATGCACGATTCAAGCGGATGCAGGGATACAATGTGCTTTTTCCTTGGGCATGGCATTGGACTGGACAGCCTCTGGCGGGAGCCAGCGAGCGCGTTGCAAAAGGAGACAAGGAATTCATCAAGATTCTCAGAGAAGTGGACGGTGTTCCAGAAGACGAGCTTGAGAAGTTTGCTGACCCGATCAACATGGCAACGTACTACACAAACGAGGGACGCGCGGCTGCCAAGAGAGCAGGCTTTTCTGTTGATTGGAGAAGAGAATTCAACACTGTGATGCCTACCTACCAGAAACTTATCGAATGGCAATATGAAAACCTGAGAGCGCTGGGCTACGTTACCAAGGGAACACACCCAGTTGTATGGTGCCCAAAATGCCAAAGCCCAACAGGAGACCATGACCGACAAGTCGGAGAAGGTGTCACACCTGAAGAATACACGCTGATAAAATTCAAGCTGGACAAAGAAACATATTTGCCAGCCGCCACATTTCGACCCGAAACCATTTTCGGCGTCACAAACATCTGGATAAACCCAGACGCAACCTACATAGAAGCACAAGTAAACGGAGAAAGATGGATAATAAGCGAACAAGCAGCTGAAAAGCTGCGAGAACAAGGCAGAACCATCAAAATAAACCGCACTATAAAAGGCAAAACACTCATAGGAAAAACGTTTGAAAACCCAGCAACCAAAGGCAGACTTCTAATATTGCCAGGATGGTTCGTTGACCCAACCCAAGCCACAGGCGTTGTCTACAGCGTTCCAGCCCACGCACCCTACGATTGGCTGGCTCTGAAGGACCTGCAGGAAAAACCAGAAGTTCTTAAAGAGTTCAACATTGACGCTGACGCTGTGAAGGGAATCAAGCCAATTTCGCTGATTAAGGTGGAGGGCTTCGGAGAATATCCAGCACTAGAAATAGTGAAACAGTTAGGCGTGAAAGATCAGAGTGACTCAAAGGCTGATGATGCGACGAAACTGCTTTACAAGAAGGAATTCCACGGTGGCGTCTTGAAGGAGAACTGCGGGGAATATTCTGGCAAAATGGTTAGAGATGTCAAAGAAGGTTTGATAGAAAACTTCAGACAACGAGGAATCGCAGATGCGATGTATGATTTGCCCCAGCAAGTTACATGCAGATGCATGACACGCTGCATAGTTAAGGTCTTGCAGAACCAATGGTTCCTCAACTACTCAGACCCAGAATGGAAAGAAAAAACAAGAATGGCACTAAACGAAATGAAGATATTTCCTGAAACGGCGACGCAATGGTTTTCCACAGTCATCGAATGGCTGAAAGAATGGGCATGTGCAAGAACAACAGGGTTTGGCACTCCGTTACCTTGGGGCGAAGGATGGATAATCGAGACGCTGAGCGACTCAACGATTTACATGTCGTTCTACACCATAAACAAACACATCAAACAGCACGCTATAAAGCCTGAAATGCTGACAAAGGAAGTCTTCGACTACATTTTCGCTGGAAAGGAAGACGCTGAGAAAGTAGCTGCCAAATCAGGAATAAACGTGAAGATACTCGAAGAGATGCGGAAAGAATTCACGTACTGGTACCCTGTTGACTTGAGAGTCTCAGCGAAAGAACTGGTTCCAAACCACTTAACGTTCTTCATATTCCATCACGTAGCACTCTTTCCGCAAAGATACTGGCCTAAGGCAATTGGAGTCAACGGCATGTTGATGATTGAAGGCAAGCAGATGCACAAATCGAAAGGAAACTTCGTGACCATGAAGAACGCCCTTGAAGAATACGGTGCAGATGCAACCAGATGCGCATTGCTACTTGCTGCCGAGGGAATGGATGATCCGGACTGGCGAAGTGACAATGTCAAAGACATGTGCGGCAAGCTTGAAGCCTTCTACAGTTTCACAAAAGGCATCATCGAAAACGCGAAGAAAGATGAAGACATGACTCTGGAAAAATGGTTGATGAGCAGACTGCAGCATCGCATAAATGAAGTGACGGAAAATCTTGAACAGATGAAGACAAGAACTGCTTTGGAAATAGCTTTCTTTGAAGTGTGGAACGACTTTCGATGGTATATCCGCAGAAAAGGCAATACAAACGCGAAGACTCTGAAGAGTACAGTTGAGATTTGGGTGAAACTGCTTGCGCCATTTGCACCTCACATGTCCGAGGAAGTTTGGAGCGTGCTTAATGAAGAAGGATTCGTTTCTGTTGCGCCGTGGCCGAGAGCAGACAAAAAGCTGACTGACCCAACAATTGAAGAGAGCGAAAACTTCGTCAAAACAGTGATTGAGGACACACAGAGTGTCGTGCGAGCAACGAAAACCACTCCCTCAAAAATATTCTATTATGCTTGTGCGCCATGGAAGTGGAAGCTGCACTCAATGATTCTGAAGAAAGCTTGTGAAGAGAAGTTGGAGATAGGTAAGATTATGAAGGAGTTAATGAAAGAACCACAGATTAGGCAGCAGGCAAAAGAAGCTGTAAGCATGATTTCGAAGATAGCTGAGGAAGTAATGAAGATGCCTGAAGTCAAAAGAAAAATGCGGCTAGAAATCGGGATAATTGACGAATACAGAATTCTCGAGGATGCAAAGAAGTTCCTAAGCGAAGAGTTCAGAGCAGAAGTTTGCATCGCCAATGAAGACGACTCCAAACGTTATGATCCGAAGCAGCGGGCAAAGTTCGCAAAACCCTATCGTCCCGCCATTTTCATAGAATAAAATATATCACTCATAACTCTCTCTTCTACTTCTGAAAAGACGGATCCGTGGCGCAGCATGGACGCTGCTCGAGCCATAAAGCGCGTCGGCCTTCTAACGCTTAAAGGCTGAGGAAAGCCGAAAGTCCTGGGTTCAAATCCCAGCGGATCCGCCATCACAATCTCTGCATCCGAGAGACGTGGTTTCTGTTCGATTTACGAACGGAAATTTTAAATTAGTAATGCAATAATAAATGGTAAGTACTTGGGTATTTGACTAGTCGATGTGTACTGGTCGATGTGAGGGGGATCGTTATGAGCACTCATGCAGATGATCTGAAAATTCGTTTAATGACAATTGAGCTGTTGAGAACTGCGAAGTATAAGAGGAATATTACTTATCGCGAGTTGGCTTCGAAGACTGGTTTGCCTGTGACTGTGTTGAGTAGATACGCAAAAGGACATGTTCTGCCCAACACGGCAAGGGCAAAACAGCTTTGGAAAGTTTTGACAAAGCTTGTGGGTTTGGAGACTGAGCTTCGAAGCAGAATAAAGTTTGACGAAGATGGGTACTTTGACAACACCGAGATAATTGGAGATTTCAACATTCTTCAGCAAGCGGCCAATCATGCGCTCGCAAATTTCGCGGGAAAACGTGTAACGAGGGTTCTGACGGCAGCTGTTGACGGCATTCCATTGGGCACGATGGTAGCTAACGCGTTGGGCGTCAACCTTGTTGTCGCAAAGAGAAACAAAGAAGTTGGCGTCAAGGCTTTTCTTGAAGAAACGTACGTGTTGAGAGGTACGGGAGTGACTATGACGCTGTATATTCCGAAGGATGCAATCAGGAAGCGGGACAGCGTTCTGGTAGTGGATGACATGATCAAGACAGGTGAGACGCAGGCAGCGCTGGTCAACTTGGTTCGAAAGGCGAAGGCTGAAATGTCGGGCATCTTCTCGTTGGTGGCTGTTGGCGATGAATGGAAAAAACTGCTGAAGCTTTCTGGCGATTGCCCAGTGGAAGTCATAACTTACGTTAAGGCACCCTACGACCCGACCGCCCACTACTAGCCACGCAAACACTACATTCTGTAAGCATCAGAAAACCCACGCTTGCAAGAATGAGCAGCTCACGAGGTTTGGATTATGCGAACTGTAGAATGGCATAATGGAATAGTCATAACAATAGATCAGACTCGTCTTCCAAACGAAACAGTGTTCCTAGAGCTGAAAACCTGTGATGATGTAGCTGAAGCCATAAGAACCATGAAAATAAGAGGCGCCCCACTGCTAGGAGCATCTGCAGCCTTCGCCCTAGCACTGACTGCTCACAGCTCAAAAGCAAAAAACAGAGAAGAGCTGGTAGCTGAATTGGAAAAGGCAGCGGAAATCTTGAGGAAGACGCGACCCACCGCGGTGAACCTTTTCTGGGCACTTGACAGAATAATTGGCAAGGCGAAAACTTTCTCTGGAGATGTTGAAGAACTTGCTGCCTTCGTCGTTGAAGAGGCAAGGAAAGTTGCTGATGAAGACGTGGCGGCAAATCTCGCAATAGGCGAACTTGGTGCTGAGCTTATCCAAGACGGGGACATCGTTCTCACGCACTGCAATGCAGGTGCGTTGGCTACTGTTGACCGCGGAACTGCTTTGAGTGTTGTGAGGTCCGCGTGGGAACAAGGCAAGAGAATACGGGTAGTCGCAACTGAGACCCGCCCCCTTCTGCAGGGAGCAAGGTTGACGACTTACGAGCTTGAACGCGACGGCATACCGGTCACTTTGATCACTGACAACATGGTTGGCTACGTGATGCGCAGGAAACTTGTCAACAAAGTCGTGGTTGGAGCTGACCGAATAGTTCAAGACGCCGTCATCAACAAGATTGGAACCTACACGGTTGCGGTTCTAGCTAAAAAACACAACGTCCCATTCTACGTTGCGGCGCCAAAATCCACTTTCGACCTGACACGAAAATCGGCAGACGTTGTCATCGAAGAAAGAAAACCTGAAGAAGTTACTCACATAGGTTCAAGACGCATTGCCGCGGAAGGAATAGACGTTTTAAACCCAGCCTTTGACGTTACGCCGCTTGAATACGTGACGGCTATAATTCGGGAAGACGGCATCTTATATAAGAAGGATTTTGCAAAGTTTAAAGCCGATCGCAACATATGAAACAGGTTGTTTATGCATAACTAGAGGAGTCAGATGAGTAAAGCAGAACAGAAGACAACAGACAATTCTGAACCTAGATTCAAAGGCATGCTAACGAAAAAAGGTGTCAGAATACGTGAAAAAGAAGCAGCAGACGAGCTTGCCTCCAAAGGATACGGAACGGCTGAAGGAAAAAAATTCCTGCTAACATTTTGCGAAACACTATACCTTCTGAACAAGCAAATACTGGAGATTGAAGACGCAAAAGGCGGAAAAACAGATTTTCAGAAACTGCTACGATCTTACGAAAACGTTGACGAGAACGCTTGGACAAAATACCTGACATACCGCGACCTGAGAAGCCGAGGATACGTAGTGCGCGAAGGCTTCGGTTTAGACGTTGACTTCCGAGTTTACGAACGGGGAGAATACAGCAAAGACACAGCAAAATATCTTATACTGAGCATTCAAGAAGGAAAACCAGTTTCCTTGCAGTACCTGACCAATGCTCTGCAACAGTGTCAAAGTCTCAAGAAAGAGCTAATCTTGGCGGTTATGAATCGTAGAGGAGAAATTGTTTACTATTCGGTCTCACAATTGACATTTGAATAGTGGAGAAGAAAAGAGGATGGACAAGTTCAGAACAGTTCGTGGCATGAGGGATTTTCTGCCTGAAGAAGCAAGACTGATTAGGTATATTGAAGACAGAGCAAGAAGAACCGCTCAGCTCTACAGTTATAATGAAGTTGTGACGCCTGCTGTGGAATCATACGAGCTTTTGTCTGCAAAGGCAGGCGAAGAAGTCAAGTCAAGAATGTTTGTCTTCCAAGACTTAGGTGGACGAAGCGTTGCTCTAAGACCAGAATTCACCGCCCCAGTAGCTCGGCTTGTTGTATCAACCATGCGAACTCAGCCAAAGCCTTTCAGAATCTTCTCAGTAGGCACTGTCTACCGCTATGACGAGCCGCAGAAAGGACGCTACAGAGAGTTCTGGCAGTCAGACTACGAGCTGATCGGCTCAAACAAGCCAGCTGCAGACGCAGAAATAATTCTTCTAACAAACAGCCTGATGCGTGCTGCTGGACTCAAGAATGTTGTGTTCAAAGTCGGACATGTCGGGGTACTAAGAGGAATTTTCAACGCGGAAAAAATGGGCGAAAAGGTGCAAAACGAAACCATGCAGTTAATGGACAAAAAACAGTACGACGACGCCCTCAGAGTGCTTGAAAACGCCGGAATATCAGCAAAAGGCTTGAAAGTGCTTCGCAAACTGATTGAGATCAAAGGTCAAGTGAACCCCGCTGACGATGGGGAGAGCAAAGATAAACGAGAGCAAAAGGCTGATCCTGTTGAAATGATCAAAGACGCCGTAGCAGAATACAACGAAGCTGCAAAGTCTGCCGAAAACCTCCGTGAAATACTGGAACTAGTCAAAGAAAGTGGAGAAGGAATAAAACTGACTGTAGACGCAGGATTTGCAAGAGGACTAGAGTACTATACGGGGGTAATTTTTGAAGTTTACAGCTCAGACTTGGACATGGCGTTAGGCGGCGGCGGAAGATACGACAAACTCATTGAACTTTTCGGCGGCGAACCTACGCCGGCAACAGGTGTTGCACATGGGCTGGATCGCATAATGCTTAGACTGCAAACGCAGAAGGCAACGCTTGAAAGAGAAAAGAAGAAACACGTTGTAATAGTCCCGATCAGCGAAGAATTGAATGGCAAAGCCCTGAAGGTTGCAGAGATTCTCAGAGAAGCAAACTTGAACGTTGAAGTTGACGTCATGGGAAGAAAAATGGCTAAAGCCTTAGAAGATGCAGATAGAAAGAAAAGTGACTATGCAGTGATTCTAGGCGAAAGAGAACTCAGAGAAAACGCAGTAGTTGTTCGAAACTTGGCAAAGAGAGAACAGGAAACAGTGAAAATCGAAGAACTTGCAGATAAGCTGAAAGAAAAATAGCAACCCATTGCTTAGATGCATTTTTGATTTAAGAGCAACGCTTTTTTCTCTTTCTCCGAAACCTAATCGATTCCAGTTTTTCTCTTCTCAAAAAGTCTCCTACATCCAAAATGTTTTCAACCGCAACAGCTCTTCCGTCACTTTCTCTATCAATGTCACAAACTATTTTGCCGAACCCCAAGCATTCACGATGCTGATTCAAAATCAGCGTGTAAGCACCTTTTCTTCTTCCACCTTCTACAGTTACTATTCCATGCTTGAAAATGTCTCTTCCACAGACAAACAGCCATTCTGTCTTCTTGTCAACAACCGTTTTGTTTGCTTTTCCTTCTGAAATCATCCGCAACAAGTTGAAACTTGGGAAAAACTTGTTCTTCGTGCCCTTTCCAAGATACGTTCCTGCACAGAAAAAGTCTCTGGAAACAAGACCCTTTAGGTTGCCGTCCAAAAGAAAATATCTTCCTTGCTTTTCCGCCACTATCTCTTCGTCTAAACTGATATGCGAGTTGAATCGTTCCACAAACTTGTTGATCTGACTAATCCTCAACTTTCAACTCTCCTGAGCTTGCAGACGAAAAAGCCCTGCGTCTTGTCAGGCCAGATTCTTCTGGAGTTTTCTATTGAATCGTCCAGCTGCTGGTCGAAGACTTTTGTCAAGCCTTTTTCGCCGTAACAGTCAATCTTTTCAACTTGAAGCCCCAGGTTCTTTATTGCCCAGTCGATGTTCAACTCGTCTTCTTCTGGCTCCAAGGAACATGTTGAATAGATCAGTTCTCCGTCTTTCTTCAAAACCTTCACTGCTTCTGCAAGTATTTCCTTTTGAAGCTTCGAGTTTCTTTCTACATCAGTCACAGTTCTTCTGTTGAACCATTCCTTGTCGGCTGCAGAGTTGCCTGAACATGGAACATCCAAGATAACCTTGTCAAACTCTACTCCTAACCGTGAAATGTGCCGCGCATCCAAATCATAAACCATCGTGTTTCCAACACTGCATCGCTCTAGTTGATTGCACAGCGCCCTCAGCCTGTTCCTTTCAACATCCAATGCGACTATTACGCCCGTGTTTTGCATAGAGTCAGCCATCTGAACAGTTTTTCCCCCGGGAGCGGCGCAGGCGTCCAAAACTGTTTTGCCCTCAATTTTACTGAACAGTGTAGTAGGTATCTGTGCGGCAGCCTCTTGAATCGAGTAGAAACCTAAAAGATATTCAGATGTTGCTCCTACTGAAAACTTGGCGTTAACCCAATAGCCATCTTCAAGAAATGGAATTTCTTCAAGTTTTATTCCGCGGGATGTCAGTCTCTCTAGAAGCTCGGTTTTTCTTATGTTCATGGTGTTTACTCTGATTGCCTGTTTGACTTCAGTTTCTGCATATTTCCAGCCCAGTTTTTCATAACGGCTTACGAAAAACTCTTTTCCTGACATCAACGGTAGATAAGAAAAATGCAAATTAAAAGCTATTGTCCACGTTTTCTGTTCAAAACGTGGCTGACTGACAATCTTCGTGCAAACAATTTTCTGATTTCCTCAGCAGAGATCACCATTAATGGAATAATGGACAGATATAGCCAGTCAAAAAGTCCTAAGGCAGTTGTCCCGAAAAGTCCTTGCAGTAGCGGGATGTAAACGATAGCAAACAGTGTAGAAAATAGAGAAGCTATGCCAAACCATATCCACTTGTTGCTTCTTGGATTTGATTTGAAGATGGAAGCTTTGCTCGTTCTGCACGCGAAAACGTTGCCGGCTTGGGCGACAACTATTCCCGCAAACGTCATCGTTGTTCCTTTGATGTAAACTTGACTGTCAGACGCCAGAGGCATTCCGAGATGCCAGCCGCCTGCTGTCCAAGCCGCAAGGCAGCTGATCATGGCGCCGGTTGCGATTATTGTTCCGACGTAGAGTGAGCGCAGGAAGACCTTTCTGTCAAACAGCCGTTCTTCAATGCTTCGTGGCGGTTCCTGCATGATTCCAGTTTCAGGCGGCTCGCGGCTCAAGGCTAGAGAGGGAATTACGTCTATTCCGAGGTCTATGGCAAGAACTTGGACGACAAGCAACGGAAGAGGTATTCCCAAGACTGCGTAGAGAACATAAGGGATCAGTTGAGCCCAGTTGTGTGAGAAAACGTACACGATAAACCTTCTCAAATTCTCGTAGATCGTCCGTCCAGACTCAACCGCCTTGACTATTGAAGCAAAGCTGTCGTCGAGGAGAACCATGTCAGCAGCTTCCCTAGCCACATCCGTGCCAGAAACCCCCATGGCAACACCGATGTCTGCTTCCTTCAAGGAAGGAGCGTCATTAGCTCCGTCTCCTGTGACTGCGACAATTTCGCCGCTCCGCTTGAGAGCCTTGACTATGCGAAGCTTCTGTTCTGGCGAAACTCGGGCAAATATAACACCCCCCATCTTGACCTCCTCTTGAATTTGCTGATCGCTGATTTTTTCCAAATCGACTCCACGTATTATGCGGCATCTTCCAACATCAACAATGCCTACTTCTTCTGCGATTGCTTCCGCAGTGGGGCCATAATCGCCTGTTATTATGACAATTTTGATGCCTGCTTGCTTCGCAAGATTCACCGCCGCTTTGACTTCTGAACGAGGCGGGTCTTTCATTGCTACGAGGCCGACCAGAACCATGTTCTTCTCAGCACTGCCATCTTTGAAGAGACCGTTGCTTGGCAACTGTTTGCAGGCAACGGCTATTACTCGTAGACCTTCGTCTGCAAATTCGCGAATCTTTGCTTCAACAGAATGTGAATGTTTTCTCGTCAACTCTTCAGTCTCATTGCCCACAAGTATTTTGTCACAGATCGATAGGATGCTTCTTGGAGCACCTTTTGTGTAAACACAAAGCTTGTCCGTACATCTATGAATGGTCGTCATTCGCTTTCTTTTAGAATCAAGCGGAATTACGTGGATTATTGGCTTTTGAGAAAGCATGCTTTGCACGTTTAATCTGTACTTCAACGTTGCGACAAGTAATGCTCCGTCAGTTGGATCCCCGACAATACTCCAAGACTTGTTACTGTCAGATGGAGGTTCCACTTTGGCACTGTTGCAGAGCGCTGAAATCTCAAGGAGTTTTTCAATAGTATGGCATTCTGTTTCGGCTAATGTTTTGCCGTTGAAGGTAATGCTTCCAACTGGTTCGTATCCGATGCCTGAGACTTCCACAACCTTATTGCTTATCCACATTTTCTTGACGGTCATTTCGCCCTTAGTAATCGTTCCAGTCTTATCAGTGCAAATCACCGTCACGCTGCCAAGCGTCTGAACACCTGATAGACGCTTGACAAGAACGTTTTCTTTCACTATTTCAAGAACGTTTATTGCAAGAGCACTTGACACGGTGACTTGCAAGCCCTCAGGAACACATGCCACCATCACGCCTATCATAAAAAGTATGCTGCTGTAGAACGACAGATGAAGCCAAATCTGGCTTATCAGAAAGAACACTATTCCAACGGCTATGGCGAGAATAAAATCATACTTTGCTGTGTGAGCAATCTCCTTCTGTAGCGGGCTTGGCGCTTCGCCTATTTCCTGAGTTAACATGGCGATTTGTCCAAACTTGGTTTTCATGCCAGTATTAACAACAACCGCCTTGCCTTGCCCTCTAGCGACGCTTGTGCTCATAAAAACAAGACTCGGCGCATCCAAATATGTCGTGTCAACAATCTTTGCTGGCTTGGTTGTTCGAGGCTGCGGTTCAGATTCGCCTGTCAAAGGAACATTATTCGTCCACAGATCAAAAGCCTCAATTAACCGTGCGTCTGCAGGAACTCGATCACCCTCTTCCAGAACTATAACGTCGCCTGGAACAAGTTCCTTTACAAGTATCTTTTTGAGTTCTCCATCGCGAATGACTTTGGAGTATTCGGGCATCCATCTCTTCAGTGTTTCCATGGCTTTTTCTGCTCGCCATTCTTGGAAAAGGCTGAACACGGTGTTAACTAAAACCACAAGTAGAATGATGACGCTCAGCTCCAACATGCCTCCAAGCGCGGCAAGCAGGCTCGCAAAAAGAAGCAAGATGCCAAACAAGTCTTTAAGATGGGCTAGAAACCTGTAGGCAATAGACATGCGCTTCTTCTCAGGCAACATGTTGGGTCCGCATGTGGCAAGCCGTCTAGCAGCTTCTTGGCTGGTTAATCCTTGACGCGAGGTTTCCAGAAGTTCAAAAACTTCTTTGACATGCAGACCAGCAACATCTTTCAAACAGACCCTCCTAAACCAAAAATCCTTGAAGAATAGCTGAAAATATTATGGCCCTTTAGAGCACATGTTCTTATCCAGACGGTCACCTAAGAAAACATATGACCGCAAGATGCTTGTCTGCAGCAAGGTCTTTTCCAGTACGAACATCGGAAACCTCCGTGTAGAATACGTCCTTTTAATATAGAGGCAGCTTCTTGTAAACTGCCTGCATTTTTCCCCAAACATACACGATGGCTTAGATTTAAACTAATCGGAGCAAGAGTACACTTCTAGTGTAACAAGGCTTAAATTTGAAAACATACAAGCATGGTTGCTGTACTGGTGACCCGATGGATGAAAAACACGCCTTCGTCATGATGATTCAAGACAGATGGTGGCGTAGGTTCCTCCAAAGAAAACAGCAAGGCAAAATAACACATTCATATGTACAGAAAGGGCTGGCGCCGCCAAAGTATGGTTCAGCAATATTGTTTTACGTGACTAAGCCTGTTGGAGAGATGGCTGGTTACGCAGAGTTAATTGAACGACAAGCAGGAAATGCAGAGAAAATGTGGGATAAATATGGCCATGAGTCTGTTCTGAAGTCGAAAGAGCAGTTTGAAGAGTTTATGGGCGGCAGAACCCAGGCTTCGTTCATCAGGTTCAAAAACTTGAAAAAAGCATCCAAGCCAATATCACTCACCAACCTCCTCATGCTTCTCGGCATCAAGAAAATGTCAAGAAAAGGTTTCTACGTTGACAGGAAAACTGCTGATAAGCTAACCGAATTTATGGAATAATGAAAAGTCGCTACAACAAAAAGTTAATAGGCGACAGTTTTTACTTCCATGTAGCTTATCTTCAAGCAGTGAAAACCCATGGTGCGTTATAGACAGGTCGAAGAAATCCAAAAACTGATGAATTACACAGAAATGGTCAGAAACACCAGCATCATCGCCCACGTTGACCACGGAAAGACAACCCTCTCAGACAGCCTTCTAGCCGCAGCAGGCATAATCAGCGAACAACGTGCCGGACAACAGCTTGTTCTTGACTCTTGGGAACTTGAACAAAAAAGACAAATGACCGTTTTCGCCTCAAACATAAGCCTTGCCCACACCTTCAAAGAAAAAGAATACCTCATAAACCTCATCGACACGCCCGGACACATAGACTTCAGCGGCGCAGTGACAAGAAGTCTCCGGGCAGTGGACGGCGCACTTGTAGTTGTTGACGCTGTAGAAGGACCGATGACGCAGACAGAGACCGTTTTGATGCAAGCACTGCGTGAAAGAGTCAAACCCGTCCTGTTCATAAACAAGGTTGACAGGCTCATAAAAGAAATAAAACTGACCCCAGAGGACATACAACGCAAGTTTGCAAAAATAATCCTAAGAGTGAACACCCTCATAGAGAAATACGCGCCAGCCGACCACAAGAAGGATTGGCAAGTAACGGTTGAAGATGGTCGCGTGGGTTTCGGTTCAGCTCTTCACAAATGGGGACTAAACCTGCCTCACATGAAAGCCAAGGGAGTGACGTTTAAAGACATAATTGACGCTTACACGGGCGAATCTGAAGAGGTTGGAAAGAAAGTTGACGCTCTAAGCAAGAAAGCCCCTCTGTACGAACCTATCTTGGACATGTTTGTTGAACATTTACCAAACCCGTTGGAAGCACAGCCTTACAGGCAACCCCAAATCTGGCCAGGAGACGCGGACAGCCCTGTAGGCAAGGGAATGGCAAAAGTGGATCCAAACGGGCCACTTCTGATGTGTATTTCGACGATTGAAGTTGACCCTCACAGCGGCGTGGTGGCTATTGGCCGTGTTTTCAGCGGTACAGTGGAGAAGGGAAAGACTGTTCAGCTGATAACAAGCCGCCAGAAGGGGACGATTCAGCAGGTTTACATGAGCATGGCAGCGGACAGGGTGATTATTGACAGGGTTCCTGCAGGAAACATCGCTGCGCTTTCAGGGTTGCCGTCAATCCACGTAGGAGAAACCGTGGCGGAAGACGGGATAACGACGCATTCTTTCGAAGGACTGAAGTACGTTTCAGACCCTGTGGTGACAGTTGCAGTTGAGCCTGCAGACGTCAAAGACCTGCCCCTTTTCGACAAAGTGATGCACAAGCTGATAACTGAAGACCCGAACCTGCATTTCATAATAAACAAGGAAAGCGGGGAATACCTGCTCAGCGGCATGGGTGAACTGCACTTGGAAATCACGGCTTACCGCATGCAGGAAGCTGGGTTGAAAGTGAAGATTAGCAAGCCAATTGTGATTTACCGTGAAACAATAAATCATGACTACAAGGGACCAGCGATTTTAGGTAAGAGTCCGAACAAGCATAACAAGCTTTGGGTGACCATAGAGAAACTGCCTGACGAAGTTATCGAGGCGATAAGGGCTGGAAAGATTTCTGAAATGCAAACTCGCGAAGACAGACAAAAGGTTCTCAAAGGATTCGGCTGGGAAACTGACGATGCGCGAAACTTGGTCAGTGTTGAGGGCACAAGTTTACTCGTAAACAGAATCAAAGGAAGACAATACGTTGAGGAAATAATGGATCACATAAAATCAGGCTTCCAAGAAGCCATCTCAAACTCAGTGCTGGCAAAAGAACCAGCTTACGGCTTGAAGGTCAACTTAGAAGACGTTTCAGTCCACGAAGACCCCGTGCACAGAGGACCAGCGCAGATCCTGCCAATGACATGGCGTCCAATTTGGTGCGCTTTCCTATTGAGTGATCCGAAGCTTCTGGAACCGCTCATCAGTTTTGAGTGCAAAGTGCCTAACGAGTTTGTAAGCAACGTCATTGCGATAGTTCAGAAACGACGCGGCAAGATTTTGGACATGATCAACGAAGAAGACATGATTATTGTTAAGGCTGAGATGCCTGTGTCCGAATCTTTCGGGCTAGCTGAGGAACTACGCTCTTCAACGCAGGGCAGAGCATTTTGGGCAACGCAGTTCAGCAGGTGGGCTCCTGTTCCAGAGCAGATGCAGAGTGAAATCATAAAGCAGATACGTGAACGCAGAGGCTTAAGCCCAGTGCCGCCGAGAGCTCAGGAGTTCTTCGAAGAAGCCTAACTCAGCAACTCATTTTCCTCCCACTTCTCACCGTCTTCTGCAAGCATTTTCAGAAAGATTAAATCTAGGATCAGAGGGATTTCTGCTTGAACTGGTGTTAAGCAGTGTTTGATCTATCAATGTTAGGACTGATTATTCCATTGGCGGCTGGTATACTGTTTGGGTTTTCTTTGAGAGAACGAAAACGCATTAACCTTGGCAAAGCCACAACTGCAATCATTGTCACCCTGATATTTTCACTTGGTTTCAGCATCGGTTCGGACAGAGACCTATTGGAGGCGATGCCGCGAGTTGGAGTGAACGCCGTCATCATCATGTTGTTGGCTGTGTTTTTCAGCGCTGTCTTCATGAAGGTAGCAGGTAAGGCTGTGAGATTGAGATGATAAAGTACATTTTGTCAGCACTCATACTTGGAGTTGCTGCTGGCTACTTGAACAGTAATTTTGAAAGCCTAATTGCGAACTGCTGGGTTTCTGAGTACTTGTTCACGTTTGCTCTGATCATGCTGCTGTTCGTGATGGGTTTCACGTTTGGGTTGGATAAGGAAGCAATGTCTAGGATGAGGAAGACTGGGTTTAAAATTATGGTTTTCCCGTTTGCCATTGCGCTGGGCAGCGTCTTGGGCGGGCTGGTTGGCGGATACTTGTTGCGAGTCAACGTTATCGGTTCAATGGCTGTCAGCTCTGGCTTCGGATGGTACACATTGACGGGCCCTTTGGCTGGGCAATTCTTCGGCGCAGAATTTGGAGCTTTAGGTTTTTCAGCGAATTTTTTCAGGGAACTGTTAACCATACTGGCTACTCCTCTCATTGCCAAGTTTGACAAGCACGTGCCTGTAGCGTTCGGCGGAGCCACAGCAATGGACACGACTTTGCCAGTTATCGTGCGCTACTGCGGTTCTGAAATGTTGATAATAGCGTTCTCAAGCGGCTTCATTCTCAGTATGCTCGCTCCAATCACAATAACTGCGATATCAATGCTCGCATGACAGCCTGAGATGAAAGAAGCGGCGTCTCAAGGTTTTTCAAGTTGCAGGACCCTGTGATGCCCAATCTGGAATGCGAGCGTTTTGAATACTTTCAGCTCTTGGAAGATATGGCTTAATGTCAATTATAGGAGAGCCTTTCAAAGCATCGAGTCCTTTCACTGATAGCTCGCATCTTTCAACTTTCAGAAGCTCCACCAAACACAGTCCTATTGGGTTTGGACGGGACGGGCTTCTGCAGGCAAAAACACCTGTCTCAATTCTCACCGCATGTTTCTTCGGGAAAACCAGCAACGTTCGCCTTTCTTCCGTCGTATCGCGCAAGTGCATCCAATACAAGACGAAAATGTGAGAGTAGCCTGTTAGACCCTTGAGTCCAGTGCAGAATCTTGGGAACACGTGTATTATGGCTTCTTGCTCGCTTGCTTGTTTCACAAATCCGATAAAATCCAGTTCGCCTTTGAGGATTCTCGACATTTCTCCATTATACTCCTTGCTTGTTAGGTGGGAAGACCTATTCCAGAATCATTGTTTAACAATTTTAGCTTTTCTCAGCGAGCCTTTGCAGAGCGAGAGTTTGCATTGCACGAAAGAGCATTGTTTTAGAAGTGCTGAGGCGAATTTCGAAGATGAATTGGAAATTCATAAGTGTTTTTAGTATTCAGAGGTGTATGTAGTGTTTGCGGAGTGGAATGAAACCTTGAATGTACAAATCCTTCAAGCTTGCAAAGAACTAGTTGACGACGCAAAAATGGGCTGCGCCGACCTTGTTTTTAAAGAGGTATGCCTTGAAATCTTGTCGAGATCACGACATGTTCTAACTGATAAACAGTTTAGACAGCTCATTGCTTACACTTCTGAGAAAATGAGAGAGAAAATTCCTTTTGAAATCGAACAGAAATTCATAGTCAACAAATAAAAGGCAGAAAACTCAAGGAGCAGTTCCGCTCCGTTCCACTTCACTTGGAGAATAATGCTTCGAAGCAAGGGCACTATCTTCATCCTAGTGTCCTAAGCATCAGCTTGTTGTGCGAGTCAAAGAAAATGATCAAGAACAGTGAACCCTAAATTGAGGGCATCTTCACGGTAAAAGATGTCATTACTTCTTCGCTTCATTCAAGTTTGTAGCCTATGCTTCGCAGGAATCTTCTTCGAGCCTTAATATCGTTCTTTGCCTCAATTCCCTTGGTTTCTAATCCGTCTACGACACCAATTATTCCTCTGCCTTGCTCTGTTTCCACTATAACGATTTCCAGCGGGTTTGAAGTTGCGGCGTAAATCGTGCAGACTTCAGGCACTTTCTTGATGTTGCCCAGAACATTTATTGGAAAAGCATTCTTCAGGAAAACTATGAAACTGTGACCGCACGCGATTTCAAATGCTTTTTCAGACACTAGCTGCTTCAATTCCTCGTCGTTTCCTTCACATCTTACTAGGCATGGACCTGAACTTTCGCAGAAACCTATTCCAAACTTTATGCTTGGAACAGCGTTTACCAATGCTTCGTACAGGTCTTCAACTGTCTTGATGAAATGTGCAGCACCAAGAATCACGCTGCAGTCTTTTGGCACTTCAACTTTAACTTTCTTGAACTCCAACACGACAATTTCCTCTATGTGGTTTTTGTGAGAATTTGCTTAAAAACTGAACGCTGTTTCAGCTTTCAGTTCTATTGACTTTCAAAGCGAAAAGTACTGTTCCCAACATGACTATCGCTGCTGACACGCAGAAAGTGTTGACGTATGCTGAGTATTCTGACAGACCAAAGCTTCCGACCTGCATGTCTGCAAGGGGACCGCCAATCAATAGTCCTGCTGGTCCCCAACTTAGAGCCATAACCGTGTTATACATGCTGAGGAGACGCCCTCGACTGTGTTGTGGAACAGTGTCTCCAGCTATAACAAAGCCAACTGTCTGGATTATCCAGAAGGCGACACCGTTCAAGCCGTAAGCCAAGATCATCAATGGCACGTTTGACGCAAAGCCATACGTCAACGGCGTAATCGCAGTCAGAACCAGCCCTAAAAGCATCACTTTGCGTCTTCCAATCTTGTCAGCTAATCTTCCAGAAGCTAAACTGGCAATCATCCCGCCAACAGTCCAGGCACTCAGTATAAAACTCATTGCTTGGTCGCTTGCCGCCAAGTTTGGAGCGGGAAGATTGATGAAGAGAATGAAAATTTGATTTATTGAGGCCGCACCCAACACTACAGTTACCAGAGATATGAGGAACCATTTGTAGGTCTTTCCATTTGCGCTGTTAAATTCCCTCTTGCTTTCTCCATTTTGAGGCAGGTCTCCGTGCTGTTGTGCTGGAGATGATGCCTCAACATGTCTTGACAGCCACATAATCAATGCAGCGCCGACAACCAACAGCACGATTACCATGTAGAAGATCGTGCCATTTCTGAAACCTTCACCGTCATTGTAGAGGTTGCCAGCGAACAGTATGCCCGTCATCCTGCCTAAAGAAGCGATAAAATTCAGTGTGCCGACGACTTTTCCTCGTGTTTGGGGAGTTGTAACGTCCGTCAACAGTGTTGCCCATCCAACGTCAGACATTGACCAGAAGAATTCGAGTATTGACAAACCGAAGATTATTGTCATGCCTGCCATGAAGCCGTTTCCAGTGCCGATGAAGAAGCTGTGGACGAGAAAGACTGTTAGGTAGGTGAATGCTGCGATTGTTTCACCGATCACTATCAGTTGAGTTCTTGTTTTGAAACGGTCACATATTCTTCCCCATAGAAGATTCTGACCCAGTGCCGAGGCAACCATGTTCATTGTTCCCAGAATGGTTGTTGAGGTTACTGTGTGCATTAATCTGAAGAGATAGTCTATCATAAAGCTGTAGAATACGCCTCTTCGGGCAAAAGTCAGAAACTGGAAGATTGAGAGATTTGCAAATATGTTTCTGAAAGGCGTGGCTTTTGCCCGTTCATTCTTCATTTGAAGAGTCACGCTTTGACGTTTTAGTTGTCAAGAAATTTGAGAAGAGAGGTTGTTCATCAGATTATGAATTTGCCATTTTTGTGGAACAGTTTACCATCCGCGTAAATCTCTCCGTTCTTCCTCATGTTTTTCAAGATGTCCCAATGGATTGCTGACTTATTCAATCCTCCAGATTCAGGATAAGAGTTCCCGAGCGCCATGTGTATTGTTCCGCCCATTTTCTCGTCGAAAAGCATGTTCTTCGTGAACCTTGTTATGCCATAGTTTGTTCCAATGGCAAACTCGCCTATGCGATTAGCCCCTTCAATCTTAAGGAGTTCCTGCAAGAGGCTCTCTCCTTTGGCAGCTGAAGCCTTCACAACCTTGCCGTCTTTGAAACTAAGCCTTATGTCTTCCACTTCTCTGCCAGTATATATTGCTGGAAAAGTGAATCTAACAGTACCATTCACCGAATTCTCAACAGGACAAGTGAAAACCTCGCCATCAGGCATGTTTTCTTGACCGCTACAGTTTATCCATTTTCTGCCCTTGGTGCTTAGCGTCAAGTCGGTGTCTTCGCCGACAACGTTGATTTCGTTTGCGTTTTCAAGGAACTTGCAGACTTCTTTTTGCTGATCATGGATTTTTCTCCACTCTGCAATTGGATCCTTCTTGTCCACCATACAGCTGCTGTAGACGAAGTCTTCATATTCGGCAATGGACATTGATGCTTCCTGTGCCTGCGCGGCTATGGGGAAGGGTAAGAGAGTCCATCTCAGTTTGCCTTCAGATATGCGTCTGTAGAAGATTTCGCTCAGTTCTCTTCCCGCCGCAGAATTCATTCTTATCCGGGCAGGGTCTATGTCAGATAATCCTTTGGGGCTTGGATCACAGAATGTTCCAATGCTCACGTCAATGTTCTCGACTGTAAACTTCTGGATTGGCGATACAAATTTCAGCTGGTGTTCTTTGGCGTGTTTGAAGAAAGTGTATTTGGTGTCGAGTTGCACAAATATGGTCGGGTATGAATCGCTGAGTAGGCATTCCTTGTATATTTCGTTGATCAATGGTGATGCTGCAGCAGATCCTTGTATTAGCACTTTTTCTTTAGGTTTCACGTTTACGCTGTAGTGAACGCATAGTTTTGCAAGTTTCTCGATTCTCTGATCAACCATTCAATCACCCTGCGAAATAGACCATAACAGAAGAATGCCCTTAAAAACTTGATGCTGATTTTTTGACCTTTCTCCTATAGCAGCGTTTCCCGCTCGCATGACAACGTAGGATTTTCCAATAAAATGCTGACGAATGATCTTTTCTACCGCAACTGAACGGTCAATACGTGAGTTTGAGTTTCGTTGATTTTGTAGTTCGCATTCTGGAGACAAGTTTTATAAGATACGGCGTCGTGAAATGGTTTTGTCGTGCAAAAACGTGGTTTTTTGCACTAAATAGTATAGGAGTTGAAATAGAAAATGGCTGAGAAAGAAATGCACAAGGCAGTTTGCGCCGAATGCGGAAAGGAATGCGAAGTTCCATTCAAACCCGACCCAAGCAGACCTGTATACTGCCGAGAGTGCTGGTCGAAGAAAAGAAACACCAGACGAAGATTTTAGATTAAGCTAACCGCTTTAATTTAATATCACCTTTCTACTTGTTTTCTTTTTTTGCAGTGTATTCTATACGTGAGTTAGAGTCGAAGAGCAATCTTCTAAGACGTCACACAGGAACACGTTCTAAGGATTTCTTTTGGCATTGAGAAAAGAGGGAAACCGAAAGCTCTAAATTGCCAAGTAATGGTTCTTTTTTGAAAGAGGCTGAACATGGGCTGGTAGTTCAGTTTGGTATGAACGCCTGACTTGCACTACAGATGATCATTTTGAGCAATATATATCTAAACAGTACAGCAAAAGCTATGCTAAAGAGATCATTAGATTAACGAGAAAATATGGTTATATTCTTCAGGATCCTAGCAAAGTTTCTGACATAATGGTTCTGTCTTCTGCGACCAGAAGAAACACAATGGCAGGATTAGCTAATTTGGCCAAGTTCAAAGGGGTTTACAATAATTGGAAACAGCTAAGAGAGAATAGTGGTTTGAAATGGGAAAGCAAGCATTCTCTGGACATAGTTTTGGATATAATAAACTCTCCCTTGAGAGATATAATCGAATGGCTAAAAGAAGCAGTATCAAAGCTTCCAAAACAATATGCAACAGTGCTAGTGTTTAATGCTCTTACAGGTTTAAGAGTGCATGAAGGAATTAACGCCTGTAAGCTTTTAACAGATCTTAATGAAAAGAACAAACTTGACACTTATCTGAACAGAGAATTGTTGATGTTAGAGCACTTCAGATTTCCACAACTCTTTTTGAGAAGATGCAAAAATGCTTACATTTCTCTAGTAACTCCAGAACTGTTACAACTTGTTTTGGATAGCAAGCCAAAGATTGAATATGCAGCTCTAGATACAAAACTGAATAGATTAGGTCTCCCTAGCAGATCAAAGCAACTTAGAAAATATTATGGTACAATTCTGAGAGATGTCTTACCCACAGAAGCTATAGATTTCTTGGAAGGGAGAGTAAGCTCAAGTGTATTTGCCAGGTATTATTACAAACCTTTCTTAGCAGATGTGAGAAACAAAGTTATGAAAGTAATAGAACCTCTTCAGTGGGAGCTAATCTACGGTTTGGAGAACAGGCAGAAAGCTTAGAGCAAACAGAACAGCTTGAGAGAAACTTTAGGTTTTTGATTGAAGCTTCTGCTCATATTTCCTTATTTCGTTGTAGAGATACTCAAAGTTTTCAAACATTTTGGGTTCACCAAAGTCTTTCCTTAGGTCTGCTATCAACGGCTCAACCTTCTTCCAATGCATCTTCACTGAAAAAAGATCGTAGAGCAGTTCAATGTCTGCAAGTTTTCTCTTGAGAAGAGCACCAACCCCTTCAAAGAACGTCATAACAATATAGAATGACATTGTTACTGGGTGTTCTCCAACAACCCCGTACTTCTTTTGGAAATCTTCATAATCTTTAAGCTCTGTACCCATGTATCTTCCTGAAGCTTTTGAGAATTCTTCACTGCAATAGTATGAATAGAGTCTCATTATCATATCAGCTTCTCTAGTTTTGGTTTGATGCCTAATTTGGAAAATATAGTATATGGCTGCTGCAAATACTCCGGCAGAAGCAACAACTATAGAAATAGTCTGCACATCGACCATTCTATACACCTAAACTCAGTGTATTGTGCTAAGTTGGTATTAAAACTGAATAACCTAACAATCCTCTTTCAGAGAAGGACAAATCATAAGAAAAATGTACAATACAGCGGGATACTACATCTTGTCTAGTACCATCATCTTCATGACTTCTTGATATCTAGATTCTTCTATCTCCTTCATTCTCACTAGAAAGTAGTTCTTCCATCTTTCTCCGTCTTTGTCAGACATTATCTAGAGGAATCCCCATCAGAACTCAGAGTTAGGATATTCAAAGCATTAACAGAACTGGAACAATCAATAAACAACTAGCGTTCTTTTCGTTCTTAATAAACAACTATTCGAGATTCCATAGAAAAGATGCATAGATGGAATATTAAGACGGCAAATGAGACTTCTTTTCAAAAATATTATCTTCTAGTTAACTCCAAATAGGGTACTAGGAATTGAATATGCAACAAGAACCTAATATATCACAACCACCAATTCCAAAAAAGCAAAACCCCCTGGTACAAGTAGTAGCAGCTTTGGCTGTCATACTCTTTATTGGTCTTCCTCTTGCATATTACACGGGGCAATCAAATGGATACAATGTTGGTTGTAATACAAGAAACTTTGACTTCTACTATATTAAACCAGAACAAAAATATGGAGTCTATGAACTCTCTGGTTGGCTTGCAAATTGGAAGTGGATTAGACCTTACCAAGAAGGAGTTTTTGATTGTAGTGAAATGAGCGCTTACCTTGAATGGAAACTGGAGAATGAAGGATGGCATACGTACATCGTTATTGGAGATTGTCCTTTTGGTCCTGGCAATCATGCTTGGTTACTTGTCGAAACATCTAATGATCAGTACATGCCAGTGGAATCTACAACTATGAGTGTAGTGTGGTGGGATTCTCAATACTTTGACAGCTACTTCACATATGAGCACCAGTTTGAAAGCATACAAGATACCTTGAGCCATAGTGCAACAGAGTTTGACTGGTGGAAAAGCTAACATTGGGTATGACTAAATGGATTTTTCTTCTATAACTTGGTCTACAAAAATCTAAAATATGTCTAGGACAAACAACAGAGGATTGAAGTGGAAGTGAAAATGAAGAAACTCTGCTTGTGGGTAATACTCCAGATCTTGGTGCTTACCTTGTCAACGTTGGCATTCAATATTCATTCTGCAAACAGTGCAGAGATCACTTGGTGGAATTCAGCTTGGATGTGTAGAAGACAGATAAACATCACTGAAAAGAGTGGCTACTCACTTGTCAATTTTCCAGTTGAAGTTGTTTTTGAACATGATGGAATGATTCAGCCTGATGGAAGAGACATAAGAATTATCGAGGACAATGTTGAGATACCTTTCTGTATCACTGGGACAAACTCTAGCTGGGCAACAGTAATGTTTCTGGCAAATCTGACTTCATTATCCAGCAAGAGCATCTGTGTATATTACGGAAATGCAGATGCTGATGAACCAAGCTATCCACTAGTCTCTCTAACCATCAATGAGGGACAACAGAAAGGTAATGCTACAATTGATAATAGAGTATTTATTGGATGGGACTATGTTTCTTGGGGGGTGCAGCCTGGTTGGTATTTTGTTGGAGGAAATCTGGTCTATATAGATAATCCCCCAGTTGTTCTATGGGAGAATTTCAGAATGGATTTTGATGAGAACGGAATGTTTGACAATTATGAGGATTTACTTACTGACCTCAATCTGTGGAAAGGTGGGATAGGAAGATGTCATATGCAGGAAGCAGCATACGTTGAACGTTCATTCGGACTAGGCAACTATCAACGCTACACTAGAACACCAATATATGTTGAAATTGTATTTGACAATGTGACCTTGAGAGTATACAAGAGCTATAACTTTGTTGAAACTACTCAAGCAGATAGACTTCAGATTTACGGTTCACTGTGGAATTATGCAAAACACAAGGATGGCGCAGAAGAAAACATAATAGATGGCGTTAATGCTAACATTGACTTATGGAATATTTTATACAATTCGTCAATTAGCCCGGGATGGATAGCATACAGAAATAGTTTGGATTGCCGTGTTCTTGGTGCAATAGGATTCAATGTCAGTTCTAGCTATGCATATTATTTTCCAGCAAAAGAATCTCAGGTTTGGGATAGACTTGTCTTTTTTGACTACACTAGTGAACAGATTCTGAGTCCACTTGACCAGCCGTCCGATTGCAGAATCTATTGGTATGCAGATGGTTCAGATGGATACTCAGAAATAGATAGGACTGCAAACATACTGAGTAACCCGCCCTCATTTTCAGTCCTTTCTGAAGAAATAATCCCAGAGTTTCCACCAGTCTTAATTCTGGCGATAATTATAGTCACTACAACAACTGCTATGGTCATAGGAAAGAGCAAATCTGGACAAAGACGTAAAACTTAGCAGATTCCTATTTTTCTAGTAACCATAGAAAATTCTTATTATTTTTTGACTAAACACAAATATTCTCTTTTGAAGTCAAGGTCTACTCTTCAACCAGTTATATTCATCAATGATTTTTGTACATGGTTTTTGATATTTATTTCCAAGTGCTTCAATTGTTGGCTCTAGTTTTTTCAACCAGTTCTTCATGTTAATGAGAAAGCGTAAATACTCTTCACCGTTTTCCTGAAAACCATAATAGTCTCTAATCCTTCTGTCCCATATCATGAAAAGATTTGGAGCAACCAAGTGAAGGGTTTTGGACGCTGATGTAGGACCGACTCTCTTGGTTTTGCCTTTTAATTCTTCCCATCCAATGATATCATTGGGTCAGAATCTAGGGGAAATAGCAGGGGAGACTCTGAACTTCTACAAGATATTCAAGAGAGAGCAGTATCCACAAATTGAGCTAAAAGTTAAATCACATAACTTGGACACGCTCTTCCTTGAAAAGAGCTATAAGAAAGATAATCTGGCTCTAGGGTATATTCTAATACATCAGATTCATGGTATTTGTGACCCTAAGAAGTTTACTGATTTCTTGGGACTTCTTTCAGCAGCAAGCCTGGAAACAAAAGGAGACCTTCTTGCCATAGAACCTATACTCATTGCAAAGGGATATGATGGTTTGGTAGACCTTTTTATGAAGAAATATAATGAGTTTGAGTCACCTTCACTGCATCAAGCTATTCTGACCTATATCAACTGAAGAGTCTTGATTCTGATTTCCCTTCTTTCAAAAATAGAATACCTCATTATTGTTATACTAATGTATTATACACCCACACACATACAACCAGAAACAATCACAGATACATACTCCAATAAACCAGGCTAGTCTAGCCTCTTCAGGAACTTTATTGTATTCTTTTCCAAAGATATGCATTCAGCATTAACCCAGTCCCTGATGTATTCTCTGCCAGTAGCCTCCCTTATGCCATATTTGACAGCAATAAGTCCCAAAAACTTGGACACTTCAATCTCTTTGGCAGCCTCAATCTCATCAAGCAAATAATCCATTCTGCCCTTCTTCATGAGTTCCCATTTGTCAAGATTGGAAAATATGTTGTCTGGCTTTCTACCACAAGGCATCTAGTCACCACCTGTTGGAGCATATCTATTGATGATTATGTGTGGGTGTGTGTACTGATCTGTATTGCAATAATTCAAGTAATCAATTGTTTTTCTCATTACTTTTTACTCTCCAAGAAAATCTTCTTTTGATACATAACAACTTTAATGTTTTCAAATTCAGTCTTATTTTTGACTCTCCATTTGAGAGAACTCAAGACAACTCTTGGATCTTGACTTGGCAGGGCATTCATATTTATCTCCCAATAGTTGTGACCAGATTTCAAGAATTCTCTGAGACATTCATCATATTGAGGAAGCCTTTTCCTTGATTTTGGCATTTTGTCTTGGCTCAAGGGCCTTCCATATTTGAAATCTTCTTCATTCTTATCCATCGAATCTCCCCCATGATAATACTGTAATTCTGTAATATAATAATATATCATACAATAATATAAACTTTTCCTTTCTGGGAGAAAAATTGAAGTA
>Ga0172363_10000131_pt1 | contig 46314 bp, 45 predicted proteins | sample LakKivs2_kivu2a2_FD_114541 | JGI IMG/M metagenome (GOLD analysis project Ga0172363, IMG submission 114541) | Sediment microbial communities from Lake Kivu, Rwanda - Sediment s2_kivu2a2 | ecosystem: Environmental > Aquatic > Freshwater > Lake > Sediment | place: Rwanda: Western Province, Lake... | reverse complement strand
TGTATCAGGTAAAGAAGTAGTTGGTAATATAGATGTATCAGGTAATTTAAAAGTTTATGGTAATAGTAATTTAGGTAATGATTCAACTGATATAACAACTATAACAGGCAATTTAATTGTTAGTAATAATACTACATTAAATAATTTAGATGTATCAGGTAATTTAAATATGAATAATGGAAATATATCAAATGTTAATGTTGCAAATATAACAACATTAAATGTAATAGGTAAAGAAATAGTTGGTAATATAGATGTATCAGGTAATTTAACGGTTTACGGTAATAGTACTTTGGGTAATGGAAATGATACAATTACAATTAATGGTACTTTAAATATAAATGGTAATACAACATTGAATAATTTGGATGTATCTGGTAATTTAAATATGCGTAATGGCAACATATCAAATGTTAATATTGTTAATGCCAATATAGCAAATATAACAACATTAAATGTATCAGGTAAAGAAGTAGTAGGAAATATAGATGTATCAGGTAATTTAATAGTTTATGGTAATAGTACTTTGGGTAATGGAAATGATACAATTACAATTAATGGTACTTTAAATATAAATGGTAATACAACATTAAATAATTTAGATGTATCAGGTAATTTAAATATGAATAATGGAAATATATCAAATGTTAATGTTGCAAATATAACAACATTAAATGTAATAGGTAAAGAAGTAGTTGGTAATATAGATGTATCTGGCAATTTAACGGTTTACGGTAATAGTACTTTGGGTAATGGAAATGATACAATTACAATTAATGGTGCTTTAAATATAAATGGTAATACGACATTAAATAATTTAGATGTATCTGGTAATTTAAATATGCGTAATGGCAACATATCAAATGTTAATATTGTTAGTGCCAATATTGCAAATATAACAACATTAAATGTATTAGGTAAAGAAGTAGTTGGTAATATAGATGTATCTGGTAATTTAATGGTTTATAATAATTTAACAGTAAATGGTAATACTACTTTGGGTAATTCTAATGATACAACTATTGTTTATGGTAATTTAGATGTATTTGGTACTACAGATATATCAGGTAATTTAACTGTTATTGGAACAACAACATCAACAATATTTACAACATCAGATTACAGAATTAAATCTAATATTATACTTTTAGACAACACATTTATAATTGATAATTTAAATCCTATTCAATACACAAATTTACAAAATTCACATACTGAAATTGGATTTATTGCTCACGAATTACAAAAAGAATATCCAAATTTAGTTTCTGGTGAAAAAGATGGTGAAACATTACAATCAGTAAATTATATTGGGTTAATTGGTATTCTAGTTAACGAGATAAAACTACTCAAAGAAAGAGTTAGTAAATTAGAAAAATCTTAATTGGAATAAAAATTTTTAATTTTAAACAAAAATATTGAATATTTAATATTTTATTATTAATTTTAAATATAATACTAAGGCTTAATGGAACAAGATTATAAATCTAAAATAATAAATAAATTTATAAGAAAATGTCCAGATACCGATGAATATAAAGATAGATTAGAAAATGAGTTAAATTTAATAGAAAAAAAAAATTTTTGTCAATATATACTTCAAATATGTGAGATATTAGAATTAGTAGGAGATATTCCTCATATAATAAGAGGTTCATCTGGTTCATCATTAGTGTGTTGGTTGTTAGGTATAACAATGATAGACCCTGTTTCAAATTCAATATGTTTCTCAAGATTTTTAAATGAATTTAGAAATTCAATGCCAGATATAGATATGGATTTTCCACATAATCAACGGAATAAAATATTCAAAAAAATTTTTTCCAAATGGCCAAATGTTGTTCGTATAAGTAATTATGTTACTTATAAAGATAAAGGTGCAATTAGAAAAGCATTAAAAGAAATGGGTGTTGATAAAAAAATAGATAAATCCAAATGTAATTTAAATTATTGGAAAGATAAAGAAAAAAAAAAAGAATTAGCAAGTAAAGTTAAAGAAATTAAAGGTAAATTTAAAAATTATTCATTACATTGTGGTGGAATTATTTTTTTCACGAATTTATCTGATATGTCCAAATATAAAATAGTTGATAGACAAATATTATTAGATAAAGTTGATGTTGAAGCAGAAGGATTTTTTAAAATTGATATTTTAGCTAATCGGGGTTTATCTCAATTAATTAAAATAGATTCAAAACCTTTGGATAAATATGATTTTACAGATATTAAAACTATAGAACTATTACAATCTGGAAATAATATTGGATTAACATTTGGAGAGAGTCCGGGTATGAGAAAAATTTTTTCAACTTTAAAACCAAAATCTGTTTTAGATATTGCCAAGTGTTTAGCATTTATTAGACCAGGAGCAACATCAGAACAAGCAGATACAATAGAAGATTTAGATGGTGAAATAATTTTTGATGATGACGCAATAAAATATATACAAAATTTAATAAATTGTTCAGAATCACGTGCCGATAATATAAGGAGAATATATTCAAAAGGTAATTCTATTGAAATAGGAACATTAGAATTAGAATTATTTGATGCTAATCCTCAATTAGATATTGATTTTATTAATGCAAAATTATTAAATTTACGTAAATATAGTTTTTGCAAATCACATGCTTTATCATATGCTTATTTAGTTTGGGCTTTGGCTTGGCATAAAGCAAATAATCCTAAAGAATTTTGGAAATCAACTATTAAAAATTCACATAGTATGTATAGAAAATGGGTTCATATTCGTGAAGCAATATGTTCTGGAGTAAAAATAACTTGTGATGATACACTTGATGATATTACACATTTTTATTCTTATGGATTTTGGTTGGGTAAAGATTTTATAGATTCAAAACGTATGTATGTAAATATAATTGATGAAAATAAAAAAACTTGTGAATTTAGAGGATTAATAGCAACTGCTAAATATTATAAAAAATTTAATTCCAAAACTAAATTATATGATTTGATTACATTTGTTACAATTGGTTATTCTAATCAAATATATATTGATTTAGTTGTAAAAGGTTGGGCTAAAACAAAATATCAAAATATTTGTTCAGGTAAAGGAAAAATAAAAATTATCAAGGATTATGTGATGATAAATGTTGATTTTATTGAATATAAATAATTAAATTAATTATTTATAATTTTTATAAAATTAATAAATTTGACAAAACAATCAATATCGTACCTAATATTTTAAATAAATCTAATGATTCATTATTGAACATAATACCATAAATATAAGCCATAATAATACCAAAAAATGATAAAATTGAATAGGTTGATGGGTCTAATCTATAAACTGAATAAAATCTCAACCAATATCCAATAGTACCAACCAATCCATTTATTATCAAAGCTAATCCAATCAATCCAATATTAAATTCTTTAGAATTATCTGATTTTGTATCTGTATTAAAATATTCTTTTTTATTGACATTTTTTTTATAAACATTTTTTTTATCAATCCAATATGTTTTAAATATATATACACTTGATAAAATAGCACCAAAAAAATAAGCTATAAATAATTGATTCCAATTATTATCAGTTTTAATGTTTTTAATAACAAAATAAATCAATGCTTCAGTTATTGCTGCTATTACCATCATAGCAAATCCATAAGAAAAAGAAGAATTATTTTTTTCAGAATCATTTTTTAAAAAATTTGATATAATAAATAATACTAATCCTCCAATACAATAAAAATATTCAAATTTCCAACTTACTCCAGAAAATAATAAAATTAATAATGGATAAATATTAAATATACTAAATGATACTCCTGAATCTAAATTCATAAAACCTTCATATGAACTATAAATATGAATAAGATTAATAAACATTAAAATAATTGCTTCAGATGTAAATATATTTGAAACTATCCAACTATAATTTATAAAAAATAATGATATTAATACATAAATTATTAATCTTGTCCATAATTGTAAATCAATTGGAAGTGATATTTTTTTTACAAATATTGGATATAAACTTAATAGGGACTCTGAAACAAGTTTTGAATATATTGGAATAAAATCCATTTATAATATAATTATTAAATAATTTTTCTAAAAAAATTCATATTATTATATGTTTTAGTAAAAATTGTTATTAAATAAAAAAAAATATAAAACTAAATATATAAATGGATAATTTAATATTTTTTTTGATAATCATACTAGTAGTTTTAGCCATATATTATATGGATTTAAATTCACCCAAAACAAAAGCACAAATTGATTCGGAAGAAAAATTCGATTCATTAAATAATGATAATAATGATTGTGTACAATCTGATATTCTTTCTTTAAATCCATATCATAGATGTAAAGTACTTGGGGTAAATAAATTTATGATAAGAGATTTGAGAACAAAATTATGGTTAACTGATGGTATGCAAGAAGGATTTAGTAAATTTTTACCAGGAAAATTTGGTGTACCACTAATGATGTCTGCCAAACCAGATGAATACTTACCTCTCAGAACTGTTGCTGACCCTAATGACTATCTTTTAGCAACCTATTCTGGTGATGGAATTAGGGTTGTGGCAAATCCTTATAATCAAACATTTGTTTTACAAGTATTTATTTATAATGGATATAATGTTATAGGGTATTTAAATGAAGCAAATACTCAATTATATTTAAATATTGATGATAATGGAAATATAACATCTACTTTGGAACCATCTAAAGCTTCTATTATAGAAATTATAGAAATATAAAAAAATTGATTAAATAATTTAAAATATATTAATATATTTTAAATTTATTACAAATGGTAATGGATATTGTTCATAAGATTAGATATATTATTGAATTTAAACAACCAGTTGATTATTTTGATGTTATTTTACAAAAACAAATTGATTTAAGATTAAAGTTTGAGGGTAATGAAAATAGAATTATTGTATTGGATTTGAGTGATTGTAATCAAAGTTTATCAAAATCAAAATATTACTCTAAATATAAATCTTTATTCAATAATTATAATTTAAGAATAAGTCATTTAGAATTAATTAATTCTTCAGATAAATATGACATAATAAAACACATTTATTCTAACCAGAAAGAAAATAACTCACTTATATTTAAAGATAAAAAATCTAATTCATATGATGAATTTGAATATGAATTTGATTTGATGTTAGAAGAATTAAATGTGTTTTGTAATACTTTTGAATTTGATTCAAATCAAAATAAAATTATAAATTCAATAATTGAAGATCCAAATCTAAAATCTAATATTAAATTTTGCGGATGGCAAGATTATTGGGTTACGCTATAACAATCGGGTTAATCTGAATCTGAATCTGAATTTAAAATATGAGATAATTTTGTTCTTAAACTTGTATCAATATTAAATGGTTCTGTACTAAATTGTTTTGTATATTTGACTGGGCTAGTTGTTTTGTTATTACTAGAATTTTTTGTATTAGTTTTAGTTTTAGTAGTTTTAGTAGTTGTTTTTGATGTTTTGGTGGATTTGGTAGATTTGGTAGATTTGGTTGTTTTAATTATTTTAATTTCTGGATATTCGATTTTATAATTTGACAAATATGATTTGGCATTTGAAGTTGAATCTTTAACCAAATCAATATATTTAGGATATTTGGTAAGTAATTTAGTTCTAAGAGATTTACCTTGGGATGTTAAGTCTGTAGTAGAATAAAACATTCCTTGAGCTTGTGTTTCTATAACAAAATCCCCATTAATTAAATACCTAACTAGTTGTTTCCACCAATCTTCTTTACCAGAATTTGAATTTGGACCAAATGATAATCCACTTCCATATTCTTCCCATTCACACATCCATTCTTTTACTTTAGATTGTTTTCCCAATAACACTCCAATACACATTCCAATCCCAAACTTTCCATTTAATTTAGTAAGTACATTAAGTAACAAGTATATGGGACAAGTATAATCTTTATTTTCAATGTCTTCTTGTTTATCTGATTTTTTTCTTAAACAATTATCACAATTTGAACACGATTCCACAATTTGACCAAAATTTGCCAAAATAGCTTTTCTTCTACAACAACTTGCCCAAACATATTTTTCTATTTGTCTGATTTGTTCTTCCTGATACATTTTTTGTTGTAAATTTTTCATATCTTTTATTAAAAATCTATTAACTTGAAAATCTTTAGCTGAATAAAATAATACACATTCTGCGGGTTTACCATCTCTTCCAGCTCTCCCAATTTCTTGATAATATGATTCAATATTTTTAGGACAATTATAATGAATCACTAGTCTTACTCCAGGTATATTTATACCCATACCAAAAGCAATTGTGGCACACATTATTTTTGTTTTACCATCAATAAAATCTTGTTGAACTTGTTTTTTATTTTTATCAGACATCCCTGCATGATATGATTCTGCTCCAAATCCTAATTCTCTCAATTGATCTGAAACCAAATCAGTATCATCTCGTGTTTTACAATAAATTATAGCATATTGATTTGGATATTTGTTTAATAAATTTTCTATTGATGTAATTATATTATCAGTTCTTGGTAAAACCCTAATCATCAGATTTGCCCGGTCAAAATTCCCAATAACTAATTCAGGATTTGATAATTTTAAAATACGATATATGTCATCCCGAACTTTAACAGATGCGGTAGCAGTTAAAGTTAGGATTGGTATTTCAGGTATCCAATCTCTAATTACACCTAATTCAGTATACCCAGGTCTAAAATCTAATCCCCAAGTAGATACCGCATGAGCTTCATCAATACAAACCATTAGCAAATTTTGTCTTATTTCTTGAATAAAGTCATATGATTTTGAAAAAAATTCAGGAGTCATAAAAATTAATTTATTTGTTCCACCAATAATTTCTGTTTTTTCTTGAGATTTTTTTTTTGCGGTTGTTTCTGAATTAAATACTGCTGTAGGGATACCTTTTGATTCCATCTCTTGACCTTGTTCCATCATTAATGCTATTAGGGGGCTTATTACGATAACATTTTTGCAAGTTATAAGATATGGTAATTGATAACAAATTGATTTACCAAATCCGGTTGCAAGGATTGCACAAACATCTCTTGATTCCACAACTACTTTTTTAATAATTTCAAATTGTGTTTGTTTTAATTCATTATATCCCCAATATTTTTTAAGTATCTGATTATATTCACTTAATAATTCAGAATCTGATTTGGTATTGGATTTGATAACTTTAGTTGTTTTAATGTTTTTTTTATTATTTTTTTCTATGGTTTTTGTTTTGGTATTATCATTAATTACTTCATTTAATAATTCATTAATTTCGTCATTATTAGAATGTATTGAATCAGAGTCTGATTCCAAGTCAGAATCAGATTTAAATTTTGATAAATGTTTTTTTCTTAAATATGCCATTAGTTTATACTTAAAATAATTATATATTAAATATATAAATCAACTTTTATAATAACACCCTATATTAAAATAAAATGTATTTTATAATCATATACATATATAAACATTATGGCAATACAACATATAAAAGAATTAAATTTAATGGAAATTCAAAATTTTTTAGATTATTTACTTAATAAAAAAAAATTTTTAAAATTAAAAAATTTATTGGAAAATGATATTTCAATTACAAACATTAAAAATTTTATTGATTATACAAAAAATAAAATATATAAAAAAAATATTCTTAATAAACTTCAATTAGAAAATATTAGAAAAATAAATGTTTATTTAGTAGGTCATGATTGTTATCCAATTATTCAATTTAATTTTTATTATAACTATAATACAAAAAAAAATGATTTTTCTTTAAACGAAGATAATGTTCATATAAAATTACTTGACTATTATCACAATAAAAAATATTTAAGATTTAATTATCCGGTTTTTAAACAATTAAAAAATTCTCTTAATAATAAAAATAGTTCATGGAATAAAATTGTTGTAAATGGAATAATTCGTTGTTTTAGATATACACCACAAATTCTTCTAGTTGGTTGTTAGAAAAATATATAATTATATATTTTTATATAATTACATTATATAAATGAATATTGTTACATTTATCATAATATTAATAATTATATTTGTTATCTATAATATATATGAAAATATAAAAAAACAATACATTGATTTGGCAAAAGATTTAAAATTTTGGAAAAATAAATATCAAAATAATCATAATGAATTAATTGATTTTATAAAAGAAATACTACCTTTTTTTAATAAATACAATATAGTATATTGGGTTCACGCTGGAACATTATTAGGTTATACAAGACATAATGGATTTATACCTTGGGATGATGATATTGATTTTGGCTATATTGATGATATAAATATTAATGATTTTAAACAAGAACTACAAAATAAATATATAATAGAAGATACATTTTTTGGATTTAAAATAATAGATAAAATTAAAAATAATATTTTTATAGATATGTTTAAATACACAATTGATTATAATAATAATAAAGCAAATCAAACATATTATTCAAATTTAATATGGCCAAAAGAAAATTATTATTTGAATGAATTATTTCCTTTAAAAAATGGTAAATTTGAAAATTTAGAATTGTTTATTCCAAATGAATCTGATAAAATATGTAATAGAATTTATGGTAATGATTATAAAGATATTTATTATTTGCATACACCACATTATGATAATTTTTTATCAAATATTTATGATGGAATAGGAATATTAACAATAGTTGGAAAAAAATTTTATATTAAAGATTTGCATTAAGTATTTTATTGATAAAAACAAAATAACTAATATAATAATTAAATAAATTTAATATATTATGTTTAATTCATTAAAATAAATACATAATATATATATATATTATGTATTTATTAATTCCATTAGGAGGTTTAGGAATAAGATTTAAAAATATCGGATATAACAGACCAAAGCCATTGATAAAAGTTTTCGGTAAAGAAATTATATTTTGGTTATTAGATAATTTAAATTTAAAAGGAATAAAAGAAATTATTATTCCTTACAATAAAGAATTAAAAAAATATAATTTCGAAGATTTAATACAAAAAAAATTTACCCAATATAAATTTAAATTTATGTGTTTAGAAAAAGATACAGATGGGGCTGTTGAAACAATTAATACTGTTTTAAATAATTTTGAATTTGAAAACTTACCAATTTTATTACTTGATGGTGACAATTTTTATACTATAGACATAATAAGCTTATGGAATAAACAAAATAAAATTATTACATTTGAAGATTATTCAAATGAACCAATTTATTCATACATTCAAACTAATGAATCAAATAAAGTAACCAATATAATAGAAAAAAATAAAATATCAAATTTAGCTTGCACAGGTGCTTATGGATTTAGTTCATTATTTGAATTAAAAGACTATTGTAAAAAAATATTAGATAATAATATTAGAATAAAAAATGAATATTATACATCTCTAGTTATAAGTGAAATGTTAAAAAATAACATAATTTTTAACTATGAAAAAATTAATATGTCCAATTATATTTGTTTGGGAACACCAATCCAAGTAAGATTATTTTGTAATAATTTTCCAAAGATTAATTCTTATAATAATGAGCTACTTATTAAACCATTAAGAATTTGTTTTGATTTAGATAATACTCTAGTTAGTTATCCAATTATCCCTAATGATTATACAACTGTTAAACCTTTACAAAAAAATATTGATTATTTAAAATACTTAAAAAAATTTGGTCATACAATAATAATTTATACAGCCAGAAAAATGAAATCATCAGGTTCTAATATTGGATTAGTTAATAAAAATGTAGGTAAAATTACTTTTGATACTTTAGAAAAATTTGATATACCATATGACGAAATATATTTTGGAAAACCATATGCTGATTTTTATATTGATGATTTGGCATTTAATGCATATACTGATTTAGAAAAAGAATTGGGTTTTTATCAAAATAATATAGATCCAAGAGAATTTAATAATATATCAAAACAAACTTTAGAAATAATTAAAAAAGAATCAAAAAATAAATTAGATGGAGAAATTTATTTTTATAATAATATACCATTAAGTATAAAAGATATGTTTCCAATTATGTTTGATTATGATAATTTAAATTATAATTGGTATAAATTAGAACATATTGATGGAATTCCATTAAGTAAAATATTTTTATCTCAAGAATTAAATTCAATTCAATTTGAACATATTTTAAATTCAATTGATAGAATACATAAATCTTTTGGTTCATTTGGTTCAAATGGTTTAAATATTGACAATATAAATATTTATCAAAATTACAATTTTAAATTAAAAAAAAGATTTAGTGAATATGATTATAGTAAATTTAATGGATTTATGGAAATATATAATGATTTATTAATTACATTAGATGATTATGAAAAAAATGATTTTGGTAAAATTGGTATAATTCATGGTGATCCTGTATTTACAAATATTTTAATAAATAAATATGGAAAAATTAAATTTATAGATATGAGAGGTAAAATTGATAATGAATTAACGATTTTTGGAGATGAATTATATGATTGGGCTAAAATATATCAATCATTAATAGGTTATGATGAAATATTAGATGATAAAATAGTAGATACGAATTATTTAAATCAATTTATTGGTATTTTTGAAAATAAAATATTTCAAATTTATGAGAATAAAAATTATTTAAAATACATAAAAACCATAACCAATTCATTATTATTTTTATTAATACCATTGCACAACAATAATAAATGTTTCAAATATTTTGAATTAATTAAAAAAATTAATTAACATTTATTTTCAAATAAATACCTATCTTTTAATGAATATACATATTTAATTGATTCTACAAAATTATTTAAATTATCATATTTAAATCTATATAATTGTATTGGATAATTTATAATTTCACACTTAACATTATTTGTATTTAAATATTTATATAATAATGTTTCTGATACATTACATTTATTTGTATTGTCTAATAAATATTTAAAAATATCAGCATAAATGTCCATTAATTTACTGTTAGAAATAGCAAAAAAATCAGGATAACCATAATAACTAAATATTTTTGATATATATGGAAAATATATTATATTTTTGTTTTCTGTAAAAATATAATTTGGTAATGATTCTTTAATTATTAAATCTGGTCTTATTCTTATGACGTAATCATAAATAAAATTATTTTCATTTTCATAATCTTTTTTTAATTGATTAGCCAAATATATTTTATTATACATAGATAATGTTCCAATACTTACGAGATTATTATCATCTTTTTTAAAATCTTGAACATATTTAATTTTTTTTGGATTTAATGTTTTATTTATATATTGTTTAATATTGTTATCACAATCTTCAAAACAACAAAAAACATCAGCATTATATTTTTTTATTAAAAAAATTAAAATTAATGTTAAACATTCTTCATAACCATTTCTAACTTGTCCAGAAATACATATAGCAAATTTTTTATCTTGTATATTTTTTTTGTTATTTTCATTTAATTTTAAATTATCAATATTAATTTTACCGTTATAATAATATAGTATATTGTCAATAAAATACTGATATATGCATAAAATAATAAATATCAATAATATAATTATCAATACATTAACAAAATTTATTTCAATATTCATAATGTTATATTAATACTGAAATAAAAAAAATTAAATGATACTAATTAATTAAGAAAAAAATGAATATATTATATATTAAAAATTGATTTATTTTAAATATATATTTATAATTATTATTAATTAATAATGACTGATAATCTTCCTTTTAGCGAAAAATATAGACCCAAGAAAATTAGTGACTTAATTTTAGATAATATTATTTCAAATAAAATAAATAATATTGTGGCAAATAAAGATATTCCAAATATTATATTTACTGGAAAATCTGGAATTGGTAAAACATCAACTATTCATGCTATTGCGAGACAAATTTATCCTAGAGAATATCATGATTCAATAATTGAACTAAATGCAAGTGATGATAGAGGAATTAAATCCGTTCATGATACAATTATTAACTTTTGTAAAAGAAAAGTAGAATTTAAAGAAGGATATGCTCAACATAAATTACTTATTTTAGATGAAGCAGATAATATAACACCAAAAGCACAAAGATTAATTAATTCTATTATGGAAAAATACCCAACTACACGTTTTGCTTTTACATGTAATAATTCATCAGCAGTAATTGAATCTATTCAATCAAGATGTATTATTATTAGATTTACCAAACCACCTATTGAAAAATTCATTGAAAGAATCAAATTAATTTGTTCTAAAGAATCAATTGAATTTGAACAAGATGCATTGGAATATTTATTTGAAATTTGTCAAAAAGATTTAAGAAAAACTCTCAATATGTTAGAATTAGTTTATAGATCAGAAGGTAAAATAACCATACCAAATATATTAAAAATTTCTGATATCCCTTCACAAGAAACATTAAGTAATCTATTAAATTATATTATTAATAAAGATATTGTTAATACTTGTAAAATTGTTAATGAATTTCAATCTCAAGGATATTATTCACTTGATGTAATGTTACATTTTATACAATACATTAAAAATCATAAAAATATTAATGAAGACATAAGAATTAATTTAATTAATGTGCTTGCAAAAAAATCATATATTATGAGCAAAACTTCTGCTAATTATCTTCAATTAACTGGAGCCATTTTAAATTGTATATAAATTTTATGTTTTTATAAAAAAAATATTATGAACACTATTGTTTTTTTACGTTTTCATTAATTAAAAAAATTTTAATTAATTTAATTTCTTCATTTTGTTTTATTAAATTTAATATGATTTTATTATTTTGTTCAGAAATTTTATTTAGTTCACTATAAAAAAATGTTTCTTTTTGAGTCAAGTTCATAGAAATAATTTTTTCAAATTCTAAATTTTTAATTTTTAATAATTCTTGTTCTTTATTCCATTTTTCACAATTATAATTTCTCAATTGATTTTGACCATAATTAATTCGACATTTATTTATTGCTTTTATGGACATAAAATTTTTAAAAAAAAATTTATTAATCATTATATATATATATAAATATATATATATAATATTATAAACTCGACAAATAATATATAATATACCTTTTTATGTTATATATATTATAAAAAATTGAAATATATATTATTTGATATTAAATTTATATACATATATATATTTATGAAATTATGAACCCAATATTTTTAAATGGTGAAAAAACATTTATTAAGGATATAATTCATGATTCTATAGAATTAAGTCCAATAGCTAAAACAATTATTGATACCCCAATATTTCAAAGATTAAGATATTTACATCAACTGGGTGTTTGTTATTTGATTTTTCCAAATGCAAATAACAATAGATTTGAACATTCAATAGGAACATATCATTTAACAGGATTAATGTTAGAAAAGTTAATAAAAAATTCAAATAATAAAGAGATAAATAAAGCTTTAGTAGATGTAAAATTTATTAGAGAATATTTACTTAAACATTTAGAATTGGAAGATAATGAAGAAAGTATTTCTTTTATAGAAAACCTTAATATGCCTTTGATGGATGATTATTTAATTGAATTGATTAAAATTGCTGGATTAATACATGATATTGGTCATGGTCCATTTTCACATTTATTTGATGAATGGGTGCATTCCTTAAATAAGAATAATGAATTGGAAGGTTCTTTAATGGTAGAACATGAATTAAGATCAATAATGTTATTAAAAGAAATAATTAAAGATAGAATAATTAAATTTGGTGATGATGAATTTTATTTGAACGATTTTATTAATGATGATGCTTTTGAATTTATAGCAGAATTAATTAATCCAACCGATACTACTCCAAATAATTTTGTTTTTCAAATTATTTCAAATTCATTAAATGGATTAGATGTTGATAAATTGGATTATTTATACAGAGATTCTTTTTATTTGGGTACAGGTAATCCATATGATTTATCGAGAGTAATATCTCATGTTCAAGTTATAAATAAAAATATTTGTTTTCCCGAAAAAATTTCATATGATATTTATAAAGTTTTTAGATCTAGATATGATCTTCATAAACAATATTACACACACAAAACAACAATTTCAATTGAATATATGATTAGAGATATATTGTGTAATTTAGATCCAATATTAAATATTTCAAACACCATAAAAAATAATATTGTGGATAAATTTATTGAGTTGACAGATTCCACAATTTTAGATACAGCAAAAATATTAAAAGAACATAAAATTATATATAAAATTTACAAAAAACAAATTGATTATATCCAAAAAATAATTAATAAAATAAATACAAGAGATATTTATAGATGTGTTTATAGTGAAACATTTTATACTGATGAAAATATAACAAATGAACAAATTTTTGATAAATTTAAAGAAAATGCAAGTTCTAAAGGTTTTGAAATAGATGATGTAAATTTAAATTTCATAAATTCTTTTAATTTTGTTAAAATTAAAATTGGTTTATTGGGTGGTAATAAATCTCATCCATTAGATACAGTATACTTTTACAATAGAAATAATAAAAGCATTTTATTAGATAAAACAAAAATTTCACATTTGATGACACCATTACATCAAGAAATTATTTATTATGTATTATATAAAACTTAATTTGTTTTGAAATTTTTTTTTAAATTTAAATATTTATTTTTATATTTTAAATATTAATTTATACAAGCAAATGATTTTATAAATTAATATGAAGAAAAACCAAATAAAGTGTCCCAATATTCAGCGAAAAAGGTGTAATAATTTCTCTTCTATTTTGAAAATCATCACAATTATTATTACCAATACATTTTACGCATCCTGTTACACTATTATTATAAGATATATTAATTGTACGACTATCCATATTTAATATATAATATTTATATTAAAAATTTTTAATATAAATAATATTTGATAATAAAATACTATTATTTAATGAATTATAATATTTGTATTGATTTTGGTACTTGTAATTCAGTTATTTCATTTATTGAAGATGATATATTAAAACAAATTCATGATGAAATTACTGGAGATGTCTTAATACCATCAACAATTTATTTTATTTCTTCAAATATAAAAGCTAACTCAAAAATATCGGAATTAAAGCCATTTGTTGATTATTTAATAGGAACAGTTGCTACTGAACAAGCTAATTCAAATAAAGATTGGGAATATTATTTTTTTCAATTTAAAAGATTTTTAGGCATAACATCTAAATCAATTAATGGATATAAAGATTTTTTAACAAAATATAATTTAGATTTTATGTCTGATGAAGACACAATATATTTTTATTTGAAATCACAAGAATCTGATGAATTAAAAGTTAAATTTTCCATATGTGATTTAATTCAATTATATTTTAAAGCATTAAAAAATATGATTGTGTCTAAATTACCAAGTTTAAAAGATTTGGATAAAATACAAGTAATCATAACTTGTCCAGCATATTTTCACGATCTTCAAAGAACACAATTAAAAAGGGCTGCTGAACATGCTGGGTTTGATGTTTTTAAATTAATAAATGAACCAACCGCCGCAGCAATTTATTATATTAATAGATTTGAAAAACCTTCCTCCCCAACAACACAAACAAAATACATTATTTATGATTTGGGTGGAGGAACTATTGATACAACTGTTGTTGATTATTATTCTGAAACTAATATTTGTGAAGTTATTGATATTGAAGGAAATAATGGACTTGGTGGAATTGATATAGATAATATTTTAACCTATGACATAATTCAAAGATACTCAATTGATAAATCAAATATAAAATGGTTAAACCGTATTAAAAAATATGCTGAAGAAATTAAAATTAAATTAACATCTCAAACAATATATTCTATTTATTTAGAAAATGTTCCTGTTTTTAAATCCGGTAAACTAGAAAATTTAGAAAATTTAAAAATAACTTATTCAAGACAACAATTTAATAATTTAATAAATGAGATTATTGACCAAATGATTCAATCAATTAAAAATATGTATTTTAAATATAATACTTCTAATATTATTTTTATTGGAGGTCCAACTCAAATACCATTATTACAATCAAAAGTATGTTCAATATTAAATGTTGAACCTAGTAAAATTAATACTATAGGAATAACTAATTCAGAACAATTAGATATTAATAATGAAATATATTCTCAAGATAAAAATATTTCTACATATGATTTGAGTATCCTATATAAAACTATTGTATCACAGGGAGGAAGTATTTTTTATAAAAAAATTGTCACAAAAGAAGATTTTTGTCTTTTAGATATTATTCCAATGAATATTGGCATTACAGATCCTTATAATGAAATTATTGTAATGATTGAAAAAAATTCAAAAATTCCAATCAGTGTTGAAAGAATATTTTCTACATCACACGATTGTCAACGAACAATTGATATTGAAGTTTATGAGGGTTTAGAAAAAGATTGTTTATCTAATACATTTATTGGTAGTTATAAAATAATTGGAATTCCCCCTCTACCAAAAGGTATGGTTTTGATTAAATTGTTATTTAAAATAAGTTATAATGGAATTTTAGAAATATCAATTGTTGGTTCAAAAAATCCTTCAGACAATTCTGCTAAATCTTTTGATTACAAATTTAATTCCAATATTAAATTAATACCAAATATTGTTGCTAAGGAAATACTTAAAAAAATACTTTTATTAAGTGAAAAAAATAAATAATAAAATTATTATATATATAAATATTAATAATGATTGATAAAAATAATTTTGATATTTCAGACCCAGAAATAATTGAGGATATAACTGATGACCTTTTTAAAATATTTGGTTCATCTGGAGGATATTTAACTAAAGCCGAATGTAAAAATATTTTAAATGTTGTTTTTGAATCTTTATTTGATGAAAAATTAAAAAATAAAAATTATAACTACATATTTAAATTAATTTCAAAATCGGATGAAGACAAAATATTAAGAAAAGATTTTGAACCTATTGTTAAATCTTTTATTGTTTGTTTTGATGTGAATTATATAACTAATTCAAATTCATTTAATGACAAAGTTTGTATTAAAATCGGAAAACATTTACTTCCAATTTCATATTATATAAAAAAATCAAATGAATAAAATATTATCAAATTTAATAACTGGCATATAAACTTAAATTATTTTCATAACAAATTCTAAATAATTCTTTTAATCCTTTTATTTCTTTTGGTGATGGAATATAATTATCAATAAAATAACTAATCCAATTATCCACAATCATTGTGTTATCGTATGCACATTGTATTTTTGTAATTTCATCTTGATAAAATTCTCCAATATCAGACAAAAATCTTTCAAAACACAAATAAATTTGTTCTAATTCATTTGGTTTTAAATCCTGATACAAATTATATTTTCCATCAGTTATTGTAGATACTGCCCAACTATATGCTTTTCCACTGAATGAAATAAAATTATATTCAGATGAAAAATTATTTCCTAAACCAATTAAATTTGAATCAATAACGGATTCAAATTTAATTGAAATATTTTTTGGAATTTTATTATCATATTCTTCTTGTTCAGAATTATATATCATAACAATATTATCCAATCCCATTTTGTATTATTTATATTTTTTATTTATTAATTATTATTATATAAAATCAACTTTTTTATTTTTATTTATTTTTTTAATTAAAACTTTAATCCCTAATACTAAAAATAATAAAAATTGATTTAATAATATTATAATTATATATTTTATAAATACCCAATATCAAATGTTTACAACACAAGAAATACGTGAAAATTTTATTAATTGGTTTAGGGGTAATAACCATAAATTATTAAAACCTTCAAAAACTTTTACTGATGACCCAACGCTATTTTTTACAACAGCAGGAATGGTTCAACTTAAAGATATATTTTTGGGACAAAGAGAATGGGATATAAATTATTCACAATTGGTAAATTGTCAAACTTGTGTGAGAAGTGGAGGAAAACATAATGATTTTGATGTAGTTGGTACAGACACATACCATTTAACATCATTTGAAATGTTAGGCACATGGTCTTTAAATAATTATTGGAAAGAAGAAGCTATTAAAATGTCATTTGAATATTTATGTAGTCTTGGACTAAATCCTAAACAAATGTATGCTACTTATTTTGAAGGTAATGAAAAAATTTCACCAGATTTGGAATCTAAACAAATATGGTCTAAATATCTTGATTCAACTCATATAATTCCAGGTAAATTTAAAGATAATTTTTGGTCAGCAGGAGATTTTGGTCCTTGTGGACCTTGTACTGAAATTCATTATGATTTGATTGGACTCTCTGAGCCTTATAAAAATTTTATAGGAGAATATCGTGATGTTCCAGAATTAGTTAATTCTGATGACCCAAATGTAATTGAAATTTGGAATATTGTTATGATGGAATATAATTGTGTTAAATCAGATTCTGAAAATAATAATTATATTAAATTAGCTAAACGATTTATTGATACTGGAATGGGATTACAACGTTTAGCTATGATAGTACAAAATGTCAAATCAATTTATCAAACAGACCAATTTGCCCGCTTAATTAAATATGCTGAAATAACTAGCAAAAATTTATCTTATACAAATAATTATGATTTAGATTGTTATAAAGATAAAGCATTTAGAATTTTTGTTGACCATTTTAGAACAATTATTATTACTTTATTTGATGGAGCAGATTTTGATTGTAATAAAAGAGGTTTTATATTGAGAAAAATTTTTAGAAGATTATTATTAAATTGGTATTTATATTTGAATAATTATGAAATAGTATTACTTTCTGAACATCATATTATTACTTCACTAATTTCTGAAATTTTATTATTTCATAATTTAAAAAAACACGATGCCAATTTAATTCAACAAAAATTAATAAATGAAGAGAAATTATATATTGGGAAAATAAATAAAATGAAAAATTTATTCAAATCTAAATCTAAATCTAAATCTAATTCTAATTCTAAATCTAATTCTTCTGATACTATTATTCAAGAATTTATTAATTCAAGTAAAAGTTTAAAAGAAAAATTTGGTGTTGATAAAGAAATTATTGAAAATATCGATAAAATTAAAATTTTTGTTTAATGTATTTTTTAAATTAATTATTTGATAAATATTTTAATCTATTAAATTATTATGTTTTGATATTTTTTTACATATTTTTATAAATTCATCAGAAGACAAATCATATTTAATAATATTTACTATAGCACAAACTAATTGTATATTATCTCGTGTGTAATTTTTATTTGAGTCTATTCTGTCTACAGATATATTAAATTTATTGTTTATATGTGTACTTGAATCAGTTGGTTGTTTATTATATGTCATTACAAATTTTGTCATCGCACATAATCCTACTTGATTAATATATTGTTCTTTAATGTCTTCAATTGTTATTTCTACCTTAATATTTCTATTTGAAGCATTGTGTTTTAAATCATAATATAATAATTTAATAAATCCTTCAAATGTTGAACCGATTTTATATATATGATTTATAGAACAAGTTTTACACGTACTTCTTAATCCATCTGAATTTTTAGAATCATTACTAAATTGATTTACATCTTGTTTTAATCCACATTTGTTACATAATTTAGTACCTTCTTTAATTCTCGTATAATTTAATTTTTTTCTTGCTTCTTTTCTACATTCTTTACATTCATTTGCATAACCAAACTTACCACATATTGATTTATTAAATTCATTTATTTCTTTAGTTTGATTACATAATCTACATTCTTTTTCAATTATTATATCTTCCATTTTATAATTTTAATATTAAACAAAGTATTTTTCAATTTTTACTTACATAAAAATTGAAAAATATATTATTTAAATTAATTGTATATATTTGTAATGGAAGAAACTCAATTATGTCTTAAATGTAATATTATTAAACCATTTGATGAATTTAGAAATAATTGCAATAATAAAAATTGTAAAATGACACAATGTAAACAATGTATAAATAATAAGAATATACCAAGAATCACTGAAGGAATTAAAATATGTTCTATGTGCAAAATAGAACAAGATGTTAGTGAATTTAATTCTTGTAAAAGTTCTACAGATGGTTTAACATCTAATTGTAAGAAATGTTGTAAAATTAACGTAAAAAAATGGTTAGAATTTGATATTAAAAACTTCATTAAAAAGATATATTTAAGTTCTAAACATAATTGTTATAAGAGAAGCAAAGATTTAAAATTTGATATAACAGGACATATTGGATTTATATTATAAACAAGATGGTAAATGTGCTTTATCAGGAGAAACCCTAACTAGAATTGGATTAGAGGATAAAGGAATTAATAATTATAACATATCTATAGATAGAATTGATTCTACAAAAGGTTATACTGTAGATAATATACAATTAGTTGGAGCTATTATAAATATTATGAAGAACGATATAGAAGAAAAGGATTTTTTATTATTTGTTAGTTCTATAGCATTAAATAGTATATTAGATGAAAAAGATAGTAAAATATAAATACTTTATATAAAAAAGTTGAATTTGAAAAAATTGATTTTTAAAAAGAATGGGATTTATTTTTATTGAACAAATCATATATAACTACTTAAAAAAGGAGATGCAAGTGTTCATTAAAACTCTCACGGGAAAGACAATCACTTTAGAAGTGGAACCAACTGATGCTATTGAAAATGTTAAACAAATGATTCAAGATAAAGAAGGTATTCCTCCTGACCAACAAAGATTAATTTTTGCTGGTAAACAATTAGAAGATGGAAGAACTTTACAAGATTATAATATTCAAAAAGAATCTACATTACACTTGGTGCTCAGATTGCGAGGTGGAGGACTTGAAGGTGGAACCAAACAAATTTTTATTAAAACTCTCCAAGGTAAAAATATTACGGTGGAAGTAAATGATGGTGATTCAATTGAATCCGTTAAAAAGAAGATTACTGATATTGAAGGAATTCCTGTTGACCAAATGAGATTAGTATTTAATGGAAAACAATTGGAAGATGCCAATACTATCCAAGATTATGGTATTGAATCTGATAGTACAGTTCACTTGGTACTCAGATTGCGAGGTGGTGGACTTGAAGGTGGAACCAAACAAATTTTCATTAAAACTCTTCAAGGTAAAAATATTACAGTGGAAGTAAATGATGGTGATTCAATTGAATCTGTTAAAAAGAAGATTACTGATATTGAGGGAATTCCAGTTGACCAAATGAGATTAGTATTCAATGGAAAACAATTGGAAGATGCCAATACTATTCAAGATTATGGTATTGAATCTGATAGTACTGTTCACTTGGTGCTCAGATTGCGAGGTGGTAATTAATATTTTAGAATTTTTTTATATTTTAAAAAATTGATTTAAAGAAATAATATTTTATATAGGTAAATATACATTAAAATATGGATTTAGAAAATGTGATTAAAAATTTACCAAAGTCATTTGAGTCAATTACTCAAACTACTCTAGAAATAAAAAAAAACATCAATAAGTTATTGGAATTAGAAAATAAAATTGAAATTAATGAAAATAAAATTACTTCCCTATTAAAAATAAATATTATGGATAAAAATATTAATGTGGAATTAGAAAAATTAATTAGAATAAATGGTGAAATAATAAAACAACAAAATAATAATTATGATATAATAACGAAATTAAAACGAGACATAATTAGTTTAAAATCAAACACACAATATCCTACCGAATGGATGGGTGGTAAAGTTCCAGGTGAAATAGTTGAGACTGAGGATGGATATAGAGTAATTTATGATGGACAATCACGTTCATTTAAATATAAAAATGTAATTAATTCACCAAAGATGTTTGGATGTGAAAATAAAGAAGATTGTAAAATTAAAGCAACTAAATACCTTTATGAATATTATGATAAATTAGATAAAATTTCAAACAAATATAGATATGTTAATCATAACACAATAGAAATTCAACTTTCACAAGATAAAACTTTTATAACTGATAGCAAATTAATTAATTTGATTGAGAAATATAGGATTGGGTTAAAATATGACAAACGTTATGACAAATATTATATAACATATGTTGAATCATCTAAAGTAAACAAATTATTTACCGAATTGGCTTTTCAAATATCACGAGCAAAAATATCAAATGGATGTGATTTTGATTTGAGAGAATCAAATGTAATTGAAATGGATAATGAAAAAATAATCCTAAATGAAACAGAAGATGAAGAAAATAAAGTATCAATCAAAAACAAATTAAATCCAGATGGAATTGAAATGAATAAATGGATTAGAGGTAAATATGCTGGAACAGTATTTCAACGGGCAAATCAATTAAAATGGAGCGTTGTGGTTAAAAAATCAGATGGTTCAGTAGCAACGAAAACATTGCCATTTACTGAAGAAACTAAAAAATCTGTTTATGAAGAAGCAATTAAAATTAGAAATGGTTTATCTGATATGTTTGGTTTAACAACAAATAAAATAAGAATTATTGATGAAAATAAAATTGAAGTTAAATTGACAAAAGACCAAATAATGACAACAGATTATAAATTTTTAAATATAGTTGAAAAATATAATTTATTTGCCACAAAAAGTTCAAATGATAATTCAAAATATTATGCTTGTATTGAAGTTGGAAGTATTATGCATAAATATCATAAATTTATTACGAGTTGGGATATGGTAGATCATATTGATAGAAATCCAATGAATAATTGTTTGAGTAATTTAAGAGAAACAACTTATAAAGAAAATAATAACAATAGATCTAAATCTGAAACATCAAATGCTATTGAATTAGGAGTTACTTATTCAGCTAGAGATGATGCGTATAAGGCAAGAATTAAACAAGATGGAAGAGAAATTTGTAAACAATTTAGTGTTAAAAAATACGGTAAAGATGAAGCATTAAGATTGGCTATAGAGACTAGAAGAGATTTTAATAAAGCATTTAATTGTTTAAATGGATAATATATTTTTTGTATAATAAAAAATTGAAATTTATTTAATAATAAATAAGTAATATAAATATTTTCAATAAAAATATGAATGAAAAATTATTAAAAGACATTGAAGAAGCAATTAAAGAAAATAAAAGATTAGAAAAAGAAAAAGAATTAAAAAATGGAATTAATGAATGGATTTTATTTTATACAATATTTTATATTTTCTGGATTACTGTAAATTTATGTGTAGGATTAGTAAAAAATGATTCTATAACATCAAATGTAGAAAATATTAATATTAGTTTAAAAGATTATTTTATTATTAATGCTTGTTTACAATTTCCAATATACTTGTGTATTATATTTGATGTTATTTATATTAATTTACCTCTATATAAACATACAACTCTACTCGGAGAATTTATAATGATTTCATTTGAAAGAATAATATTTTTAATAATACATTTTATTATAATAGCATTGGTTTTTACTGCTATTATAATATCGTCTAAATTATCTTTTATGAATGACAAATTAATAATATTTGGTCTCATTTTTATGTTTGTATTTCAAATATTAATTAGTTTAATATCCATAGGGTCAATGGGTTGGGTATCAAAAAATTTTACATTACATGATGTAATTAAAAAAATAAATTTATATGACACAAATCCAACTTTGGATGAATTATATGAAGAATATTATAAACAAATAATATAATTGTTTAATTATTAAAGTTATAATAGTTACAATAAGAAAAATTGATACAATAAAATCAATATTTGTAGATAAAAAATATTAATTTATAATTATGTTATTTTGAAAGATAAACTTTTATATATATATAAACTTTATATATATATATATATATATATATAAGCTTTTTAATATATAATAAAAAAAAAGTTGAAAAAAAAATAATATAGAGAAATGTTCATATATATATATATATCAATAATTAAAGATGTCTAAACAATTAATTTTTGTGATTGGTGCTCCATATTCTGGAAGAACTACTTGGATTAATAAAAATCTTTTTAAACCAGAAGATAGTGTTGTGGTAGATGCAGGTGCTTATCCCAATCTATACGTTAAATCTGAGAAAAAAGATTCCGCTAAATTATATGATGATACAATTGAAGATTCAAGAAAATGGTGTTTAGAACAAGTAAAAACCCTAATGGAATTAGAAACTCCTCCACAAAAAATTATTTTAAACTTAATTGCTTGTAGACCTGACCGATGGAGAGAATTTATTGAATTGGCTATTGGAAAAGAATACGAACTTGTATTTAAATTTCCATCCAATAAATTATTATTCTATGTTACAAAACATAATTCATCAATGGAACAATTTAAATTTATTGATTCAAAAACCCAACATAGATATCCTAGAGATAAAAAGGAAATTGAAAGAAAAAATTTGAAGGGACAAGTTGAAACTGTTGTAATTGATACAAATGAATCAACATTATTAAGATATATTGTAACCGAAACTGAATCAGCCTATGCTTTTTACTTATCAAATAGAATTGGATTTGGAAATGATAAAGCACAACTTTTAGCAAAAATAAATGAACATTATAAGGTAGCAATTGCGGGTGAAATTAAGAAAGCTGAGAAAAAAGCTAAAGATGCCGAAAGAGAAGCTGAAAAGAAAGCAAGAGAAGCTGAAAGAGAAGCTAAAAAATTAGCTAGAGAAGAAGAAAAACAAAGAAAAGAACAAGAAAAAATAGAAATTGAACAAGAAGAACAAGAAGAACAAGAAGAACAAGAAGAACAAGAAGTACAAGAAGTTGTACAACTTGAACAATAATCATAATATTTTATTTGGATTGTTAATTAAATAATTTTTTATAATATAATTTGAAATAAATATATTCAAATTATAACATTATTTTATGTAATTTGATTAAAAAAATTTAACAAGTACAAGAAGGATTACAAGATTGAGTAGCATTACACATACAATTTGTTCCACAAGTACAATTGACACAAGCACAACCATATCCAATTACATCAAGATTATTAGTAGTGGCTATATCAAAAATTTCATTTGGATTATTTTTAATATACATTGGTCTCATAATTTCATTATCTTCATGATCAATCATATGACAATGCCATACATATAATCCTGATTTATTAAAAATCATTTTAATTATAAGTATTTCACCTGGATATGCAATAACAGAATCTTTTCTTGATGTTTCCCAAGCTTGTGGGAGAAAACCTACAACTAAAGGAACTGTTGGGTCAATTGGTTCTCTTCCAACAACTTCAAATTGAATTTGATGAACATGTATTGGATGAGCATCACCGGTAGTGTTATAAACTCTCCAAATTTCAGTAGTATTTATTACAGGATATTCAGTAAGTGGTTGCATCCATCTTAATCCAACTGGTTTATTATTAATAGTATCATATGTTCCTACAAGAGCAATAACTGGACCATATGGCATTGGCATTAGACCTGATGGAATAGGATTTTGAGTAAAATATTGATTTATAACGCCATTGGCATCTTTATATAATGCACCATTTGAATCCATTAGAGCTAATACATTATTTGAATCATATTCAACAATTGATAAATCTCTTGACATTGTGTTAATATCAGGCACAATATCTTTTGGTGGTAATTTTAAAAATTCAATCGGAGTTGAGTTATCAATAACTATATTAGAATTTATAATGAATTTCATTATTTGTCCTGTAGTATTTGGATCAGAAGGAATATCTGTACTTCCATTAAATGGAATATCTGGTCCATAATTAAACATTATTAATTCATTTTCGAGAACTTGAGCAAAATCAAAAATAATATCATATCTCTCTCCTGGCATTATATTCAATTGATTTACAATAACTGGACTATCATTTAATACACAACCATCAGTTCCAATAATAGCAAAAGGATATTTGGGTATACCAAAACTAATAATAAATGTTCTAGAATTAGAACCATTAAGAATTCTTAATCTATATCTTTGTTTATTTACATTATGAAATGGCCAAGTAACACCATTCGTAACTATTGTATTGCCAAAAAATTCAGGATTAACTGTTTTATGAACATCAGATTGAACATAATTATTTAAGTCAACCATTATACCACCAACATTGACCATAGTACTTGGATTAGGTTGAATGGTTGTTGTGGTACCCATATTCATAGTACCCATATTCATAGTACTCATATTCATAGTACCCATATTCATAGTACCCATATTCATTGAATTTCTTAAAGATTGCATAGTTGTATTATCGATTACATGACCTGTATTAGGATCATACCAATCAGGATGAGTTACAAAATTCCATTTATCGGGTGTAACACCTTCAAAAAATGATCTGGAATTTGGAAAAAATAAAGTACAATCTAAATTAAAACTTCTATCAGCAATTGCCAATTGAATTTCTTTATCATCGGTATATGTATTATTAATTAAACCATTTGATGGAAGAATTGCAGGTAAATTTGTTCTAGAATCTAAAATAGTATCTCTTGGATTATTTCTTAATAAATAAAATCCAGCAGAACCTGCATAAACATTCAATCTTGTTAATCCTAAGGTATGATCGTGATACCAATAAGTTCCGTCAGCATCATTATTTTCATAAAAAGATTTAATTGAGCCTTCTGTCTAACCTTGACTATTACCAAATTGTTTTTCATATTCGCGTCTAAAATATTCATATTTAGAACCGATTTTAGCATAAGTGGGATCAATATTATTAGCTTTTGGTAAATACCAAGATTCTGTCCATCCATCTGAATGTGCCCAACTATTTAATCCATGAACATGTGTAATTATTGGAATAGGTCCACAATAAGTATTTTTATCAGGGTTCATATCAGAATCTCTCATAGCATAACCACCAACGGGATTTGCCCAATGTAATGTTTGATCCACAGGTAAAATATGAGGAATAAAATTACCATTAGTATCAACTAATTCATTAACCCATTCAATAGTACAAGGAATACCATAATTGGCTTCTATGGTATTTGATGGATATGAATATTGTCCATTAACACCATATGCAAATATTGGAGTTGATGGAAAATTTGTTGGTGTACCATCAATATTTTATATGGGTAAAATTTGTTGATTAGTTTTTCCTAATCCAATTTTATAATTATTATTAGTTAAATTATATGGAATAGGTTGAGGTAAAGGTAAACTAGTTGTATATTTTGGTATAGTATTGGCATCTAATAATGTTACTGAAGTATTATCATTAGGAGGTATACATACACACATAGGGCAAATATTTTGAAATAATGATTGTGGTTGTGATTGTTGTGATGGAATTGACATAAGTATATTAAATATAATATTTATATATTTAAATTATTTTTAGGGTATAAAAAATTGAATTTATTATTTATAGAAACAATTTATTATACTTCATCATCTTATAATAATATATTATTATTAAATGACATCATATTATGCATTTGTATTAGGAAATATTAGTTGTGATAATTGTAAAAAAGTTATTTATATTAATCTAAATGATAATACTAAAGAAATTATCGCTAAAATTAATTATATAATTAATTTTGGCAATAAAATAACTAAATTGTATAAATTCAAAGGATGTATTGGAGAGGAATTTGGATATGAAATAAATGGTGAGTTTACAGACTCTGTAGAATTAGCAAATGTATTATCTTTTTTTGAAAAATTAACTATTTTTAATTATGAAAAATTATTAAAACCAAATAACAAGACTGAAAATATTTTTGATTTTGAAGGAGTTTTAATTGACAATTCCAAAGTATCATTTGTTGAATTTGATATAGAATATGATTATGATTCTGAACCTGATTCTACATCAAATGCAACAAATGATGATATTGATTGGAAAAAAATATTAGAACAAATTTACATAAATAATCACAAAATGTCTACAGACATAAATATTTGTAATTATACTTTTATTGAACCACAAATTGTTGGTGCAAAAAAAGTTATATCTGGTGGAGGTGGTGTTTTTCACTTGTGGTAGTAAAAACCATATTAAACTTTGTATACAAATAGAGTATGTGTTGCTTAAACGAATCACTTTTTTATTAAAAAGTATTTTAATTGAGGAATATTTTTATATACTTTTTCTAATGTGAACATTTAAAAAAATTAAAATAAACTTTTAATTAAACAAATAACAGCTAAAAATTATGTTATTTATATGAAATTTTGATTTTGGACAATAAAGATAAAATTATTAAATTTATTTAATATTTTTTTTAATTTATTTAATATTCACATTCCTCATAAGAAACAGGAAAAGGAACAACATCTCTAATATTTCCATCCATTAAACAACAAAAATTTACTAATCTATCAAAACCTAATCCAGCACCACCATGTGCAAATGTTGAATTGCGTCTTAATTCCATATACCAAGAAAGAACTGATTTATCCATTGATTTAGAATCCATTCTATCAATTAATTTAGAATAATCATCTTCTCTAATTGAAGAACCAATCAATTCTCCTAATTGAGGACATAAAAGATCTACTGCTTGACAAGTTTTATTATCGGGATTAGCTTTCATATAAAATGATTTTAATTCAATTGGATAATTATAAACGAATACTGGTTTAGAATAAATATGATCACAAATAAATTTTTCACAATATGAACCCAAATCATCACCCCAAACAGGTATATCAGATTCTGTTATTTCTTTTGGATATGTTTGTAAAATTTTTTCTTTATTTTTTTCTATAAGTTCTATTGCTTGAGTATAAGTAATTCTTTCAAATGGATTTAAAATAACGTTTGTTAACTTGTCACAAATTCCTTTAGAAAGGAATTTATTTAATTCCTCATATTCTTTAGCACATTCTAATAAAGTTTCACCAATGACATATTTTACTAAACTTTCTGAAAAATCCATTAATTGGTCTATATTGATGAAAGCAATTTCCCATTCAAGATGAGTAAAACAACCTAGATGTCTTTTTGTTTTTGATTTTTCTGCTCGGAATGAAGGATTGAGAGTATATACTCTTGATAATCCTGCCGTTAAAGCTTCAAGTTGAAGTTGAGAACTTACTGTTAAATAAGCATGTTTGCGAAAAAAATCATTAGAATATACATTAAATTCTGACATTAATTTGGTTTCTTTATTTGGTATATTTGGATCTAAAGTTAATTTTTCTTTTAGCATTGATTCAGTTCTTGTAACCAATTCATTTGAGTCTAGGGAACTAATTGTAAATGCTTCTCCACCACCCTCACAATCTGATGTTGTTATAATATTTGGGTCCAAGTTATAAAATCTATTTGAATGGAAAAAATTATGAATATGTTTTAGAAGTGTTGAACGAATTTTGTAAATGTATCCAAAAGATCTAAATCTTGATCTCAAATGTTGAAATCCTCTCAATGTTTCTAATTGAACAGATTTAGCTAAAATAATTGAATTTTTATCTTGAACCAAACCAATCGGTTCAACTAAATCACATACCATTTCAATAATTTGTCCTTTAGCTGGTGATTTAATTACTAAACCTTTTGCTTTAATTGTAGCTCCCCTAAGATTTTCTAAAGTATCAAAATTTAAAGTTTTACCTTTGGAACATACCAATTGAAAAGTTTCAGATGTAGAACCATCATAAACTGATACAAATGCATTATCTGATTGTGCTCTATAATCTCGAACCCATCCTTGAATTTCCCATTCTTTTGAATAAGATGTTGGGTCATTAGATTCTGTATATAATTTAAAATCTTGATAAATATCAACAAGTTGTAATGGAAGACTTGATACTTTAGACATAATTTGATTTGATATTTATAAAGGATTATATATATAAAGTTATTTATTGATATAAAAATTCAATTTTTTTAATTGAATTTTAACAAGTAAATTCATATCTTGTTTGATTATTGTATTTTAATAAAAATTTTTTTAGTGATTCAAAATTTGATAAATTAGTATCAGTTAAATGATAATCTGTGGATATTTTAGAATTATTAATGGAATATTCTGATAAATATTTCAATGTATGTTCTGATAAATATTCAATTGTTAAATCAAATTCTTCTATTTCATTAATTTGAGATAATAAATTAATAATCATATTTTTTCTTTCAATAAATTTTTTTTCATTCAAACAATCCAAAATATTTAGCAATTTGTTTTTTTGTAATAATAATTTATTTATTTCTTTATCACAATAATCAATTATATTATTAATACTTGTATTTCTATAATCCATACAAAAGTTTTCGTTATAATTTCTACCCAACCAACCTAAACAATGTCTGTCAATTAATTTACCATTTTCTCCAATTATATCAAAATCTAATCCCATTATATTTTTTAATATTCATAATATTAATTTAATTATTCAACTTTTATACCACCCAATATAAATTAATTTTATTTTGGTATAATTAAATATATGAGTTATCACAAAGAACAAAAAAAACACAAAAAACACAAAGAACACAAAGATTGTCATTGTAATTGTGAACCAAAATACTATTTTCCTCTTCCCAATATTCCTTCTCAACCAGTTGGGGGTTCAAGAGTTAGACCAGAAGCTTGGTTAGCACCCGGTTCAGTTCAATCTTGTTGTTCAATTTGTTCAACCGTTAAACCAGTTTATGCTAATCCTTGTAATACTTGTAGATATGATAAAGCTGCATATCCCATAAATAATTCTGCATATTTTACAACTGGACAATATGTATATTAAGTGATTATTGAAAATATATTTTAGTGGTTAATAAAAATTTTTTTAATTTAATATATTATTATATATTATAATATGTCTAATAATAATGATAAAACTGATGAGTTAAATGAAATAATTTTTTTAAAAGAATAAATTAAAAATACTGATAAACAAAATGATATTGATGAATTTGAAAATTTAATTGATAAAGAAATCGGGGAAATAAAAACTTGCAAAATGAATAAGGATTTATCAAAAAAAAAAAATAATAATGATATTGGTGATGATAATAATGATATTGGTGATGAAAATACATATTTAATACCAAAGACAAATATATTTGAGGGTTTAAGAAGAAGAATTGTTCCAAACAAGTAAAAAAAAATGAAATAAATAAAAATTGAAATAATTTAATAATAATTATCTAATTTTAAATTAAAAAATATAATAATGTCATCTTTCAGTATTAATCAATTAAGTAATAATTATTTTTTTAAAGTTCCAGAAGTATCTCAAGAACAAATTGTTCAAAAAAAAGTACATAATATATTATTATGTGATAGTTCAGGAAGTATGAGTTCGTATTGGTCAAAAGTTGCTATGGGTTGGAATAATTTAGTTGATAAATTAAATGGGTCAATATCTATCATTTTATTTGAAAATAAAGCATTTAGATATGCTGGTAAAACTCTTCCTTTATATCAACCTCAATCAGGAGGAACTAATATTATAGCTGGAATGGATGAATTAGAAAAAGAAATTAAAGCTCATAAATCTGATGATTTAGTTAGAGTTTTTTTTGTCACAGATGGTGGAGATTCGTGTGGCAATAACTTTGAATCTAGATTTAATGAAAGAATTAAAAAATATTATAAACCTGTTAATCAAGTTGAATTCTATGTTATGGGATTAACTGGTAGTTTTCCAGCATATATTTCACAATCAATTAGAGCAAATGTTCACACTGGACGTTCTTCTGTTCCAAACCTTTTTTGGTCTCAAAATTGTACAGAATCCGAAATTATGGAAGAATTTAATTTAATATCAAAACAACAATCAACTGTAAGTAAAATCATATTACCAATGGAGGCTAAATTAACACCTTTTTCAAATTTCACAAATACATTTTATACTGGAGATTGGGTTTTAATTGAACAAAACAAAATTGAATTAGAAAAAAATAAATTAAACTGGTTTGAATGTGAAGGTAATATTTATCAATTAGATGTAAATACTCAACCAACATTTGATTCTGTTTTGGAAATGTTTGCCCAATGGGTTGGACAACTTCAATCAACATCAATAAAATTAGGTTCTGATACAATCACAACTAAAAAATATGGAGAACAAACAAAACAAATTATGGAACAGATTTATAATGATTTTATTTCATCTCATCCAATTATTAATGAAATGAAAACTTTTACAGAAAGATTAGCTAATAAACAAATTAAAACAAAAACATATCAATATCAAGCATATCTCAAAATCGTATCTGATTTGGCATCAGGTGTTAGATTACAATTTATGAATAATGTTGAATTAGCTAAACAATTAAAAGGTGTATATATTGGTAAATATACACAAAAAGCTTTTGAATTAAGATCTCATACAGATGAAGATTTTGAAAAAGACAAAGAAAATTTTATTAAAGTTTTAGAAAATACTTTACCTCTTTTAAAAGATATTGAATCTGAAGAACATTGCGTTATTACTTTAGATAATACATTGGATATTATTAGATCTGAAGGATTTATTGATACTTTGAAAAATACTACATCAAAAATAGATTTTCTACAAAATATTGGGGTAACTGGTAATGGTGTAATGATAAATATTACAGATGCTTCTACAATGAATCCTTGGGTAACCCAAATAAAAGATGTATCAACTAATTGTGCTATTTTATCAACAACCGCTATTGAAGATTTAATTGATAATCCTCCACCAAATTCACAATTAACACAATATGAAAAAGATAATTGTGTTGTTGCTATTCAAGTAGGTTCGGGAGAGGTAGAAAAATTAAATAGTGTTATACCATTATTTAATAAAAAGGTAGCTGAAGCAATGGGTCCAATTATTCGTTCAAGACTTTTTCAATTAATTTGTACATATTCTATTCAAAAGTCACCATTTACTTTGAATCATAATGCTCATTTGGGTGCATTATCTGGATTATTGGGTTATCTTTTAACTCAACCAAAATCAGAATGGAGAGAAAAAACCGTTAACAAAATTAGACACACTGCTGCAGTGTATTTAAATCGAGAAGGATTACAAAAATTTATTGAAAAATTATGGTCTGACCCTGCTAGAGCTGTTGTGACAGAAATTCCAAATGAGGAAATTAAATGTGAATCAATTACAAAATTATTATTGATGATTTTAGTATCTGCTAAAGATAAATCTCCTGAACAAATTGCCGAGGTTATGGGTCATGTTTGGAAAGAATATATTGGAAGAATTATTGGAATTAATAATCAAGTTGCTAATTGGTTTGAATTAACTAATCCTGAATTATTAACTACAGGTGTTGATTTCCCAGATTTTGATTCTATTTATTCTCATGGTTATACTGTTTCTGAAACTAAAAAATCTATTGAAAAAAAAATAAGAGAAGTTAAATTTTCAAAACCAAGTGCACTTGAAGTTAAATTAGATATTGACAAATTAAAAAAAGAATGGAATGGTGGTAGTGTTGGAAACTTAAGTTGGAAAGGTCTAAAAGTATTTACCAATTCAATTGGATACGATATTTCTGACAACAATATTTTTCAATATATAGTTCATGCTATAAAACATTCCGGTTCAGCAGATAGAATGAGTCAAGTTGAAGATTACGAATCTTCAAAAGATTGGATTATTAATGAATTAATTGGATTAAATTTTGCTAAATTAAGAGAACAAACTATTACGGAATATAAAGCAAAAGCTTCTGATAAATATTTTGAATCACTTGCATTGGAGCATCAATTAACATTACCAATGTCTAAACAAGATATTATTACCAAAGCAATTGAATTAGGAATTGATGTTAATGAAGAAACATTTGATTCAATTTATCAATTTAATCCTGACAACAAATTATTAAACAATGTGTGTATGTCCAAAGATTGTCCATATTTCTTACATCCAAGAACTGATTTCTCTTCACATATTGAAAGAATCAAAGCAAATCCTGATTTTATTCATTCATATCATAGAACTATTTATGCAGATAAACATAAATCAGTAAATAAAATTATTGAGGATCTTGTAAAAGGTTCTCATAGACCAGATAAATATTCAGGTGTTCCATTATCAATATCAAAAAAGATTCTTATTGAAAAATATTTTGGTGATATTGAATTAAATAAAGATATATACGAATCAATTTATGGATAAACTTTCTATTTTAATATCATCAATTAATTCTATTACGTTTGATATTTTTAAATTTTTTATGTATTTTTGATTATTCTTTTTATTTAAATTGTATTTAATACTTGATTCATTATCACTATCCGATTCATTATCACTATCCAAATCATTATCACTTTCCAATTCATTATTACTATCCAATTCATTATCACTATCCAATTCATTATCACTATCCAATTCATTATCACTATCAGATTGATTATTGTTAGAAATATCATTTGAAATGTCATTTGATATATTATTTAAAATATTAAAATTATCATCCAAGTTTATTTTATCAGATAATAAAATGTGAAAGTATTCATTAAATAATTCATTATTATTAATTTTAAGATTATTTGCAATATTTACAATTGACTTTAATAATTTATTTGCCAAATTATTCATTTCATCATTTTCTAATTCATTTATAATATTTGGTAATTCAGAATTAGTCATTTTTTTTTGAATAATATTTATATAATTAGTATTATTTGTTTCAATTAAAATATTATTATTTGTTTTATCTTGATTGGTTTCACTTAAAATATTTTCACTTGAGACACTTTCACTTGAGACACTTTCACTTGAGATAGTTTCAATTTTATTGTTTTGGGTAATATCATTATCACTTGAGATATTATCATTATCACTTAAAATATTACCATTATCACTTGATATAATATCATTTGAATTGGGATATAATATATTTTTTGATTTGTATATTATTTTTTTATTTTTTGAAATTTTATAATCATAAACAATATTTTTAACTATTTGGACAGCATCAGATATAGCTAAATCAATTAACTTTGTGTTAAAAAAATTATTCGATAATAAAGTTAAATTATTAGTATTATGGTTATTTTCTCTGTGTAAAATTTGATTATTAGAAATATCATTATGATAATCATCTTCATATGCATTATCATAGTTTATTTCATCTAATTCAATATCATAATTAATTTCTTGATTACATATCAAATCATAAATTTGATGATAATACACACATAAATAACTATAAATAGACAAAATAAAAAATTTAACACAATCAAATAAGTTTAATAAATAAGATATAAAATTTTTATAATGACTTAACAACATAATATATAAAAATATATGTAATTTCTTATATATTATCTAATAAAAAAATAAAATTTTTCATTACTTATTTTTAAGATTGAGCACAACCTGGTAATTGGGGTTCTTCATCATTTTGTTCTTGATGATTATTATTGGATTTAATATTGTCATCTTTAATATCATAAACTTTTTCTTTGGTATAATTTTCTTTGTCATTAACAATTTTACCGTCTCTTGTTTTAATAAAACTTTTATAGTTATCACTATCAAGAATATTAGTGGGATAAATATATTTAAATTTAATATAAAGTTTACCTCTTTTATTAGTACCATTATCTTTATAAGGTAATCCTAAATTTTTAATAAATTTAACGTCTCCATCTTTAATAACTTCATTAAATTTAAAATGATATTTATTGCCATCAGGATGTAAGTCCCAATACATTGAATATCCAGTTAAAGCATCATGAATATTTATAGGATATTCAATTAATAAATCATATGAATTTTTAACAATCATATTATATTTATCAATATCAGAAATTGCAAATTTTATGTTAATATCAGCTTTTGTATCTGAATCTTGGTCATAATTACCTGAATTTTTTAATAACATAACAGTTTCATAATCAAAATTTTTATGTATTTCTAATGTTTTATTTAATTTAGTTTCACAAGTTCCACCTCCTTTACATCCATCACATTTATCTTTTGGTTCAATATATTTACCTCTACCTCCACACATATCACAAGAAGTTTGTTGTTGTGATATCATTCCAGGACCAATTTGTCTAATCACAACTTTAATTCCTGAACCTTTACATCCAGAACAAGTAGATTTGGATTTGGTTTTGGAACCAGAACCATTACATTTGGCACATCTATCATGAACTGTAATATCTATATTTTTATTTATCCCATTAAAAATATCTTGCATTTTTAATTTTACACGGACTTCTTGAATAGGTTTAGGTCTTTCACCACGTTGAGCTCTTCCTCCCATTCCACCCATTCCACCCATTCCACCAAAAGGAAATCCACCCATTCCTCCCATTCCGCCAAAAGGATGTCCCATTCCACCCATAGCACCAAATAATTCTGATAAATCTGGAAACCCTTGAGCAAAATCAGGTGCTTCTCCATCACATAATCCATATTGATCATATTTTTCACGTTTATCAGGATCGGATAACACTCCATAAGCTTCAGAAATTTCTTTAAATTTAACTTCAGCTTCTTCTCTATTATTTGGATTTTTATCAGGATGCCATTTTTGTGCTAATTTATAGTATTCTTTTTTAATAACAGATTCTGTAGCATTTTTATCTACATTTAAAATTCCATAATAATCTTTTTTTGGATTAGACATATTTACTGGTTTATAGTAATTATAATAATATATTCCTTAAATGTATTTTTTTCAACTTTTTAATAAATTAACATATATGTACATATATATACATATATATCATCATCCTATAAATTATAATTATATATATAAATTATACTATATGAATTTAATAAAGTATTCAATTACAGTTATTAATTTATTATTGATTTTTTTGTTAATATTTATTTATTACAAGAAAAATACAAAAAATAATCTATCGGAAAAAAGTATAATTGATTTTTTTATGAAATTAAATAATAAATTAAAATATCAAAAAACAGTACCAATAAAATCAAAATCATATGGAAAAAAAAATAATTATTATCTATATTCCCCAGTATTAGTTCAAAAAAAAAATTCAATTATGATATAACCAGTTAAAAGAATTGAAGATTTAAATAGTAACAATCCTTTTAAATTAGAAATTTTTTCAATTATATCTGTTTCTATAAATAAAAATAATATGAATGAAACTTTAGATATATTTTGTAATTTTTTTAAAAATTATTGTAAATTAGATATGAAAAAATTAGGTTGTGTTTCTATTAGTTGTTCAAAAAAATTTGATATTGATGGTATTAAAAAATATTATAATTTGTTGGAAAAATGGGGTATTGACAAAAAAAATATTTATATAAGAGATACACAAAAAGCAATAAAGCAAGGTAAGGGTGATGGTTATTGGATATATCCTGGTTTTAATAATTTAAGAGGATGGACAATATCTTTTCATTATCAACTGAAACCAAATTCTAATATATCAACATATCAGAATTATAACAATTGGATAGAAATTGCAGAAATAGGTGAAAATCTTGGTGCGGTTGGTTTAGAAAGAATTAATTTTGTAATAAAATTATAAAAAAATGAAATTTTATAATAATAATTTTCAATAAAAAAATTAAGTTAAAACAATATGAGTGATTTAATTAAAACTATTAACACATTATCTATAGATGAAGACAACGTAATTTTAACTATTAATAATGTAAAAATTAAAATTAACAAAAATAAATTTAATCAAGACGAAATTAACAATATAATAAATAAAAATTATTGTCCAGGATGTAAGGATATATCAACAAAAGGTTATTTTGGAAGTAAAAGTTCTTGGTGTTCATTATCAAGAAAATTATCAAATTATATTTAATGTTTACTTAAATATAACTAACAAAATATAAAACTAAACCAAATTATACCAAACTCCAATAACCAATACCAGAAATTAATGAAGAATAAATACTTACTGATGAATTTGCTGGAATTGTAACAGGAACTATTGAACCATTGATACTATCTGTTGTGGATACAGATGGATTTAGTGTGATTGTGTTTAAACTTATATTAGAAATAACGAACATTTTATTATAACAACATAAACCAAGAGAATTAATTGGAGGTAAATATAAATTACCAGATGAATCTGTAGGATTAACAATATATAATGTATATTGAGCTAACAAATTTTGTGTAATATTATTTCCGGCTATTATTAAATTGTACGAATTGTATTGAGGATTACATTGGGTAGGAGCACATGGATTTGGAGGACAAGGAGGTCTATAAGGATTGCAAGGATATTGACCGACACAATTATTAGGATAATAAATAGGAGCACATTTATTTACTGAGCAATGACATTTAGGATATTTAGTACAACAATAACCATATGTTGAAGAAGATGAATATGATGAAGAACAAGATGAACTTGAACTTGAAGAATCATCACATCTTATTGATGATGATGATTTTTTTTTACAACAACCTGATTTTTTTCCCATAAAGTATTTTATATAAAAATAATTATTATATTAATTTTAAAATGGGTGGAATTAAAAATTAACACAATAAAATAAATGGTTATTTACCAAACTAAATAAAATAATAATCGATTAAAAATTAATTAGTTAAAATTACATCAATATCAATATTTTCATAGTAATTTGAAAAAATTAAATTTAAATTATTTTCATAACCCAATAATTTAATTCTTGTAATTTTTTCAATATAATCAATTGCTTCAGTTGTTTCAAGTGAATATTTTGGATTACCTTTCCAATGTGCTGTAACATTATCCCAAGGATGTAATCCAACCTCTTTTCTTGATTTTTGAATAGAAGTTGCAACAAGTCTATAATAATAAATTTTATCATTAGATTCATCCCATGATTTATCCATTAGCAAAATAATTTTATCTTTATGTAATCCAAAATCAAATTCTTTAAAAATGTAATTATCACAATTTGAATTGGAATTGGAATTGGAATTTGTATTGGTATTTGCCCAATTTACTTTATATGTATGATTAAACATTGTATAATCAAATTCAAATTCATCATAGCTTTTACTATCCGAATGTAAAAATTTATAAATTCCTCCATCTGAAATAAATTTATCTAATCTGTTAGAATCCCATTTTGCCAATTCATCAAAAACTGGTTGGACGGGTTTTCCATATTTTTTAAAAAACAATGATTTTACAGGTACAATTGTTTTTGTTATAACGATATCATTTTTTGAAATTATTTGTAAATCCAAAAGATTACATTCTTCACATACCATCCCCAAATATTCTTTAAATCTATTTGAATATCTTGATTCAAGAGTATCATCCCAAATTAACCCAACAGATTTAACGGGTTTTTTTAATGAAATATTATTTAAGCTTCTCATTTGATATATTTGTGTAATAATATTATAAATAATATCAAAATCGATTGATTTGGAGATTTGGGAATCACTCAATTGAATAAATAATTGTGGTTCAATTAAATGAATTGATTTATCAAAATTATCACTAATACCAAGTTTATTGACATAAAAATATTTTAATCCCATATATTGTGATTCACAAAAAAATGGCATAACTGATTTAAAATCATTTAAAATAAATCCAATAATATAATTCATTACAGATAAACTTTCAATCCATTCTTCTTCTGATTCTTTACCTTTAATTAAATTTCTTCCCATTTTAATATATCCATTGTTAAGAATTTGTACTAATTTATATAATACCCCAATTGCATTTTTTAATTCATATGAACCCATCCAATTAGCAAATTCATTTCTTAAATCAGAATATTTTTTTAAAATCCAAAGATTAATTGGATTAGAAATTTTATTTAAATCTTTTTTAATTGATTTTATAACATTTGAATTACTTGTAATTGAATACAAATACATATATTCTTTCCAAAATACAATTGAATTTGTTAAAGGGATTATAATATCCTTTACAATATCATGAACACCTGATTTTGAAAATTTAAGTGATTCTGCTTTGGTTGCTTGTGACGATAACAAATATAATCTTAATGCATCAGAACCATATTCTTTAACAATATCCATTGGGTCTGGGTAATTTTTTAGTCTTTTTGACATTTTTTTACCATCTTCTGCCAAAACCAATCCATTAACAATAACATTTTTAAATGGAATCATATCAAATAAACTTGTTGATAATACTAACAAAGTATAGAACCATCCTCTAGTTTGGTCAATTCCTTCAGCAATAAAATCTGCTGGTAAAATTTGATATCGTTTTCTGACAAATGACATAATAGAATCATCATGAATAACTTCATCCGTTTGAATATAAGGATTTGAATCGGAATCAAAAAATAATCCAGAATCTGGCAATTTACAATGATTTTCTAATAATTCAACAATTCCAATTCTTCCAACAGTTCCATAAGGCATTGAACCAGATTCAAACCAACAATCTAATACATCTGTAATTCGTTTGTAAACTTCTCCATCTTTTACAATTTCAATCCCATCCACATATTGACGATGTAAATTTGTTACTGTTCCCGGTTCTAATCCCGCTAAACGCTCTAATTCATATGATGAACTAACACAAATAATTTTTCCTGTTGAACTTCTCCAAATGGGAATTGGTGTACCCCAAAATCTATTTCTTGAAATTCCCCAATCACAAGCATCACTCAACCAATTGGCAAATCTAGATTCTCCAACAGATTTGGGAACCCAATTAATTTGGCTATTTAACTCAACCAATCTATCTCTCATATCTTCTACTTTAACAAACCAAGAATTTACAGCACGATAAATTAAAGGTGTATCTGAACGCCAACAAAATGGATAATTATGTTTAATTGTTCTCTTATCAAAATAAAATCCTTTTGTTTTTAATTCAATAATTACCCAAGTATTAAGGTCTTGAGTTGATTTGTCTTTATAATTTTTATAAAACATTCCCTTTAATTCTGGTATTGTTAAATCAACAAATCCATTGGAATCAAGTGGTTGAAATAATTTTGAATCTTTTTGAATTAAATTATTTTCCAAACATACTTTATAATCATCAAGACCATATGCTGGTGCAATGTGAACAATACCTGTACCATCAGAATCAGAAACAAAATTCCCTCCAATAATTTTGTATGTGCCAACTTGAGTATTAAATTGAAATGGTGGTTCATATTCCAACCCAACTAATTTGGAACCATCAAAACTTCTTAAAATTGTTGGAATTTTTTTTCCAAAAATGTTCCCAATTAATTTTTCTCCACAAATATATCTTTGAGAATCTAATTCAACTTCAACATAGGTAATTGTGGGGTTAACACATAGAGCATAATTTGATGGAAGTGTCCACGGGGTTGTGGTCCAAACTAAAATACTTGTGCTAGAATTAGAATTATCATCATCTAAACTAGATTTAAGTGGTAGTTTAATAAATAGAGAATCATCTTGTACTTCTTGATAATTTTGTTTAACTTCAAAATTTGATAAAGGAGTTCCACATGTTGTGGAATAACCCATAATTTTGACACCTTCATAAACTCTATTTTTTTTGTATAATTCAGAAAAAACCCACCATACCGAATTCATAAAATCTAAATCCATTGTTTTATATTGATTTTTAAAATCAATCCATCTACCTAGTCGACCCATTTGTTCTTCCCAAATATCTGAACATCTAGATACGATACCTTCACAAGCATTATTATAATTACCAATTCCATAATCTAATACTTGTTGTGTAGTTTTGATTCCAAGTTCTTTTTCAATTTCATACTCAATTGGTAGACCATGGCAATCAATTCCTGCAAATCTAGGTACATTATGTCCCAAATTATGTTGGTATCTTAATACAGAATCTTTAATCATTCCTGCTAAAATATGACCATAATGAGGAGTTCCTGTCATAAATGGAGGACCATCATAAAATACGTATTCTGGTTTTACTTTGTTCGCATTAATTGATTCTTGAAAAATATTTTCCTTTACCCAATACTCATACACTTGTTCTTCACTAATTTTGGTATTGGATTTATTAATATTATCAGTACTAGTGTTGGTAATATTATGTTCTTCCATATTCAAATTCATTAATTAACTAATATATCTATATAATTAATCCTTTAACAATTATTATAATATTCAATTTTTTTATTACTATTATTAAAAATTGATTTTGTTTATATAAATTTGAATACAAATATATACATACATATATATATATATATATACAAACAATAATTTAACTTTTATAAATATGAAACGAACCAAAAAAGAAATTATTAATCAAATAGACATAATACTTAATCCCGAATGGAAATTTGAAATGGATGATTTTTATGGGGATAGAGGAGGTATCCCTTATCCTTCTATAGAATCATTGGATGTATTGTATTGGAAATTAAACTATAAACTTTTAAAAAATTCAATAACATCTGGAGAAACAAAAAATGGATTAATTCAAATGATTAAAGATTTGCCAGAAATAAATTCGGTTGAAACATTAAAAATAATGGGATTTGGTAAATATATTAAAGTTGAATTAAAATAACTATACATAACAAAATAATTATTTTAATGTGTAATCTTTGTTACTGTATATTTTGTATTTGATAAAATATTTTTTGTAATTATCTAATAAATGGGATGGAATATTTTTTAATTTAATTAATTCTTCTAAATCTGTTTTACTATTTTTTTTAATAATAAATTCAATGAATTTGTCAATTATGTCTGTACTTTGGGCACTCCAAATTATTGCTTTGATATTGTGATCATTATCAAATTCATTCCAGATTTTTATAATATCAGTTACCCGTGCTTTATTAGTTTTCATATTACTTTTAATTAATTTATGTGTTAAATCCCTATAAATTATTATAATTGCACCTTGAGATAATTGTTGCCACCACTTGTATAGTTTTTTCTGCAAAATTATTTTGTACTTATCTTTATCTGTTTTTAATTTTATCCATTTTCCGCTTTTTTTAATCCATATATTTCCATCTTTTCCTTTCATTTTTGTACCTTCTTTTTCACTACTAGCACAATATCCAAGTCCTTTAGGTGAAGGTTCTAATCCAGTATAATTTTTTTGAGGATTGTTTTTACAAATTGGCATTTATATAATATAACAAAAAAATTTGAAAAAAAAATTTAATATAATTAGAATCATTATTTATAATATTAATGTATACTGGTTATAACAAAATTCCATCATCATCATCTGAATGGAAAATTTTAAATTTGAAAAAGATAAACTGTTGGTATGTAACTGAAAAAGTACATGGTTCTTGTTTTTGTTTTATTTATGATGTTATTACAAATAAAATAAATTTTGGAAAAAGAAAAGGAATTTTACAAGAAAATGAAACTTTTTTTAACTACAAATCAATGTTACCTACTATTAATGATAAAATTATTTTAATATGTAATATTGTTAAACAAAAATATAATAACGTTATAGAAATCCATATATTTGGTGAATTATTTGGAGGAACTGGAAAAAATTCAGTTCAAAATGGAATTTTTTATTCTAATGATATTGCTTTTTATGCATTTGATATCAGTTATATAAATGATAAATTAGAAGAAATATATTTAGATTTTGAAGAACAATTAAAAATATTTAGTAATGTTGGTATTTTATACGCTAAACCATTAGGTAAATTTAATAAATTAGAACAAGCATTAGATTTTAATTACAACTTTCAATCAACTATTTCGGAACAACTTGGATATATTTTTCCTGACGCAAATAAAGCTGAAGGAATTGTAATTAGGTCATCAACCGGTAGATATTTACTTAAAAAAAAAATAGATGAATTTTTAGAAAGTAAATATCAAGAAAATGATTATGAAGAATCTATAACGCCAATTGATAATTATAAAAAAAAATCGATTAAATGTTTAACACAAAATAGACTAAATAATGCTATTTCAAAGTATGGAGAATATGAAAAATATAAAGAATTGATTTTAGAAGAGTTTTGCTTTGATATATTGGGTGAAATAAATGGATTTCATATATATGGATTAAAAGAATGGATTGATGAACAAATTTTAGAATTTATACAAAAAATAAATTAACTTTTTAATAAATAAACATTGAAAATTCAAATAAATATTAAATATAACATTAAAATAATTTTAATATATATATCACACATTTAAAAATATGTTTAAAAATGTATTATCAAAAACAACAATATTATCTATAAATAAAATAAATCCAAATCTAATTAAAAGTGGAATAAAAAATTCACATACACATTCAAAAACAATTATACCAAAACCAAATATCCTAAATAATATTAGTTCTCAAACAAATGATTCTCAATCTGAATTTAATAAAAATTCAGAAAAAATTAAAAATATTGTAAAATTGGAATTGGAAAAAAATAAATCTGACAATATAGAATTTGAAAATTTTAAATCAAATAATCCGAATGATGAACAGTTAAATATGAAAATTAAATTAATTGTAGCAAATGAAATAAACAAAATAAATATGGAACAAAAATTACTTGAACAAAATAATACAATTAATAAAAATGATAAAATTAAAAATATATCATCCAATACAAATATATCAAATAAAAATGATAAAATTAAAAATATATCATCCAATACAAATATATCAAATAAAAATGATAAAATTAAAAATATATCATCCAATACAAATATATCAAATTAAAATGTAACTAATTCAAAAATAAATTATAATGAATTATTATCAAATTTTGTAGAAATACTTATATTTTCAGGAATTGGAGCAATAGCATTTTTCGGAATAGTTGGTATTAATTTATTGTTATTTAATATTTTTGGTATTTTTACACCTCTTATTGTATATTATTTATTAAGTATAATTGTGTTTATTAAAATTTAAGCACTTACAGGAATAACTAAATCAATATTTGAATGAGTTCCTTCAATTTTTAATTTAGAAAATCCTTTACAATATCCAAAATCAAAATTAATTTTATCAGGGTCAAATAATGTTTGTTGATCCCATATTTCTTTACAAGAATTCATTTGTTTTATTTGACTATTTAATTGTGGGTTTACATTTAATAAATAAATTGAATGCGACCAATCATCTGCTATATTTTTATAAGTGTTTGAAGTTGATTTAGAATTGGATTGGGATGATTGAGAATTATTTTTACGATAATTTGAGTCATTTAATTTTCTTAAATTATCATATCTTGAAGACATTTTAGCAATTGAATTAGATTCAAAATCATAATTTGACGATTGAGGATAACTATTTGTTTTGGAAGAATTAAATTTTCCTTGTGGAGTATTAAATTGATTTGTACTATAGTTATCATTAGTTTCATCAAATAATCCTCCAACCATCCCATTCATCCCACTCATCCCACTCATCCCACTCATCCCACTCATTCCACCCATCCCAACCAATCCACCCCAACCATTTGCTTCTGGACCAGTTTGACCAAATTGTTCAATTCTAAACATAGGAGACATATTTATATTATCATCAGTCCAACTTTTCATATTTAAAGGATTTTGTTTTGGATCTAAATGTGTTCCTAAAGCCCAACCGTTATTATCAGCCCATTCAACTTGTTGATGATAATGTCTGGTTGGGATATATATTTTAGAATCAATAATTTGATGTGAATATGCAAAAGGATGATAAGATTCTGGACCTGAATTTAATTTACATACAACAAATCCCCAATAAGGTTGATAATAAAATGTTTCAAGGATTTGTTTTAATCCAGGACTTAGTTTAAATACTCTAGAATCTACTCTAGAAATTTGTTCCAAATTTCTTGCTAAAGAAACTTTATATGAACCAACATTAAAAACTTGAAGTGGTTTATCATCTCTTGTATTAGTTGAATATGATGAGTCCAAAGAATTTATAAAATTAAAACTTTTACTGGGATTATAGAAACATTTGGCACAATCTTCAAATAAATCTTTATATCCTGACAAATCTATAAATCTTACTGTTTGAGGAAAAGGTACAGGTAAAACCATTGCATTAGATTCTGAAATATTATTTATATAATTTGAATAAACAACCAATTGAGTTGTATTATTTGAATTTGGTGCCACGAGAATTTTTGTATTTGATACGGATTCAATTTCAGTACTAATTAAACACATAATTGATTTGATATTATTAATTGGCTTTTTTTTAAATTAAATTTAAATATAAAATTTTAAATTTTTTTGGATTTTAAAAGAATTTTTTATAATTTTTATCTCTCTCTCAAATTTTACACAAATTTATTTTTACTTAAATTTATTATTTTTTACTTAAATTTATATTTAATTATTTATATAAAAGTAAATAAGATACTTATTTTTGTGTGAAAATAAATTTAAGTAAAAAATAATAAATTTAAGTAAAAATAAATAAATTTAAGTAAAAATAAATAAATTTAAGTAAAAATAAATAAATTTAAGTAAAAATAAATAAATTTAAGTAAAAATAAAT
>Ga0172363_10000130_pt1 | contig 46399 bp, 35 predicted proteins | sample LakKivs2_kivu2a2_FD_114541 | JGI IMG/M metagenome (GOLD analysis project Ga0172363, IMG submission 114541) | Sediment microbial communities from Lake Kivu, Rwanda - Sediment s2_kivu2a2 | ecosystem: Environmental > Aquatic > Freshwater > Lake > Sediment | place: Rwanda: Western Province, Lake... | reverse complement strand
GCAACACGCCTTTTCAGGCTTTATTGATTTCCAAGATTCCGGGTGGGTAAGTAGGGCATCTCAGGGCCGGGAAGACCCAGGCGCTCGGCGAGGGCGGCGCGCAGGGCTGTGCGGTCATCCCAGGGGTACTCGACCTGACCGAAGCACATGGATTGCTCGTGGCCCTTGCCGCAAGCCACCACTACGTCATCAGGCTGCGCCATGGAAACGGCAAACCGGATGGCTTCCCCACGGTCGGGGATGCGCCAGAAGGTTTTTCCCTCCACCCCGCCCATGGTGGCTGCCGCAGCCGCCATCCCAGCCAGGATATCATCCAGGAGTTCGGTACGCGGGTCTTCGGCGGTCAGCACGGTCAGGTCAGCCAGCTGTACGGAGACCTCGGCCATCATGCGGCGCTTTTCCCGGTCGCGCAAGCCCGCCGAGCCGAATACGGCGATCAGCTTGCCATGGGTGAGCGGCCGGAGCGCCTGCAGTGCCTTTTCGAGAGCATTGGGGGTGTGGGCGAAGTCGACCAGGGCGATAAAATCCTGCCCCAGGTCGATGCGCTCCATCCTGCCGGGCACCGCCTGTACCCGGGAGATGCCCGCCTGGGCTGCTTCATGCGGCACTCCCAGACCGTACACCGTAGCGGAGATGGCTGCCAGGCAGTTGGAGACATTGAAATCGCCCATTAATGGGCAGCCGATGGGGAAGCGCTGCCCCAGCCCCTCAACGACAAAGTTCATCCCCTGGTGTCCGCTCTCTACCGAAACCGCCCGGATATGGGCCTCGGGATGGAAGCCGTAAGAAAGCATGCTTTGAGCCGGGATCTGAGACAAATACTCGTAGGAAGCATCATCGCGGTTGAGGACCGCCGTGCGGGGGTTACCGCGCGCCTTTTCCACAGTGGCCGCCAGGCTGCGAAATAAGCTGGCCTTGGCCGCGCGGTAGGCCTCGAAGGAGCCGTGATAATCCAGGTGCTCGTGGGTGATGTTGGTGACCACCCCCACATCGAACTCGCAGGCATCCACGCGGTGCTGGGCCAGGCCGTGGGAGGTGACCTCCAGGACAGCGTGAGTAATGTGTTGGGCCAGCATGGCTGACAGGTAGCCCTGGACTTCAGGGGCATCGGGGGTGGTGACGTGGAAGCCAGTGTCGAGCACCTGTCCGGCGAACACGGCGTTGATGGTCGAGAGCATACCCGCCCGGATACCGGCCGCTTGCAGGATGCTGAACACCAGGCTGGTGGTGGTGGTCTTGCCATCCGTGCCGGTCACCCCGATCATGGTCATTTTACGCGCTGGGAAGCCATAAAAGGCGGCCGCAAGATGAGGTAAGGCTGCCCGGCTGTCCTGCACCTGGATGTAGGGTATCTGGAGGCAGGGTGATGAGTGCATGCCCAGCACGGCGGCAGCCCCACGCTCGAGGGATGCAGGGATAAAGCGATGGCCGTCGGTATTCTCCCCGACCAGCGCCACGAACAGGTTGCCAGGCTGCACCAGCCTGGAATCGGAAACCACCCCGCTGACATCGGTCTCTCCTCCAGTCAGGTGGTATTGAAAGGGCACTTCGCGAAGCAGTTCAGCTAATCTCATGGTAACAAAGACGCCCGTGGCTCACCATGGGCGTCAAGACAATCAGGCATGCAAAATCGATTACAGGCAACCTAGCCCTATCCGTGTTTGAATATCGATGCCTGCCAACCGGGCGTTAAGTGATGGATTGGCGCAAGCCTTGCAGCTGGCCTGCCACAGACGCATCCAAGACTTTGCCTCCGATACGGATGACCAGGCCTCCCAGGATGTTGGGATCGATGCGGAAGGAGACCGAGGCTTGCTTGCCGACCTTGGCCAGCACTTCCTGCTTGACCGCTTCCATCTCCTCGGCGGATAGAGGTAATGCGCTGGTCACCTCGGCCGCTGAGCCATTGAAGGATATGCCCTCCAGTACTTCCAGCTTGCCGCCCCTCACGCCCGAGAAGAACTCGTTGATCAGGGCATGCTGGCGCTGCTCATCCAGGGATTGGGCGATCAGCTTTTGGGCAGCGGCAATCGCCAGGGCGGCAATCTGGCTGCGTAAATCGCCCAGCATGCGGTCGCGTTCGATCTGCACCTCGGCCAGGGAGGCTTCGCGCTCCTTGGATAACTCGGCTTCAGTTGCGGCGCGTATCTCCAGGGCGGCGGCTTCGGAGCGATCGGTGGCATCACGCACCATCTGGCTAGCCCTGGCCTGGGCCTCGGAAATGATGCGGGTGGCCTCCTGCTCAGCATTCGCCCGCGCATCACTGGCGATGCGCGCATCTTCCAATCCCTGGGCGATCTTCTGCTTGCGGATTTCCAGCATCTTCAGGACCGGCTTATACGCCCAGGCATACAAAAGGAGGCATAGGATGGCGAAATTAAAAATCTGGAATAACAAGAAACCTAAACTGACACCAAGTTTATCCATGGATCTAACCTATTCCGCATCGATTCAGGCGACGAATAAAAGGATCACGGCGACAACCAATGCATAAATCGCCACCGCTTCAGCAAATGCCATGCCCAGGATCATGTTGGTCTGAATGATACCGGCAGCATCGGGGTTGCGTCCCATGGCTTGCACGCCACCGGAGGCAGCCAAACCCACACCGATGCCTGCCCCGATAGCGCCGACCATCGCCAAGCCTGCACCTAATAATTTATATGCGTTCACAAAAGCGACTGGATCGTTCATGTCATGATACTCCTTGTCTTGATAATCTCTTGTTAGGTTTTAACTTTCACCGTGATGACTTACCGTGGCACTGCTGAGGAAAATTGTGGCCAACAAATAGAAAACATAGGCCTGGATGGCGCCGAAGAAGATTTCAAAGATATACAAGCCCGGGGGGATGAGGACTGGAAGTAATGCCCCTAGGATCGATAATAGAATAACCCCAGCGAAAATATTGCCAAATAGACGGAATGCAAAAGAAATGATCTTAGCGATTTCGAGGATGATTTCCAGAATGCCCACTACGAAGTTGATCAATCCGAAGATTCCTCCTGAGATCAATTGGTCAATGGGTAAGAAACGAGAAAAATATCCAGGTCCCAATGCCCAGGCGCCATACACCTGCACCATTATCATGGTAGCCACCGCTAAACCGAAGGTGAAATTTAGATCGGTGGCCGAGCCGCGCAGGAAGGGGATGATCTCGCAGGAAGTGCACAGCGCCTCACTATGACCCGCCGATTCAGCTGAAGATGCGGATTCAGAAACATCGACCGGCTGAGCTTTATCAAGCGTGAATACTTCAAGATTACCGATCTGGAAGAGTTTGTACGGTGCATAACCCGCGCCGGTGATGGATGGCTCGACCAGGCCGATACTCTCAAACCCAGGGAGAAGCTTGATCATGTTGGCGGTAAAGATCAACAGGAAGATCGTGGCGGTGACTGGAAAAATGCGGCGAGCCCATTTCCCTGCGGCGCTTTCGACACCGTTCCAGAGGAACTCAAAAATGGCTTCGTAGATATTATAAAATCCGCCGGGTATCAACTTGCCTTTTTTGATAAACCTGTAAACCCCAATCGCCATAAGAATAAGCAGCAGGTCGACCAGTAAAGTCGTGAGGATCGTGTTGGTGATCTGAAAGGAGCCGATATGCAGGCCGGTGTTCTCAGCCGGCATCACCACCGGCGGGCTGACCGGTTTTAAGATCGATGGCCCTAGAAAGGCAGCATAAAAACCCACCCCGACCAATGCCAGGATGATCCAACGCTTCAACCCAAAACGTTTCCGCGGTTTAGCTTCACTCACGTTCCTCATCCTCCTGCCCGGGCTTTACGTCACTTTTAGCCGGGTCCTTTTGATTCGCTTGAGCTTGTTTGACCGCCCGCATCGCTAAAAAATACGAGACAACCAGAGCGAGCGGACCCGCAGCCAGAACGAAGAGCATCACCATTACATGTTGTTGGGTATGGAGCAACCTATCGAGCCCAATACCGATAAACAAACACAACACCACAATCAGGATCGTAGCACAACCTATTTGCCCACCCACCGAATAAATTGCCAGTTTATTCAGCGTAGAACCTTTGTCTTTTGATTCTGGCGGTGGATCTCTAGGTTCATGGTTGCCGGATTTTATCATAAGGATACTGATAACGTCAACATTATACCTGTTTAGCGGTCAAAAATAATGAAAATTCATACAAAGTTCAAAATAATGATGCCGCGATGCGGGATGAAAGCTGAAACCACGGGCCGAATAGCGTCCCAACGACGATGATGCCCAAGATCAGGATCGACAAGGCCAGGGTATAGGGCTTGGAGATGGGTAGCGGTTGGGTTTCATCATCCGAGCGATAGAGATAGACATATTTCAGCACGGTCAGATAGTAGTAAAGCCCGACGATGGAATTGAGCACGCCCACGAAGGCCAGCCAGATCATATCCGACTTGACCGCTGCGGCAAAGACGAACACTTTGGCCACGAAGCCTGCCAGGGGAGGCATGCCGGCCAGGGATAAAAAGGCCACCAGCATGGCCAGAGCCAGCCAGGGTTTCCTGCGGCTGAGCCCAGAGTAGGCCGTTATGTCATCTGAGCCGACCACCCTGGAGAAGGTTATCACCACCCCGAAGGCTGCCAGGTTGGTGATCAGGTAGGCGATCAAGTAGAAGACCACGCTGGACTGGCCCAGGGCAGAGATGGCCACCACACCTATCAGGATATAGCCGGCATGGGCGATGGAGGAATAGGCCAGCAGGCGCTTGATGTTCTTCTGCGCTAGGGCCAGCACGTTGCCCAATGTCATGGTGATCACCGAAATGATGGCCAGCAGGTTAATCCAATCCGGGGCTGCGGCGGGGGTAAACACATCCACCAGCACCCGCAGCACAACCACAAACCCGGCGGCCTTGGAGGCAGTGGACAAGAACCCGACAACCGGGGTCGGTGCACCTTCATAGACATCAGGCGCCCAGAAGTGGAAGGGAAAGGCGGAAATCTTGAAAGAGAAGCCAACCAGCACGAGCAGCAAGCTGCCCAACACAGTAATTTTGGGAAAGTCCAGGCTTGAAAAACTGGAGGCAATCTGGTAAATATTGGTCTGACCGGTGAACCCGTACAAGAGGCTGAACCCGTACAGCATGATGGCTGATGCGGCAGCCCCGAACAGCATATATTTGAAGCCCGATTCGGTAGATTTATCCTCGCGGGTCATGAAGCCCGCCAGAATATACATGGGGATGGAAGTGGTCTCGATGGCCAGGTAAAGCATGATGATGTCGGCGGAAGCTGCCATCAGGCTCATCCCCAGGGTGGAGACGAGCATCAACACGTAGAACTCACCTTTCTGCCCCAGGCCCTCTATATCCATGGCGAACAAGGCCGTGATGGCTGCGGCGAACATGAACACCACATTGAAGGCAAATGCCAGCCAATCCTGACGTAGCATACCGCCAAATATCAGGTGGTCTTCCCCGGAAGGCGCAGACACCAGGAAGCTGATCACCATCACCACCAGCAACCCGCCAGCGGTCAGCCAACCAAAGGCACGTTTTCGCTCGGGTTTCCACAGCGCATCCAGCACCAGGATGATGCCTGTGAGCGCAACCAGCAGGATTTCAGGCAGGATTGCTATAACCATGTTCAGTTCGAAGCTCGGGATGGTCATTTATGCACCTCCCAGCAGGCTCAGGATGCGGTCTACACCTGACGACACCAACCCGCTCATAATGGCCGGGTAAATACCGATGGTAATCATGACCACGCACAGCAGGGTGAGGGCTAGCTTGTCTTTTACCGTCACATCTCCAACGTGCCCCTCGAATTCCAGTTTCATCGGCCCGAAGAAAACCCTCCCGATGATGCGGATGATGTAGGATGCGGTGATCACGATGGAAATCGAAGCAATGATAGCCACGATGGGCTGCACCTGCCACACCCCCATGAAAATGGGAAACTCGGCCACGAATCCAGACAGGCCCGGCATGCCCATCGATACCAGGCCGCCAATAATAAACGCTACCGCCACCCAGGGCATTTTCCTGGAAAAGCCGCCCAACTCGTTGATCTCACGGGTATGCGCCCGGTCATACACCATGCCTACCACCGCAAAGAAGAGAGCCGTCATCACGCCGTGCGAGAACATCTGGATGCCCGAGCCGGTCAGGCCGTTCTTGTTAAGGGTGGCAAAACCCATCATCACCAGGCCCATGTGGGATACAGACGAGAAACCGATGACATATTTAAAGTCTGTTTGCACCATGGCGATGAAGGCGCCGTAGACTACATTTACCAGGGCAAGGGCCAGGATCAGCCAGCGCCAGTGCAAGGCGCCGATGGGCAGCAGCATGATGCCCACTCGGAGGGCAGCGAAGGCCCCCAGCTTCATCAGCACCCCGGCGTGGAACATCGAGACCGCCGTGGGTGCCGCCACGTGGCCATCGGGGCTCCAGTTGTGGAAGGGGAAGATGCCTCCCAACACGGCAAATCCGAAGAAGACGAAGGGGAACCAAAACACCTGGAAGCTCTCAGGGAAATTTGCCTGGGCCAACTTGATCATATCGAAGGTATTCAAGCCCGATCCAAAATACAGCGCCAGCCCGCCCACCAATGAGATCACCGAGCCGATGAACAGGTACAGGGTCAGCTTCATAGCAGCGTACTCACGCGTCTTGATCCAACCCCAGATGGAGATCAGCAAGTACATGGGGAAGACGGCGATCTCATAGAAGAAGAACAGCATGAACAGGTCTTGAGTCACGAAAACCCCGAATACACCGGTGGCCAGGATGAACAGAAAAGCGAAAAACTCGCGCGGCCTATCATCGATGCCCCAGGAAATCAGCACGCCGGTGAACATCACGATCCCGGTGAGCAGCACCAGTGGCGCGTTCATGCCGTCAACGCCGACATAGTACGTGATTCCCAGTTCTGGCATCCAGCTATAATTTTCGACGAACTGGTAGCCCCCGACGGCAGGATTATAGCTGATATACACAACAGCGGATAGCACCAGAGCCAGGCTGGCGGCAGCCAGGGCAACATAGCGCACCACTACCTTGCGGTCGCTGGGGATGAGCAGGATGATCATCCCGGCGATGATGGGAGTGAGCACGATGACGCTAAGGATTGGGAAATGCATACATCACCTCAAAAGCAGGCTGCGAATTTTCAAGCTTGAAATCCGGGTAGTGGTCATTGGCTTAAATTCTGGACAGCACTTGCATGGCGGAGTTGATGATGTTCAGAATCCATCCTGGCCAGACACCGATCAACAGCATGAGTGCCATCAGCGGGCCGACCACCACCAGTTCTCGCCCGTTGATCTCTGAGAGGTGCCCCACCCAATGTTCGTTGGTGGGACCGTGTAACACTTTTTTAATCCCCTTCAGGATGTACGCCCCGGTGAAGAACAGGCCGATGATGGATAAAGCCGTGAACAGGGTGAAAACCGGCCATGAGCCGCGCAGAACTAGGAATTCGGAGACGAAACCGTTCAACCCCGGCAATCCCAGTGAGGCCATGGAGGTGAAGATCAGCACCCCGCCGTACACCGGCACCAGGGGGAACAGGCCGCCAAAATCATTCAGGTTGCGAGTATGCGCCCGCTCATAAATGACACCCACCAGGAAGAACATGGCCGCTGCTGAAAGCCCGTGGTTGAACATCTGCAGGACGGCACCATTCAAGGCAATCACCGCGTCCTGCGTGCCGACGGCAAAAGCGGCTGCGGCAATGCCCAACACGACGAAACCCATGTGGTTGACCGAGGAATAGGCCACCAAGCGCTTGAAATCATCCTGACCGTAAGCCGCCAGGGCACCAAAGATGATGCCCATCACAGCCAGCAAGGCCAGCACCCAGGCATATTGGTGGGCTTCCTGGGGATACAAGGGCAATACCAGGCGCAGGAAGCCATAAGCACCCAGTTTGAGCAGTACACCGGCCAATATCATCGAGCCGGCCGTGGGTGCCTCAGTGTGGGCGTCGGGCAGCCAGGTATGGAAGGGCCACACCGGCACCTTAATGGCAAAAGCGAGCACAAAAGCCCAGAAAGCGATGGTTTTCACCACCTCGAGAGATAAGTTCAGAGGAATGTTGGAGAGGTGAGTAACCGTGGGAAATAAGGTGAACAGCCTGGCCAGGTCAAAGGTGCGGAAGGATACCCCGATCATCTGGATGGCGAGCAACAAGCCCAGGGAACCCGCCATAGTATAGATCATGAACTTGAAGGAGGCGTAAGTGCGAGCTGCGATCTTGCGTCCACCCCAGATTTCACGCTCACCCTTCTCGCTGCCCCACTGGTTGATCAGGAAATACATGGGCACCAGGCCCACTTCCCAAAACACGAAGAACATCAGGAGATCGAGCGAAAGGAACACCCCCAGCATGCCGGTTTCGAGTAGCAGAAATAAGATCATGTAGGCTTTCACCCGCTCCTTGATGCTGAAGGAGGCCAGTACTGAAACAGGAGTGAGCAAGGTGGTCAAGAGTACCATGGTCAAGGATAATCCATCCACCCCCAGGTGGTAAGAGGAGCTGATCGCACCGTACCACAAGCTCTGGATCTCGAATTGGAAGCCAGGAACCCCGGATTTGAACGATATCCACAGATACACGGAGAAGCCCAACGGAACCAGGCTGCCAAGTAATGTCACCCACCTGAGCAGCTTGTGATCTTCCTGGGGTAGGAAAAGCAGTAGCAGTGCCACCACCACCGGAGAAAATAAGATCAGTGAGAGTAAATTATTGCTTACGAAACCCATCATGTACTCCTCATGCTCTGCCAGCCCGACCTGGCACAGCAAGCTCTTTAATGCGGGATCACCGTGTACAACAGATAGAACATTGCGCCAAATGCCAAAACCAGTGCCATGAGCAGGTATTGCTGGACCTTGCCGGTCTGGATGATCCTCAAGCCCTGGCCAACCTTCTTGATCCCTGTCCCCACGAAATCACCGAAGCCATTTACCACGGGTTTATCGATGTAATTGCGGAAAACGTGCCCCACGTTGGAGGCCACCCGGGCGATGAGGTGCAGGACGCCATCGATGATGCCGCGATCCAGGAGCTGGTTGGTGAAGGTGCTGGCCAGCCAATAAGCCGGCCGCACCAGGAGCAAATCGTAAAGCTCATCGAAGTAGTACTTGTTCTTCAGCACGGTGTACACAGGGCCGAGAGCTGACTGCAGGGGATCCTCGGCCGCGGAGCTTTGCTTGCGATACACCAGCCATCCCAGGGTCAAGCCGCCCAAGGAGACCAGGATGGACAGCAGCAGTGGGGCGAGATTAAACGGTAATGCTTCCGGCGGTACCAGCAGGGTATCGCTTAGGAATTCATGCACGTGGTTGGGGATAAGGCCTCCGATCAGGGGGAACGACTCGGAAATGCCCAGCCAGCCAAGCGTGACGGCAAAAAATGCCAGCGTCGCCAGGGGCAGGGTCATCGTCCAATGGGTTTCCTGGGCGTGCTGGGCAGATTGGGTGCGCGGCTTGCCCAGGAAGGTCAGGGTGATCTGCCGCATGGTATAGAAGGCAGTTAAAAAGGCTGCCAGAACCAGCACAATAAACACTACCCAATAGCCCCTGCCAAAAGCCTCCGCCAGGATCTCGTCTTTCGACCAGAACCCGGCGGTGATGAATGGGAAGCCAGATAGGGCAAAGCCGCCGATCAGAAAGGTCCAGAAAGTGATGGGCATCTTCTTGCGCAGGCCGCCCATGTTGAACATGTTTTGCGGGTCAATCGTCTCGCCGGTGTGGTACACGCCGTGCTCGACGCCATGGATCACCGAACCCGAGCCGAGGAAGAGCAGGGCCTTGAAGAAGGCGTGGGTCACAAGGTGGAAGGCCACCGCCACGTATGCACCGATGCCCAGGGCAGCGATCATGTAGCCTAACTGCGAGATGGTGGAGTAAGCCAGCACGCGCTTGATGTCATTCTGCGCAACCGCAATGGTGGCAGAGAAGATGGCAGTTAAAGTTCCGATGAAAGCCAGCACCCCCATGGCGGGAGAGATATTCTCGGGAGTGCTACCCACCTGCAGCAAGGGGAACATGCGGATGACCAGGTACACACCAGCTGAGACCATGGTGGCGGCATGGATCATGGCAGATACCGGGGTGGGGCCTTCCATGGCATCCGGCAGCCAAACGTGCAGGGGCCACTGCGCTGATTTGCCGATGGTGCCGATGAACAGCAGGATGCCAATTAATCCGGCAGCAGACAGCCCCAGGATGCCCCCCACAGCCGGGGTGGAGCCCAGTTTCTGTAGGGTTTCGGGCTTGAAAATTTCCGAGAAGCTGAGCGAGCCGATGGAAGAGTACAGGTAGGCGATTCCCAGCAGCATGAACACATCGCCCACGCGGGTAGTCAGGAAAGCCTTGATCATGGCAGCCCGGGCGGATGGCTTCTGGTACCAGAAACCGATTAACAGGTAGGAGCACAACCCCATGATCTCCCAGCCGATGAACAGGGTGAGCAGGTTATCGGAAACCACCAGGGTGTACATGCCACAGGCGAACAGGCCTAGGAAGGCAAAAAAGCGTGAGTACATCGGCTCAACCGAGGGAACCACATGCTTGTGGCCGTGCTCATCGCTAATAGTTGCGCCATGCGGCTGCAGACCTGGCTTATCATGGTCACCTTTCGGCTGGCCGTAATTGCTGTATCCCACGCTATAGAGGAAGATCATCAGTATGGTCCAGGCGACGAAAAACAGGGTCGCCGCAGTCAGCGGATCGACCCGCACGCCGATCTGCAGCCAGCTATCCCCGGTGGGCAGCCAGTTTACGATCGAGTCGGAACCGAATGGGTGTGACCCCAGGTGCGGGGTGTTGATGGCGCGGATGAAGATCACCATGCTGCCCAGCCAGGAAAGCAGGGCGGCGCCCACACCCAGGCTGTGGCTGAGAGCGTGATTGCGCCGGGTGAATAAAACGATCAGGAAGAACGCTAGCAGGGGCGGAAGTGGAAGGAGCCAAATGAGCAAGTCAGTCGACATATTGAGCCTTTCTGTTTACCACTTCATCATATTCATATCTTCAGCAATAATGGAATTACGCCGGCGATAAATCGAGATGATCAGGGCTAAACCCACCGCCACCTCGGCGGCGGCTATGGCAAAGACGATGATGGCGAATGCCTGCCCGGCGATGCCCTGCGAAGAGCGATAGCGCCAGAAGGCGATGAGGTTGATATTCACCGAATTCAACATCAATTCGATGCCCATCAGGATGGCAATGGCATTCTTGCGCACCAGCACGCCATACAGCCCGATACAAAATAGGACAGCTGCGAAAATCAGATACCAGGCCAGCGGGATCATCGCTTCTTCTCTCCTGCTACATAGATCGCCCCAATCATACCTGCCACCAGCAAGATAGATGCCAGCTCAAATGGCAGGACATAATGATCTGGCGAGACCAGTGCCAGGCCCAGCTGGCGGATCTTCTCCGAGTCACCCGCCAGCTGGGAGGCCGGGGTGCTTAAACCCGGCCAGTTAGTCAACACCAGGGCGAGGCCAGCAAATAACAACCCGGCGATCAGGGCTCCCAGCCACCAGGTGGAATTGGTCTGCGGGTCGCTATCCTGCATCACCCGGCGGGTGAGCATGGCGGCAAAAATGAACAAGATCGCGATGGCACCGATATAAATGATCACCTGGATGACGGCGAAGAAACCAGCATCAAGTAGCACGTAAAAGATGGCCACTCCAAATAGGGCCAGGATCAACCACAAGGCCGAATGGATCAGGTTACGGCTGGTAACCACCGATAAGGCTGCGGTGAGGGTCACGACCGCTACAATGATGAATATGATCTGCTCAGGAGTCATAGGCCTTTGACCCTTCCTGGGGTACCGTCTTAACCTCCGCCAGCGGTGTTATCACTACCGCCCGGGGTTGGGCGACCACCACCCGGCTTTTAATCTGGTAGCCTTTTAAGATCTGGATGAGTACCAGCAAGATCACCAGGTTAACCAATAAATGAATGCCGGCGCGCGCCCACGGAAGGTAAGCTGCGCTAATGGTAACGCTAGGGATCGCCAGGTAAAACAGCTTATCAACCACGGCGGTGACCACCAGCAAGATCAGCGCCAAGGGGGTGAGGAATTTCCAGTTGAAATTCAACATCTGGTCGATGCGCAAGCGTGGCATGGAGATGCGGATCAGCACCACCACGAAATATACGATGAAAGCCTTGATGAAGAACCAGGCTACCCCCAGGATAGGCACTTGCTGGGCAAATGGACCACGCCAGCCCCCCAGGAACAGGGTGGCGGTGAGGGCTGATATGGTGAAGGCGTGCAGGAACTCGCCCACGTAGAACATGCCAAATTTCAAGCCCGAATATTCGGTTTGGTAGCCGGCCACGATTTCAGACTCGGCCTCCAACAGATCGAATGGAGCCCGGCCGGTTTCGGCGATGACGCTGGTGAAAAAGATGAACGCCGCAATGGGTGACATGACAATGAACCACACGCTTTGTGCATTCACCAGGCTGTTCACCCCCATGGTGCGACCTAAGAGCACCGGGACGAGTAAGGCCAGGACCATGGGGACTTCATAAGAGACCACCTGTGCGACTGCCCGAAATGCGCCCAGCAGCGAATATTTATTATTTGAAGCGAAACCCGCTAGAATGATGCCCAGAGAGCCAATACCACCCACCGCCACGATGTACAGCACCCCAACGTTCACATCGGTGCCCACGATGGTGTGGGCGAAGGGAATCACAGCCCAAGCCAGCAGCACCGCTGAGACGGACAATATGGGTGCCAGGTTGTAAATTACCTTATCGGCTCCATCAGGGGTAATGTATTCCTTGGTGAAAATTTTGATCATATCCGGGAAAGTCTGGAAGATGCCATACGGACCCACCCGGTTGGGTCCCAGGCGGTCTTGGATGCGGCCGTAGAGCTTGCGTTCTAGCCAGATAGTGAAGATGACCAGGGCGAAGCCAAAGGTGCCCACCAGCCCTGCACCGATGAATTTTACGATCGTGTTAACCAGCGCCTGCGACAGGCCCCAGCCGAGCAGCAAGTTGGTAAACCAGCTCCCGATAAAAGTGATGGGATCACTCAAGAAATTCATCACTCACTCCTATCATTACAAAGCGTATTGGCAGCCCGCCAACGACAAATAAAAGGCTGAGGAATCCTTCCTGCAGCCTTTTTATTTTTCCCACACTCATACGCTATGCCCACTCCAAGACACCTTTCCTCCATGCTGCAAGCAGCTCGGCAAACAGGATCAGGATGAACACCACCCCCGATAGAACGCCGAACAAAGAGAGCTGGTCGAATGCCACCGCCCACGGGAAAAGGAACACCAGCTCCACGTCAAATACCAGGAAGGTGAGGGCGAAAATATAATACTGCACCCTGAATTGGATCCAGGTCTCCCCTACGGTTTCGATACCACATTCATAGGTTTGTGATTTGGGTTTACTCGGCTTGTGGGGACCAATCAAACCTGCCAGAATAATTGGTGCACCAGGGAACAGAGCCACGATGAGCAGAAACAGACCAATAAAAAGCCAATCGCTCTGCATGATGATTCTCCTGCATGTGTGGAATGATTGCCTTTCGCTTAACTACCGCTAACTACCAATAAAATTCACATCATCCGAGAAAGTAACTCGCTCATTTTACCATAAGAGGAAAGCATGTCAAATTACCGAACATCATATGTTTTTTAGAAAACCATCCTGTCATCGATAGGGTATTATATGAATTTAACCTCATGAGATGTATAATCCTGCCAGAGGATACCCACGATGCGATTCGAAGACTGTTCCTGGTTTGACGTTGAAAAGTACTTGAAGGAAGAGGACAGGTTGATGCTGGTTTTAGGTGCCTGCGAGCAACACGGCTACCTGAGCCTGCTATCAGATGTTAAAATACCGCTCGCATTGGCGGATGCCGCCAGCCAAAAAAGCGGGGTGCTGGTGGCACCGGTGGTGAACTATGGCGTCTCACCCTACTTCCTGGATTACCCTGGGAGCTTCAGCCTACGGGCGACCACCTTTCTGGACCTGGTCGAGGACCTGGTGCGCTCTGCCTATCACCAGGGATTTCACCGCCTGCTGTTCCTGAACGGACACGGAGGGAACGATCCCGCCCGCGCCAGGCTGTACGAGCTGGCAAACGAGCTGCCCCAGCTGCGATTATCCTGGTACGCCTGGTGGCAGGCTCACAGTGTGGAAATCGTGGCCACGAAACATGGCTTGCGCTCCTTCCACGCAGGCTGGATCGAAGCCTTTCCATTCACCCGCCTGGGCGAACTGCCCGAAGGAGAGAAGCTGCAGCCGAGCATACCGGGATTGGCGAATTCCAGGCAGGCTCGCGAGCTTTACCAGGATGGTGTTTTTGGCGGTCCATACCAGGTGGATGAGGCTATCATGTCAGAAGTATTTTCGGCCGCCCTAGCAGACGTCCTGCAATCCTTAAAATTCGAGTAATTCACAACACGTAAACAAGATAAACTGAGGAGATCTCCATGCCGGAACCAAAAAAAGAAATTATCCACACCGATCGTGCTCCTAAGGCAATTGGGCCTTATTCTGCCGGGGTGAAAGCCGGGCAGCTGATCTTTACCGCCGGGCAGCTGGGTATTGTCCCTGAAACAGGTAATATCATTGAGGGGGGCATCGAACAGGAAACCAGGCAGGCTTTGCTCAATATGCAGGCCATTTTGGAGCAAGCTGGCTCATCCCTAGAGAGGGTGGTAAAAACCACCGTGTACTTGCGTGATATGGCCGATTTTTCGCGTATGAATAATATCTATGCGGAATTTTTCAAAGCCAGCCCTCCAGCCCGGTCTGCCATACAGGTGGCAGCATTACCGAAAGGGGCCGCCGTGGAGATCGAGGCTATTGCCCTGGTGGGCGATTGAGACAGCTGCGATCTTCGAATTTACCCGATCGTTCCACCCTTCACCGAGGATACTCTCTTATACCCAGCTGATGATCAAAGTTTCAGTAATTGTGCCCTGTTATAACGAGCAAGCCACGATCACACAACTGCTTGATTCGATCCACGACCAGACCTTTCCGCGGGACGAGATTGAAGTGGTTATCGCTGATGGAATGTCCACCGATGCCACGCGGGGCAGGATCGCTGATTATTGCTCGCAGCACCCGGACCTAATGGTCAAGGTGGTGGATAACCGCCGGCGCATCATTCCAGCAGCCTTAAACAGGGCCATTGAAGCCTCGCAGGGGACTTTCATCATCCGCATGGACGCTCATTCCACCCCAGGCCGCGATTACATCCAAAAATGCGTCAACGGCCTGGAGGAAGGCTTCGGAGAGAACGTGGGGGGTATCTGGAAAATTGCCCCGGGTGCCTCCACCTGGATGGCCAAAGCCATTGCCGTGGCAGTGTCGCACCCACTGGGTGCCGGCGATGCGCGTTACCGCATCGGGGGCGACGCCCAGGAAGTGGATACGGTGCCTTTTGGGGCCTACCACAAGAGGCTGATCAGCAAGATCGGCCCGTTCAATGAGAGTCTGCTCAGCAATGAGGATTATGAATTCAACGCCCGCATCCGGCAGTCGGGCGGGCGTGTATGGATGGACCCTTCCATCTGTTCCACATATTATGCCAGGCCTACTTTAAAGGAACTAGCCAGGCAGTACTGGCGGTACGGTTACTGGAAAGCACAAATGCTGCGCAGATATCCGCGCACCCTGCGCTGGCGCCAGTGCCTACCGCCATTATTCGTCCTGGCAGTGATCGCCCTGGGTTTGCTCAGCATGATTATCCAGCTGGCGCGTTGGTTATTCGCGATTATTGTGATACCATATGTTATCATCATCCTCGGCGTCGGTATCTTGATGAGCCTGAAACATAAAACTCCTCTGCTTGCCATCGGAGTACCGCTGGCGATTGCTACCATTCACTTTTCGTGGGGCGCAGCTTTCCTATGGGGGGGTGTGCATAAGCCATCCCCACTTGAAGGTGAACTATGAACACGGCAAAAACCATCCCAACCTCAGCGATATGGCGGCTGCGACCCAGGGAACGGAGAACGCTGTTACTCCTTGGGGACTTATTGATGGCATTTATCGCCTTGGTGATCGCCACGTACGTCTGGTCGGTTGCAGATATATTTCAAAATTACGACCTCAGCTTCATCCAACGCCTGCCCAACTGGTTCTTTCTGTTTCCCTTTATATGGCCCCTGTTGATGGCGAGGTTATACGATGAACGCCGCGCCAGGGATCCCGGACAAACCCTGCGCAACATCGCTTACTCGGCATTGATTGGATTGGTCTTTTACATGGTGTTCTACTTCACCTCCGAGCCGAAATCCCTTCCCAGAATTGGAATCGCATCGTTCATCATCAGCGTGTTCGCGCTTACCTTATTCTGGCGGCTGCTTTATATCCGCATCTTTACCGCGCCTCAATTCCTGCGAAAGGTGCTACTGGTTGGCGCGGGGGATACGGGTAAGATCATGCTGAAGATCATCAACCAGGTCAAACCGCACCCATACGTGCTGGTGGGAATCATCGATGACGACCCGCTAAAAAATGGACAAGCCATCGAAGGGTATCAAGTGCTTGGGGGCTGTGAGGCGTTGTTGAAAGCCATTGCCGACCATCAGATCACCGATCTGATTGTAGCCATCTCGGGGCAGATGCAGGGTGGCATGTTCCAGGCATTGCTGGACGCGCAGGAACTTGGCATCGAGATCATCCGCATGCCTGTGGCATACGAAGAGCTGCTGCACCGCGTGCCCATACGCTACCTGGAAACGGAATGGATCTTGCGCTCTTTCGTGGATAAATCACGCCCGGAGGCGTTCTCCGAGATGGCCAAGCGATTGTTGGATATCCTGGGTGGGATGATTGGTTTGCTTATCCTTATCCTTTTATTTCCCTTCGTTTCATTAGCTATCTTGATGGAATCGGGCAAGCCGGTTCTATACAAACAAATCCGCATGGGCCGGGGTGGTTCGCTGTATCACATCTATAAATTCCGCACCATGAAGCAGGACGCTGAGCCAAACGGCCAGCCTCAATGGGCAGAGGAGAACGATCGCCGGGCCACTCGAGTGGGACGCTTCCTGCGTAAAACGCACATCGATGAAATGCCGCAGTTTTACAATGTGGTGCATGGAGAGATGAGCTTGGTGGGTCCGCGGGCAGAGCGGCCGGAACTGGTGCAATGGTTCCAGAAACACGTACCATTTTATCGGGCACGCCTGTTAGTGCGCCCGGGGATCACCGGTTGGGCGCAGGTGAACCAGCAATATGCTGCCACGATCGACGAAACGATCGAAAAGCTTGAGTTTGACCTGTACTATATCATGCACCGCAACATGCTGATGGATCTACGTATCATTTTACAGACACCCACCCAGATGTTCAGTCTTAAAGGCAGATAAGGTGAAGCCTCGTTTCCTTTCCAGAAATCGGATGGTGCTGGTTGGGGACCTGTTATTCATCATAGTATGCGTGCTGGGCAGCTTCATGCTGCGCTTGCCGCTGGGCGCCAGGATCTTCGATTTCAGGCATCAAATCCTGATCATGTTGGTGGCGGCGTTAATCATGAAACCGCTGGTGTATTATCAATTCGGCCTATACCGGAGGGTATGGGAATACGCCAGCATCCGCGAGCTAAAATTGATCGCCATTGCGGTAACCACAGCGTCGATCATCCTGGGAGTGCTGGTGCTAATCGCTTCACTAGTGATGAGAGACCTGGAATTTTCACGGGGGGTGCTGATCATCGATTGGCTGCTGTCTCTACTGGCTGTGGGAGGCCTGCGCTTTTCCTACCGCATCTTCATCGAAAGCCGTGCCACTGCCCAGCAACCTGGAAATAGGGTGAGGCGGGTGATGGTGGTAGGCGCTGGTGATGCCGGGGCACTGGTGGTGCGCGAGATGCAACGCAATCCCCAGGCCAACTTGAAGCCAGTGGGATTCGTAGATGATGACAATGCCAAGCAGAAACAGGAGATTCACGGCACACCGGTGATCGGAAAACTGGACGAATTAAGCCACCTGATCGATTCCAAGAAGCCGGATGAGGTGATCATCGCCATTCCGAGTGCCACGGGACAGGTCGTCCGTAAGGTGGCTGATGTGTGCCGCATCAAGAATATCCCTTCACGCACCATGCCGAGCCTGCACGAACTGATCGGGGGAAAAGTAAGCGTAAATCGGCTGCGCGAAGTGGACATCACCGACCTGTTGCGCAGGGCACCGGCACACATCGACAGCGAGCTGGTGGGGTTGAGCCTGAACGGCCGGCGTGTTTTGGTCACCGGTGCGGGTGGATCGATCGGCAGGGAATTATGCCGCCAGATAGCCCGCTGGGAACCTGGGGAGCTATTCTTACTGGGGCACGGCGAAAACAGTATTTTCGAGACTCTGGTGGAGCTCGAGCAAAGCTACCCCACGCTAACCATCCAGCCATTGATCGCCGATATCCGTGACGAAAAGCACATCAACCAGCTGTTCGCCAGTTACCAGCCGCAAGTGGTTTTTCATACCGCAGCCCACAAACACGTGCCCCTGATGCAGGCTAACATCGAGGAGGCCATCAGCAATAATGTGCTGGGTACGCGCGTGCTGGTTGAAGCTGCCATCAACAACAGGGTGGATAAGTTGGTGATGATATCGACAGATAAAGCCATTTGCCCGACCAGCGTATACGGCGCTACCAAGCGCCTGGGGGAGATGCTGGTGCTGGACGCGGCCAAGCGCAGTGGAAAGTCGTTCTCCGTGGTGCGTTTCGGCAACGTGTTGGGCAGCCGGGGCAGCGTATTACTGAGATTCAAGCGCCAGATCGATGATGGAGGGCCTGTCACCGTGACCCACCCGGATATGGAGCGCTATTTTATGACCATCCCCGAAGCCGTTCACCTGGTTTTGCAGGCTTCCGCCATGGGCGAAAGCGGAGAGGTGTTCGTGCTTAACATGGGCGAGCAGATCAAGATCCTGGACCTGGCGCAGGATTTAATCCGCCTTTCGGGGTTGGAGCCAGGCAAGGATATCGAGATCGTGTTCACCGGCATCCGCCCGGGTGAGAAGCTGAGGGAAGCCTTGTGGGATGAAGGCGCTGATTACGTGGCCACCATCCATCCAGATATCCTGCGCCTTAACGAAAACGAGGTGCTCAATGGCGGTGACCTGGAAACAGCGGTCAACGCCCTCATCGAGCTCGGGGAAAAGGGTGATCCCGACCAGATCGTCAGTATGCTCAATGCCATAGTACCGGGCGCCGCGGTGAGCAGCACGCCCATCCCCGATTTAACCTCGGTCATCTAGGTGCCATGGCCACGGTCAGCCTTTCGGATTGGGATGATTTCCTGGCCAGGTTTCCCAGCCCTCACATCCTGCAGACCAGTGCCTGGGGGTCACTAAAAGAAGATTTCGGCTGGCAACCTACCCACGTCATTGCCGGCCAATGCGGAGCGCAAATCCTAACTAAGCGCGTGCTCCCCGGGGTGAGCTTCGCTTACATCCCCAAAGGCCCCGTGGGTGAGTCATGGGAGCAGTTATGGCCGGCCATTGATGCAGTGTGCCGGGAAAAACACTGCGCCTTTCTAAAGGTCGAACCGGACCTATTCGAAGCGCAAGAGCCAATTCAAGGAGAGCGCCAACCCGTCGTACCAGCCGGTTTCGTTCCCAGCGCGCACGGCATCCAACCCCAGCGTACCCTGCTGGTAGATTTAACCTTAGATGAAGCCCACATCCTCGGGCGGATGAAGCAAAAAACACGCTACAATATCAACCTGGCGCTCAAGAAAAATGTGATCGTCCAGCCGCAGGTCGAGCTCGACGCTTTTTACCATCTGATGAAAATCACTGGCCAGCGCGACCAGTTCGGCATCCACAGTCTGGCTTACTACCGCCGTGCTTGCGAGCTCTTCCACGCCAGGAACCAGTGCCTGCTGCTGCTGGCCCAATATGAAGGCCAGCCGATCTCGGGATTGATCGCATTCCGCATGGGAAGGCGCGCCTGGTATTTTTATGGTGCCTCATCGGATGCGCAGCGCGATAAAATGCCCAATTACCTGCTGCAGTGGGAAGCCATGCGCTGGGCAAAATCGCAGGGCTGCGGGCAATACGATCTGTGGGGAGTACCCGATGCCGACCAGGCCACCCTGGAGGCGAATTTCACCACGCGCAGCGATGGCCTGTGGGGGGTATACCGCTTCAAGCGCGGTTTCGGTGGGATGCTCGTGCGCTCATTGGGACCCTGGGATCGTATTTACAATCCCATGCTTTATCGGCTATACTCTATATGGCTGAGGTATCGAAATGTCGAGGCATGAGTAAAAGAGGGCAGGCTGATGTTACCCAATAACCCGGCTCAAATTAACCCCCTTCAATGGAATACCGCTATCGCCAGGCTGAAGGGTGCCCACGTCTTACAAACCTGGGAGTGGGGTAAGGTGAAGTCGCAATTTGGCTGGCAGCCGAACTACCTGCTGTGGTATAAAGAAGGCGACCAGCTGGCATTCTCGAAAAATGAACTTACCAGCCAACCGGTGCACAAGGAGCTAGCGGCAGCTGCGCTCACCCTGCAGCGCAATATTAATATCGGCGGTTTTGCACGCACCATGGGTGTGATGTACGCCCCCAAGGGTCCTCTGCTGGACTGGGAAGACCAGCCGCTCAGGCTGAGGGTGCTTTCGGACCTACGCGCATTTGCTCAAAAGCAGAGGGTCATCTTCATCAAGGTGGATCCCGACGTGGAGGTGGGCTGTGGCGTGCCCGGCAAGCCTGGCTACAGCGCAAATCCTGTGGGGGAAAGTATCATCGAGGAGTTGAAAACCTCCAGCTGGCGATTTTCGGATGAACAGGTGCAATTCCGCAACACGGTGTGCATCAACCTGGAAGCCAGTGAAAAAGAGCTGCTGGCAAATATGAAACAGAAGACACGCTACAATGTCAACCTGGCCATCCGCAAGGGAGTGTATGTGCGGATCGGCACACCGTCGGATGTGGATATGCTGCTGCGCATGTATGCCGAAACATCGGTGCGGGATGGATTCGTCATTCGCAACGACAGCTACTATCGCCAGGTGTGGAGCACTTTCATGTTCAGCCGGGAACCCAAACGGCTCGATCAGCCGGTGGCGGAGGCCCTGGTGGCTGAGGTGGACGGCGAGCCGGTGGCTGGGGCAATCATCTTCCGCTTTGCCGGCAAGGCCTGGTATTTTTACGGCATGTCACGTCCCTTACACCGGGATAAAATGCCCAATTACCTGCTGCAATGGGAGGCTATTAAACGGGCTAAGGCGGCCGGCTGCCGCGCCTATGATTTATGGGGCGCGCCCGATGAATTCGTGGAAAGCGATCCCTTGTGGGGCGTCTACCGGTTCAAGGAAGGCCTGGGCGGGAAGTTAAAGTGCCATATCGGCGCCTGGGACCTGCCCATCAACGGCATGCTTTACACGCTGTACTCCAAGACGCTCCCCGGCCTGATGGATATCATGCGCAAGCATGGCCGGGCCAGTATGAGACAAAGCATAGGATGAGGCAATGAGAACCCTGCCACGCATCAAATTCCTGCATTTGCCCACCCCGGTAGAGGCGCTGCCCCGCTTGAGTGCTGTGCTGAGCGGCCCGAACCTGCTGGTGAAGCGCGATGACCTGACCGGCCTCGGCATGGGGGGCAATAAGACTCGCAAGCTGGAATACCTGCTGGCCGAAGCCCAGGCCAATGGTGCGCGCACCATCCTCACCACCGGGGCCATCCAATCCAACCACTGCCGCCAGACCGCTGCAGCCTGCGCTCGCCTGGGCCTGGCATGCACCCTGGTGCTGAGCGGTGAAAAACCCGCTTCGGCAAGCGGCAACCTGTTGCTCGACCAGCTGTTCAACGCCAGGTTTGTGTGGACCAGCCGCGAGCAGCGCGACGAGACCCTGAAGCAGGCCTTTCAGCAAGCATGGGAAGCAGGCCAGCGCCCCTACCTGGTGCCTTACGGCGGCTCGAATACCACCGGTGCCTCGGCATACGTGTTCGCCATTAAAGAATTGCTCGACCAGGAAATCAGGCCTGACTGGATCGTATTTGCTTCATCATCGGCCGGCACCCAGGCGGGACTGGTGGCAGGGGCAAAGCTCTTCGGCTACAGTGGCAAGGTGTTGGGGATCAGCGTGGATGAACCTGAGCTTCAGCTGAAAGCGCACGTTGCCGAGCTGGCCACAGCCACCGCCGACTTCTTGGGAGAAAAGCTGGCCTTTGACCCGCAGGAGATAATGGTCTCATCTGATTATGTGGGGGCCGGCTATGGGGTGATGGCGCAGCCGGAGATCAATGCCATCCGCATGTTTGCCCGCTATGAGGGACTGCTGCTCGACCCGGTCTATACCGGGCGGGCGGCTGCCGGGTTAATTGACCTGATTGGTAAGGGCTTTTTCAAGCCAGGAGAGATGGTGCTTTTCTGGCACACCGGAGGCACGCCAGCGTTGTTCTCCGATAAATATGCCAAACTCGCTGAAGGACTATAATATCGGATCTCCAGCCCTGTGCAACGCCCATTTGAGTGGCAGGCTCAGCTTGCCAAAAATCAAGGCATCGACTGGTTTTTAGAATCCCCAGATGCCTTTATATCATAAAATTTTTCGATCAGAACCTCGCCAAACCTTCAGCATAGCACTGAACCCCTGCTCATACACCTGCTCCTCTTTCCGGTGTTAAACAGGTGCTTATCTCCGTACAGCGGGCAGGTATAGGACCGGATTAAATTCATAGGCGCCGATATCGCAGCCCCCATCAATTTGGCGTGGGAACCCTCGCTGGTCGGTGAGCAATGGATTGCCATACGGGTCGTTGCAGCCAGCCGGATTAGCGGCGTTGATCGCCTCACTGGATGCCAGTAACGCACGGGTGAGGGTATTGCCACCATTGAAGGCCAATCTGCCGATGAACTCCAGGGAAATGTCATCGCGGTCGAGTTCATGGGAGCCATCAAACGTGGAATCAAAGGTCTGACTGAAGGCATTATACCCTTCGGTGGTGTAGGCTCCTCTCAAATCGCCATGCCTAGGGACGTAGATTTGTTGTTCGGGGTCGAAGTAGGTTTCATGATTGTAGACCACCAGGGAATTAGCCAGGCTGACACTGGCAGAGCCCGTTTGGAAGATCCCTCCGCCCTGGCCGCTACCGTTCAGGTCGTAATCTGAATTGTTGCCCATAAGGGTGGCGCTGGAAAGGCTGGTGAACCCATCCAGGGCATAGATGCCTCCACCATCAAAGTCAGCCTGATTGCCACTGAGGGTAGAATTGATGAGATCGAGGTGCGATAGCTCCCCATCCACTGAGATAGCCCCGGCGTAATCCGCCAGGCAGTTGGCCAGCGTGGAGCCGGCTAGGGTAACCAGCCCGTGGCATATATCCATGGCGCCACCCCACGGATTGCCGCTGTTGAACGGGGTAGCCCGGTTATTTTGCAGGGTGGAATCCTCGATCACCAGGCTCGAATATGGTTTACCCAGCTGGTAGTCCCCGCTCTCAAATTGCAGGCCTCCCCCGGCATAACCATCCGTTTCGACAGCGTTATCGGAAATTACCACGTTGGTCAGGTAATACGCGCTTTGCGACCAACGTTCCAGGTACAACCCACCTCCTGAAGCGGCTGCGCCCAGAGCTGAATTACGCCTGAACAATACATCTTGCAGCACGAGCGTGCCTGAGGCGCCTGTCTCATCCCCTAACCGGGCATACAACCCACCACCCCTGGCACCGCCGGCAAGCGCCTCAGAGGCCGTGCCGTCCTGGATGGTTACCCCCTGGATGGTGATGGCACTTCCAACGCTACTGGAGAGCACCTCGATCGTACGATCGAACGTAACAAGTGCATTCCCGTCGATAAAGGTCTGGTACGAGCCGGCACCAGTGATGGTCAGCGAACGATGTATTTTGATCGACCCATGGGCATCATCTTCGGGATCGATGGCTGGAATGACCAGGTTATATATTCCTGCAGGGAGATTAATTTTGATGGTGAAATCGGAGCTGGTATTGGCCTCCATGGTGGCAGCCCGCAGGGTACAATCGCCCATGCCTGGCGTGGCTTCGCACACGCCATCTCCTGCAGCAGCGTCCGGCAGGTCGGCACTGCTATTGACCGTGAAAATGATCCCTGCCATGGGGGTTCTGGCATGTGTGAGGACTACCAGGGAAGCAAACAATGCCGGTAGAAGAAACGATACCAAGACGATCCTGATGATAGATCTCATACGGCCTCCATTAATGAATCATCAAAATATGCTATTTTTTATAAGGAAACAGGCTCAGCTACGTACGCACCGGTGAAATTGGTGCCGGCTGCCTGTCTGAACCCCCAATGTCATGCACCACCCAGGATCTCCCGGTGCATCCTCATAAGCTACAACTACGAAAATTCTTGGAGCAATTTGGATGATTTGAGATATCATTCCATCCTTTTTATTAACCATATTAATTTATGTTCGACGGTAAATTTCAAGAAAGATGGATTTCCTTGTTTGAGTTAAGATAATAACATGAAATTCATAAGGCGAGCTTCCCGCGAAGCAGTCTTGCGGAAGTAGATTGCCTTGTAGGTTTTTATCTACCGGATAACCTCAATCGCCCCAAGAATTGGCGCAGCCATTCACGCCGCGATAGGAGGCGGATCTCGGCCGCGGCTTTGCGGGCAATCTCGGGGCTGGCGCCATGCCTGCTGTAGATCGAAGCCTGGTATTCATTCAGCAGCCACTGTACCGGCCCCGAGGCGGCAGGCAGTGCAGAAAGAAGCGCGGCGGCACGTTCGGAGGGCGTGTCGTGCATGGCGGGCCTCATACCGACACGCTCTAAGGCGTGGTTGATCTCCAGGTAAGAGCGCGAGGTGGGAGGAAGCCTCATGTAATAAATCCAGCTGGTCAGGAAGTCTGGAACAGGGATGCCCATTTTCAATAAAATCCGCTCGATCGTCTCGGGCACCTTGAGAGAAACCCGCTCCATGAAACTGTAGAAGCGAAAGCCGCGCAACAATTGCCAAGCAATGATCAGCAGCACCCCCAGTGCGAATTGAGCGAAGACGAACAGAATGATATTCCCGGTAGTCCAAAAGCTCCTGGGGGTGTTGGCGTAGGTTGAAGATTGGTCGGCAGGTAGTTGTTCTGACCCCAGCTCCTGGTATCTCAACTGGTTTTCGCGCGTCCTATCGGCCGGACTCAGACCATTGCCGGCAGCCGGCTCACCGGAGGGGCGGGAAATCGCTGTTTGTGAGACGGTGGGCTCGAACACCACCCAGCCGATATTTGGGAAATAAACCTCCGGCCAGGCATGTGCGTCCTTCTGGCGGACCACATAGGTGGATGTTGTGCTCTGAGGCTCACCGGCATACACGCTGGACCCGGGGGGCAGGGTTTTTTCAGAGCCCGGCTGTCGCTCGCCCTGGGCAAAGCCCACCGCCAACCGTGCCGGGATACCCAGTGACCTCAACAACACCACCTCTGCGGTAGCGTAATAATTGCAAAAGCCCTTCTGGTAGTCAAATAAAAACCAATCGATGCGCTCCTGGTTGGCTGGCGGCTGGTCGATGGCCTGGTCATACCGGATGTTCGCCCGCAGGTAGCTAGTGACGGCATTGGCGATATCATAGGGGGTGGTGAGCCCCTCGGCGATACTGGCTGCCAGCTCTCTGGTGCGTGGGGTAATGTCGTCGGGAAGCTGTAAATTCTCGGTCAATACCCACTGTGGGTAATCACTTCCGGCATCTTTCAGCTGCTTCACCGTCACCGTATCCAGTGCTGACCGGACGGTGTATTGCTCTCCTGGCTTTACGTAACTCTTACTCAACAAAGCGCTGAGGTTCACTGTGCCATCCGGGTTCTGCTCCATCATCGCCCTGGTGGGTAAGCTGGTCCATAACAACTCGGGGATCGTATAAATATTGGAAATGGTCTGGTAAGGAGAAAATACGAACGTAACCTGCGTGCGCATGTCGATACCGGGTTGGTTTAGATCTTCGCTTGAGGCGGTCAGGGGTTGGATTTCCTGGATCGAGGAGGACCAGATATAGTTATCATAGGTGTCATAGGTGCGCGCCTCCCAATAAAAACGCATGCCATCCGGAGGGCTGGTGGGAGCCCGGACCTGCATGACCAGCGCATCACCCAGGTGTGTACCCAGCCCCAGTGCCAGGGTTTCGGAGTAATAGTTCTGCACGCTGGTGGCAGAAGCCCGCAGGGAGGCAAACATAAAACTGAAGTGGTCTTTCAGGGATAACCAGGGGCGGGAGGTAGACTGCCACAGCGATGCCACCGGCCTGATGGTGCCTACCACGACCGGCAGATTCCAGGCGAAGAGCACCACCACCAGCGATACAACCAGGGCAATGCGGGACAGCTCAAAACCAATGTCCGGTGAAGTGTGGGTGTGGTTTTCGCTCCATTTTGACATGTTTTTCAGGTGAGCCAGCCTGGCGACCATAAAAAGCGCAAATAGCAGGTAAACCGCCAGGTAGAGCGAGCGAACCGTGAGCAGGGAATCGAACGAATTGATCACGAAAGCCGCCACCCCACCCGGGATGATCACCTTCCATGGGTTGGTTTCGCGCACCAACACCACCCCCGTATATATCGCCAGCGCATAGAACAGCACCGCCATCAGGCACAGGAACAAGAGGTTGTCGGTGATCGCCTTGTGGTGCAACAACTCCTGGACAACGATATTCAGCCTGCCCCACAAGTCGATCAGCCGGTCGCGCCACCTGATTTCGGAATCAATGATCGAACCTAATTGCCAGGTGACCAGCACCGAGCCATAAGCCAGGGCCAGGATGAATACCCAAAGCCGCCTGAAGAGGCTTTTACCCAGCAGCAGGCCCAGCATGGTGCCGAAGAAGGTCACCACCATCACCAGGTTCAGGTCCAGGGTCCATAACGTGGCAACCAGGCGCGCGGCAGCAATTTGCAGCAGGATTAGCAGCAGGAATGCTACCAGCCAGTCCCAGGTACGTTTAATGCGCTTGGAAAAAATCAGCTCAGCCATCAATGGTCCACGAAAGACAAAGTTTAATACTATTCTATCAAACTACGCTTAATGGCAGATGATGGTTCACCTACGATATCTATACAACCGGTAAAAAATGGTGCACCCCCTGGGGAGTGCACCGGGATTTTACAAGACGATGTTCACCAGCCGTCCCGAGACCACGATCACTTTTTTAGGAGGCTTCCCTTCCAGAAACTTCTGAACAGCCTCGCTATTGAACGCGGCTGCCCTTGCCTGCTCCTCGCTGATGCCCGCCGGTACCTGGAGACGGTCGCGTAGCTTGCCATTTACCTGGACCACCAGGGTGATTAGATCCTCAGCGGCTGCTTCGTTGTCCACCTCAGGCCAGTGCTGTTGATGGATGGAGTAAGGCTTGCCCAGCCAGGCCCACAGCTCCTCGGCGATATGCGGGGAAACCGGGGCTAGCATGCGCAGGTAGATGTCTACCGCTTCATCCCAGGCTTGCGAGCCGGCCGCCCCCTGCTCACGGGCCTTGTACATCTCATTGAGCAGCTCCATCAGGCCGGAAATGATGGTGTTGAACTCGAAGACCTCGAAATCGTGGCTGACTTGCTGCAAAGTCTGGTGCAGCTTGCGGCGCAAGGCACGCAGCGCCTCACTTGTGGGATGACCCTGCTCGACCGGGTCGGTGAACAAGGTCCACACACGCCTCAGCCAGCGGAAGACGCCTTCGATGCCGGTATAGCTCCATGGCGCCCCCATCTCCCAGCGGGCAAAGAACATCAGGTAGGCGCGCACAGAATCGGCACCAAATTTCGCCACCAATTCATCGGGTGCCACCACGTTCCCCCAGCGCTTTGACATCTTCTCGTGGTCCTCCCCCAGCACCATGCCCTGGTTGCGGAGCTGCAGCATTGGTTCGGAGCCCTTGGTGAGACCTATATCACGCAGGGCTTTATGGAAAAAGCGCGTATAGATCAGGTGCATGGTTGCGTGCTCGATACCGCCGGTGTAGGTATCTACCGGCATCCAATAGTCATAATCCTCCTGCCGGAAAGGCCCTTGGTCGTAGTGGGGGCTCATGTATCGCAGATGGTACCAGGAGGAGCACATAAATGTGTCCATCGTGTCGGTCTCGCGCACAGCCTCCCCATGACAAACCGGGCAGGAAGTATGTTTCCAGGTGGGGTGGATGGTGAGTGGGTTGACCCCGGTAGGCCGCCACTCGGCATCTTCGGGTAACATCACGGGCAGCTGGTCATCAGGCACCGGGTTCCAGCCGCAGTGCTGGCAGTACACCATGGGAATGGGCGCACCCCAATAGCGCTGGCGGGAGATCAGCCAGTCACGTAGCTTGTAATTGACTGCCGCCTTGCCAATCCCCCTTTGCTCGATGTACAGGGTGGCAGCTTCGAAGGCCTTCTCAGCGGGCGTACCGCTGAGCGGACCCGAGTTGACCATCGTTCCTTCCGCAGGTACCGATGCCTCCATGGTGGCGCCATCCAGAGGTTGCATATCGGCGGGCTGGATGACCACCCGCACCTGCAGGCCGTACCGGCGGGCAAACTCGAAGTCACGCTGGTCGTGAGCTGGCACGGCCATGATTGCCCCTGTGCCGTAGGTCATCAGCACGTAATCGGCGATCCAGATGGGAATCTTCTCCCCGTTCACCGGGTTAATCGCATACCCGCCGGTGAACACGCCTGTTTTCTCCTTATTCACCGCTTCACGGTCGATATCCGATTGGCGACCGGCTTGCTGGATGTAGGCTTCCACCCCGGCGCGCTTATCGGGAGCGGTGACCTGCTGGATCAGCGGATGCTCGGGGGCCAGCACCATGAAGGTGGCACCCCACAGGGTATCCGGTCGGGTGGTGAAGATCTCGATGGGATGCTCCTGCTCGGTGTGGAAAATCACTGAGGCGCCTTGCGAGCGCCCGATCCAGTTAGTTTGCAGCGCCCTGACGCGTTCCGGCCAGTCGATGGTGGAGAAATCCAGCAACTGCTCGGCGTAGCTGGTGGTCCTGAAAAACCACTGCTCCAACTCTTTCTTGATCACCGGCGTGCCGCACAATTCGCAGTGGCGATCCTCGCCCCACACTTGCTCGCGGGCCAGGGTGGTCTGGTCTTTGGGGCACCAATCCACCCAGCTATTTTTGCGGTAAGCCAGTCCATGCGTATAAAGCTGGATGAAGAACCACTGCGTCCAGCGATAATATTCCGGATCGCAGGAGATCATCTCACGCTGCCAATCCCACATGGCGCCCATGCTCTTGAGCTGCACGCGCATGTGGTCGATATTGGCATAAGTCCAGATCTTGGGATGGATGCCCTTCTTCATGGCTGCCCGGTCGGCGGGTAAGCCGAAGGCATCGAACCCGATGGGGAACATCACGTTGTAGCCCCCCATACGCTTATAACGCGCCCGGGCATCGGAGGGCGTCATGGCGTACCAGTGGCCAATATGCAGGTCTCCGGAGGTATAGGGCAGCATGGTGAGGGCATAATGCTTGGGCCTCGAAGGGTCGATCTCAGCGTGGTACAGGCCATCCTGCTCCCATCTGGCCTGCCATTTAGGCTCGATTTCTTGCGGGTTGTAAATTGGTAATTCAGTCATTCGATTCTCCATAAAACATGGTTACCTGCTATTTCATCGATCAGGCACTTCGTGATGATTAGATCCTTGAGGCTTGCGCGCCAGCACCACCAGGCGCCTGGCGTCGGCGGTGAATTCTCTGGCATCCCAGCTGGCGTAAACGTGGTGCAGCTCCAGGCCAGCCTGTGCCAGCATGCTTTTCAACTCGCTCAGGTTGTACAACCGGACGAAGAAGGGCTTATCCTTGCGCACGCCATCGCGGATGACAATGCGGTGGTTATACCATCTACCGCTCTGACCATCGAAGGACAGGCGATCAATCATCAGGTTGCCTTCTTTTTCCATCACGAAGCACGGGTGCATCTCTTTGAGAAATGCATCCCGGTTGTGGGAGTCAAAGATCAACAATCCACCGGGTTTCAAAGCCCTGGCAATCCTCACCAGAACCTGCTGATTCTGCTCATCGGAGAAGTAGCCGAAGGCGGTGAAGAGCAGCATCACCCGGTCGAACTCTTCGTGGAATTCGATGGTGCGCATGTCACCTTGCAGGTAGGCCACACGCACGCCCCGATCCCTGGCATCCTTCCGGGCAATATCAAGGAATCCCGGGGTCAGGTCTACGCCGGTGAGAGTGTGGCCTAACGCTGCCAGTCGGTTGGCGTGCCGGCCAAACCCGCAGGCGAGATCGAGGATCTTCAGCGGCTTATCCAGCTCGAGCAAGCCGACCAGCGCACGGACTTCGGTATCGGTGCGCTCGTCAGTCAGCGATTCCTGATAAAAGTACAGGTAATCGTCCACCTCGAACACGGCCTGGAAGTCAAATTCCACGCTTCCAGCAGTCTCATTCCTGGCTGCAGGGATCATCTGTTGGTTAGTCGCCAGGGCTGCCTGGATGATCTTGCCGGCAATCTCCACCCGTTGCCGCCAATGGGCCGCATCAGCATCATAGCTGCGTGCGGCTTCTCGCTGCTCTTCCCGCGTGGCGGCCTGCGCCTGGAAGTGATCGGCCGTCTCCCAATCCAGGCCTTCCACCGGGATGTATGCCAGGTTGAAACCGGCACGCTTCAGCAAGATGGGCCACTCGGCATCGCTGCCGATCGAATCATCTGGCGAGCCATGCTCGACCAGGTATTGGGCAGCCCGCCGGCTGAAACTTTTCGAGCCGGCGCTCACATCCATTGGTATGTCCAGGAACCGCGAGACCAGCTGGTTGCTGAGTTGCTCGGTCGTGATCAAGGCCTGGGGATGGGTCTCATACGCGGCAGGAGTCCTGCCGAATATGATGGCCTCGTGCTGGGGAATGCAGCCTAATATCTCCTGCCATTCACCGGGTCTGGTCTCCACCCAGCGCAACAGGCGGTCCATGTCGGCATAGTGGATGAAATCCGCAGGGTAGTCCAGGGCAATTTTCAGCGCCATATACCTGCCATTAGCCTGAAGCTTATTGACATAGTATGCCAGGTTCGGATAGGAGGCGAATTTTCCCGCCTCGAATTCAGGAATGATGCGGTTGCCCTGCCTGGGGATGAAGGAGATCACTACCTGGGCATAATGTTCTAATAGCCTCGGCAGCAGCCGTGTAAAGCGGGGTAGTTCGCCGCGCGGGTACCAGGAGACAGCCAAAGTAATGTTCATAAGTAACTCTCTTTTTCCTATCGTATGTGACGCATGATCCTTTGCAGGATATTCATATTTCCATTGCGATTTCGAACATCAGCACAAACCAATAAAATCACCTGATTGCCAGCCCAGGCGCTGACAAGCTGGTACAGATTTTGCATCATCTCGGCTAGAAACCATCATGCACTGAAGAGACGATATGACCCACAAACAAAAACAGGAACTCTGGCTTCAATTTTTGATCAGCATCTCAAAATTCGTGGATCGCCGGGTCTCAAAGGGTGGCGAGCACAGTGTAAAAGTAGCCTATTGGGCCCGTTCCACCGCCCGCAAGCTCGAGATGAGCGATGATGAGGTGGATAATGTCTACTGGGCATCCATGCTTCACGATATCGGCAAGATCGGCATCTCAGATCGAATCCTGCGCAAAAAATCGGTGCTCTCGGAAGATGATTGGGTGCAAATCAGAATGCACCCCATGATCGGCTCGAATATCGTCAGCTCGATCGATGCCTACCCAGAATTGGCACCAACGATCTGCGCCCACCAGGAGAAGTATGACGGCACGGGATACCCCAAGGGGCTCAGCGGACAGGACATCCCGCTGGGAGCCCGTATATTGGGGATCGCCGATGCATACCAGGCAATGACCGAGCACCGTTACTACCGGCCAGCACGCACCCATGAAGAAGCCGTTGCCGAGCTGCAAAATGTCAGAGGTAAGCAATTCGATCCAGAAGTCCTTGACGTGTTCATCGAGGTGGTCAACACTGATACACCTGCCTGACTTGCCAGCCATCCGCATTTTAGTTTTTAAGGAACAAAAAACCTCCGCCTGATCAGGGACGAAGGTTTACTCCGCGGTACCACCCTGGTTGCCAGATATCCCACCTCGCAGGTGGATCATCGCAGCCGCTCAAATTCGCAATAACAGGCGAAACCTGCCAACAGCTAATACCAATACAGCTTGTTCACTGTTGGGGTCTGCCCTGATGATCCAGGGCAGCAGGCGAGTTCAGCCTTTACTACCAACGTGCTCCTGGGGCACCCTGCCGGGCTCTCACCTCTCTCTCCCGGCTCGCTGCAGGATGGCTTAATACTCCTGCCATGACCTTAGCAGTGGACCCAGAGGGATTCGAACCCTCGGCCTTCTCAATGCCATTGAGACGCGCTCCCAACTGCGCTATGGGCCCAAAAATGTAGCAGGAATTGTAATCTTAAACCATGGTTTCGTCAACACATCATGGTAGATCGGGGGGATGGTTTTCTAATCTGCAGGGTATTGACTTTTTCCTAAAACTTGCTATACTTTACTTTGTAAGTACAATGGACTAACAAACTCTACCTACCCTGTTCCGTAAACAAAATATATGCAAAAAGCAACCCGCCAATATACCAAAGAACACAATCGCAACCTGGTGCTAAAAACCATCTTCGAGCACGACAGCGTCAGCCGGGCTGAAATCGCCCGCATTACCAAGCTGACCCGCACCACGGTTTCAGACATCGTGGCAGACCTGATCCTTGAAGGTCTGGTGAGTGAAATCGGCATCGGCTCCTCCCTGGGAGGTAAATCACCCATTCTGCTCAGCCTGGTGGACGATTCGCGCTACCTGATCGGCCTGGACCTGGCGCACAACCAGTTCCGCGGCGCCATCGTTAACCTGCGCGGCAAGGTGATGGAACAGGTCACCCAACCGGTGAACAGCACCAACGGCGATGAGGCCCTGGGGCTGGTATACCGCATCCTGGACCAGCTGATGCAGTCACCCTATTTGCCCCTGGTGGGCATCGGGGTGGGAACACCGGGATTGGTAAATATCTCACAGGGGATGGTGCTGGATGCGGTCAACCTGGATTGGAAGGACCTGCCCCTCGCCCGCCTGCTGCATGAACGCTATCACCTGCCGGTTTACATCCTTAATGACAGCCAGGCCGCAGCCCTGGGTGAATATACCTATGGCAAGGGCCATGCTCCCGAAAGTAATATGATCGTCATCAATGCCCGGCACGGCATCGGGGCGGGGATCCTGATCCACGGTAGCCTATTCCAGGGTGATGGAGGCGGCGCAGGCGAGATCGGCCACGTGGTGGTGGTGCCGGAAGGCGGAGAGCTATGTCGCTGTGGTAATCGTGGCTGCCTGGAAACCGTGGCCAGCGCCCAGGCACTGGTAAAACAAGCCCAGGCTTTGCAGAGACAATCCGGCCCATCCAGATTACCCGGCTCAATCCAGGAAATCACGCTTAATTCCATTGAACAGGCCTTCGCCGAGAATGACCCACAGGTCAGAAAGATGGTTCTGGCAACCGGTCGTTATATCGGCATGGCCATTTCCAACCTGGTGGGTTCATTGAATATCCAAAAAATCGTGCTCACCGGTGATATGACCCGCTTTGGCGAACCCTGGCTGGAGGCGATCCGCAAGATGATCTCCAGGACCACCCTGCCCCGCATGGCGCAGGAAACCAGGGTTGAGTTCGGCCAGCTGGGCGTGAACAGCATCATCCTGGGGGCATCGGCAATGCTGGCAAATAACTATGCACTGCTTTTCAGGCCCCAATCGTTGAACCCTCGAGCAGGAATTTCGCCTGATACCCGCGCCTAAATCCGATGGCTCACCCCCTGATTCTGGTTGCCCCTAAATTTTTACCCCCCCTGGATGATGCCTTTCGTCCGGCCGCCCTGGCCAACCGCCTCTACGAGCGCGAAGCTGGAGTTGCTGGCGTCCCGCTTGTTTTCGGCCTGGAAAGAGAGGCCGGAAAGCTATCCCGATTTGAAATCAGCCTGTTTCCTGAGAATCACCCCCGGGCAGCAGAAAATTTCCATTATGCCGAACGCACGCTTAAGTTCCTGCTCTGGCAGCGTGGCGCCAATAGAATTTATATCGGCGGGCCAGCCCACATCGGCGAATACCTTAAGGATTGCTACTCCCCGGGCGGCAGACGCCAGTTCGATTACCGCTTCATGAGCGAGCAGGTGTATGAGCAGTCGCTGGCGCTGGAGCTATGCGAGCCAGGCCAGGTGCCGCCTACCCACGACCCGGGAAAATCCCTGGGTAGAAACCTCGAGGGATGCCGCATCGGTTTTGACCTGGGGGCATCCGATCGCAAGGTCAGCGCCCTCATCGACGGCAGGGTGGTATACAGCGAAGAAGTGATCTGGGAACCGCGCAAGCAGACAGATCCCGAATACCACTACCGCGAAATCACCCGGGCGATTAAAACCGCCGCCTCCAAGATGCCACGCGTCGACGCCATTGGCGGCAGCGCAGCGGGCATCTACCTGGATAACCGTCCCATGGTAGCGTCACTATTCCGCAGCATCCCCCCTGAACGCTATCCTGAGATCAACGACCTATTCTTACGCATCAGTCGTGAGATGAACGTCCCCCTGGAAGTGATCAACGACGGCGATGTCACTGCGCTGGCAGGCTCCATGTCGCTTGAGGATAACGGTATTCTCGGCATCGCCATGGGCTCCAGCCAGGCTGCTGGGTATATCGATCTCAAAGGGCGTATCATGGGCTGGCTGAATGAGCTGGCCTTCGCCCCGATCGATTACAGCCCCAGCGCCCCTGTCGACGAGTGGTCAGGGGATGCCGGCTGTGGCGCGCAGTACCTTTCCCAACAGTGCGTGTTCCGCCTGGCACCCCGGGCGGGCATCCACATCCCTCAAAAGCTGCCCGATGCAGAGAAGCTCACCTACGTCCAGGAAAGACTGGAAGCCGGCGAGGATGGCGCAGTCAGGATCTGGCAGAGCATGGGCATCTATCTGGGTTATGCGCTGGCGCATTACGCCAGATTTTACGACATTCAGCACGTGCTGATCCTGGGCAGGTGCACCTCCGGGTATGGTGGCACACTGATCTTGGACGGAGCACGCAAGGTGCTGGAAGTTGAATTCCCTGAACAAGCCAGTCGCATACACCTTCAGCTGCCGGATGAGCGCAGCCGTAGAGTGGGCCAGGCGATTGCCGCAGCCAGCCTGCCGGTGCTCAGCCAGGTGAGGGAATCAGGCACATGAAGCGCACCCACCCTCATCAGCTCATCATTCCTTGCCACACTGTTCTCAACCATGGAGCCTGAGATGCAATTTCACCTTCCTACTGCCAAGGTATTCATCCCCGATGAGATGCCTATTGAACAGGCATTGAAGCGCACCACCCACCTGGCCATCAGTGCCCACCAGGATGATATCGAGATCATGGCGGCTGCTGCCATCCTGGAATGCTTCCAGAAAGAAGAGCAGTGGTTCGCCGGAGTGGTGCTGAGCGATGGTCGTGGCTCACCGCGCGATGGTTTTTACAAGCATTACGGCGATGAAGAAATGCGCCAGGTGCGCATCAAGGAGCAAAAAAAAGCTGCCGTGGTAGGGGAGTATGCAGCCTTATTCCTGCTGGATTATCCCAGCCAGGCTATCAAAGACGCTAGCAACCTCCATCCCATCGAAGACCTTGCCCGGATTTTGCTGGCTACCCACCCACGAACCGTATTTACCCATAACCTTGCGGATAAACACGATACGCATGTGAGCACGACCCTGCGCACCATCGCCGCCATCCGCAGCCTGCCCGCTGCAGAACGACCGGAGAAGTTGTATGGCTGCGAGGTGTGGCGTGACCTCGACTGGTTGGCGGATGCCGATAAGATCGCCCTTGACCTGGGTGGGCACGAAAACTTGCAGGCTGCTCTCTTGGGCGTCTACGATTCACAAATCAGCGGCGGCAAGCGCTACGACCTGGCCAGCTTGGGCCGCCGGCGTGCTAATGCCACCTATTTGGAATCCCACGGGGTTGACACCTCCAGCGGCTTGACCAACGCCATGGACTTGACCCCACTGATCCAATCGATGGATGCAGATATCAACACTTTTGTACGGGAACATATACAGCGCTTCGCACAGGATGTGGCTGACCGTCTCACCCGCTTAAGCCAGAAGGATGTGTAAGAGCATGGAATTATCCTCAGCAATTTCCGTACAGGTATCGATAGCCAAACAATTGAAAGGAGGAGCTGGTTAGACGCTAACATATGAAAAATCGATCATTGACGAAAATCGGGCTTAAAATATCAAATTTCAATAAAGGAGAATGAAGACATGCGTACCAAGTTATTTATTTTATTGATTCTCGCCAGCATCGTGGTTTCGGCGTGCGCTACCGCGACAACAGCTCCGCCCACCCAACCCGCTGCTGCGCCGACCAATACGACCGCCCCGGTGACCGAGCAGGTAACTCTCAAAATTTACCTGCTGGACTACACCGCCGATACGATCGATTGGCTGGAGAATGAGATCAACCCGGCCTTCGAGGCAGCCCACCCGGGCGTGACCGTTGAATTAACCCAGGGAAGTTGGTCGGGTTGGGATACCACTTTTGCAGGATTCTTTGCCGCCGGCGAAGGACCTGATATCATCAACCTCGGCTCTGAGATGAATACCCTGTACGGACCCAGCCTGGCCGATATGGATGCCTATCTCGGCGAGGCAGCCTGGCCGGATATCAACAACTTCGGACCAGCCCTGCAGAATGCCATGTATGAAGGTAAACTACGCGGCCTGCCCATCTTCACCGCCCCGCGCTACGTATTCTGTCGCACCGACCTAGCAACAGGCACCCTGCCACCCAAGAGCTTCGCAGACTGGGTCGCCTTTGCCAAAGCCAACACCGTCATCGACCCGGCCACCAACTCGCTCACCCAGCAGGCGCTCATCCCGGTTGACGCTGGCTCGATGGCCGACTGGCAGTGGTGGCTGCTGGTGTTCTATTCCATAGGCGGACAATTGTATAAAGCCGACGGCACACCCAACTTCGATTCATCCGAAGCCCTGGCCACCACCCAGTTCATGCTGGATATGCGCCAGGCTACCTATGGTCCGGCCGCAGATGCAGTGGGCTCGCTGCCCACCGGGCAGGGTTCGGTGATCGACGTCAACGACGATACCGGTGAGGATAACGGCGCAATCTGCCTGGCTCACTCCGGTTGGGCTGCCCCCGCCGCCGACCGGCCGGTGTGGGAGAATGTGAGCATCGAGCCTTTCTACGGCGACACTGCCAACTTCCCTAACAGCAAGCCAGTGGTGCTGGCCTTCAACGACTGGCTGGCGGTGGCAGATTACAGCAAGAATAAAGAGCTAGCCGCTGATTGGCTAAAAATGGCCTTCACCAAGGAAGCCAACAACAAGTGGAATGAGACCATGAGCCTGATCCCCGCCCGCAATGACTCGCAATATGGCTATGTAATCGAATCGCCCATCTTGAAGAAAGAAGCAGAGCTAGCCGCGCAGTACGGAGTCGGGTTTGCCGGCATCGAGGAATCGGCGCAATTGTCGGTCATCATGCAAGACGTCCTGGGAAGAGTGGTTACCGAGGAACTGACCCCGGAGGAAGCCGTGCAGCAGATCCAGGAGCAATACATCACTGCCCTGGGTGAATAGCCGCTAAACTATACGAATGGTGAATTGGATGGGGTAAATCCCATCCAATTCACCCTCTGTTCGACCGATAGAAAGAAGCCCAATGCCCAAAAATCCCTATCTCAATGTGCTGGCTTATGCAATCATTGCGGTCATTTTCATAGCCATAGCCAGTTACGGGCTGGGCCGCCTGGCACGCCTGATTTCCAAAAAGATGGGTGCTTCAAGCAGGAAACAGGACAGTACATTTTCAGGCTACTTCTTCGCCGCCCCGTGGATCATCGGCTTTCTCATTTTCGTGATCGTCCCGCTGGGATATTCGCTGTATTGGAGCTTCACTGATTACCGCATCACCGCCAACGTGCCCATCAACCTGGTGGGGTTCGAGAACTATGCCCGCTTGATCCTGAATGATACCGGCTTCCGGTCATCCATTGTAAACACCCTGTTTCTGACCGCTGTGGGGCTGCCCTGCATGATCGCCGCGGCGCTGTTCCTGGCGGTTTTATTGAACCAGAAGACCCACGGCGAGCGCGTATTCCGCATGGCATTTTACCTGCCGGTGATCCTGGGTTTCAACACCGCTGTGCTGTTATGCTGGCGGTTGATGCTGAACACCGGCACAGGCATCATCAACCAGCTGATCCGGGCCATCTCAAACGCCTTCCCGCCATTCAGTTACCTGGTGCGTGGCGTCATTTTTATCCAAGAGTTGGTCAGCGGGTTCTTCCTGGGCCTCAACAGCGGCCGGTTCAGCCTGCTCACACGGGTTTGGGAGGCGGGTTTCCCGGCTGCCAACCGGGTGCCGCTGTGGGTGGAAAGTCCCCTGTGGACCAAGATGTCGGTGGTGCTGCTGATGGTGTGGGGTTGTGGGGCAATGATGCTGATCTTCCTGGCTGGGCTGAACAACGTGCCGAGAGAGCTGCATGACGCCGCAGAGGTGGACGGGGCCAATAGCTGGCAGCATTTCTGGAAAATCACTTTCCCACTGCTCACCCCGTACGTTTTCTATAACCTGGTGGTGGGCCTGATCGCCTTCCTGCAAATTTTCGAGCCCATCTACGTGCTGTACCGCGATAACCAGCCGCTGGTCTCATCGGCAACCTCGATGGTTTACTACCTATGGCAGGCTTCCTTCAGAAATTTCCAAATCGGTTACGGCTCGGCGATCTCCTGGTTGATCCTGCTGCTGATCCTTGCCCTCACCGCCATCCAGTTTGCCACCCAGCGCCGCTGGGTCAACTACGAGCTGTATTAGGAGAAATCCGTGCGTACCACCTGGGCTATCTCTAAAAGAATCGTGCTCTACATCTTCCTGACCGGCTCCACCATCGTGATGTGCTTCCCACTGTTTTGGATGATCTCTTCTTCGCTAAAGACCTTGCAGGAGACCAATTCACCGGGGATCATGCTGCTGCCCAAGCACCCCACGCTGGAGGCCTATATCGCCATTTTCCAGAACTCTGATTTCCTGAGATCCTACTTCAACACCATTTTCTATACCACCCTGGCGCTGCTGGGCACGCTGGCCTCGGTGGCGCTGGTGGCGTATGCTTTCAGCCGGATAACATGGCCGGGGAGGAACGTGGTATTTTTCCTGATGCTGTCCACCATGATGATTCCTCCACAGGCTTTGCTGGTGCCCCAATACGTGTTCTTCAATAAGTTCCACTGGATCGGCACTTTCAACCCAATCGTGATCCCCGGCTTTTTTGCCGGCGGCGCAGCGATGATCTTTTTGCTCAGGCAATCCATGGCACAAATCCCCTTCGAGCTGGACGAGTCGGCTTTCATCGACGGTGCCAGCCACCTGCAGGTCTTCTGGGAGATCGTTTTGCCCCTGGTCAAGGCTCCCCTGGCCATCGTGGCCACCTTCCTATTCGTCGGTTTTTGGAACAGCTTGCTGGCACCCCTGATCTATCTTCAGACGGTCAGCCTGTACACCCTGCCGGTGTACGTTTCGACGCTGTATAACATCAACAGCTCGGTCCAGCAATGGCCGACGATCATGACAGCCGCGGTGCTCACCACGGTTCCGCTGATGTTGGTATTTTTCATCGCCCAGCGCTACATCCTGGAAGGCGTGATCATCACCGGGCTAAAAGGTTGATCATGGTCTATCATCCGGCCTGGTTACCAACAAACCCACCCTTTAAAATAGTATATACCTTGTGTTGTTGAAAAGCGGGTTAGAGCGGGGTACAATCGGTTAACCCGGTTAATTGGGGTTATGAAGCCACAATATACCCGATCTGATCGATCACCTGGCATAACGAATACGAACCGGCCAGCGGGCAGCCCAAAATGATCCGTTACTCATTCAACCACAACTGGTATTTATATAAAGAGAACCCATCAAGTGAAAAATCGTTGCTTGGGCCACTCACCCTGCCCCACGACGCCATGCTCTTTGAAAAAAGGGACCCGCAAGCCAGGAACAGCTACAATACCGGTTACTTCCCGGGCGGGGTGTACCACTATACCAAGAGATTTATTGCTCTTGAAGAGTACCGCAACAAGCTGGCCATCTTCGAATTCGAGGGCGTGTACATGGATTCGCAGGTATTCCTCAACGGTCTGCTGGCCGGGGGGCGGCCTTATGGCTACTCCAACTTCTTCGTCGATGCCGCTGGCTTGCTCAAGATCGGCCAGGAGAATCAGCTCGAGGTTGTGGCGCGTAACGCGAACGAACCCAACAGCCGCTGGTATACCGGCAGCGGCATCTATCGGAATGTGAACCTCTGGCTGGGTAGCCGGCTGCACATCCCTCCCCAGGGGGTAAAAATCGCCACCCGGGAGATCAGCAGCCAGCTGGCTGTGGTGACGGTGGACACCACCATCACCAACCAGGATGAGTGCCACAGGGATTTCCGCCTGGTGACAGAACTACGCGGCCAGGATGGAGAGATTGCTGCACTTGCCGTAACTTCTGAAAGTGCTGGAGCAGGCCAGACTACTACCATCCGCCGGGCAATTCAGGTCAGCCAGCCCGTCCTGTGGTCGCCCGAGCACCCCAGCCTGTACACCTGCCACACCAGGCTGCTAGCCGAAGATGCGGTGCTGGATGAGGATCGGGAAACCTTCGGTATCCGCCTGCTCAGCCTGGACGCCCAAAACGGATTGCGCCTCAACGGGCAAATGATCAAGCTGCGCGGGGGCTGCGTGCACCACGACAATGGCGTTATCGGGGCCTGCACGCTGGAAGCTGCCGAGCAGCGGAGAGTGCGCCAGATCAAGGCCAGCGGCTTCAATGCCATCCGCAGCGCCCACCACCCCATGTCGAAAGCCATGCTGGATGCCTGTGACCGTTATGGCTTGCTGGTGATGGACGAATTCTCGGATGCCTGGTTCCACCACAAGACGGATCATGATTATGCCGCATATTTTCGGGATTGGTGGGAGAGCGATATCCAGGCCATGGTGGATAAGGACTACAACCACCCTTGCGTGGTGCTGTACTCCATCGGTAATGAGATCAATGAGACGGCCACCGCTGAGGGGGTGAAGTACAGTCGAAAACTGGCCGATAAGGTAAGATCGCTGGATGAGACCCGCTATGTGATCAATTGTATCAACGGCTGGTACAGCTACTTCACCACCCTGGGCATGTGGGGCACGCGGAGGAAAGGCATTGGGGACCAAAGTGTCGATACGGCGATAAAAAAGAGAATTACCAGCCTCCCAACCAACCAGGTGATGAACCTGATGAACAGGTTCATGGACCTGCTCGTGCGATTGCCGGGTGTAGACCGCTGCGCACGGCAGGCGTATGCCACGGTGGATGTGGCGGGTTATAACTATATGGCGGGACGGTATATAGTTGACGGCATACACTACCCACGGCGGGTGATATGTGGCAGCGAGACCTACCCGCCTGAGATCGCCAAAAACTGGCGCTTGGTTAAAGCTCTGCCGTACGTGATCGGCGATTTTTCGTGGACCGCCTGGGATTACCTGGGCGAAGCTGGGCTGTGCACCTGGCAGTACGGCGGCAACCAAAACCTGTTCAAACCTTACCCCTGCATTCTGGCAGACAGCGCCATCATCGACATCAGCGGGCAGCGCCAGGCTCAATCCTATTTGCACGAAATTGTCTGGGGCTTGCGGGAAGGGCCGTATATTGCCGTGCAGCCGATTAACCATGCCGGGGAGAGGCTTTCCAGATCGGTATGGAGGGGCAGCAATGCCATCGCCAGCTGGACCTGGCACGGCTACGAAGGAAGGAAAGCCGTGGTGGAGGTCTATGCCGCCGCCGATGTTGTTGAGTTGTTCCTGAATGGCAGGTCGCTGGGGAAGCAATCCTGCGGGGAGCGGCACGCTTTCCAGGCCATATATAGGATACACTACCAGCCGGGGCAATTGACCGCAGTAGCCTATGCCAAAGACGGGACCGAAATCGCCCGCAGCAGCCTGCAAACCGCCAGCCACACACTTCAAATCGATGCTCGCCCAGAAGTTGTAAGACTCAAGGCTGATGGTGCCGACCTGGCTTATATCCCCATCAGCTTGGCGGATGAAGATGGCACCGTCAACCCCCTGGCCGACCGATTGTTGACCGTGCAGGTGGAAGGAGCCGGTACTTTGCTGGGCTTCGGCAGCGCCAACCCGTTCAGCGAGGAAAGATTCGTTGACCCGGTCCACACCACCTACCAGGGTAGGGCGCTGGCGGTGGTGCGGGCAGGGTGGGAAGCAGGGATGGTCAAGGTGACCATATCTGCCGAAGGATGTAAGACGAAGGTGCTTGAAATTCTTGTCTGTGATGATCCCGAAATGGGTTAATACCAAGGGAGGCGATGCATGGATATGCTTATATGCACGCCAGCTATTCTTCCCGTGTTCCCCATAATCCGCTGAGGAATTTGACCTGCTCGATGGATTGAAAGTCCTCCCCGCCCTCGTGATCGTTGTAAGGCCAGACCCTGATCTGCTTCTCCCCGGCATAGTGGTTATAAGCGGCAAAAACCGTGGAAGGCGGGCAGGTCAAGTCCATCAAGCCCACCGAAAATAAAGCCTGGGCGTGTCCCCGGGCCGCAAAATTCAAGCCGTCAAAATACGACAGGGTGTTGAACACAGCCTCGATTCGATCGCGGTGGATCTTGCAGTAGCCGGCAATTTCAGCGTAAGGGTGGGCATCGGTGATCTGGGTGGCGCGACGGTAGTGGCACAGGAAAGGCACATCCAGCATGGCTGCCGAGATGTCGGGCACCAGGCCGCTCATAGCCAGCGCGATACCGCCTCCCTGGCTGCCTCCGGTAACAGCCACTCGCGACTGATCCACTGCCGGGTGGCTCCTAACAACTTCAATGGCCCGCACCGCATCGCTGAAAACCCGCCGGTAGTAATATTTTTGGGGGTCGAGGATCCCCTGGGTCATGAAGCCGGGGAAATGCGGGTCGGTACCTGCGGCAGGAGCATCGGGGGTATCGCCCCGCAGCCAGGTGCTGCCCTGACCGCGGGTATCCATCACCAGGTGGGCAAACCCCACGCTGCTCCACAACAGCCAGTTATAGGGAGAGCCCCGCCCGCCGCCGTAGCCGATATACTCGACCACACAGGGCAGCGGCCTGGCATGCTCCCTGGGAAGCAGGAACCAGCCCTTCACTGGCTGGCCATCGTAGCCGTTGTAGGTGACATCGTAGGTCTGAACCGCCTGCAGGTGGTAATCCACCGCCTCAAACCGTGCGTCGAGCGGGAATTTTCTGGCCTGAGCGAGCGTCTGTGCCCAAAAGGCGTCGAAATCGATCGGTTCTTGGCGCTCCGGTTTGTAAATTTTCAGCTCATCGAGAGGAAGGTCATAATGCATGCTGATTCTCCATAATTAACCGGTTCATGGTACCGGGATTGAAATTATACAGTACCAAATCCGATAAAGTGCCTGCCAGCCAATCTTCACAGCATCTGCTGGAAGGAAGGTTTGAGAGCAGGGTACAGCTGGCGATATTGCGCATACATCTTATGATAGACAGCTATCTGCCCTTCATCGGGGCGGGTGATTTCCATCAGCCGCACCACCTGGGCGCAGGCGCTGGTAACATCCGGCCAGGCACCCGCTCCCACCCCGGCCAACAGCGCTGCCCCATAAGCCGCCCCCTCCACCACACCCACCGTGGTAAGCTCGGCCTCGAGCACGCTGGCCAGGATCTGCCGCCACAAGGGGCTCCGCGTGCCGCCGCCAGAGGCACGCACCTGCTCGATGGCTGACAGACCGGCGTTTTGTACCAGGCGAAAACCGTCTTTTAATCCAAAAGCCACGCCCTCCAAGACGGCGCGGGTCAGGTGCCCACGCCCATGCCGCAGCGTCAGGCCGATGAAGGCTCCGCGCGCCAGCGGGTCGGGGTGCGGTGTGCGCTCGCCGCTCAGGTAAGGCAGGAATTGCAGCCCCTCACTGCCGGCGGGGACGAATTCAGCTTCTTTGAGCAGGTCATCGAAGCTCATCTCTGATGCCAGGGTATCGCGGTACCACTGTAAGCTGCCGGCTGCTGAAAGCATCACGCCCATAAAGTGCCACATTCCCGGTACAGCGTGGCAGAAGGCGTGCAGCCGCCCCTCAGGCTCAACCATGGCGGAGGGTGTGGTGGCGAAGACCACGCCGCTGGTGCCCACGGTCAGCCCGATGATGCCCGCCCTGACCGCCCCCACCCCAACTGCCTGGGCAGACTGGTCACCCCCGCCGGCCACCACGGGTGTGCCAGCCGCGAGTCCGCAGGCAGCTGCAGCTGCCTGGGTCAGACGTCCAGTGACCTCGGGGCCTTCATAGAGCGGAGGCATCCAGCTGCGCGGAATGCCCAGGGTCGTCAGCACCTGCTCTGACCAGCCACGCTCCTTGAGGTTAAATAGCACCGTCCCGGATCCACCCGCCTTGTCCATGGCGAACTCACCGCTCAGCTTGTAGCGCACATAATCTTTGGGGAGCAGCATGTGGGCAGCCCGCGTGTAAACTTGCGGCTCGTTTTCCTTCACCCACAGGATCTTGGGGGCGGTGAAGCCGGTGAGGGCCAGGTTGCCGGTAACCTGGATGAACTTCTCCCGACCGAAGAGCCGGTGAATCTCATCACACTGGTCCTGGGTGCGCTGGTCGTTCCACAGGATGGCCGGGCGCAGCACATCCCCCGCTTCGTCAAGCAGCACCAGCCCGTGCATCTGCCCCGTGAGGCCAATGGAGGAAATTGCCTCGGCCTTTATCTCCGCCCTGGTCATAACCGCGCGGATGCTCTTGCAGGCTGCCTGCCACCATTCCCGTGGGTCCTGCTCAGACCACAACGGCCGGGGCGTTTGCAGGGTATGTGGAGAGGAGGCCACCGCCACCACAGCTCCCGCCTCATCGATCAGCAAAGCCTTGCTGCCGGTAGTGGAAATGTCCAGGCCGAGAAAATAACTTCTCGCGTTCATCGCTCCTGACCGGCTAACGGGTACCCAGCAGCAGGTCAATGGTCAGCTGGTCAAGCCGCTCGTACCTCAGGCCGCGGGCCGAGATAGCCCGGCGGTCGAAGGGATGCGTCTTGAGGGCCGCGGCCTTTTCCGGCGTGTACCGGCCAAAATAGGGGGCCAGCTCAGCGTCCGTTGCGTTGATTTCCGCCAGCAGCGCCTGAATCTCCACATCGGCATTAAAACGGGCGGCTTTTTCCTTGAGGATGAGATAGGTGCGCATGCAGCCGCGGGCAAAATCCCTGACACCCTGGTAATCCTCCGTGCGGTAAGCATGGGCATCGAAGTGCCGCGAGCCGGGATAGCCTACATCTTCTAGAAATTTAACCAAGAAGAAGGCGGCTTTAATATCCCGGGAGCCAAAGCGCAGGTCCTGGTCATAGCGGCTGGGATACTGGTCATTCAGGTCGATGTGGAAAAGCTTGCCTGCGTCCCAGGCCTGGGCTACACCATGCATGAAGTTGATGCCGGCCATGTGCTCGTGAGCCACCTCGGGGTTGACCCCCACCATCTCCGGGTGGTCGAGGCTGGCGATGAAACCCAGCATGTGCCCGGTGGTTGGGTTGTACAGGTCGCCACGCGGTTCATTGGGTTTGGCTTCCAGGGCGAACTTGAGCTCGTACTTCTGGTCCAGGGCATACTCGCACAGGAAATTCATGGCTTCGCGGCTGCGCTTGATGGACTCGAGGGCGCTCTTGGCCGCATCGGTCTCGCTGCCCTCACGCCCACCCCAGAAGACGTACACGTGAGCGCCAAACTCCACGCCCAGGTCAATAGCCCGCATGGTCTTCTGCAGGGCGTAGGCGCGCACTTTGGCATCGTTGCTGGTGAAGGCGCCATCCTTGAAAACCGGGTCATAAAACAGGTTTGTGGTGGCCATGGGCACCACCAAACCGGTATCGGCCAGGGCTTTGCGGAAGTCTCTTTTGATGGCGTCACCTTCGGCGGGGGTCGCGTCAATGGGGATCAGGTCGTTATCGTGAAAATTAACCCCATAGGCGCCCACTTCACCCAATAAATAAACCAGTTCGGATGGGGATTTTTGCTCACGCACCGCACTGCCAAATGGGTCGCCGCCGCGGTTCCCGACGGTCCAAAGGCCGAAGGTGAATTTGTGTTCGGGTTTCGGTGTGTAATCAGACATGGGATCTCCTCGATAGGGAAATTATGAAATTGTAAATTGCACGTTGGCCGGGCGAGCGGCTCCAAGCGCCTCTCCACGCTCACCTGGCGAGCATCCGCCGGCAGTTAACCGGTAAGTGCCCGGTTCCAGTTTTGGTCGCCCGGATTCGTCGATCAGCATCAACATCTCAGGTCCGATGTAAAAACGAACTCGCTTGACCTGCCCGGGATCGAGCCTCACCCGTTTAAAAGCGACCAGCTGGCTGAGTGGGGTAAACAGGCCGGCTTCAAGCGCACTCAGGTACAGCTGGGCAACCTCT
>Ga0172363_10000124_pt1 | contig 46898 bp, 42 predicted proteins | sample LakKivs2_kivu2a2_FD_114541 | JGI IMG/M metagenome (GOLD analysis project Ga0172363, IMG submission 114541) | Sediment microbial communities from Lake Kivu, Rwanda - Sediment s2_kivu2a2 | ecosystem: Environmental > Aquatic > Freshwater > Lake > Sediment | place: Rwanda: Western Province, Lake... | reverse complement strand
CCCCCGGCGCCGCCACGCGGCAGTCCGAGGCGGCCACCAGCACGCTGTCCGCGGTCCCGGCCTTTATCGTATCGTGGGCCATGAGCAGCGCCGCGGAGCCGCATCTGAGCGACGTGGTGAAGTCCGTTGTCCTGACGTCGCTCCTCATATTGAGCGCCAGCCGCATGATCGCGGCGGATTGTTTCTCCTTGTATGGTGCTGTCGTAGTGGCAAAATAAAGGCCGTCTATTTTCTGCGGATCGAATCCCTTTATGCAGTTCATCGACGCTTCGACGGCCATCGTTACGCTGTCCTCGTCGTAGTACGCCACCGACCTCTCGCCGGGGATGGCGAACCCTCCCCAGGCTTTAAGGAATTGCTGTCGGTCTAGCCGGTGCCAGGGGATGTAGGCACCGAAGGATTTAATACCTATCATTAGCCCTCCTTAAAATTTTTAAACCGTGTTTGAGGCACGCCAGTGTTAAGGGTACTAAATTTTGACGTTTCCGTCAATCGCCGCGAGTGGATTTTTACGTTTGAGAACGATTATGTTAAACGAAAGCCGATAAGTATGTTTTCTTGACACGTACCTTCGTTCAGGATATCTTGCGATAACCCTAATGCATTTTATATAATATCCGAAAGAGTTTCACTTAATGAGGCATGTTAGTTAAATGGCATTTGAGGTCGCAAATTGCGACCTCATACACTTTGGTATCTGAAGCATAAAAGGAGTTCTAATGGCGGGAAGTGAAGTCATCCCAGTCGAAAGAATACAGCAATCGATATATCTGATTCGCGGCCGCCGGGTAATAATCGATGCCGATCTGGCATTTATGTTCGACGTCCCGACGAAGGTGTTGAATCAGGCTGTCAAACGAAATATAGAACGATTTCCCGAGGATTTCATGTTTCAGCTTACAAAAGAGGAAAAGGAGGAGGTGGTCACAATTTGTGACCACCTCAAACAATTGAAGTATTCCCCCAATCTTCCATATGCCTTTACCGAACATGGAGCGATCATGGCTGCAAATGTATTAAACAGTGAAAAGGCTATTGTCGTTAGTGTCTACATTGTGCGTGCCTTTGTAAGGTTGCGTGAGATGTTGCTTACTCATAAGGAGCTTGCGCATAAGCTGGCCGAGCTTGAAAGCCGTATAGATAAACATGATAAAGCCATAGTTGCGTTAATCACTGCAATAAAAGAATTAATGACGCCCTCCGTGAAGCCTAAAAGACAAATAGGTTTTAATACAAGAAAATCTTGAAGTCACAATTTGTGATTTCAAGTTGGCATGGGATGTGGTGGTGAAAACATGTCGACAGCTTCAACATGTTTTTATAATATGTCGATATTGTCAACAGATTTCGACACTTCAGGTTGCTCTCACTCAGTAACAAGTTTCCGTCAATCGCCGCGAGTGGATTTTTACGTTTGAAAACGATTATGTTAAACGAAAGTGGAATAACAGGGCGATGAGAACTATAGGTAATAAGATACTATATATTGGGAAAGTCTGTAACTTGCCTCTACGACTGAATCTTGTGGATAGGGCATTTAGCTAATGCTTGTCTCAACGATTCGTTTCGCTTCCTCAAGCTTCGCGCAGGCTTCAATTTTAGCCCGTGCTGCTGCAAGAACCTTGTCAGCGAGTTTCTCCTGCCATGTCAGATCCACTTTACCGGTCTTGGTCTGGGGAACAAAAACTTGCACGAGCGCCAGATCGCGTGGATATAGGTAGAACGGGGATGTGCCACGTTTTAGGGAATTGGTCTGCAATGTACCTGCTGGAGAATTGAGGAATAGTGCCAAGTAAGCAGGCACAAGTTGGTTTGTCCGAAGAATAGTCACAAAACTCGCTGCTGCTGAAGGAGTAACTTCATCGTAAAGATTTGTCTGTCCAAGGTAGTCACCAGCCGATACGGAGTAGACAAGGACATCTCCTCGGCGAAGCGCGAAGTCAGGATTTGTTGTAAGGAAAGTGCTATCTGTCCAATGTTCAACATCAGAAATACATAGACTCGTTGCCGAGAATTGGCGTTGTGTAATGATTGGAATTGTACCTCCCTCGACATATGGAGGCTGGATGCCGTGTTTGTTGAAATAACAAAGCTTCGTAACCGAAGATGCGCCCAATGTATCAAGCTGTTTTAACAGCCTATGATATTTCGGGTGCATACTTTCCGCATCGATACGTGCCTGTTTAGTCAGCGTTTGAAAGTTCTCAGTGTAGTAAAGCTCGCGAGGCTGTTTGTTCAAATCTTGCCAGCCGATTCTTTCTAAAAGCTCTATTTCGGCTTCAGGGTAGCATTTTCGCCCGTTCTCAAGAATCAGTTCCATTGAGGAAACAAGATCGTGAATCCTGTTCAAAACAGAGTCAGACAAGTGCGGAAATGGGGACTTAAATATATCGGGAGCGGAAACAGCTGGGTACATGCTGGCCGTGGTGTGCCGATCAAGCCAATCTGTTATTTCCTTTGTTTTGAGCCAGGCAAACAAAGTGGAACGATAGCGTTTGTCAGAAGCCAATAGCGCAGCAAAACCGGACGTTGCGACCCAATTCTCAACACCGTACGGCACTAAACCGACAAGAGAGCGATTTGGGCGGACAGTAGAGACAAGAACTTCGCCGCCCTTTAGTAACGTTTGTGCACGGTCTGGCGTATCAGCACTTTTGACCCTTATAGTCTCAATCTGGCCACATGAAGAGTCGACTCTGGATATTTCAGCGTAGTTAAATTCATCAACGGAAGCAGGGTCAAAGGTGGCATCTGAAGGACTGGCAAAATCAGCAAGAGTCTGCTTGCATGACCGCTGCAATTTCTGACCAAGTTCTCGAAAATATGGCTGATAGAATTCTGCATCCCAGCGGGCGGCTTCGGTAATCTCATTATATGGAACTATAGATACAACTGCCATGCTTAGTCCTCAAGGAAAGTAAGGCTCTCTTTTTTGCCCCACTTGATAAACGCCTCGGCGATATCGTCAAGGTCATGATCAATGGCCGGAGACTTACCAGACTGTGTCACTGGTGTTCCATCCTCATCTACAATATGTCCGTCAATAGCCTTATAAACATATTCGCCGCTACTATTCTTGCCACTCTTTTGGCTAGTCGCCATGAAAATTGGATAGATCTTGGTTCTATCACCAACCGATCCACCCCACTTCTGAAGGAAAAGAACGCTTGTTTTCGTGCTGGTAAACTTCTTAAAAGTGTTCACATGCAGACCGACGACAGCTAACAACCGGGCTCTGTCGCTGATGTAGGAGCGTAGAGCGCGCCTTCCCAGATTGTTTAAGTTGCCCTGGGGTAAAACGATTGCCATTCGGCCACCAGGTTTCAGAAGGTCAAGGCAACGTTCAATGAAAAGGATGTCTCGTTTCATACCCGCGACTTTATGCTTTGCATTAGTCTTTTTCTCATCATTCTTGTCTTCATCTTCATCTGCCTCTTCGTCCTCATCTTCTTTCAGAGCCCCAGTCATAGCGAGTTCATAGAGATCAAACGCGACAAGCTGATTTTTACCAGTAACTTTTCCGGCGAATGGGGGATTTGTCATAACTATATCAAAATTGCCATCTCTCGTATCTTTCGTGAACTCTCCAATTGCTCTAGAGGGGCCATTCTGCCACTCGCGGATGTCTAGCGAATTAACACAATAGACATTTGCCTTGCCATCACCTGCAATGATCATCATGGTTTTGGCAACTTTCTTTAAGCGTTCGTCAAAATCCACCGCATATAGGTATTCATTTGCATACTTGTATATCTGGCTTTTATCCCAGCCGTACAATTTCTCGATATGTCGTATTGTGTGAATCAAGAAACCACAAGAACCACACGCGGGATCAATAATTTTCTCGCCATCTTGCGGATTCAGCATCTTTACCGCCATCTTAACTACAGGACGGGGCGTGAAATACTGACCTTTCTGCGCCTTCTGTTCGGGATTTATCAGGTACTCAAAAGCCGCATCTACAACCTCAAGGTCAGTATGGGCTAAGGAAAAAGGCTCAATGGCAGATGCGCATAGCTTTAGTGCATCACCTTGTAGCTTCAGCTTCTCACCTTCATCGAAGATTTCACTCCAATGTGGTCTCTTCTTCGCAGCCTGAAAGAGATCATTGAATCTTCGGTAAACATCCTCAGGTGAACCAAGCGGCACACGGAACTCGACCGGATCAGTCGGTTTTTGCTTAGGCTGGAATTCATCATGGAGTTTCGCAAAGAACAACTTAAAAAGCTCGTCAAAGGCGTTAACCCCAGCATTAGCAAGAGCATCATCTTCAAGTTGCACAATGAGCGCTCGTAAGTTGGGCACTGGTTGAAGCTCCGCATAGGTCAATGGTTTCAAGATGTCCTTCAAATCCTCGCTGATTTTAGGTAGACGCGGAATAGTGCGGTATTTGTAAGGAGCCTTCTTTGTTGTTTTGTCTTCCTCACGGAGTTGAAAGCTATAGCTGTTACCGTTGGACCAGCATCCAAAGAAACAGCCCGTCCAATTTAAGTAACTGCGGAGCTGGTCAAGTCCTTCTCTAGATTCGGGTTTCTTCAACTCAAAGAGAATATAAGGATCAGTGCAAGCTGCATCACTGAAAATCGCAATGTCTGCGCGTTCCTTCTCGGCGTCTTGGCCCATCTGAACTGACCATTCAACTTTAATGTGGGACAGTTTATATCTTAGTGTATCTTGAATCCAGATAATGAAAAGCTGGCGGACGACTTCCTCCGGTTTAGCACGGTACCAGCGTTCGCGCTTCATGCACCAGATGTCTACCTTGCCTTCTGTGGTTTCACGTAGTTTGATCTTATCCCGTTCGCCTTTTGTGAAGAACTTCAACCCTTGCTTGATGCTCGGATCGCCAAAAATACGATCTAGAAGCTCGCTTTGTGATTTGTCAGCCATTTCAGCCTCCAGTTTATGGCAGCATTATATCATGTAAATAAAAATTTAAAAGGTTTATCAAAACATCACACCCCCCATCCACTTTCTGCGGTCGGGCCTGCACTCGGACTAGTGAGTAGTCAGTAGTTAGTAGTAAGTAGTTAGTAGTTAACTACACGCTACCCCCTACACGCTAAGTATTTTCTTAACGACCCCTCCCCCACCAGCCCCGGCGACCGCGGGACGCTGATCCCCCCGTTTTTTGCCTAGACCTCTGCCGGCGCGCCGCAGTGGTGCGGGGTGGAAACCGGCAGGCCGCGGGGGCGGGCGCGCGGGCCTTTGCGCCCGGGGCAGCTTTTTTGCCGGAGGGAAAAATCCCGGTCCGGGAGATTTTTTAAAAAGTTTTGAAAAAACCGCATGTTTTGCCGGGGCCAAAGGTAAAAAACGCGCTTTTTCAGCTATAACTGTTGTCAAAAATGCGCAAAAACGGCCTTGAAAGTTTTGGGGGTATAAAAATATATGGGGCCGGTCCCATCAGGCCCTGGTTCAAAGAGGCGTTTCGCCCGGGTCCGGGCTTTTTCGGAAAAAACCGGGCGGCGGGCGTCATCCGCCCCGGCGGCGGGAAAATTTTCCGGGGGGACCATGGCCCGCCGGGCGGGCGGGGATTTTTGGGCGGGGGGATTTTGTGGCGCGGAGGGGCGGGGCTGAAAATGCGGGGTAATATTTTTTTTAGTGTCCGGCTGAAAGATGTTCTCCGAACCCCCTGTTGTCCAAATCCCCCTTAGTCCCCCTTTATAAAGGGGGATTTAGGAGGATTTTATATTTTATTTTGGATCTCCTTCCCTCTGACTCCCTTCCCTCAAGGAAGGGAGGACTTCACCATCTTCCACTAACCCTTCTCATCGAGAAGTGGCTGTAGAATGGTTCGAACGATATCCGCGTCGTACTTGTTTCCCCTCTTTAGAAGAGGGGGTAAGGGGGTAACATACTGCTTTTAGCGGGGGCTACGGGGCCAGCTTGATCCCGGCCTGTGCCAGCTGCTCTGATATCCGCCGGTTATTTTCCAGGATTAACTCAATCGTTTTTTGCTGTAATGCGCCAAGCGTGTGATCAATTACATTACCAAGGCCGCCTGATTCTCCAAATAGATTCCTGGTTACTTCCTCCGGTGTACCGCCGAATGATGCCAGCTTGGTTAGTTCCTTTTTGGATAATCCTATACCTTCCATATTTAGGACCTCCTGTATAAAAGATATCTTAGTTTCTAAAAGGAGTATACATTCCGTCCACTTGATGCGTTAATTAAATTCTTTTCGCCTTTTCTTTCGCGTACCAGTGAATGAACGACCTCTGCTCGTCGGTCTCGGGGCGCGCGGTGGCCTTGCGCACCGCTGCTTCAGCCTCGTGCTCCGGCAGTCCCAGCGCTATCAGTATGCAGCAGGCCATAGTGCCCGTCCTGCCGATGCCGCCGCTGCAATGAATCAGTAGCCGTTCTTTCTTTTTGAGTCTCTTTGCGACGTCCTCTATGAACAGCGCGAACTTGCTATGGTTCCCCGGAACGCCGCCGTCGGTTATGGGATACGACATGTACCTACAGGGGATCTCCCGCGCCTTGATGGCCTCGTAGTATGTGGGCGATTTCTGCTCGGTCTCCTCCATGGATACCAGCGAGATTATCAGATCGACGGACAGTTTCTCTATCTCCTGGAAGGATTTGGAGAGCGACTCGTAACGGCCTGGCATGCTGTGCAGGTAGAGCTTTCCCAGGATCTCTTCGGGAAGGGCGACGCTTCTAAACATTATTACAGAATTTCTTCTATACTACGCCGATAAGAAAGCAGCGAATATATTGCCTTTCTAATACAGTGAACCGGATAAAATTATAGCAGGCTTTTCGCGCATCGTGTAGTGGCGGAGTATTTGTCGTTGGTCGATAGCAGTCCGAACCCCCTGAATCCCCCAAACGTTGGGGGATTTTTTAGATATATAGGGGACACCCCTAAAACCCCGGCAGGAGAATTATCTCCTGCACCTCTTTATTTGATTTGTCATTGCGAGGAGCACATGAGCCGAAGCCACGAGGCGAAGCCGTGGTGGGACGTGGCAATCTCGCCGGCTCCAGCCATCTCGGCTTCAAGCTGTGCTCTCAACCCCCTTTATCCCCTGTATCAATTTCGAGATAGGGCGAACACAGGGGTTCGCCCCTACAGTAGGGAATTTTAATTTAGGGGATACCCCTAAAAACCCGGCAGGAGAATTATCTCCTGCGCCTCTTTATTTGATTTGTCATTGCGAAGAGTAGGGGTAATTCATGAATTGCCCCTACTTATATGCGGGGTAAGTTCCCCCTCTTTTTAGAAGAGGGGGCTAGGGGGAGTTTACTAATTAAAAAGTTCCCTCTCACTCCGCAGGGAGAGGGCCAGGGTGAGGGCTATTGCTATTGATTAATCTCTTTAAGAGTCTTCCTAAGCCTCTCATAAGCGGCTTCAGTATTGGTAAGCTCCTTATTGAATTTCTCCGTCTTCAGGGTAACAATAGCGCCGCAGATACACCTGAACTGGCTATTGCTCCTTATCCATCCGATGTTCTTCTTCTCCAGGTGTCCGCACCTCATGCACTTGATGGTAAGCATCTGGTCGTCGAGGAAACCTGCCATATTCTGAGACCTCCTATAAAGGTAATAATGTATATTCCAGTTTCTAAAAGAGCAGACACCCCGTCCATTTGATGCGGTCGGGCCTGAACTCCCCCTCCAGGTTGAAGCGCTTGAGCAGGGCCATCACATCTATCGATATCGACTCTAAAGACATCCGGGCCTTTGTGGGGTAGGGGCAGGGCTCTTTTGTCTTTGCCTTGCATACCTGGCACAGCTCGCAGCTGCCGCCGATGAACCCCAGCGAGCGCGGGATATCGATAGTATCGGCGTATCTCTCCAGCTCAAGGATCTTCTCGTGGAACTCCAGCTTGCTGCGCGTCAGGCCGGCGCTGTCGTTCTTCACATCCAGCGGCTTTTCGTACTGCAGCAGGATGCCCTTGCGGAATTCAAGGAGTTTTTCCTCTATCGAATCGAAGGAGCCGACATAGGGCGGGCACATATAGTGGTTCTTGAACTTGCCGCACTTGTTCTGGAAACAGAGCTCCCTTATCTTGTAGTCCGGCTTGAGCAGGAAGGACTCGAACCCGACGCAAATCTCGATGCCCAGCTCGTGCGCGCGCTCGATGAGTTTGGCGGAGGATTTGTCCATGGTTTAAGTGTACACCCTCTGGCGTCCCCCTTGAAAGGGGGATTGCTCTCACCCTAACCCTCTCCCTGCGGAGGGCGAGGGAATTTATTTTTTAAAGCTATTTCCCCCTTACCCCCTCTTCTAAAAAGAGGGGGAACTCACCACATCTCGCAGAGTATTCGAGCGACCTACATAGCCGTCTTCTTTTTAGAAAGAGGTTAGCTACCTAATAAAGGTGCAGGAGAATCATCTCCTGCCAGGGGATTTTGGGGGTGTCCCCCAAATAAAAATTCCCCCATGAGTGGGGGATAAAGGGGGTTGAGAGCAGGGCTTTGAGCCGAGCTGGCTGGAGCCGCCCCAGCTGTAAGAAGGAGGAGCTTGCCTTAAATTATTCCTTCAGTGGACAGCCTGATCCGGGGCATTTGACAGTCAGGAGATTGGGATTGCTGTGCTGCGGTATCTTACTAGCTTTACTTGGGATGCTGAACTGCTTATGACAGAACGGACATTCTACTACCTGTTTCTCCGAATCGATGCCCATATTATCGTCCTTTATATATGCTGACCTGCACAGAATCTGATGATCTCGGCGAAGTTGCTGACGCGCTCCGAGTTGTTGGTCTCCATGGTGCCGTCGTAGGTCAGGTTGATCCACGGCTTGCCGTACATCTCGGAGAGCTTCTCCGACATGGCAGCCACGATGCCGCCGGGCATGCAGCCGTGCGGCATCACAGATATAACGCCGGCGAAGGCCGGGTTCTCCAGCCACTCGATGCCGGTGCCCAGGCTGAGCACGGCCTCGCTGCCGCACTTGGATGAGAGATAGGCCCCGGAGAAGGATAATACCTCCTTGGTGCTTGGGTCTTTTATGTCAAGCAGGCCGTTAACGTTGGCGGCCACGGAGCGTTCGTCTTTCTCCTGGATGAGCTTCTTGATGTAGCCCTTGGTCATCTTGCCGAACTGCCTCTCGCGGACGCCGTCCTCGATGTTGCGGTGCGTGATGTAGTTCAGCCACTCCCCCATCGGCGATATGATGACCTCGAGCCCGGCCTTCTCGCACTCCCGCGCCAGGTCGCAGTTGCTGAACTTGTTGGTGCGCAGGAATATCTCGCCGTTGATGCCGACAAGGGGCCGCCGCGGCAGGTCCGGGTCGATGAGCGCTTTGGCCTCTTTCACCGCCTCCTGCATCAGGTCGCTGAAGTCCTCTTTGTGCTCGACGCGGTTCACCAGGAGGCGTGTGTATTTCTGGAAAAGGGCGTCGGCGGCGCCGGGGGTCTTCTCGTAGGGGCGGGTGCGCCAGAGTATGCGCTCCAGGTGGTCCATGGCCACCATGCCCCGCCAGGCCAGGCGCTCGAAGGCTGTGCCCAGCCCCAGGTCGCGGTAGGCGTTGTTCGATACCGTGGTGCGGAACGGCATATCGAAGCCCAGCTCCTTGAGGGCATGCACCTGCTCTACGGCGTACTTGCCGAAGCGGCAGGGCCCGAAGGCGCTGGGCATGAACCCTTCCACGTTGGCCATGTCGATGCCCTTGGAGCCGTTACCCTGCATGAAATATATGAAATCGCCCAGCGTTACTCTGTACGGCAGGCATTCCGTGCCCTCGGTGACCCTGTTGCTCAGCTGGAACGATTGTTGCGTCGTCTCCGGCAGCACGAAGGCCTTCACGCCGTAGGCGCGCATGGCCGCGGCCAGCATCTCGGCGTGCGAGCACATGCTGGGAAGCATTATCGTCTGTCCCTTGTTGGTCAGGGTATGCGCGGAGCGGTAGATCTCCTTGCCCAGGCCGCGGGTCGTCTTGCCGCTCCTGGAGTAGCTGTTTATCGTGTCCACGAAGGCCTCGAGTCGCGTTATGAGCCCGGCCTCGGCGGCGTGCTCATCGATTTCCATCTGCCCCATGGGCTTGCCGCCCATGATGTCCATTGCCAGCTTGATGATGAAGGAGTTGGGGCCGCAGCCGAAGTTGGTCAGCAGCAATCCGTATAATTGCGAGTCCTTCGATACGATCGAAGCCGCCGATATGTGCTTGCCCTCGTAGTACCAGTAGGGGCGGTCGGAATATTCTTTCGGATTTACCGATTTCAGGTCTAAAAAGTCCATTGGTATGGGCACCACGCCCAGGTCGGCCAGCTCCCTGGCGATGCCCAGGTTGGCCCCGGCGTCCTGCGACATGTAAGAGCGCGCCAGTATCACCACGCCCGTCTGCCCGTTCTTATGTATATCGTCCAGTATCTTCTTTCCGGCCTCGGCCTGGGTCGCCTCGAAGCGGCGCAGCGATTTGAGTCCGGCCAGCGCGGCCTTCCGGCCTCTGGCGCGGCTGAAGCCCATCTTGGCCGCCACGTCGGTCAGGTTTCTGATGACATCGTCGTCGCCCATGCTGAAGTCCAGCGTCGGGATGAGCAGCTTGTCCTCCATGTGGAGCGCCTCGCGGATGATGTAGGGCGAGGCCTGTACCAGCGGGCAGGAATACTTCTGGTTCTCATCGCCGTCCTTCAGGCCCAATCGTATGGCGCTGGGATACAGGATATAATCGACATCCTCCAGGCTCGCGGCGTGGCCGTGCAGCAGCTTGATGGGGAAGCAGCTGTCCGTGTAGCTCAGCTCGCAGGCCCGTTCCATGATATGCTTATTCGTCTTGCTGGAGAGCACCACCTTCACGTTCAGGTCGTTCAGGAAGCCGATGAGCAGCGGCGCGAAATCGTAGACGGCCAGGGCCCGCGGCAGGCCCACGGAGGGGCCGGTGCCCGTGCCCGCGCTGTACTCGGCAAAGAGCAGCTTCTCGCGCTCATCGAAGGGGGTCGGCACCTGCTTCTCCTTCACGGTGGCGCTGGCATCTTTGTCGCACCGGCTGCCGTAAAAGGTGGCGTGCTCGCCCTCTATATCCAGGCGGCTTATGGTGCAGTTGTTCTCGCAGCCCTTGCAGATGAAGGTCGACAGTTTATACTCGCGGTCGATGACCTGCTGGAAGCCCTTGAAGCGCGACGGCACCGACTTGAGCCACTCCTTGGCCAGGAGTGCCGCTCCCATGGCGCCGCTGACCTCCTTGTGCTCGGGCACGATTATGGCCTTGCCGGGCAGCGACTGCTTGAAGGCCGATACCACGGCATCGTTGTAAAATACGGCTCCCGTCAGGATAACCTTATCGCCCAGCTTGCGCCGGCCGACCACTTTCGAGAGATAGTTCGCGGCGATGGAGTTGGCCAGGCTGGCGCATATGACCTCCACCGGCACCCCCTCCTGCTGCGCCGAGGCCACCGCCTGTCCCATGAAGGCGGCACAGCGCGAGCCCAGGCCTATCGTATGAGGAGCTTGAAATGCCAGTTTGGCGAAATCGCCGTTCTTGACGTTGACCCCGAGCTGTTCCGCCAGCTCATCGATGAAGCTTCCCGTGCCCGCGGCGCAGGCCTTGTTCATCTGGTAGTCCACAACGACGCCGTTCCTCTTTATGACGAGTTTCGAATCCTGGCCGCCGATCTCGATGATATCGGCGTCCGGGTCCACGTCCGCGGCGGCGCGCGTCTGCGCCGTTATCTCGTTCCTTATCAGGTCGGCGCCTATGTAGCTGCCCACCAGGTACCTGCCTGATCCGGTGATGCCGACGCCGAGTATACCGGCGTTGTCCCCGACATCGGCCAGCAGATTGCGGAACACGTTCTGTATGGCGTCGATGGGGCGCCCCGCCGTCATCAGGTAGCTCTTGGCGATGACCTTCTTGCCGGATTCGTCCAGTATCACCGCCTTGGTGCTGGTCGAGCCTATGTCCACGCCCAGGTATCCCTGGAAGGGCGTATCTATCCTGCGATGTGCGAATGTGGTCTCCTGTGTGAGGGGATTGAGCGACGGCGTTTCATAATAACACTGCTCCACGTCCGCCCTGGGCAGGAACACCACTTTCGATTCCCTCCCCGCCTCCTGCGCCAGCAGCGCCGAGCCGACGGCCTCGATGTGGAAGCAGTGTTCCGGGACCGTTACCTTCATCTTGTGGCCGTTGCGCGCCGATATGGCCTCCTCCAGCGATTCCACGATGGCCCTGTTGGCCGCGACCCCGCCCACGAAATAAACCGGCTCGGAGAAGGTCCCCTTGGTCAGGGAGACCACGCCGCGCGCGATGCTGTCGCACAGGCCGCGGAGCATGGCCCCGAGCGGTATGCCCTTCTGCTGCAGGTGTATCAGGTCCGTCTTGGCGAAGACGCTGCACCTGGCCGCTATCCTGGGCGCCGTCTCTCCTATGCCCTGCGCCGCGTCGGCGAAATCCTCGATCTTTATCCCCAGCCGGTACGATTGCTGATCCAAAAATCGGCCCGTTCCGGCGGCGCACAGCGGGTTGGAGGCCACCTTCCATGGCTTCTTCAGGCCGTCCTCGAGCCCTATCACCAGCGAGGTCTGCCCGCCTATCTGTATTATGGTTTTAGCCTCAGGGTGGAAGCGCAGCAGCCCAGCCGATATGGAGAGCGAGCTGCTGTAAACTGACCAGTTCAGCTCCTTTGGTATCACGCCTTTGCCTGAGCCGGAGACGCCGGCAGTGGCGATCTCGTCCAACCTGATTTTTGCGCTGAGCCTGGAGAGCAGGGAGGACACCGCGTCCTGGGGGGAGGAGGTTATCTTCTCGATATCGAGAAGGACTATGCCGCCCAGCTCGTTTAATAGGGCCAGCTTGGCGCTCGCGGAGCCGACGTCTATTCCTAAAGAGTATTTCATAGCTTTGTTACATGTATCCTGTACAACTTTTAATGTTAACACATTTACGAACGTGAGTTCAAGGAAATATGAATGATAGAACTCACCCTGGCCCCCTCTTTGCCAAATAGGGGGAATAAGAACATCTCGGTAATCCTTTTCAATCAGCCACCTCTCAAGAGGGGTTAGCGGTTCTCATTCTTAAGCTGCGGCGGCTCTAGCCAGCTCGGCTTAAAGCTGTGCTCTCAACCCCCTTTATCCCCCACTCTTGGGGGATTTTTTTATTTTGAATCTCCTTCCCTCTTCCTCCCTTCCCTCAAGGAAGGGAGGACTTACCTCAGCTACCCCCTCTCTTCAAGAGGTGACTGACTTCGCGGCTTCTTGAACTGCCCTCTCTTTAACAAAGAGAGGGACTGCAGGGTGAGTTCGTACAAGTTCCCCCTCTTTTTAGAAGAGGGGGTTAGGGGGAGATAGCTTTAAAAAAACATTTCCCTCTTCCTCTGCAGGGAGAGGGTTAGGGTGAGGGCATGCGCGCCGCAGCTTAAGAGAAAAAGTGATAGAAAATTCTTCCGATAGCACTTATCACGAAAGGATTGCGTATGGGGGACCAGCAGGGGGTTCGGAAAACAGCTTCCACCCAAACCTCAAGCACTTGACGGGATATACCCTTTTTCAATAGAATTGTAGAGGTTTGCCTTTTGCATTAAACGACTAGGAGCGACGATTTGGATTTCTCATTTACCCCTGAGGAAGAAGCATTCAGACAAGAGGTTCGCGATTTCATAAAAAAGGAGCTGCCGCGAAAATACGAGAGAGCTGTGATCCACGGCGGCGAGACCGAGGAACAGTGGGAGTTCACTAAACAGTTCACGCGCAAGATCGGTGCCAAGGGGTGGATAGCCACGCTCTGGCCCAAGAAGTACGGCGGGCTCGAGGGCACCGAAATGCAGTACCTCATCTTCAACGAGGAGATGGCTTATGCACGGGCGCCGCGCATGGACCAGGGCGGCAGCGGTATAGTCGGCCCGACGATACTGTTCCATGGCACCGAGGCGCAAAAGGACAAGTTCCTTCCGCCTATCGCGCACGGCGAGGTCATGTGGATTCAGTGCTTCTCCGAACCTAACTTCGGCTCTGATTCCGGTGGTATACAGACCAGCGCCGTCGAGGATGGCGACCACTATGTTATTAACGGCCAGAAGATATGGATAAGCTTCGGATTACACGGCGATCTGTGCTACATGACCACGAGGACCGATACTACAGTCAAGAAACACAAGGGCATCAGCTTCTTTCTCATCGATATGAAAACACCGGGTATAGAGGTGCGCCCGATTACGAATATGGTGGGAGCTCCCGGCTTCTGCGAAGTCTATTTCGACAACGTGCGTGTTCCCAAGGAGAATATGCTCGGACCCAAGAACGGCGGCTGGCTTATCATGATGACCATACTCGGTTTCGAGAGGGGCACGCTGGCGGCCATAGGCGGGGGGTCGCGGCGCGCTCTGGATGATCTCGTCGATTTCGTCAAGAATACAAGCTACGGCGGCCGGCCGCTGGCCAAGGATCCGATAGTGCGGCAGAGGATCGCTGATTTGGCAATAGAGGTCTATGCCTCTCGCCTGCTTGCTTACAGGGTCATATGGATGATCACGAAAGGTTTGATTCCGCACTACCAGGCATCCATCGCCAAAGTTTTCGGCGATGAGGTCTATTTCAAGCTGGCCAAGGTGGCTACAGAGACAATGGGGCTCTACGGCTCGCTGGCCTGGCACGCCCCCATGGCGCCGATGGATGGTTACATGACTGGGAACTATCTTAATAACCTGGGATGCCTGTTCGCGGGGGGCACACCTGAGATACAGCGCAACATCCTGGCGACGGCGGGGCTGGGGCTGCCGAGAGGCTAATGTACTGAGAGTGATTCCGATACAGGTATCGGATTAGATTTAACTCTAATTTAAAAATATCGAAGGAGGAGTGTTAATGGAGTTAGGACTGAAGGGGAAGAACGTAATTGTGACCGGCGGAGCGTCCAACATCGGACGTGGTATCGTTCTGGCTTTCGCCAAAGAGGGCTGCAAGATAATGATAGCGGACCTCGATGAGAAACAGGCTCAGAAGGTAGCCGCCAAGGCCAAGGAGTTGGGGAGTCCCAAAGTAGTAGTAGCGAAAACGGATGTGACCAAGCTGGATCAGGTACAGGCTATGGTCGACAAGACAATTGCGGAGTTGGGATCGCTTGATATCCATATCAATAACGTAGGATGGGATATACAGCAGCTCTTCGTCGATACCACACCTGATTTCTGGGACAAGATTATTGCCATCAACTATCGCAGCGTGCTGAATTGTACTAAGACCGTATTGGGCCCTATGATAAAACAGGGCAAGGGCGTTATTGTTTCCACCGGTTCCGATGCAGGTCGCGTCGGAGAGTTCAAAGAGGCCGTATATGCTGGGACCAAGGGTGGCGTTATCGCCTTCACTAAGGCGATTGCGCGCGAGACCGGCAAGTTCGGCATCAGGCTCAATGTCGTATGCCCAGGCCTTACGCTGCCCGCCACTGCGGACGAGTATGGCGATGATACCGGCTGGAAGATGTCACGCGGCTTTTTCACCGATGAAGTAGTTGCGAAGATAGCTAAGAACTATCCGTTGCGCAGGGTCGGAACCGCACAGGATATCGCAAATGCGATGGTATTCCTTGCATCCGATGCTGCAAGCTTCATCACAGGCCAGACGCTGAGCGTCAGCGGCGGCTATTCCATGATGTAATTCAAGATTGTAGAGACGCTGGAATCGGGTGCACCTCACTAGAGATGCACCCGATTTTTTATAGCGATGAAGTAAACTCACCCTACCCCTCCTCTTTAGCAAAGAGAGGGTAGCGCTCCCTCGCCTTTCCAGCTGCGGCGGCTCTAGCCAACTCGGCTCAAAGCTCTGCTCTCAACCCCCTTTATCCCCCACTCTTGGGGGAACTTTTATTTGGGGGACACCCCCAAAAATCCCCCGGCAGGAGATGATTCTCCTGCATCTCTGTAGATAGCTAACCCCTCTCTTCGAGAGGTGGCTGTAATAAGGCCGTTTAATGCTAACCGTCATTCCGGCGCAGGCCGGAATCCACCTTTATAATTATTCTCAGACCCACCGCGTAGGGCGAATATTGTATTCGCTCTTTCTGTCCCCAGTAGCAGCACGGCGTGCCGTGCCCGTTGAGTTCCCCCTCTTTTTAGAAGAGGGGGTAAGGGGGAGATAGCTCTAAAAACATCTCCCTCGCCCTCCGCAGGGAGAGGGTTAGGGTAAAGGCAATAAGCTGTACAGCTGTATAAGGCATGGTATCCTCTATCCCTTAATTCCCCCAACGTATGGGGGATTAGCAGGGGTCGGAAGATATCATCCAACTATACATTAAAAAAGAAACTAAGAGATTTTTCCCCATAAGTCGTTATATCGAATCTAGCTCCCTATCTGGACAGACATGCTATTGAACTGTCCAAAAAAGTATGATATATTGTAAAATGCTACGTCTGTGGCTAGCTAAAACTATGAGTGTGGAGTACGAAGAATGAAAGTATGGTCGAGAGGTCTAGGGAAACAGGCACTGTTTGCTGACTGGTTTAAGAGCGATATAAAGGTAGAGGGTCGTACTTTAGTAGCTGAAGGCATAGTGCGCGACAAAGGCATCATCTGGGATTGCAAATTCTTCTTTGAGAAGGACGATGTGCCTGGCCTTCTGCATATGCTATTTTCCGGTCCGGTTGTCAGACACTTCTTCAAGAACTTCAAATATATCTTGAGCTTCTTCTACCAGCGCATAATCAAGCGTTCGGCCGGCAAAGAGAAACCCAAGAAGGAAGTTGCTCCGGCTGATGAGGAAACCTCCGCAGCTACAGCAACGAAGTAACGGATTAGGATCACTGGTCGAAATTATCGAGAAGGTAGGTATGTGATATGAGGTTCTGGTCAAAGGGTTTAGGAGAGAGACAGTTAGTTATCGATCTGAGCCGCAGTAATATAACATCTGAGCCGAATAATGAAGTTATGATACGAGGTATCATAGTAGAGCCGGTCAAATGGAACTACGAAGTGACGCTGTACGATATCGATGTGCGCGGCATACTAAGAGTTGCATTTACATGGCAGGCGCTGGTTTTCTTCTCAAAAAACATCGGCGGCTTGTTCAAATTCTTCACTAGATTGTTCAAGCATGACTTGGGCAATAAAGAATATTTAGAGAAGTGCAAGGAAGAGAAGGCCAAGGCCGACGCCAAGAAAGCAGCACAGGCGCAGACAACCACAACGACTGCTTAATAATAATATTATACGCAAGAATAATAAGAGGGTATGCTTAATATTGAGCATACCCTCTTTATTCATTTATAGCATCATTAGCCATCGGTCTCTAGGACTGTCCGCGCCGCAGACCTACAGATGCCAGTACTGACATTATAACAACGAATGCGGCGAGTATTCCTATATCTGTGCCCAAACTGAAAAGTATCTTTCCCCCAGTAATTTCGAAAGAGATAAGTGTTGGCTCGGTATACATGATATTGCGCATGCCGTCTACGCCGTATGTGAGGGGCAGGAATTTACCTATCCACTGTAAGGCTGTGTTCATCTGATTGATGGGAAAGGCGACACCGCAGAGGAATATCTGTGGCACGATGATGAGCGGGATGAACTGCACCATCTGAAACTCGTTCTTGGCGAAAGCAGAGGCAAAGATACCCAGACAAACCGCCATAACCACTATCAGGATAAGAAAGATAAATATCTGCCACAGCCCGCTGGCGTAGTTGACATTTAATGCATATATGGTGAAGAGTAGTATGATAAAGACCTGGGCTATTGCGAAGATGAAGAAGCCGCAGATATATCCCAGGACCATATCGAGGCGGGAGACAGGCGAGGCCATTAGACGCTCCAGCGTCCCCTGAGAACGCTCGCGCAGGAAGCTGATGCCGGTGAGCAGGAAGGTAAAGAACAGGGACATGGTGACGATCAGCGCCGGCGCTAATCTGTTAAGCATGTTAGGGTCGTTGGGGTTTTTAGGAATGGCGTATGTGATCAGCGACATGACCACGATAGGCACTATAACTATAAGGGCAATGGTGCGTCTATCCCGGATGAGCTGGCGTATGACCCTCAACGCCATTGCGGTGACATTATTTACCGACATGTTTTCCCTCCTTTCGCTGGACGAAGTAAAGGAAGGCATCTTCAAGTGAGGACTCGTGGGAGCCGGCAGCTTGTCTGAGCTCGTCGGGACTGCCTACGGCGATGACTTTGCCCTCTCTGAGAAAAGCCAGGCTGTCGCAGTGAGCGGCGTCGTCCATGGTATGGCTGGATATGATGATGGTGACGCCTTTCTCCGTCAGGCTCCTGAAATATTCCCAGAACTTCACGCGCAGTGCCGGATCGACGCCTACGGTTGGTTCATCGAGGAATAGCAGTTTCGGTCGATGTACGATGGCGCAGGCCAGGCTGACACGCTGTTTCATGCCACCGCTGAGCTTAGCGATAGAATCTTTGCGGCGGGGCCACAGGCCGACCATAGTTATGGCTTCTTTGACCAGTTTTTGACGCTGTGCCTTATTCTTAATCCCGTAGATACGGGCGAAGAAATCCACGTTCTGTCTTATAGATAGCTCCGAATAGAGGGCGGGCAGCTGCGGCATGTAACCAACATAACGGGCGAGCTTACGTGATGGCGCACGGCCGAGGGTGCGAACGAACCCTGATTTGGGTTTGATCAGACCAACCAGCATCCTGATGAAGGTGGTCTTACCCGAACCATTGGGACCGAGCACGCCGAAACTTATCCCCCGGGGTATCTCTATCGAAACATTGTCCACGGCTTTGATTTTGCGGTAATTGAAGGAAGCGTTTTTTGTTTTGATGGCCGGCTTAGAACATTTTTCCGCTGTAACCATGATATTCCTCCGCAGGTCGTCTTTGCGAGGTAGATGAATGTTTGTTTATTATAGTGGTACGGAATTTTCTTGCCAATAGTTGAGATGGTGACCTCCTGCCATCCCCCTTGAAAGGGGGAAACACGTCACATTGTACAGCTGCGTCGGCTCCAGCCAGCTCGGCTTAAAGCTCTTCTCTCAACCCCCTTTATCCCCCACTCTTGGGGGAATTTTTTTATGAATCTCCTTCCCTCTTACTCCCTTCCCTCAAGGCAGGGAGAACTTACTCTTGCTAACCCTTCTAATCGAAGTGGCTGTAATCGAGGCTCCCTTAGCTATCCTCTCTTTATTAAAGAGAGGGACTGCAGGGTGAGTTCGCACAAGTTCCCCCTCTTTTTAGAAGAGGGGGTAAGGGGGAGTTACTTTAAAATTACTTCCCTCTCCCTCCGCAGGGAGAGGGTCAGGGTGAGGGTCTCTAGCACTTGGCAAACGCTGGTCTATCGTTTACTATTATGTATAGCCCTGATATGAGTTATCGTAGATGATCTTCCACCTAGCTGTTTATATCGTGTGCGCCGCGGTGCTGGCCGTGATATTCGCCCTCTTTGAGATACAGATAGAGGGCAAGGACGGCTGGGCCGCCAAGCTCCCCTGCTGGCGCAAGGAGAAGGGGCTTCTCGTCAAGCTTTCCGGCGGCCGTCCAATAACGGGATACCACATCGTCATGATCACCTTTGTCATACTCATGTTCCATTTCCCGTTCCTGTTCGCCGAGTGGACGCTGGCGACGGAGTTCCTCATCCTCGGCCTGATGTTCGAGACGTTTTTACTCGAGGACTTCCTCTGGTTCGTGTTCAATCCTGCCTTCGGCATAAAGCGGTTCAAGAAGGGGCAGATCTGGTGGCATAAGGAGTGGTGGGGACCTGTGCCGAGCTTATATTACTTGATGCTTGCGGCCTGCGTTCTATTTATTGTACTCAGTCAGCTTATTGATGGAAAGGAATTGTGATGTTGAAGGTAACAGCCCAGGGAATCGATGAACTAAAGAAGATACTGGAGCAGATGCAGTGTTCCGGCTGCGGCGAGGACCATGCACACGGTGAATCCTGTTGTGGCGATGAGCAATCTTTGGGCGAATCTGCCTGCGACAGCCATTGCGGCTGCGGGTGCGATATGCACGCCGATTCCGACAGCGTTTGCGATATGAGTCAGATCGCCTTAAGGCTCGTCGTCATGGGGGATCAGGGATTCGGCTTAATCCCAGATATATTCCGTGATGGCGATCATGCTATAGAGCACGATGGCGCTAAGGTGCTGCTTGTAGACCCAGAGATCGCTCAGGTGGTGAAGGGTTTAACTCTCGATTGTGTGGACGTTCCCGGCGGCCGCGCGCTGACATTTATCCCGGCTAACTCCTAGCATCAGTCTGGGGGATATTGCTGGCGAGATGGATGGGGGGCTGGCGGTGGAACTTTGAAATATTGACAAAACAGGGAAATCTATAAATAATCAGAAGGCAGTTAATCCTCGCGGCAGGACCGGAATTTTCATTAAATATTAATAAGGAGGAACCATGAAAAAAGGCATAGGCAAGACCATTCAGGAAAAGCTCGATTTGCAGAAGGGCTTCAATCCGCCTGATATATCTGCGACCGCGCAATTCTCCGAGAGAAGAAGGAAGATGATAATCAACGACAGGCACAGGACGCCTACTCCATCCGCTACCGCGCAGTTCTCCGAGGTAAGAAGGAAGATGATAGTCGACAACAGGCACAGGGTTCCTCTCACAGCCGCTCAAGGGGCGCTTTCCGAAAGGGTCAGGAAGAACGTAGTCCTCATCAAACGCTGATAAACTGATAAATAAAAAGCCCGCCAGAACGGCGGGCTTTTTTTATTCATGTCGATCGTAATCTATTTTTCCAGGTAGATATCCCAGATGCAGGCGGGCTCGCTCGGGCTCTTGCGGGGCGGTAGCTTCACCGGCACCCACTTTATCTTGGGGTTGAACCAGTCGGCGGAGCGCTGGTTGTAAGGGATGCAGAGGCCTTCGCAGGCCTGCTTTAAGAGCTTTAGGTCGTGGTGTTTCTCAAAGTAATCGAGCGAGTGGCACTTTGTTATCGTATAGCGGCCGTGCTCCTTATCGATAAGCTCGCAGTCGATATGGAAGAGCCCTCCCAGTGAGGCGCTGGTCTGGATGTATTTCATCACCGACTCGACATCGGTTCCCGTGATGTTGAGCGCCTCGCGTGTGCGCCGCACCTCACCCTTGGTGCCGTCCTCCCATACTATGTTGTCGTATTCCCACGCCTTGGCGTCGCCGAAGGTCTTGCGCATGAGGGCCAGCCAGATGCCGTCGATGCCTAGGTAATCCTTGCATGCTGCCTGGTATAGGCGGACGAGCGTCTCCTTGGAAAAGTCAGTTAGCTTTATGTCCTTCTTGAACGGGCCGCTGTAGTCCTTGAGATTAGCCATTTTGTTTATTCCTCCTTATATGGGGGTGGTGTCGACGCTCCTATTTTATTATTATCGGAAGGGGAATGCAAAACCGTCTGTCGTGCGATGTTGTATCTGGACGCGTTTTGTGCAAGAATTTACTAATCAAAATGACAGAGCGTAGCGGGTGTTAGTCGAACTGAAGGTGCGTGACTTCGGCATCATAGAGGATATGAGCTGGAGCCTGGGCCCGGGTTTTAATGTGATAACCGGCGAAACCGGCGCCGGTAAGTCGCTGGTGGTCGATGCCATCGAGGCGCTGCTCCTGGGCAAGTTGGATGAGAGCGCCATCCGCCACGGCGCCGATGAGGCCCGTATCGAAGGCGTCTTCTCGCTCGATCGCAAGGTCGATTATTCCAGGCTCGCCGGCATCTTGAAAGATAACGGCATCGAGGTCGAGGATACGCTAGCGGTGAGTTGCGGGCTGAAGCGGCAGGGGCGTGGGGTGATAAGGATCAACGGGCAGGCGGTGACCAGAGGGCTGCTGCGCCAGGTCGGCGACCTGCTTATCGATATACACGGCCAGAGCGAGCACTTGTCGCTGCTAAATATCGATAACCACATCGATGTGCTCGATGCGTATGCCCATACGCTCGATATGCGCAACAGCTTTGCTGAAAAGGCAGCCGGGCTGCGCCAGGCGGAGCAGAAACTGAAGGCGCTCCTGGAGGCCCAGGAGAAGAGCGCACAGCGCGAGGAGTTCCTGCGCTTCCAGATCGATGAGATAAAGCAGTCGAAGCTGAAGGAGGGCGAGGAGGAGGCGCTGGCCAAGGAGCGCAGGGTGCTGTCCTCCACCGAGAAGCTCAAGGAATTAGCAGATGAAGCCTATGGCGTCATCTGCGGCGACGATTCCGCATCCGGCGGCTCGGCGCTGGAGCGCCTGAATGAGGCCGTACGCGCGCTGAAGAAATCGGTGGAGGTGGATTCTTCGCTGAAGCCCCAGCTCGACGCGTTGGAGGATATGACCTACCGCATGGAGGACGCGGCGCGGGAGATACGCTCGTACGGCGACGCGCTGGAGCACGATCCCAAGCGCCTGGAGGATATCGAGCTGCGCTTAGACCTGATCGGCAAACTGAAGAAGAAATACGGGCAGAGCCTGAGCGCGGTGCTCGATTATTTGAAGAAGGCCGAGGAGGAGTTGGAGACGATAACGCATTCCTCAGAGAAACAGGCCGAGCTAGAGAAGCTGCGTGCATCGCTACGGGATGAGATGGGCAAACTGGCCCTCAAGCTGTCTCAGGCGCGCTCGAAAGCGGCCAAGAAGCTCGTGGCCAGGGTCAAGGCTGAGCTTAAAGAGCTGAACATGTCGCAGGTCGTTTTCGATATCGCTATTGTGCAGGAGAAGGATAGCGATGGCATTCGCGGCGATGGCGGCGAGTGCTACAAGTTCAGCGATAAAGGTATAGATTTTGTAGAGTTTATGACATCGACCAACCCCGGCGAGCCGGTGCAGTCACTGGCTAAAATCGCCTCCACGGGCGAGATGTCGCGCTTTACCCTCGCGCTCAAGGGCGCCATCTCCGAGGCCGATGACATACCTATAATGATCTTCGACGAGATCGACATCGGCGTCGGCGGCAGGAGCGGCGAGGTCATCGGGCAGAAGCTATGGAATTTAGCCCGAAACCGGCAGGTTGTCTGCATCACGCACCTGCCCCAGATTGCGGCCTATGCCGACGCGCACCATGTGGTGCACAAGGAAACGAATAAGGGCCGGACGGTCAGCGTCATCGAGTCGGTCGATGGCGACGTTCGATTGAAGGAGATAGCCGTCATGCTGGCCGGGCCCAAACCCAATGACAGTTCTTTCAAAAGCGCAAAAGCATTTATTAAAAAAGCGGATGAGAGCAAGAGATCATCCCATAGAAGTCACTAAATGGCCCCTACTGGTTTCAATCGTGGTTTTCATTGACAATAAATCCTAAAAAAGTTACAATCATGCAATTACGCCTTTAAATATAAATACCAAGAAAATAGATGCTAGAGATAAGAGATAATTGATAGTGAATATTCTACCTGGTGCTCTCTGCACCGCGCTCCGGTTGATTACTGCAAATATCCGCTCCATCTAGGCAAACGAGGTGCGACAAGTGTTGGCAGTTGTATGTATTAAACAGGTACCTGACACCACGCAGGTGAAGACCGATCCAAAGACCGGCACCCTCATTCGAGAGGGCGTACCATTTATAGTAAACCCCTTCGATACCCACGCGCTGGAGGAAGGCCTCAAGCTCAAGGACAAGTACGGCCTGCGTGTGGTGGCCATATCGATGGGCCCTCCCAATACGGAAGTGACGCTTAAGAAAGCACTTTCGCTCGGGGTGGACGATGCTGTTCTATTGAGCGACCGCGTCTTCGGTGGGGCTGATACGCTGGCCACAAGCAAGGTCCTGGCCGAGGCCATTTCGAAGCTGTCGAAAGATGAAGAGGTCGGCGTTGTGCTATGCGGCAAGCAGAGCATCGATGGGGATACGGCCCAGGTGGGCCCCGGCATCGCGGCCAGGCTGCACTATTCGCAGCTGACGCTTGTCGATCAGATTCTGGATTTTGACCCCAAGGCTAAGAAGGTCAGGGTGCGGCGCAAGCTTGAAGGAAAACATGAGATCGTCGAAGCTCCTTTGCCCGCTGTAATCGCCGTGGTGCGCGAGATCAACCAGCCCAGGTACCCCACGGTGCCGATGAAGATAATGTCGCAGGACGCTCAGGTCAAGCTCTGGAACAACGCCGTGATGCAGCTGCCAGCGGAGCTCATCGGTTTGAATGGCTCCCCCACCCAGGTCAGAAAGATATTCTCCCCGGAGCGGGCCAAGGGGGAGATCCTCGGCGATGGAGTCAACGACCCAGGAGGTGCGGCCAACTTGCTGATAGATGCGCTGCTCAAGAAAGATGTCATTTCAATATAATTCTCAATCGAATGTAAAGTAATATGGACGAGAAAAAGAAGAAACTGAAGAAACCGCGTGGCGTAGCACAACTGATACCGGGCAAATGCATCGCGTGCGGCGCCCGCTGCCAGACCTCCTGCCCCAAGGAGGGCGTGGAGATGAATGAGAAGGGCGAGCCCGTTTTCAATGCCGCCCTCTGTATCGGCTGTGCCAAGTGCGTCAAGGTCTGCCCTTCCGGCGCCATAGAGATGTACCTGACGGATGAGGAGAAGAAGCTGCTCGCGGAGTGGGAGGCGCAGAGGGCCGCCGAGGGCGCTGCCCCCAAAGCGGAGGAGGGGGAGGAAGCCAAGGCTGCAGCCCATCCTAAACTGAAGGAATACAGCGGGGTCTGGGTCTTCGTTGAGCAGAGCGAAGGCAACGCGGCAGGTGTCTCCTGGGAGTTGCTGGGGGTCGGTGCCGAGCTGGCCAGGAAGCTGGGCGTTGAGCTGTGCGCCATCGTCATCGGCGACAAGGTGGAGCATCTCTGCCAGGAAGCGTTTTCCTACGGGGCGTCGAAGGCGTACCTCGTCGACGATCCCGTTTATAAGCACTATCGCACCGAATCTTATTACAAGGCTGTCTGCCATCTGATACGGAAGTATAAGCCCGAGATCGTGCTGGTGGGGGCTACCGGTCTGGGCCGCGACCTGGCCGGGGCGGTGGCCACAGATTTGCTCACTGGTCTCACGGCCGACTGCACAGGCCTCGCCATCGACGATAAGGGTTTCTTGCTACAGACGCGTCCGGCGTTCGGCGGCAATATCATGGCCACGATCATGACGGAGAAGACGAGGCCACAGATGTCCACCGTGCGTCCGCATGTGATGCCGATGCCTCCCTGCGATAAGGGACGCAAAGGAACGATCATCGTAGAGCCGTCTCCCGTTAAAGAGAACGATATCCTGGTCAAGGTGCTCCAGATAATCGAGGACAGCAGACAGGGGGCGGATGCCATAGATATCTCGGCTGCGGATATCATCGTCTCCGGCGGGCGCGGTATGCTCAGCAAGGAGAACTTCGGCATTCTGCAGGAGTTGGCCGACCAGTTGGGCGGAGTTGTCGGCTGCTCGCGTGCTGCGGTGGAGGCCGGCTATATGCCCGTGGAGCGGCAGGTGGGACAGACCGGCAAGACGGTACGGCCCAAGATATATATCGCCTGCGCCATAAGCGGTGCCATCCAGCACCTTGTGGGCATGCAGGACTCCGATGTGATAATAGCAGTGAACCGCGACCATCATGCCCCTATATTCGAGGTGGCGACATACGGCATCGTCGGCGACGTATTCCAGGTGATTCCGGCCATCACGAAGTGCCTCAAGGATTTAAAGAAACAGAAGGTGGCCTGCTAGATTAGTTGTATGATGCTTGTAAGGAGTATGTAGTGTCCGTAAACACAGTGATATTTCTGATAGTCTTCATAATCGCTGTGACGCTATTTGTCTGGAGCTGCTTCAGCCGTTTCCGTCTGGTTACCTTGGGAAAGCCCGATAACCGCTTCAGAGAGATAGACAGGCGCATATGGAATATGTTGTATTATCCCTTCTCACAGCGCTGTACTATCTCCCACAGCTACCGTTTCGGCATCAACCACGCCCTGCTCTTCTGGAGCTTCATGCTGCTGCTCATTGCCAACACCGAGTTCCTGCTCCACGGATTAGCTCCGAATACTATCTCATTGTCAAAACTTCCATCCGGTGTCTATCACGCGCTGGCCATGATCTTCGATATAGTATCGATCCTGGTGCTGATTGCCGTCGTCGCTGCTGTCATCAGGCGTCTGGCCTTCCCGCCAAAGTTCATCGAGGCCAGGAGCCGCGATGCCTTCGTGATTTTAGGCCTTATCGCAACTCTCATGATCGCATTCTTCTTTACCCACGGCGCCGAGCTCGCGCAGGGCGAGGATGCGGCGGTCGTAGCTGCCGCGTCTTACATGCCGATATCTAACTTCGTCGGCACCTCCATACTGGGCGGGTTGTCGGCCGGCGGAGCCGAGACCCTGGGCCGCGTCTTCTGGTGGATACACGCCATCACTTTATTGAGCTTCCTGAACTACCTGCCCTACAGCAAGCATATGCATATCCTTACATCTATTCCCAACTGTTTCTTCCGCAGCATCGACAAGGTGACCACCCAGCCGCGCGAGGAGTTCAAGAAGGGCAATGTTTACGGCGCCGAGCGCATCGATCAGTTCACATGGAAGGACCTCTTCGATTCGTATTCCTGCACCGAGTGCGGCCGCTGCTCCGACAACTGTCCCGCCTCAAATACAAACAAGCCGCTGCAGCCGCGGCTGGTGATACATGATATCAAGCTGAACCTCTTGAAGAACGGCCCCCTGCTGGTGAATAAGGAAGAACCGGTATTGCCGCTCATCGGGGAGCATCACGGCGGCAGCGTATCGGAGGAGGTGCTGTGGGAGTGCACCACCTGCGCTGCATGTATGGAGGTGTGTCCGGTATTTATCGAGCATGTTCCTAAGATAGTGAAGATGCGGCGGAATCTTGTTGAGATGAAATCCAAGTTCCCGCATGAGCTGCATAACTTCTTCGAGAACATCGAGGGACGCAGCAACCCGTGGGGCATCGCGCCGGAGAAACGCGCATCATGGATGCAGGAGGCGGGGGCGAAGCTCTTTGAGTCCGGAAAGACCGAGTATCTGGTCTATGTGGGCTGCGCCGGTTCCCTCGATTCCCGCAGCAAACAGGTGACGCTGGCCACTACTAAGGTGCTCAATGCGGCCGGCGTGTCGTGGGGCGTCCTGGGCAAGGACGAACTGTGCTGCGGCGACAGCCTGCGCCGTCTGGGCAACGAGTTCGTTTTCGAGGATATGGCAAAGAAGAACGTCAAGTTATTTAAAGATAAAGGGATCAAGAAGATAATCACGCAGTGTCCTCATTGTTATAGCACTCTCAAGAATGATTACCTCCAGTACGGCGCGGAGATCGAGGTCATGCATCATACCGAGTTCATCAACAGCCTTATAGAACAAGGCAGGCTCAAGCTGAACAGTGGTGCCAACCTGGGTAAGATCGTCTTTCACGATTCATGCTACCTGGGACGCTACAACTCGATTTATGATCAGCCGAGAAACGCCGTCGCTGCTGCGACGGGCCAAGATCCTGCTGAGATGGATAAGAACAGGGCGCGGGCCTTCTGCTGTGGTGGCGGAGGGGGACGCATGTGGCTGGAGGAGACCGTCGGGGAGAGGATTTATGTAGCCCGCACCGAGCAGGCTCTTAAGCAAGAGCCCAATACGATTTGCACCTGCTGCCCGTACTGCATGACCATGTTCGAGGATGGGCTCAAGGATAAGAAGGCCGAGGATAAGGTCAAGGTCATGGACCTTTCGGAGATCGTGGCTTCTGCTTTGAAAGAGGGCTAGTTTTAAAAATGGTACAATATATATTGGGAGCGAAATGATATCGGAGCTGTAACGGTAGCCCCGATAGATCGAGAGGGTTGTATGAAGGAGAAGGTAGAGGCAGCATTAAAGAAGATACGTCCATCGCTTCAGGCGGACGGTGGTGATGTTGAACTTATTGATGTAAAGAACGGCATCGTTAAGGTGCGGCTTCAGGGCGCGTGCAGCGGCTGCCCCATGGCGACAATGACTTTAAAACAGGGCATCACCAAGGTTATAAAGGAGGCTGTGCCAGAGGTTAAAGAGGTGATCTCCGTTTAGTTATGGCTGGTATATCAGTTATTTGCATTGCTGATTGAATTATTGTAAAATTTGGCTGTGTCTCTTGGAAAATAATTAAAAGCAGGGAGCGGAAAAGAATCCGCCCCCTTTTTTTAAGAGAAGTATGTGAATTAAATAACAATCCCGATTGTACGGCTAGGTTGCGATGAAGAGTAATATGAGTCACCTATCGTGCTTAGTCGTATTTGTTATAGGGTTGAAAGGAGGGTGAGGAAGGGAAGACAAGTACCAGAACGGTGCGGCAAGAGATTGCGAACAACTGGTAATTAATCGGTGTATAAAGTTATCTGGAAACTTTGAAATACTGAATGAAAGGAGAGCTTAATGCCATTTAAATCACCTAAAGAGATTGCAGAGCTGGCATGTTCTGCTGGTACTGCGAAGACTCAGCTACCATGGACAAAGATGCTGGTACTAGGCCTTCTCGCTGGCGCGTACATCGCTTTCGGCGCACAGCTTGCGGTGACGGCCTCTGCTGGCATAACCATAACTGGAGTGCAAAAACTTATCCTGGGTGCTGTGTTCCCTGTAGGACTGATGCTTGTGGTCATTGCAGGCTCAGAGCTTTTCACAGGCAACTGCGCTATACCGGTGATTTCATGCATGCATGGTAAGGCGAAGATCACAGGATTACTAAAAAACTGGCTCTTTGTCTACATCGGGAACTTTATCGGTGCCCTTATAGTCGCTTATTTTCTTGCGTATATGACAGGGTTGTTTACACAAGCCCCATGGCAAGATTATATAGGTGCTATTGCAACCAAGAAATGTTCTCTGGGCTGGGGCCAAGCATTCTTTCGTGGTGTAGGTTGTAACTGGCTGGTCTGTCTGGCAGTGTGGATGGCCATGGCTAGTGACAGCATCGGAGGCAAGATATGGGCTATCTGGTGGCCTATTATGGCCTTCGTTTGCATGGGTTATGAACACAGTGTTGCCAACATGTTCTTTGTACCAGCCGGTATTCTATCCGCTGGTACCGTTACTTGGTCGGATTTCATTGTAAAGAATCTCATCCCCGTTACTCTTGGCAATATAGTAGGTGCTGGTGTCTTTGTTGCCGGGATATACTGGTACGTATATCTTAGGACTCCCAAACAGAAGGTGCAGCAGCCACCGGCTGCAAAATAAGTGTGAAGCCTCTGCCATATCACTATGGCAGAGGCTTTTTTAAAGGAGGCAGGTTTTGGAAAGGGTATTGACCACCTGCGAATTTTGCGGGTGCGGTTGCAACTTTTACCTTGGGGTAGAAGACGGCAGGGTGGCCGCTGTTTATCCCAGCACATCTCACGCCGTAAGCCACGGCAAGCTGTGCATAAAGGGATGGCAGGGCCATGAATACATACACAGCCCGGAACGGCTGACGACGCCTCTTATCAAACAGGGCGATACGTTTAAGAAGGCGTCATGGGATGAAGCCTATAAGCTGATAGCAACAAAGCTTGATCAGATCAAGAAACAATCAGGCAGCGATTCCATCGCCGTTCTCACATCCGCTAAATGCACTAACGAAGAAAACTACCTGTTACAGAAGTTCACCCGTGCCGTTATCGGCACAAACAACATCGATCATTGCGCCCGTCTTTGACACTCTTCCACTGTGGCCGGTCTGGCCACAACGTTCGGAAGCGGCGCCATGACCAATTCGATCAACGAGATCAGCGGGGCAGAGGTAATCTTAGCAATCGGTTCCAACACTACAGAGCAGCACCCGCTGGTTTCACACCAGATAATCAAGGCCGTCAGAAAAGGCGCGAAGCTGATAGTAGCCGATCCAAGGAAAACTCAGGTGGCGAAACTAGCCGGGCTCTACATGAGCCTCAAACCGGGATCGGATGTAGCCCTGCTTAACGGGATGATGAACTACATCATCTCCGAGGGGTTGTACGATAAGCAATTCGTAGAGACGCGCACGGAGGGCTTCGAGGAGCTGAAGAAAGCGGTAGCTGACTGCACTCCTCAGAAGGCTTCTCAGATCACCGGCATACCCGCAGAGCAGATCATACAGGCAGCCAAAACGTATGCCGGAAGCAAGAAGAGCTCCATAATATATTGCATGGGAGTCACTCAGCATATAACCGGCGTTGATAACGTCATGTCATGTGCCAACCTGGCGATGCTGACCGGTAATGTAGGCAAGGAATCTACCGGAGTGAATCCGCTGCGTGGACAGAGCAATGTTCAGGGAGCCTGCGATATGGGCGGCCTGCCCAACGTGTTCACCGGATACCAGGCGGTAGCAACCGAAGAGCTTCGCAAGAAGTTCGAGGCTGCGTGGGGTGTGACACTGAACGCCAAGCCAGGCTTAACTGCGACGCAAATGATAGAGTGTGCTGCGGATGGCCGGGTTAAAGCGATGTATATCATGGGAGAGAATCCCATGATATCTGATCCTGACAGTAACCATACCGAGAAAACCTTGAAGAAGCTGGAATTCTTGGTAGTGCAAGATATTTTCTTAACAGAAACAGCTAAACTGGCTCATGTGGTCCTGCCAGGAGTTTCCCCTGCTGAGAAGGACGGAACCTTCAGTAATACAGAGAGAAGGGTACAGAGGATAAGGAAGGCGATCAATCCGGTTGGAAACAGCAAGCCGGACTGGCAGATCATATGTGAGCTTGCAACCCATTGCGGTTATAAGATGAGCTACGCGTCTCCTGAGGAAATCATGAAGGAGATTGCCAAATTAACGCCGTCGTACGGCGGCATAACCTACAGCCGGCTGGAGAACGGCGGACTGAGCTGGCCGTGCCCTACGCCGGAACATCCCGGGACTCCTTATCTGCATAAGGAAAAATTCTCGCGAGCCGGCGGTCTGGGCAAGTTCATGCCCATAACATACAAGCAACCTGCGGAACTTCCTGATAGCGAATATCCGTTCATGCTGACCACCGGACGTGTCGGATTCCACTATCACACTGGAACGATGACGAGGAAGGTCCCGGTGTTGAACAGGGAAGTACCCAAGAGCTATGTGGAGATAAGCAAGAGTGATGCCACCAAGCTCGGCATCAGAAACGGTGCCATGATAAAGGTGTCATCAAAAAGAGGACAGATACTGGTAAACGCCAAGGTCGTTGACACTATTCAGGAAGGGCTGGTATTCATTCCTTTCCACTTCGCAGAAGCTGCGGCCAATAAGCTTACCGCTGCCAATCTGGACCCGGTGGCCAAGATACCGGAATACAAGGTATGCGCGGTTAAGCTGGAGAGGAATTAGACCATGAGCGAAATGAAGATAATCACAAAAGAGAAGCTGGCCGATTTCCTTAAGGCCCTGAGCGGCGATCATGAAGTGATAGTGCCTGCCATCGAAAACGGCACCCTTGTTTTTGGGAATATGAGTTCCGTTAAGATGGAAACAAGTTTCAACGGGAGACCCCTGATTTCTCCCAAGGAATATTTCTTCCCGCAACGCGAGAAGATATTCACTTTTAATGCGAAGGATTCTAAAAACGTAGACGTTAAGGCTCATACGAATAACGAGAAGCGGGTCATATGGGGAGTGCGCCCCTGCGACCTGTACGGGCTTAAGACACTGGATACAATTTTCCTGACCAATTACGTAGATACCTATTACAAGGCGCGTCGGGATAACACCGTCATAATGGGGTTTAACTGCAACGAGCCGTGCGATACGTGTTTCTGCGATTCGTGCAACACAGGGCCTTTTGCTACCGAAGCCTTCGATCTTCTATTCACCGATCTTGGAGACAAGTACCTGGTGAACGTTGGCAGCAAGAAGGGCGAGAAAGCCATGTCTAAGAGCGCGAAGCTGTTCGGCGCGGCTTCTGCATCTGATAAAACCAAGGCTGGTGATCTGGAGAAGAAAAGCAAAAAGGCTTTCACACGCTCGGTTCGCTCCGTCGAAGCCAAGAAGAAGCTCCCGAGTTCGTGGGGGGATGCGCTCTGGCCTGAGGAGGCTCTGCCCTGCATCCTCTGCGGCGGATGTAACTACGTGTGTCCCACATGCCATTGTTTCAATATCGAAGATATAGTGGAAAGCGATAACATAAGCACAAGGGTTCGCTACTGGGACAGCTGCCAGCTTGGCGGGTTCACCCAGATGGCGGCGGAAAATACCAGGAACCACCAGTCGGAAAGGCTGCGGCAGAGGATATTCCATAAATATGTGTACACACCTGACAAGTATGGCGGGGTGCCCGGCTGCACAGGCTGCGGGCGCTGCATAGAGGTGTGTCCGGCCGAGATCGACATCACCCATATCCTGGGGAGGGTAACATCGAAATGACAGACAACATTTATGCTCCTCATTTGATAACTATAAAAAAGATACGTGACGAAGCCGAAAATATTAAGACATTCACCCTGGAGTTCAATGATCCGGCGATGCGTAAATCATTTGCCTATCGTCCCGGTCAGTTCGGTGAAGTAACCATATTCGGCGTAGGAGAGGCTCCTATATCCATCACATCGTCACCGTCGATGAAAGGCTACCTTGAATTGAGCGTGGCCGGCGTGGGCAAGGTCAGCCGCGCCATGCATCAGAAGAAGGTTGGCGATGTCATCGGTTTCAGGGGACCTTACGGCAACACCTTCCCGTTCGATGAGGTTGCCGGCAAGGACATCCTCTATGTGGCCGGCGGCATCGGACTGGCGCCTCTGCGCTCGCTGATCAATCAGATGTTCGCGGAGCGCAAGAAATTCAATAAGATAAGCATCCTCTATGGCTGCAGGTATCCTAAGATGATGTGCTTCCTGGATGACCTGGACAAATGGGGCAAAGTGCCTAACAGCGAAGTGCTGATGACTGTAGATACGGATCCCGAGAAATGCTGGAAAGCCAATATCGGGGTGGTCGGTTCGCTGCTGCCGAAGATTAAGCTGGACCTGAAGACTACAGTGGCCTTCGTATGCGGACCACCGATAATGATACATTTCGTTATCCTGGACCTACTGAAGATGGGATTTCCCGGAGACAGGATAATCACCACCATGGAGAGAAGGATGGAGTGCGGGCTGGGCAAGTGCGGCCACTGCAACATCGGTGAAAAATACGTCTGTTTTGACGGCCCGGTGTATTCTTACCAGCAGTTGAAGGAACTGGGCGAAGAGATCTAGATTCACAGCGATATTGTATGAGGGGGGTTGAATATGGCAGATGAACTTGGTTCCATAATCGCAAAAGCCATTCAGAACGAGGAGGATGCTAATCTTTTCTATGTCGATCTGGCAAAAAAGGTGAAGGACAAGGATGCAAAGCAGGCCCTTACTGATATGGCTGCGGAAGAGAAGAAGCACAAGGAGTTCCTCGTTTCTTATCGCGATGGGTCATTTAAAAAGTCGCTGACAATGGAAGAAACGGTTGATTATAAGGTTGCCGAGTATGTAGACAAACCGGATATCAAAGGCGACCTAAAAACAAAGGATGTATATCTCATCGCCGCCCATCGTGAACTCAATTCGCACAACTTCTACAAGGCGCTTGCGGGAAAGCAGCCCGCGGGCAAGGTGAAGGATATGCTGCTTACCATGGCTAAAGAGGAGCTCAAACACAAGGAAAAGGTTGAATACCTCTACTCGAACACGGCTTTCACTGAGACGTGGTGAGTAATAGGGGTATCAGTTAAGTCGATATCATAAAGTATAGAATTGGGAGGAAAAATGGTGGAAAAGCTGGAAGTACTGAAAAAAGCTACTGAGTACTGGGTTAAAGCTGATGTATTGCCGAAGGCTAATAAAGAACTACTCCAGAAATTAGAAAGTTTGTGCACCCTGAAGACATACGAAGCCGGGGCGATCATAGCTAAGGAAGGGAAAAAAGCTAACGATCTCTATTTGATCGCAGAAGGCACGGCGTCAATCATTGTAGGACTCGGGAAAACATACGAGCGTCAGATTCAAACCGCCTCTAGATTTGAACTTGTTGGCTGGTCGGCCGTGGTTCCACCATATTCTTACAAAGGTTCAGTTAGAGTTGAGAAGAAGCTAACCGCCCTGGTGTTTAACGGTCAGGCTTTGCGTGATTTGTCCTCTAACGATCCTGTCTTAGGCTGTATCATTTATCAATGGATCATCAGCGCCCTTTCACAGAGACTGCATAATGCGTTTCTACAGCTTACAAATGTTACGTAATTGTTCATCAGATGGATGATTCGGTAGGATAAATCAACAAGCCCGTCCGGGTTGGATATAACTTGTAACTCACTTCAATGGAGTATCGAAATGGGGGAAGCAATAGTGCTTCCCCCTTACTTTTTTATCGGGTAAAATGATTTGGAATAGGGTGATGGTGTTGGAATATGCATGAGCTGGCTATAACGCAGGGTCTTGTCGATCTCGTACTGGAACATGCCAGGAAGTCCGGGGCCAAGAAGGTGCTGAAGGTCAATGTAGTCGCCGGAGAGCTCAGCGGCTATGTAGATGAATGCATGCAGTTCTATTATGAGCAGATCAGCAAGGGCACTATTGCCGAAGACGCCAAGCTGTCGTTCAAAAGGATTCCTACCCAGGGCCGTTGCCGTGACTGTGGCCACGAGTTCATAATCGAGAAGTTAAACTGGATATGTCCGAAGTGTAACAAGAACAATGTTCAGCTTATAAAAGGCATGGAGCTGTTTGTGGAAAGCATTGAGGTGGACTGACATGAGGATAAAGGTGCTTAAAGATATACTCAGTGCCAACGACCGCATCGCGCTCGAGAACAGGGAACTGCTCGATAAGAAGGGTGTGCTGGCTATCAACGTTATGGCGTCCCCGGGAGCGGGCAAAACCAGCGTGATCCTGCAGACTATCAGCGGCCTTAAAAACAAAATCAGAATCGGGGTTATCGAGGGCGATGTCCAATCACGCATAGATGCGGACAGGATAGCTCAGGAGAATGTGCCCGTGTTTCAGATTAATACCTGTGGTGAGTGCCACCTTGATGCTAACATGGTGAAGCGAGCGCTTAAAGAGATGCCGCTAGACGATATCGATATCCTTTTTATCGAAAATATCGGCAACCTTATCTGCACCGCCGAGTTCAAGATTGGCACACATAAGAACCTCGTAATCGCCAGCATTCCGGAAGGCGATGACAAACCTTTTAAATACCCTCTGATGTTCACAGTCGCCGATGTAATCTTGGTGAACAAGATCGACCTCCTGCCCTACTCTAAATTCGACACAATAGCCTATCGAAAATCCGTCAAGGGGCTTAATGATAAAGTCGAGGTTATTGAGATATCCTGCGCTACGGGACAGGGGATCGATGAGTGGCTGGGATGGGTGCAGGGGCAGATAGGTAAATCATCGAACAAAAAAACTTAGGTTCTACTCGAACTTAGCGCCGCACTCGCCGCAGAACCGCGTACCGGCCGGGCTCTGTGCCCCGCACTTGGAACATTTCCTTAATCCAAGCAGCGCACCGCAGTTGTTGCAGAATTTGCCTGATCCTGATGGTTTCCCGCATTGCGGGCAAAGCGTTTGCTTGCTCTCTATCTCGCCGGTGAATACCTCAGCTTTAGAGGCCTTTGCCCTTATATCTGCCACCATCTTCTCGGCTTTGGCGGCTGCTACCTCGGTGCTCTCACGCGGCGCCTCTTCGACACAAAGCCCTTCCTGCTCATTCCAATCGTTCTCGCAGACGTATTTCTTACATCTGGGGCAGCGCTGAAAATGTCCCTTAGCTTCATTCTGAGCCAGTTCAAAGGCTTTCTCATGTTCCTTATGCCAGTCCGGGGTCATACCCTCAAATTTCTGACTGATAGCGTCGCTGCCGCGCTGCATACCGTAGCTAGCATTTGATAATCTCCCTCCGGTGACCTGGGAGGCAGCATCGACAAAGCTTCCTAATCCTTTGAAGAAACGCCCTTTCTTATAGGTCTTTGATTCGATAAAGCCTGTTTTATATCCTTCGCGGCAGAGATCGCAAAAGAATGTGAACTGGAACCCTGCGTCGGTGCTGTTATCCTCAAAATTGCTGGTGAAAGGTTGCAGACTCATGTTACCCCCTTATTTCAATGCTTTCCCGCATTTAATACATTTATTACCGATGGGTACCTGTTCGGTTTTGCATTTACGATTGGGACATATGATAGTCAATCGTGCGTTGCAGCTCTGGCAGTAATCCTCTAGAAAGTTTGCTTTGCCACACTTCGGACAGATGACTTCCAGAGACAGACCACAGTGGCTGCATTTGTTCCAGCCCTTTTCAATAGGAGACTGGCATTTTGGACACCTGAGTGGCCCCAGCGGATTCACCTTGCTGCATAGCGGGCAGACGGATGAGTCCGGCGGTATCAGCTTGTCGCAGTAACGGCAGGGATGCTTATATCCTGGCATAGGACCTCTCTTCGTCGCTATCTGTTATCTGATTTAAATTATATCTGCATCGGATAAGTGGTGCAAATAGCCGTTGTTTTGACTACCGATAATTTTTCAGCAAAAAATCATATCAATTGTACGCTTGACAAGATATATTGTGTGAGATAAAGTATTGCCCATCTGAGTGTTATTATTTTTCTTAATGGAGGTAGGCATGTTTACTTTATCATCCTCTGCATTCAGGAATAATGGTCAGATACCGGATAAATACACTATAGACGGAGCACGCATTTCACCACCATTGCAATGGAGCGGTGCGCCTCTGAACGCCAGGAGTTTTGCCGTAATTATGTTGGACCTTGATGTACCGCCGTCATATGGGGGTTTCTTCTTACACTGGGCTGTATATAATATCCCGTCAACACTCTACGAATTCAAAGAAGGTTCCTTGCCTAAAGGCGCCAAGTGGATACCTAATACCTATGCCACCTATGGCAATCATAAGCTTGGCTGTTATGGACCTCCGTGGCCAGTTGATAAGTCCCATAGATATGAATTTACTTTATATGCATTAAAGAAAGAAGATCTTGAATTGCCTAAAGATGCAATCTATGATCAGCTTAAGTCTGCAATCAAGGCTTCTACTATCGCTTCAGCAAAATTGGTCGGCGTTTTTGGTCCGGCGAAAACGCCTTTGTCTAAAGGCTAGAACTCTCCAGAGGATAGATAATGGTATAGACAAAAAATTAAAAAGTAGTATAATAATCGTCCATCAGTCATATTCTCTCTAGATGATACAATGTTATTCAAATGTTGGCTATAAATGGTGAGGAGGATTTGAAAATGTACAAAATAAGAGTGACAAAGCAGGATGCAGAGAAATTCTTAGCTGATGTTCCTGAAGATCGTTCGTTTTGGTGCAACGATGGGCGTGTATTCAGGAGCATGAGGGACTTGGCTATTGGATTGGAGAATATGTCTGATGAGACCTTCAGCTATCACTCAAATGATGAGAAACATGACTTCAGCAACTGGCTAACCGATGTAATCGAAGACGAGAAGCTGGCTAAAGACCTCTCAGGACCGATAACAAAACGTGAGGCGGCAAAAAGGGTAAATGATAGGGTCACACTTCTCAATATGAAACTTTAGGTCTGATATAATACAATCTATTTTACTTTTACTATTACTCTCATAATCTGTGTCTAGCCACATGGATGCCTGTCCGAACGGCGATAAAATGAGTTCAACTCATATTGCTATTAATCATCCACAACTAATCTGGATTAATTTATACAAAAATTCTCATGTTCGCGTTTTCCCTTAGATGGTAAGGACAGGTATTACTTTTGCGGGTACATCGAGGCTGATATCGAGGGCGAAAAGGAACGGTTCCTGCTGACCTAGGTTGAGCTATGCAGCTTTTTTGGCCTTGTCAGCAGCGAAAAGAGCCGCTCCGATTGCTCCAATAAGCTGAGGATCTACCGAGAATTGCACAAAGGTTGTTTCAAGCAGTCGTTCAAGGCTTTTCACGACGCCGACGTGCTTGGAAACGCCGCCGGTCATGCCAACTTCCCTTTTTATCCCCACAGCGCGCACTAAATTAAAAATGCTACGTGCAGTGATATCGTTTACTCCGGCTGCAATATCAGCGGCTTCCCTTCCTTCGAAGATCAGATTCCTTATTTCAATCTGGGCCATGAGGTAGCAAGGCTTGTGCAAAACGACAGGATTGGTTGCCTTCAGCGAGAGAGGGCCGAGCTCGGAGATATCAACGCCGAGGCTCTTGGCCATGATTTCCAGCGATCTCCCAGTTCCGGCGGCGCACTTGTTGTTCATGCCAAAGTCCTCCACCCAGCCTTTCTCATCCACTCTTATCACCTTGAAGTCCTGTCCCCCGACGTCGATTATAGTCCTTAGAGGGGGGGCAAGCCACTTGGCACCTCTCCCGTGGCACGATATTTCGCTGACGTTATCATTGGCAAATGGTACGACGTAACGTCCATACCCAGTACCTGTACACCAAACTATATCACTAGAGCGTAGGCTAAGCTTTTTAAGAAGCCTGTCCATTACTTCGACGGCAGACTGTCCGCCAGTAGCCCTCGATCTTATCAACTCCGACCCCAAGATCGTATCATTTTTGAGGGCAACAGCTTTTGTGGTCATGGAACCAACATCGCATCCGACAACAATCATTTTACTCTCATCCTCAACAAGGCTATGAATATTCTCCACCCGTATGGCTCTGATGGCCTCATTTCGAAGCAGACTCCGTTTTATCTTTAGCTATCAGTGCGGCTCCCAATGCTCCGATGACCTGGGGGTCGACTTCCAAATTGGCAAACTTCAGCCCCAATTTCTTTTCCAGTTCCCTCACCACGACGCCATTCTTGGCTACCCCACCTACAATCGCCACCTCCTTAATCACAGCTATTCGTGTGAGATGGCCCACTATCTTCGCAGCTACACCGGAGGCAATACCAGCGAAGATGTCTAATCGATCATGACCGGAATGGATGCTAGAGATTACCTCGCTCTCGGCAAATATTACACATGTGTTGCTGATGGAGATAGGATTATCCGAGCTAAGCGCCTCTCGACTCAATTCCTCAACCGGCTTTTCCAGAACGTCTGCCATGACATCGATGAATTTCCCTGTGCCCGCTGCGCATTGGTCAGTAACTGCAATCTCCACTATCCTACTGCAGTCCTCGTTGGTATTAAAACCTCTGAAAGTGTGGCCTCCGACGTCCATAACCGTTCTTATTTTGGGATTGAGTTTCTTAATGGCTCTATGAACGCAAACCATTGGCGCAACATTTCCCTTGGCATAGGAGACAGCGTCCTTGCCATACCCTGTAGAGAAGCAACAGTTTATCTGTTCTCGCCGCAGGCCCGCCTTAGATAGGGCTTTATCCATTACCTCTTCTGCTGCTTGTTTGGGATGGCACTCGTAGGGAAGCACCTCAAATGCAAGGATATCGCCATTTTGAATGATTGCCATCTTTGCCGCGACAATCCCTAAATCACATCCAGCGTATATCACTTCGCTGACTCCTTATCCTTTGTACCTTCGCTCATCCTCTTAAAGCCCCTCGTGTTTGCATACATATATATATATCATCATGCAATTAGCTGCGCTATGGTCCAAAGTGTGTATTTTAGGTGTATTTCGAGGTGTACTTGAACCAAGTCTGATAAATGTCACTCATAATCAGCTCCAGAGTTCCAATTGAGTACACTTTCAGGCTTAAATAGTGAGGGAAATGATTCGTTCCCTTGACATCGTTATAACATATTATTATGATAATACTTACTCCTAAAACAAAATTAATTAAATGTACACGGTTATCCTCACTCAATATTTGAGGAGGGCTATAAAAAAGATCAAGATACCATCCTCTGATTTGTCTTTAGTTTGTCTCATAGTATCTGTGTTAACTCGGGCAGATAGTGCATATAACTTTGGAATATTCGAGTCGGTTCAAATAGAGCTATAACGGATCCAGGGAATATCCATGTGAGTGTACGATTAGATAGATGACAATACCTCTGATACAGACCAAACTGTTTGCACCCCTTGTTCCACCGGAGTTAGTATCACGTCCTCGACTTATCGAGCTATTTGAAGCTGGTATTCATCGCAAGCTGACACTTGTTTCCGCTCCAGCCGGTTTTGGTAAGACCACTCTTCTAGCTGAATGGTACCACCAGCACCACGAACGCTCACAAGACCGACGGGCGGTTGTATGGGTATCTTTGGACAAAGACGATGATGAGCCCTCGCATTATTGGACATATTTTATCGCAGCTCTCCAGACGATTCACCCTGAGCTCGGACACTCCGAAATGGCCATGATTCAGATTCCGCAGCCACCACCTATTGAAACATGTCTCACATCGTTGATCAATGAAATAACTAAAAGAGCCGATCCTTTCGTTATCATTCTCGATGATTATCATATGATTGAAAACAAGGCCATCCATCGCGCAATGACTTTTCTATTGGAACATATGCCCGCTCAGATGCACATGGTAATTGCCAGCCGAGTTGATCCGCCATTGCCGCTAGCTCTACTGCGAGGTCGAAATCAGCTCAATGAATTGAGGGCCGCTGATCTACGGTTTACATATGACGAAGCCGAGGATTTCTTTAATCGCGTTATGAAACTGGGGCTCTCTAAATCGGGCGTAAAAGCCTTGGAAAACCGAACCGAAGGCTGGGTAGCGAGCTTACAGATGGCAGCGATTTCCATGAGAGGACACAACGATATCCAAGAATTCATCAACTCTTTCAGCGGAAGCCAGAGATATGTTCTGGATTACCTCACTGAAGAAGTGTTCACTCAGCAAGCGCCTGACGTCCAGTCTTTCCTTCTGCAAACCTCTATTTTAGATCGACTGACTGCTCCGTTGTGCAACGCAGTAACCAAACGCACTGACGCCAAAGAAAAACTGGATTATCTCGAAGCTGCTAATCTATTTCTTGTGCCGCTAGATGATGATAGGAAATGGTTTCGTTACCACTCCCTATTTGCGGATTTGCTGCGAAATCAACTAAATCGATCATCCCCTGACCTGCCATCCACACTGCATCAACGAGCCAGCCAATGGTTCGAACAAGAGGAATTAGCCGCTGAGGCAATTGACCATGCTTTTGCTGCTGAAGACTTAGAACGAGTCGCAAATCTGATTGAGAAAATCGCTGTACCGATGATTACTATAGAAAGCAAAGTCTCTACACTTCTCAGGTGGTTAGCGAGGTTACCCGACGAATTTATTACCACACGCCCGTGGCTCTGCATAGCTTTGGCTAGCGCTCGTATAGCGGATGGGCGATGGGATGACATAGAACCTCTCCTAAGATCTGCGGAGAGTGTCTTGAAGGCTACTGAAAAAGATGGGAGAGAACCGGCAGAACGTATTAAAATAAGTAGCGCGGTACGGGCTCTGCGCGCTAGTGCCAACACGCTAGGGGGCATCAATATACAGGTTAGTCTCGATCTATTGCGCGAATCCTATGAACAACTGCCAAATGATGAGACGTTCACTCGCTCACCAATTGCATTGAACCTTGGAGTGGCTCATGCCACAAAAGGTGAGATGAGTACTGCAAGCCGATTTTTAAATGAATCGATAACTTTAGCTCAGACAACTGGAAACCCTTACGTTGCACTGCTTGGTCTGAGCTGCTTGGCGGAAATCCAGATTAAAATGGGACTTCTTCATCAGGCTGCTGAAACCGACCGGCGCGCGCTTCGACTTGGTGCTGAGTGGAGCGACAGCTCGGAGCCATTATCAGCAACGGGCTATGCTCATATAAGCTTAGCCGAGATTCTTTATCAGTGGAACGAACTTGATGAAGCTTTAGAGCATTTAACTCTGGGAATTAAATTGAGCGAACAATGCGGAGCTGCATTATTCGTGCAATTTTTTTATCCTGGTATAGCACTAATGGAGAAATTCCAGGACAAAGCAACGTCTATGCCAGAACTTCGCGACCTGGTGAAACGGATCGGGCATGGTTCGTATACGGCATTGCTTTCAAGACTATTGGATGCATGGCAGGCGCGGCTTTCACTTGCCCATGGCGATATTAAAGCGACACAACGTTGGGCTGCGAGTCATGAAATTGAATTAAACATACATAATCTCCCTGATCTGGGACAGGAGTTTTCGTATCTTACATTGGCACGGCTTCATATAGCTCGTAATAAAGCAGAGGAAATACATGACCTGCTGGAGAAAATGAGGCGGAAAGCGGAATCGGAAGAACGAATTGGTAGCGTCATTGAAATACTTGTATTACAGTCGATAGCTCTAGAAAACCAGGGCAAGATAGACCAGGCCATTGGCGTTCTAAAGGAGGCCCTCTTACTAGCGGAACCGGAAGGTTATGTCCGTATTTTTGTGGATGAGGGTGAACCCATGAAACAACTGCTTGGCATTGCCGCTTCGCGCGGCATTGCGTCAGCCTATATTACCAAACTTCTCGAATCATTTTCTGGCTCAATACATGCTTTGGAAGACCAGTCACTTAAAACGACAGATAACAACTTAACCACATTACGGTATACTACTTCCACTCCGAAACTTGTAGATCCCCTCAGTACTCGAGAATTAGAGATTATACGGCTTATGGCAACCGGAGCCACTAGCAAGGAAATCGCCAGTGCGCTTACTGTCTCAAACGCCACGGTTAAAAAGCATATCATTCATATATATAGAAAACTTGATGTGCATAAACAGACCATGGCCGTAAGCAAAGCTCAAGAACTGGGTTTGCTATAGACGAAGATCACCATAGGCATCAATCAATCGGCCTTTGGTGCTTCTCCGCAGTTTAAGCCTCTTTCTAAACTTCTTTTGTTTTTCCTAATACACCCCGGAATACACCTAAAATACACACTTTGGACCATAGTACAATTATTTGTATGCTGTTATATATATTAGTGTCCGACTCGAGAAATTAAGCGGGCGACCAGGTAAAGGATCGCTCGGGAAGGGAGGAGTGAACTGGAAACGATAATACTGGAAACAAAGATAAAGTCCCAGGTATTAAAGGAATTCGCTGAAACTGTCAACACACTTGCCAATCCTGAGGTGCAAAACTGGAGGGAGCAAGGGGGCAAGATCATTACGTATAACTGTTCCTATGTTCCGGAGGAGATTTTCACGGCTGCCGGACTCCTACCACTGCGAATGAGAGCCCCGAGCAGCACAGGGACAGAGTTGTCAGACCGTTATTTGAGCGCCATCAACTGCAGCTTCTGCCGTCATGTATTCAACACGGCGCTACAGGGTGGCTATGATCTTGCTGAAGGGGCTGTCTGGGCCAGCACTTGCGACCACAGCCGCCGCATCTTCGATAACTGGCGACGCACGGTGAGTACTCCTTTCACGTACATAATGAGCCTACCTAAAAAGACCACCGATGTTCAGGTGGAATGGTGGCGGGATGAGATTGTAAATCTTAAAAATGGGCTAGAGAAGCATCTTGGTATAACCATCACCAATGATAAGCTGAGGGAAGCGATAAAGACCCATAACGAGACGAGGCGTCTGCAAAGGCAACTTTACGCACTTAGAAAGAAGGATGCCCCACCCATCACTGGCGCCGATGTGCTGGCCGTCATGGTAGCCAGTACGGCCATGCCCAAGAAGCAGTTCAACAATAAGTTAAAGAAGCTTCTGGAGGACCTGAAGGGTGCAGAAGGCATCAAAGGCTATCGGGCGCGGGTAATGATAGTAGGCGGTATACTCGATGACCTGTCTTTCGTCAAAGTTATTGAGGATCAGGGCGGCCTGGTGGTCACTGACTCGCAGTGCATAGGCACCAGGAGCTTCTGGACAGATGTAGATGAGAAGGGCGACCCGCTTACTGCCCTGGCTCGGTGGTATCTCCAAGAGAAGCCCCAGTGCCCGCGGATGTTCGATCAGGTAGCCAACAGGACTAAGTTCGTCAAGGATATGGTCAAGGAGTTTAAAGTAGATGGAATTATCGGCGAGCGGTTAGTCTTTTGTGACTACTGGACATTCGAGCATTATCTACTGGGTAAGGAGCTCAAGGCTCAAACTCCCTATCTGATGTTGGATAGAGAATATCTGTGGGCCGGTGCTGTCGGCCAGCTGAGAACAAGGTCTCAAGCATTTCTAGAGACAATAGAGAAGAGGTAAACTATGGCTAAAAAGAGAATGTGCCCGGAGCCTACTGAACAGGAATTGTCAAAGTTTATAGGAGAGCTAGAAGCCTGGAAAATGGTGCAACAGCTATTGTGTACAACAGGAACGTCGGCGGAAACTGGGCTTGCGGCTGCTCTTGCTAGTGCTAATAATGAAAATTTAAGCGAAATAATAAGGTGTTCTAGGGAGGGCGACCCGTTCCTCTTGGCCTACTTCGCCTGTGAACCGGAGATATTCCATGCTATGAAGCTCCCATGGTACACCTCTCTGGCATCTGCGTATGTTGGTGCGCTTCTTCCCGGCCATACAGCCGAGATAGATGAAAGTGAGACGATATTTGCCAAAGACTACTGCACTGCCCTTAAGGTAGGAGCTGCCCGTATAGAGCGAGACGTTGTTCCAATTCCAACTGCGGTGATCGCTTTGCTTCACCCCTGCGATGGCATAGTAACGCTTCACGCCCTCATGACGGCACACGAGAAGTGGCGCAACGTTCCGATATTCGGCTGTGACCCGCCTTACTGGGACGATGAGCGAAGTGTAAATTACTATATCAGCGAGATCAAACGGATGATTTCCTTCCTCGAAAAACACACCGAGCGCAAGCTGGATATGGATAAACTTCGGGATGCGATAAAGGAGAGCAACAAGCAATTCGTGCTATGGAAGGAATATAACGAGTTGAGGCGGGCGGTGCCCTGTCCCCATGGCTACGGCATTACAATGCAGGCCTTCGGTACCGCTGAGCATGTGCTGGTCGCTGACCCCCGCGGCACAGAATGGTTCAAAGCTCTCGTTGAAGACGCCGAGAAGATGGTGAAGGCAAAGAAGGGCAAGGTGAAGAATGAGAAGATAAGGATATTCTGGTATGACCTTTGCCCTGCGCACTTGGCCTTTACCCTGTTTCCTTGGTTGGAGGAGGAGTGGGGAGCGGTTGTCGTTATGGACATGTTCGGCTTTTATCCGTACGAGACAATCGACACCTCAAGCGAGGAGACTATGTTCAATGGGCTCACTCGAAGAGCTTTGTCTCAGCAGCCGATGATTAGGCAGGCGCGGGGTAAGGCAGATAACTTCCTCGGCGATATAGAGCGAGCAGTGAAAGACTACAGTATAAACTGCGTGGTCTGGCCTATGCACATGGGCCATAAGGATGGTTCCGCAATCGTCGGCCTCATGCGGGATAAGTGCCGTGATCTCGGTGTTCCGTTTATGAGTATCGGGATGGACCTGTTTGATCCGAGATATACTACGGTTGATGAAATAAAAAACAGGTTCTCCGAATTCTTTACCGCCATGGGGTTAGGCTAGAGACGTATAATAGAAGTTGACGCCTGTTAATCTTTAGTATCATTCAAGAAGGAACGTAATAAGGGTAACAGATGTCTATTAACAAAATAGTATCCAGCTTTGACGAAGCGGTTGCCGATATACCTGATGGAGCCACTATAATGATAGGCGGTTTCGGCACCGTCACCAGCACACCTAGCTTACTATTGGAAGCCTTAGCTCGCAAGGGCATTAAAAACCTCACTACCATATCCAACTCCTGTGGCTTTGGCAAGGACGTTTGGAAACTACTGGGTGCCAAGTTCCCCGAGGACATGGATGTGCTCGTGCGCAATAACTGCATCAAAAAGGCCATCGCCGCCGCTCCTGTGAGTTCTATTTATCCGAATACTTTCGAAAAGAAGCTCAGGGCGGGTGAAGTCGAGCTTGAGATGGTGCCGCAAGGCACGCTGGCTGAACGCATCAGGGCAGCCAAAGCCGGACTGGGAGGCTTCTATACTCCCGTAGGTGTAGGCACAATTATCGAGAAGGGCAAAGAGGTCAAGGTTATTGACGGAAAGAAGTACCTATTGGAACTTCCCCTTAAGGCAGACTTCGCCTTGATAAAAGCGCACAAGGCCGACCGCTGGGGTAATCTGATATATCGGTATACCTCGCGTACCTTCAATGGCACCATGGCTGGAGCAGCCAAGGTAACCATAGCTGAGGTCGATGAAATCGTAGAGCTTGGTGATGTGAAGGCGGATGAGATACACACGCCGGGCATCTATGTGGATCGAGTTGTCGAAAGGCCGGAGAAATATATAGACCCAGATGCAGGCCCGATAAGCAAGGAGGCACTTGAGTCTAATCTCAGATTCAAGGAAAGGGGGAGCGCATAGGGAGAGGGCTTATGGAAGAGAAGTTTAGACTTGACCGAGAAACAATGGCCCTGCGCGTAGCAAAGGAATTCCAGGATGGTGACTACGTTAACCTCGGCATTGGGATACCTGTTCTGGCGGCGAACTACATACCTGCCGGGAGAGAGGTTATATTCCAGAGCGAGAACGGCGCGCTTGGTTTCGGTGAGGTCACCAATATGGGTGAAGGAGATCTCGATCTGGTCAATGCGGGAGGACAGACGGTTCGGGTCGCACCTGGCATGAGCTGCTTCGAGCATGCCGAATCTTTCACCATGATCCGCGGCGGTCACCTTGACATCACTGTCATGGGAGGCTTCCAGGTTTCAGAGAAGGGTGACCTGGCGAACTATATGGTGCCGGAGAGGAAGATAGGCATTATCGGGGGTGCCATGGACCTAGCTGTGGGAGCCAAGAGAGTGATAGTTGCGATGAACCATGTCACCAAAGATGGTAAACCCAGAATAGTGAAACAATGCACCTACCCCATTACCGCCGTTGAAAGGGTTTCTTTGCTTGTAACGGATATAGCTGTGATAGAGGTCACAAAGAAGGGAATGGTGCTTAAAGAAGTTGCACCGGGATGGACTCCAGAGGAGATTCAGAAACTGACCGAACCCAAGCTGATAACCGATCCTGGATGTCATGATATTGAATTGATGTAATTCCGCGAACTTGTGGAAGTTAAGCTTAATTAGGACAAAGTCTAAAAGTTAGAAGTATATGCATATGGCTGGTATTCTTTACTTTGATTCGCATCCAACATAAGAAATGTGGAATAAGTTGGATCTACCCTCACTTTCAGCAAAATGCTAAAATATCCTACTGCTCCCCTTTTGACAATCGTGGGCCGCCGGGCTAAAATAGCTTTGATTTTCGCGGGAGTAACTCAGTGGTAGAGTTCCTGCCTTCCAAGCAGGGTGTCGCGGGTTCGAGTCCCGTCTCCCGCT
>Ga0172363_10000123_pt1 | contig 47020 bp, 44 predicted proteins | sample LakKivs2_kivu2a2_FD_114541 | JGI IMG/M metagenome (GOLD analysis project Ga0172363, IMG submission 114541) | Sediment microbial communities from Lake Kivu, Rwanda - Sediment s2_kivu2a2 | ecosystem: Environmental > Aquatic > Freshwater > Lake > Sediment | place: Rwanda: Western Province, Lake... | reverse complement strand
GGCATAGAGGGTCTGGACGACCCGATGTACCAGTATGCTAGACACCTCCTGACCGCGGAGGTCAACGCGGCAGTCGATGGCGCCGTCAAGGGAGGGGCGAGCGAGGTCCTTGTCGTCGACGGTCACGGTGCGAACTCAGCCTACAACTTGATATCCGAGGAGCTCTCAGAGGAGGCACAGTACGTGCTCGGATCGCCTTGGGACAGGTATCTTCCCTCGTTTGACGACACATTCGACATGGTATTCATGGTGGGCCAGCATGCGATGGCAGGGACGAAATCGGGGGTCTTGGATCACACAATGTCCTCCAGGAACTGGGTGAACGCCTACATCAACGGGGTCAAGGTGGGAGAGATAGGGTTCGTGGCGTTCTTCGCCGGGGATTATGACGTTCCGGTCACGTTCCTCTCGGGAGACCTAGCGGCGTGCAAGGAGGCCAAGGCGCTGATCGGTGAGAGCATCATCACGGCTGCCGTGAAGACTGGGCTGGGCAGGAACAGCGCTAGGTGCCTCGCCCCCCGAGCAGCGAGAGAACTCATAAGGCAGGGGGCAAAGGAAGCGACCTCAAAGGAGCACGCGCTGAAACCCCTGCTATCCAAGTCCCCAGTGGAGGTCGTCGTGGAACTCCTGGACTCCGCCAGCGCCAAGTCATTCCTCTCAAGAAGACAGTGTGAACTCGTGAACGAAAGAACCGTGAAGTTCACAGGCGAGAACATCGCGGAAGTCTACACGAACATGTTCACGTAGGGGCTCAGACCATCCGGTCGGTCACGTAGGCGTCCTATGTGGAACCCAATGCCCGGTGCGAAGCGGATTTCAGCACCGGGTGCCTGCACGTGAACGCCAGCACTGCTCTGAAGACGCGGTTGGAGGCCCTGCCTGTTCCTTCCTGGCGATGGAGATAAAAGGAGCCAAAGTCCTGTCGCGTCAGGAAGGAGGGTGCATGATCTTGGCCGCCACATGCTGCGATGCCGGTTCAGTTCCCTCCGACGCGTCGACGCACTGCAGGAGGGATAGGGCATGAGCGCCAAGGGGAGGCTGCTCCGCTTTCTTGGCAACTTCTCCTCCAATAGGCCTGTCGTCCTCTCTGTGTATGGCGCATCGATCGGCTACTTCGTCCTCTTGATCCTTTTCCCAGCAACATTGGGGATACTGACGGGACTCGGATCGCTGGGGCAAGTCATTGCCGACAGCTCGCTGATGCTTACGGCGCTCTCTGCGGTGTTCGCTTCAGTCGCACTTGCGCTGTCCGTCTCCGTTTTGGATGTGTTGGCGGGCCTTCCCCTAGCTTGGCTCATTGTCAGGAGGAAGGGTAGGTTGCTTTCAGTGCTGGACGCACTCGTCGACTTGCCGCTCATCATCCCTACGGTCACCTTGGGTTACTCGGTGCTACTATTCTGGACCTCAGGAGGCCCCCTTGGTTTTCTTGGGCTACCTCCCTTGTCCCCGGGTTGGGGGCTTGTGATGCTACTGCACTTCTCTTTCTCCTATCCGGTTGTCGTCAGAGTACTCGTGGGCAAGATGCAGGAACTGGGCGCGGTCTACGAGACGGCTGCCAGGACGCTTGGAGCTACTCCTTTCACGGCGGCGCGGACCATAACCGTACCTTTGCTGAGCTCTGGGATAGTGGCGTCCTTCCTGCTGGCTTTCGCCAGATCGATGTCGGAGACCGGGGCAACCATAATGGTGGCAGGGACGTTTGAGAATGGGCCGGTCTTCATAAGACACTCTCTTGACCAGGGCGTCGAAGGACCGCTGGTCTTCACGAGCATCGTGCTGATGTCGGTTTCGATAGCGATCTTCTACGCCATCAAGGCCATGAAAGTGAACATCAGGACTCCATTCGAGAAAGCCGACGTGAGGCTTGAGAAGAAGCTGAGCAGGGGACCAGTTGTGACTTTGGGCACGATCCTGACGGTAGGGACGTTGCTGGTTCTAGTGATCCTCCCAGCGTTGTCCCTCAGCCTCAACTTTGCGCCCGTCGCGCTTTCAGGTGGGACGCTGGGTGACATCATCTCGGGAGCAGGAGTTTGGGGTAGCTTCTGGTCAGGAGTGACCCTTTCATACTCGATCGCGCTCATCGTGACTCTGCTCAACGTGGTCTTCAGCCTGCCGATGGCGGTCTTGATCTCAAGGAGGAAGATGGGAGGGCTGACATCGACGGTGCTCGACAGCCTATCGAGCATCCCGATAGTCATCCCCTCAGTTGCCCTCGGCGTGTCGATGAAACTGTTCTGGAGCAGCTTTGCCATCCCCGAATTCTTGTTGATCGCCCTGTCTCATCTCAGCATCACCTATCCCTACTTGGTCACGACGCTCGTATCTGCGCTCGATGACATCCCGGGCTACCTTGAGGAGACGGCTAGGACTCTGGGCGCTGATTCGTTCACGTCGTTCAGCACTATCACGCTTCCGCTGGCGAGGTACTCACTCCTGTCCGGAGCGATACTGACGTTCACGAGAAGCGTCGACGAGACTGGAGCCACCTTGGCTGTCTCTTCCACATTGAAGACCGTCCCCGTCCTCCTGGTGGACTGGGTCAAGAACCCCTTCCCGGGCAGTGAGGTTGCCGTCGGCATAGGAACTACTGCCCTGTTGCTGACATCAATCATCATACTCCTGCTACTCAAGAGCCTGTCGAGGGAGAAGAGGCATGCCTAGTGTGGAACTGAAGGGCGTGTCGAAGCGGTTTCGAGAAGTCTTGGCAGTAGATGACCTAGACGTCTCCGTGGAGGATGAGGAGTATCTCTGCGTGCTCGGACCTACGGGCAGCGGGAAGAGCACTCTCCTAAGGATCATCGCTGGTCTGGTGCGGCCGGATAGCGGCGCAGTACTGATCGACGGGTCGAACGTCAACGATGTGCCGACTGAGAAGAGGAACACTGCTCTGATGCCGCAGAACTATGCGCTGTTCCCGCATATGACCACATGGGACAACGTAGCGTATGGGCCAAAGTCGAGGGGGGAGGACCCGAAGAGCGTGGCGGACCGAACGAGAGAGCTCCTTGAGACCGTACACCTCCAGGACTGGGGCAATGCGTACCCGAATCAGTTGAGCGGCGGCATGCAACAGAGGGTCGCGTTGATCAGAGCGCTAGCCAGTGGAGCCAAGACTCTACTACTGGACGAACCCCTCGGAGCACTCGACGCAAGGCTCAGGCTGGACCTCAGGGGACGCCTCAAGAAGTTCGCCCACGAGTACTGCCTGACGGTCATCCATGTCACTCACGACCAGTCCGAGGCGGTATCACTGGGAGACAGGGTGCTTCTGCTGCGCCACGGCAGGGCGGAGCAGGTAGGTTCACCTGGGGACATGTACTTCGCGCCGAGGACGGTCTTCGCGGCGAACTTCGTCGGGGAAAGGGCGATCCTAGAGGGGCTGGTCAGAGGGACAAGGGAGGGAACGGCCGAACTCGAGTTGGCTGGAGGGGAGAGGATCTCGGCAAGGGGAGGGGAGTTCAGGGAGGGGGAACTGGTGGTGATCGCGATCAGGTGCGAGAGCTTGGACATCGGAGACTCGTCCGGCCGAGGGGCCAACAGGCTGAGGGGAAGGGTGAAAGACGTGAGGCCGATAGGGGCCTACTTCAGGTACAGCGTTGAACTCCCGGGAGAGATCACGATCCATCCACACGTCCCCTCCGCACTGGCAATAGACAGCCCCTTTGCCCCCGGCTCTGAAGTTGAGGTGAGTTTCGACGAGGGCGACGTGGTCCTCTATGCCTATCCGCCAAGAGGCCTAGCCGTGGAGGTGGAGGCATTCTGATGCCTAAGGTGGAGATCACGGGAGCGAGCAAGAGGTTCGGGGACTTCGACGCGGTCAAGGACGTCAGTATGATCGTGGAGGATGGGGAATACGTCTCCGTCATTGGGCCCAGCGGATGCGGAAAGACCACACTTCTCAAGATGATCGCCGGCATTCTCCGTCAGGATAGCGGCGAGATACGCTTCGGAGGGATACGGATGGATGACATCCCCATTGAAGAGAGGGGGGTCGGCTACGTCTTCCAGGACATAGCGCTCTTTCCCCACATGAACCTCTGGGAGAATATCTCGTTCGGCCCCAGGGCCAAAGGCACTCCGATAGAAAGAACCAGGTTAGTCACGCTCGAGATGCTCGAGATGATGAAACTCTCGGGGAGATATCGGGATCTGCCCGGCAATCTAGGCGGAGGCATGCAGCAGAAGGCCGCGGTGGCCAGAGCCATTGCCCCAGGTCACAGGCTGATGCTGCTCGATGAGCCCCTTTCCATGCTGGACGCACGCGTCAGGTCCGAGTTAAGGTTCGAACTTAGGAACATCGTGAAGGACTTGGGACTCACGGCGATTCACGTTACTCATGATCAAGAGGAGGCCATGGCGATATCGGATAGGATCTTCGTTATGCGCGGGGGACGACTTGTGGAGCACGGTGAACCCGCCGACCTGTACTTCAAGCCTGCAAGACTCTTCACGGCCTATTTCTTGGGCGAGTCCAACATAGTTCCCGGTCGAGTTGAGAAGAACGATGGCACAGAAACGCTGCTTAAGGTCAGACACCAGACGATCAGCGCGTCGGCCTGCGGGTTCGAGTTGGGCTCAAAGGTCGCAGTCGTCGTCAGACCCGAGCTGATTGAGGTTAGAGCAAGCGATGATGGCAATTGCGTGAAGGGAAGGGTCAGGTCACGAACATTCGAAGGCCCTTTCATGAGGTACATCATCGAAGTTGAGGATCATTTCTTCCTGAGGGTCAAGGCTCCCGTGAGGGCAGGCGTCGGCAGATTGAGGGTTGGCGAAGAGGTCGGCCTTCGAGTGAGGCCGGAAAACGTAAGGGTGTACGACTTTCCCGCCGGAGGCTTAAATAAGGAAATCGGGTGGTAGTTTCTATGTCCAAACCCCTTGAGAACTGGCTGAACGCCAGAAGAAAGACGAAGGTCTTCGAGTTGATCGTGGAGCACTCGGGCAAGGCCCTGCAGACCGCAGATGCATTTCAGGACATGGCAGAGGCAGCTCTAGCTGGGGATCAAAGGGTGATGGAGGCGGCGTTCGAGAGGGGAAGCCTCAGGGAGAGGGAAGCAGACGTACTGAGGAGAAAGACCGAAGAGGAGTTAGCGAAGGGAGAACTGGCTCCCGAGGAGAGAGGCTACCTGATGAGGCTCGCAAGGCAGATAGATGGGATAGCGAACTACGCCCGCGGGGCCAGCAGGATCCTGTCCTTTGTCCCGGTGAACAACTTCGACGAACCGATGAGGAAGGAGGTCAGGAAAATGTGCTCGAAGACGAAGGAATGCGTCGCCAGCGTGGACGCATGCATTCGTAGCTTCACTGACGGCGACGTAGCCGGGGCCGTGAGAGCAGCTGGCAAAGTGGAGGAACTCGAAGAGCAGTGTGACAAGCTGCACATGAGTAGCAGACGAACGCTGCTGGGCTCCCATTACCGGTCCGTCGATGCTAGGACGATTGTCTTCTCATCCGAACTTCTGGAGGCCATAGAGGAGACCTCCGACAGATGTGAGGATGTCTCCGACCAGATAAGGGTGCTAATCGTGTACATCTCGCAACCCTCTGGCTAGAGCCTCGGGCGCGGCCATGTCGGGAGCAGGAGAAGAGAAGTCGGAGTCGCCGCGTCCCGCGCCGGCCCAACCGTAATTGTTGGCGCACAGCAAAGATAAGACTTGAGACTGGCCATGGTCCGCTTCGAGTTAGTCTTTAATAGACACAATGGAACCAAAGGAAAATGCCGGCTCCAAAGCTCAGGAACCTACCCACCTACTACAGCTTCGGCGATCTTCTGATTCTGCCGAACTCGTCGGACGTTGAGCCAAACCAAGCCGATGTCGCTTCTCGGGTCAGCAAGGGCATTCTACTCAGCGTTCCGATCTCAAGCTCTCCCATGGACACAGTCACGGGATCAAGGATGGCGCTAGAGATGGCTAGGCTGGGCTGCATCGGGGTCATACACCGTAACATGAGCATCGCGCAGGAGGTCGAGGAGGTGAAGAAGGTGAAGTCTGCCCAGGCGAAGGGCGGAACCATTGACGACGCAGGCCGACCGCGTGTGGCAGCAGCGGTTGGACCCTTCGATGTTGAGAGAGCAAATGCCCTCGAGACGGCCGGAGCGGATGCCGTGGTCATCGACACGGCCCATGGTCACAACGCCAATGTGGTCAAGTCTGCAAAGGCGCTCAGGAAGCAGCTGTCATGTGACCTGATCGTCGGCAACATAGGGACGCCCGAGGCTGCCGAGGACTATCTAGAGGCCAAGCCGGATGCCTTCCGGGTAGGCCTCGGGTCAGGATCAGCTTGTATCACTAGAACAGCCACTGGCGTGGGGATCCCGCAAGCCTCAGCCGTCCATGGGGTATGCGAGGTCGCGAGGAAGCGCGACATACCAGTGATCTCAGACGGTGGCGTCGAATCCGGGGGAGATATCGTCAAGGCCTTGGCGCTTGGTGCTGAATGCGTGATGGTCGGCAAGTTCTTGGCAGGTTGCGACGAGACGCCTGGCGAGTTGTTGGACTCTCCGCTCCCGGGGCTGCACGGCAAGTACAAGCTCATCAGAGGAATGGGTGCCAAGAGTGTGATCGGCAGTCTTGACAGGTATATGATATCCCCGAAGGGCGCACCGGAAGGAGTCGAGGGACTAGTTCCGGCAGCGGGGCCCGTCGCTCACGTTGTTGAGCGGGCCGTTCAACAGCTGAAGCAGGGGATGGGATATGTCGGGGCGCGCGACATACGCGACTTGCAGAGGAAGGCGAAGTTCGTCGCGGTCACGCGGTCTGGTCTGGACGAGGGGAGGCCCAGACTGCCCGTGATCATAGACGCAGATACTTGGTCCAAACTGGGCGGTCCCTGAGTTGTTCGAGCCGAACAAGTTCGTGGAGGACGCGATCACATCGCTGCAAGAGGAAGTTGGAAGCGGATCAGCTATGGTTGCTTGTTCCGGGGGGGTCGACAGCACTGTGTGCGCAGAACTTGCAAAGAGAGCACTCGGAGATAAGGTCACCGCTGTCTTCATAGACGATGGGATGAGAAGAGAAGGGGAACCGGAGAGGGTATTGAGGCTGCTGAGAACTCTGAACGTCCGCGCCACAACAGTGGCGGCCAGCGAGAGGTTCTTCGACGCCCTCGCTGGGATAGGAAATGCAGAGGAGAAGAGGAAGGCGTTCAGGGAGACATTCTACGCGACACTGGGTGATACCGGCGGGGCTTTGCGGGCCCAGTACCTCATTCAGGGGACGATTGCCGCAGATATCGCGGAAACAGTCGCCGGAGTTAAGACGCAGCACAACGTTCTGGAGCAGATCGGGTTCTCGACCGACAAGTATGGCTTCCGCGTCCTTGAGCCACTAGCTGAGCTGTACAAGCATCAGGTCAGGGAAGTAGCCGAGCGATTGAAGCTCCCTAGGGAGGTATGTCAGGCCATGCCGTTCCCCGGGCCCGGCTTGGCGATCAGGGTCGTCGGGGACATAACTCCTGACAAAGTCAGCGCTGTGAGGAAGTCAACGACGATCGTGGAGGAAGAGACAAAAGACTTTGGCGCGTTTCAAGCCTTCGCGGTTCTGATTCCTGTGAAAGCAACAGGCCTCAGGGATGGCGGCAGAACCTATGGCCATGTAGTTGTGATCAGATCCGTTGATTCAAGGGATGCCATGGAGGCCACGGCATCACCGATTCCTGCTGAGAGGCTCAGGCGAATTGCCAAGAGAATAGTAGATGAGGTCGAAGGCGTGTCGAGATGCGTTTACGATGTGACCGACAAGCCGCCCGCCACAATAGAATATGAATGAATGTCGACCGCGTTCGGGCTTGAGGGCAAGGCACGGCGCAGGTTGAAGAACCTTTATACAGCATAACCCCGGAAGGCGACTGTCATGGAGCTGTACGCGACCCTTGCAGGCGTGTCCGGGCTCTTGGCCTCAGCCTTCCTTTACAGCTATGTCACCAAGCAACCGCCGGGCAGCAAGAAGATGATGGAGATATCTGGCGCCATAGAGTCAGGCGCAAGTGCGTACCTCAAGAGACAGTTCATCACCCTCGGCATCGTCGTGGCCTCCATCTCAGCGCTGTTGTTCCTCCTGAGTGGGATAGAACTCGCCTTTGCCTATCTCCTGGGCTCAACGTGCAGCGGCGTCGCAGCGTACGTTGGCATGAACATCGCGACAAAGGCAAACGTGAGGAGTGCCAACGCGGCCACCGAAGGAATCACCAAAGCGTTCCCGATAGCGTTCTATGGAGGCGCCGTACTAGGCTACTCGATCGTGGGGTTGGCATTGGTGGGCATAAGCGTCCTATATCACATCTACCTCGACACCGAGGCGATATTGGGGTTCAGCTTCGGGGCCAGCACGCTGGCCCTCTTCGCGAAGGCGGGCGGGGGCATCTACACGAAGACCGCAGACATAGCCGCGGACCTCGTCGGGAAGGTTGAGATGGGAATCCCTGAAGACGACCCAAGGAACCCGGCCGTCATCGCTGACAACGTGGGGGACAATGTCGGCGACGTCGCCGGAATGGGGGCGGATCTCATCGACTCATACATAGCCAGCGTGATATCAGCCATGATACTCGGGGAGGCGGAGCTTGGCGTTCTGGGAGCCACGCTCCCATTGATGTTCGCCGCAGTCGGCTTGGTCGCTGCGGTATTGGGGCTCGTCTTCGTCCGATCCGACGACCCGAGTACGGCGTTGAACAACGGCAGCCTCGGGACATGTGCGATATTCACTATTCTGTCGTTCCTGCTCGTTAGCTTCGTAGGAGCAGACATGGGCATATTCTGGTCCACGCTGTCGGGGATGGTCGCTGGGATCATCATAGGTTTCACAACCGACTACTTCACCTCGGACGACGGCATTCCAGTGAACAAGATAGCTGAGTCAGCGAAGACAGGAGCAGCCACAACGATACTGTCCGGGTTCTCCTATGGCATAATAGGGACGGTGCCCCCTGTGGTTGGGATCTGCGTCGCCACGATAGCATCTTGGTATTTCGCCGGAATGTTCGGGGTGGCGATGAGTGCAGTGGGCATGCTTTCCACAGTAGCTATGACGATATCAGCCGACGCATATGGTCCGATTGTGGACAACGCAAAGGGCATAGCCGAACAATCGGGTCTGGGGGAGAAAGTAGTTAAGATAACCGACAAGCTCGACGCTGCGGGCAACACGGCGAAGGCAATCACGAAGGGATTTGCCATAGGGGCTGCTGCCTTGACAGTCCTTTCTCTGTTCGCTGCCTACGCCTCCATAGTCGGCATAACCAAGATAGACCTGATGAACCCGTACGTCATGGCGGGGGCATTTGTGGGTGCACTGATGCCGCCTTTCATCTCAGCTTTGCTCATACTCTCCGTGGGCAAGAATGCCTTCGCAATGATAGAGGAGGTCCGGAGGCAGTTCAGAGAGGACCCCGGCATATTGAGAGGAGAGAGCAAGCCAGACTACGCTAGAGTCGTGGACATGGCCACCGTGGGCGCATTGAAGGAGTTGACGCTTCCAAGTGCCCTGGCGATAGTTGTGCCCCTCGCCGTGGGATTCATCCTAGGCAAGGACGCGCTGGGGGGGTTTCTGGGGGGGAGCATCTTCACAGGGATTATCTTCGGCCAGTTCATGGCGACATCGGGCGGCGCCTGGGACAATGCGAAGAAGTTCATCGAGGATGGAGCATTTGGCGGCAAGGGATCAGACGCTCACAAGGCCGCAGTCATAGGCGACACCGTGGGCGATCCCTTCAAGGATACAGCTGGTCCTTCGTTGAACACGATGATAACGGTTATGTCCTTGAGCGCCACAGTCTTCGCGCCCCTCATACTCAATGTCCTCTAGCCCAGTTGCACTGACGCATCCATAGGGAATCCGCTCGAGTTACTCCTTGACGTACGGTTTCCCCGCTTCCGCCGGACCCTTGACTCTCTTGCCAAATGCGGCGAGCGCCACGACTGTAACGACGTACGGGATCATCCTGGGGACCTGAGCAGGCAACAGGCTGGCGCCGAGTGATGCTGCCACCCAGTACTGGAGGGTGTCGAAGAAGCCGAAGAGGATGCTCCCTCCTATGGCGGCGAGGGGGTTCCATCCTGAGAATATGACGAGGGCTATCGAGACCCAGCCTCTTCCCCCCGTCATCCCCCGTATGAAGATGTTGTTCCAGTCAATCGCTATGTAGGTTCCCGCCAGACCGAAGAGGATCCCCGCGAAAATGGACACCAAGTACCTCACCATCGGCACGTCTATGCCAGCGGCGTCGGCTGCCAGAGCGTTCTCGCCGCAACTCCTGATGATCAGGCCATATTTCGTCTTGTGCAGCACGTAGTAAGCGCCAATCGCTATTGCAAGCGACAGAGGGAGGAATGCTGAGATCTCATAAGCGAGGTTGCCGAACGTGATGGTCAAGAGCGATGGCATCCTCGTGACGCTCTTGCCATACCCGTACGTCGTCCACACCGCGACCGTAAGCACCTCCGTAAGACCCAGAGAAAATGTCGTGAGCCCAAGCCCCATGACCACTTGGTCTGCCCGCATCTTCATGCTCAAGTATCCGTACAGAAAGCCCAGAATTGCGCCTACCATGACGCCGTATACAAGGCCTATTAGAGGGTTCCCCGTGGTCCAAGAGCCGTACGCGCTCGCAAAGGCGCTCATGAGCATGATCCCCTCTATGCCCATGTTGATGAGACCCGACCTCTCAAGCGTCACCTCGCCGACGCTCCCGAGTAGCAGTGGAATCATGGACCTGATTGCCCCGAAGGCCAGTGAGACGAAGATGATCGGATCGACCAAAATCTCACTCATTCTTCCCACCCTTCGGTTTGACGTACGCCTTCAGCAGATCGAATGCTCCTGGCATTGCTGCGGCGAATACTATCACACCCTCGATGAAAAGGGATATTTGACTGGGCATTCCTGTCACCGGTTGAATGCTCTGAGCGCCGACATGCAGTGCGCTTATGAACACGCCTGCCAAGATGATCCCCAATACGTCGAGTCTTCCTATGAGAGCCACAGGGATGCCTGAGATTCCATATCCCGGGCTGAACGATTGATCGAACCTGTACTCGGTGAACTGCACCGCGATAGCCCCCGCTAAGCCTCCCATCGCGCCACCAACGAGCATGACAAGTAGGATGATCTTGGCGACATCTATCCCGGCGTATTTCGCTGCGTTTGGGTTTGCTCCCACTACTCTGATTGAGTAGCCCAAGACCGACTTCTTGATCACAACGTACATGACCACAGCTACTAGGATTGTCGGCACGATTCCCAAGTTCAGCTTTGCGCCCATGAAGTCAACCTGCGGGATCTCAGCCGACTTGCTGATCTCTGGCGTGATGATCCCGCCAGGGGGAATGCCTGTGATGGGAAGGAAGAACTTGACCACCAGCAGTTCGGTGAGGTAGGTCGCGACGTAGTTGAGCATGATCGTGGTGACGACCTCATGTGCCCCCCTCTTGACCTTGAGGAACGCTGGGATGCACATCCACAATAGACCCGCGACCATGGCAGCGAATATGCAGAAGAGAGCATGCATGATACCAAGGACGGACCCAGCAGGAGCTGAAAAGATATAGGCACACATGAACGAGACGAACGCGCCTAGGTACATCGCCCCCTCGACGCCGACATTGAAGACCCCGGCTGAGAAGGCTACCTGGGCCGCCAGCCCGGTCAAGATGGTGAAGGAGGCCTCTCGAAGCGTCGATGTTATCCCGTAGATTCCCCCGAATGCTCCCTGCATGCCCTTTTCCGCGCTTCCCAAGAACATGGCTGAGTAGGCAGCGACCGGGTCGTATCCGACGCTCAGCATTATGATCCCGCTGACGATGAAACCGAACGCGATTATCGCGACCGACTGGAGAACCTTGCCCACCCTATCCCCACTGAGCATCCTACTGCTCAACCTTGACTCCTCCCATCATTAGTCCCACTTCATCGGAGGCCAACTCCTCTGGCCTCTTGACTCCCATGAACTGTCCCTCGTACATCACGGCCATGGTGTCGCTCAAGCCCATCACTTCCTCAAGCTCTGAGGAGACGAGCAAGACTCCCTTGCCCTCATCCCTCATCTTCAGCAGTTCTCCTCTCACGAACTGCGTTGCGCTGATGTCCAGACCCGTTGTGGGTTGGGACGCCACTATCAAGTGCGGCGATTTGCTGAACTCCCTTGCGACGACCACCCTCTGAATGTTGCCTCCTGACAGCGACTTGACTGGCGATTCCTCAGTAGCTGTGATTGAGAAGGCTCTGATGAGGTCTCGTGCGTTCTCCTCGACAGCGCGTTCTTTCACCATCATCCTATGCTCGAACTTGGGCCTGAACTGCAGGCCCAGCAACAGATTGTCCTTGACCGACAGGGGGAGCACGACGCCTCGACTAAGCCTGTCCTCGGGAATATGGGCGAGTCCCAAGTCGTAGATCTCTTGGGGTGATCTTCCCGCGATCTCCATCCCGCTGACCTGAACGCTCCCAGATTCTGCCTTCCTGAGGCCAGTCACGACCTCCACTAGCTCCTTCTGGCCGTTGCCTGCAACGCCAGCTATCCCGAATATCTCGCCCTCTCTGACTTGGAACGAGACCCCTCTCACAGCCTCCCTGCCAGCATCACTGACGGCGACTAGGTTTCTCACGTCCAATAGCACCTTCCCGAAATTCGGGACGCTCTTCCTCATTTCGGGCAGTACGTCTCTGCCGACCATCATGCGCGCCAAGGAGCGAAGGTCCACACTCTTGGAGGTCACAGTGTCCACCTTCATTCCCTTTCTCATCACTGTGATCCGATCGCATGCAGACAGTGCCTCTCTGAGTTTGTGCGTCACGAAGACTATTGTCTTCCCCTCCTCCTTGAGTCTCCTCATTACCTTCAGAAGCTCTTCTGTCTCGAACGGAGTAAGAGCCGAGGTCGGTTCGTCTAGGATCAATAGGTCTACGTTCCTCACAAGCAGCTTCAGTATCTCGACCCGCTGTCTCTCGCCCATCGGCATGTTGTCGACGAGTTCATCGAAATCCACCTTCAGGGCCAAGCGATCTGCCAAGGCTGTCGCGGACGTCCTGACCTCCTCCTGTGACTTGGACCCTCTGCCCGTCTCAAGGCCGAGCATGATGTTCTGGAAGCCCGTGAAAGTGGAAACCAGCATGAAGTGCTGGAAGACCATCCCAATCCTGTGAGATATCGCATCACGAGGGCTGTCGAAGTCGACCTGACTTCCGTCGATGAGTATCCTGCCGCCCGTCGGCCTTATTTGGCCGAAGAGTATTCGCATGAGCGTCGACTTTCCCGCGCCGTTCTCACCGAGAAGCCCGTGTACTTCTCCCCTCTGGAAGTCAAGCGTGACCCCCCTGAGAGCTTGAACGCCGTCGGGGTAGATCTTGTGTATGTCCTCAACCTGAACGTACGCTTCGGACTTCAACCCAAGTCCACTAGCCAAGGCAGTTGCAGATTTATGATTTCAAGACGTACTACAAAAAAGAGAAAGAGGGGGAAGCTCACTTGCTAGCAGGCTTCCTCCTCATGAAGAAGAAGTAGTAGCCGCCACCGACCACCACTATTACCAGCGCAGCGCCCGCCAAGATGTAAGTGAGTGGAATGCCAGCCTTGAACGATCCGATGTATTGAGTGCGCAAGTTGGCTATCGTGTCACTTGCAGGGACAGGAACGACGATAGTGCCGCCCACGATACCGCTCTTGAGCACGTCCAGATCCGATTGGTGGCTGGAAAGGTACGTGTTGTACATGGTCTGCACCTTTGACTTGATGGTCGCGATCTGAGCAGCACTGTAGCCGGCCCCCTCCAAGAAGTCGGCCCATAGGTCCATGTCACCTGGCGTTGACATCGAGACTCCTCCCTCCTTGAGGCCCAGTTCGACCACCCCTCCCGCGAATGTCCCCTTGACAGCAGCCTCGACCGTGCTCTGAACTCCGAAGTCGACCTTCTTCCTAGCGGAACACAGCACCTGACCGGGGTAGAGATAGTCTTGATCAGCATCGACTCCTATGGAGAATATCGGGTTGCCTGTCGCATTTGCCCTTTGGGAACATGCCTGAAGTACGCCCACACCAGTGGCCCCAGCAGCAGCGTAGATTACATCACAGCCCTGATCTAGGAAGGTTGTCGCAGCCTCTTGACCCCTCGATGGGTCCCCGAAGGTGCCTGTGTAGTAGTAGCTGATCGTGATGTCCTTGCTCAGCCTACTAGCCATCCATTTCGCGCCGTAGGCGAACCCTATCTCGAACTTCCACAGCAGCGGTATCTCCATGCCTAGCACGACTGCCACTTTCCCAGTCTTCGTGGCTATTGCTGCAGCGGCCCCAACCATCGCGCTTGCCTCGTTTTCGCGAAAGACGACAGACGCAACGTTGGGAGCCGAGACAACGCTGTCGATTATCATGTACTTCTGGCTCGGGTATTTGGGCGCAGTCGCGTTGAGCGCGTCTGTCCATAGGAAGCCGATGCAACAGATCAGCGTGTACGTGCCTGAGGAGGAGAACGTCTCGAGATTGGGAACGAAGTCGGCCATCGACCTTGGGGTGAAGTACGTTATGTCGACCGTGTAGCCCTGCCCTGCTAGTGTCGTCTTGGCCTGTTCGGCCCCATACACTGCCATGTCGTTGAAACTCCGGTCTCCCCTGCCTCCGACGTCGAACAGGACTGCGATGAAGTAAGTCTGACCATTTGCCCTGACAAGCGGTGCGAGCATCGGTCCCGAGAGAAGGATACAAAGGACGGCGAGAGCGGTCATAGCAAGAGGTGGCCGGTTCCTTGACAACTTGAGCATGTCCGGTTGTCACCGGGGGCCGACACTCCGTACCCTTATTATGGTTAATGCCGAAGTCATAATAACCGACGCGCCCGTCCCGGCGTATTACCGTGGGATAGTGGGAGCGTTCAACTCTATTCCAGTGAAGTCAAAACGCGCGTTCTTCTCCCGCGCTAATCTCAAATGCTCACGTGTTCGCGACTCCCGCCAGACCATCTTATATAGCCGGTTAGCTCGGGCTTGGCATCCGGATTGAATCGATGGGTCTGGTTCGTGATCCAAGTGCTGCTAGGGGCCGTCACTTTGGGGCTCTTGCTATACTTCGCGGACCTCGGCAGAGTTCTGGGCCTGATATACCAGGCGGACCCACTATACGTGGTGATGGCAGCGGTAACGTTCGTGATCGCGTCTGTGATGGTTGGGTATTCTCTCTTCGTGCTGCTTGAAAGAATGGGATATGTACCTCCAGCATCCAAGACAATTATGGTCAGCATTGCTGGACAACTGGTCAGCGACTTGACACCGGCCAGGACCGGCTACTTCATCACCCCCGTACTGCTCGGGGGGGAGCTCGGCGTCAATTTCGAGGACGGAATGGCAGCGATTGTGTTCACTGGCGCTGTGCAGGCGTTGGCAAGCGTCCTGCTGGGGGCTATCGCCATATTCTACTTCAGTCGCTTCGTCGGCACCGGCCTCCAACTAGTGATCCTACTTGGGCTTGGGCTAGTTCCCGTCGCGTTGATGGGGCTGACCCTACTTTCACTGATCCATCATGGGTGGCTGACGGGGCTCATTGACTACATCGGCGACTTCCCCTTCATCAGGCCCAGAGTAGAACAGGTCAGGGCCGCGATAGCTGCCTTCCAGAGGAGCGGCAGAAGGGCAACAGGTGCGGCGCTGCAGGTGGCGTTCTTCTTGGTGGTAGCTCAAGTCCTGAACTCCCTTGCCCTGTACATGTTGTCGCTCTCGGTCGGCGTCACACAACTCAGCGTTTTTGACTTTATCATGACATATGCCATAGCGGGTTTCTCCATGTACGCGTTCGTGACCATAGCTGGACTTGGCGTGCAGGAGAGCATGTACACACTGTTACTGGGGTTGATGAATGTTGCCCTCGACAAGGCGACAGCGGTGGCCATTCTCGCCAGGTTCTTCTTCACCATCACTGACCTCATCGGAGTACCCCTGCTGACAAGAGTTGGCGTCAAGTCTATCCCGGGCCTGCTGACCGGCGCGCCTTCTGCTTCGACCCAGGTTCAGTCCGACAAAGGAAGTTGAGCTGGCGACTTAGCAAGAAGCGTGACTCTTGGTCATGTGACACCCAAGTACTGGTTGATCGACCCTTCCAGTATTCCGCGAGAGGGGTCTATTTGAAGCGGCGTGATTGAGATGGCCCTTTCCACGAAAACGGCGTGCGCGTCTGTCCCGGGCTCGAACTCCTTTGGATCCTTCGTGTTGCCCCACTGCCAGTAGTACGGCCTCCCCCTCGGGTCCGTCCTCTCCAGCAAGTAGTCCTCGTACTTCTGTCTCCCTAGCCTCGTCACCTTCATGGGCGTGTCCGGCCTGACATCATAGGGGAAGTTCACGTTGAGGAAGTCGACTCCTTTGGGCAATCTGCGTCTGGTCACCTTGTTAACTATCGGATAGGCGCGAGACGCTGCGACCTCTATTCTAGCTTCGTGCTCTTCAGGGTTGTGCTCCCCCTCCGGGATCTCCAAGGACAGAGCGATCGACGGGATGCCGATAATCGCAGCTTGGATGGCGGCGGCGACGGTTCCGCTTGCGAAGACGGTCTGCGCGGTCACATTATCTCCCATGTTGATGCCGGAGACGACGGCATTGGGGGGCTTGCCCCCTAAGACCTTGCTTATTCCGATCGAGACGCAGTCGGCTGGGCTCCCCGAAACAGAATAGGCCCTCATGTCCCCGACGGTCACTTCGTTCATCCGCAATGGCTTGTGAAAAGTCAGACTCATGCCAGTGGCGCTTCTGGGCGAATCGGGCGCGACCGCCACGACAGTTCCCAACCCACCCAAGCTGTCCGCGAGTATGCGAAGCCCCGCGCTCATGATGCCGTCGTCGTTAGTTAGCAGAACCGTGGGCATCACATCAGGTCTGTTGCGATCGAGGATAAGGCTTTCACGCAGCGGCCGCGCCCTAAGCCCCGCGCGAGCTGGCGACCCTGACCGGGTTCTCAACCAACGTTTAAATCCAAAAATGGAGTGGTCGACAAGATGGCCGCACGGTCGCTTGTCTCGGTCTTCGCAAAGGGGTCGCTGGACGAGATGGTGTCAAAGGTGCTCGATGCGATCAGGTTCGTAGAACTAGTCGAGGAGCTCGGCGGCGATACAGTGGTCGTGAAGCCGAACTTCGCGGACGTGAGCAGGATTGCGCCCTTGGAGTATGACACGCGCAACAACTCTCCGCTTGGGGGCGAAGCGGGAGTCGGGCTGCCGAGAAGAGGGGATCAGACCAGCATAGAGATCGTGGATGTTGTGACTGGACAGGTGAAGGCCACACCAGGCGTCAAGCAAGTGGTAGTCGCCGAGGCGTCAGCAACACCGACGTGGAAGGCCTTTTTCCTCTACGGAGCATTCGAAGTGGCCAAGAAGCACCATGCTAGATTAGTGGATCTCAACAACGACGAAGTCGAGGAGGTGCAGGTGCCGAATGGAAGGGTTCTTTCTCGCATAAACTCCCCCAGGACGATCAGAACAGCCAATATTGTGATCTCGGTGCCAGTCCTGAAAGCCTGGTCGGCCACGGGCATAACTGCCAATCTCAAGAATATCGCCGGGGGCACTACTCCGAGCTACTACGGGCCCACACTCTGCAACCTCACTGAATGGAGGACGAGGCCGAGGTACAACCCCGATATCGTGAATGGGCAGTCGAGGACACTGGCAGAGGGCATAGTGGACATCGCGAGCGTGAATCGGACACACGTGGGGATCATCGACGCCATGACCGTGATGCACAATGCAAGGCCTGGCCAGGAGTTCCGGTTCAAGTGGGAGGACGCCAAGGTGGAGGAGCTGGGTGCTGTCATCGGCAGCCGAGATATCGTCGCAGCTGACTCAGTGGGAGCCCAGATAATGGGGTTCTATCCCCACAAGATACTGCACTTGAAGGCAGCTAAGGAGAGGGGGCTGGGCACGAACGACCCGAGGGAGATAGGCCTCACAGGGGTCTCGCTTGAGAGCATCAAGGTGAAGTGTGCGCCGATGACAGGGGCTGAGGCAATAGCCGAACCCTAGCGGAGTTTCCCGCCTCTCGCTCATACAAGCGGCCTGAATCCCCATTTCTGATACTTCCCATCTCGAAACAGAGAGAAAAAGGAGAGGAAGGCGTCGCGGGAAGGGGAGGTTGGAATGCAGAACCATCACGGCGTCTGCGTTTCAACAACCGGGCTTATGGTTTCCGCGCGAGAGCTATGATAGATCTGAGCAGGAGCGTCTTTGCGTCGGGCAAAGGACCGTCCCCCCCCCGCCGCAATCAACGTTGGGGAACCCGCATGCCTCCAAGCTGTCAACGGGGGAGACTTCTGACCGCTCGGCGAGATGCCGCAATAACTTAAGTTCATTCGGGCGCGCGCGTGGGAGCACAAGCATGAAGCGGGTTGTGGGCGTCTACACAGGGTCTACGGAGATCATGAAGACCAACTGGAAGGCTGTCGAGCAGATGAAGGATAAGATCGGCCTGAACTTGGTGATACTAGGCATGGGGCCAGCGGGGGACATCTGGGGGCCTAGTCCTGAGGTCGCGGCAAAAGCGCCCTTCAAGGTCCAGCCGGCGGGGAAGGAGGACCATCTCAACGATCTCATCAGAGAGGCGCACAGAAGGGACGTGGAGGTTTGGATCTGCATCTCGTGTTACGCTGAGATGGACTCGGGGCCGAACCATCCGGACCTCGCGTTCAGGGACTTCGAGGGCAAGATAATTGGACCAGTCTCGAGGCACGGCTCTGGATGGGCATGGTCGTGGTGCCCGAGCAACCGGAAACTCAGGAACTACAACGAGGAACTCCTGAAAGACCTCACGAGGAGATACGAGATCGACGGGTTCACGATGACGCACCAGAGGTACTCGCCAATTGGTCACAACCTATTCAACCTCTTCGGTTGCGGTTGCAGCGAGTGTGAGAGGGCGGCTTCAGAGCTGGGTTATGACTTTGAGAAGATGAGGGCCGGGATGACGAAGATCCTCAACCTGATGAAGACCGTGGACATAAGGAAACTGACCAGGCTGCGCGACCTTGATCTCGGGTTCACGGATCTGCTGTACTACCTGGGGGCGGACGCCTCCTTGGTCGACTGGCTGAACTTCAGATGCGACCTGATAGCGGCTGGAATGCAGAGGTACCACGATGCGGTCAAGAGCGTCAGGGAGGGAGTGACGATGGGCACGGATACCTTCTTCCCCACCTTCTCCATGATCAGTGGCCACAGATACGGCGCCCTTGAGAAATGCTCCGACTTCCTGAGCCCGTTGTTGTCCCACGTCTACATCTTCACGATGTTCAACTTCATGGAACTCACTGCCAGAATGACCGAGTGGAATCCTGGACTACATGACACGGACCTTCTGCCCATCCTGTATCGCGCGTTCGGGTACGAAGGTCTGGGACTGCCGAACGCACTCAGTGCCTTTCACGAACACGAGAAGCTCCCGTCAAGCGACTTCAGTGACACCAGGCTGCCGCTTGGAGAAGTCATCAGGCGTGAGGCGTTCAAGGCCGTAGCCTCAGTCGAGCACGGCAAGCCGATGTACGGCGTATTCTCCGCTCACTCGCTAGTCAATGCTACTGGGGTCAGATACAGGGCGACTGCTATGAAGGATGCGGGCATGGATGGCATCATCCTTCAGGTCGGACAGCTTCCTGGGCCGGAGCCCAATTTGGAGGCAGTTTCCCAAGTGATATCCCACTGAACCGAGTTTGAGGAGAGTAGGCTCGGCCGCCAATTCCCAAGGTTGAAACGGCAACGCATAAATACCTTGGTGCTTTTATGCCTTTAGTCACTAAGATGGGCAGCATGAGGATCTACATCCCGGACGAACTCGAGAGGAGGTTCAGGGAGACTGCAATGAGGCTCTTTGGATACGGGCGGGGGTCTATCAGCCTGGCGTCAGAGAAGGCCTTTGAGGCATGGACCCATCAAGCATCTGAGGTGATGGCCACGGTGGAGTCCATCGAAGATCCGGTGGCCGCGATTCGCGGAATGCTGTCTAACGTCAAGAAGACAGGCGTCGAGCTTCAACATGAGGCGAGAGGGATCAGAAGCCGAAAGGCATCCGGCTGAGATCTTGCTGGACTCGAACATCTTCCTCGAGGTGCAGCTCGCTCAGAAGCACGCCCGGCCATGCGGACTGCTCCTTGCGAAGGTGCGAGACGGAAAGACAAGGGCAATCGTCACAGATTTCCACATCGACTCAGTCGTTGTTGTGATGGAGAACTATGGCAAGAACCCAAGAGAGGTGGTCACCTTCCTGGCATCGTTGACACTGTACAAGGGACTGACGATCTACCATCTCGGCCTGTACGATAGGATCAAGGCGGCCTACGCGATGAGGGATCTCCGTCTTGACTACGATGATGCCCTAGCCCTTCAAGCTTCGAGGCAATCCTCCGTGAACAGAATCGTCTCGTACGATGAGCACTTTGACTCGGTGATGTCCATCAAACGAGTTGTGCCAGAGAACCTCGTCTGACTCGCATCGGGGGCTTATCCCTTCAGAACCTCACCGAAGGCAGACCCCAGCGTGTCCCAAACCTTGTCCGGCTCAGGCGCCGAGAGCGTCGTCCACTTCCCGGCCCGGTAAGTCCATGAGAATATCGAGTCCACTCCTTTCTCGGCGTACAGATGAACCAGGATCCTGATGAAGCTCAGGTCATCAGGAGAGCTGTGGTAGCTCATGACCCAACGCTGCGATTCCTTTCCATGCTTCCTAGCCATCGCGACCGTTTTTTCGGCCACGTCCGCATAGTCCTTGAGAGGCCTGCCGTAGCCCATTATCGAGGTGGAGAACACGTCGAATTCCTTCACCCTCGCTACCTTCTCCCAATTGCCGTAGCCATGCCATGGATCTGGGGTCGGCAGCACACACGCGGTCACCTTCAGCTTCGGGTCGACTTCTTTGGCAACGACCGAGGCCTCCCTGAGGACCTCCACGGCCTTGTCCTCGCGAAAGGTTCTGACCTCATCTGTGAGTATCTTGGGCATCTCGTAGCCGTACTCATGCTTGAAGAGCGCTTGGCAGATCTCGCACCTGCAGGACCAGTCCGGTGGGCCTGAGGCGTAATGGGGCTCGTCCCAGAAGAACCCGTCCGACTCTGTGTCCTCCGCCAACTTCCTGACCCACCCTTTGAAGTACTTTCTGAACGCCGGTGAGTTGAAGCATGCGGCGATCAAAGGCTCGCCGGAGAGGGCCGTCACCTGCCTGTTCTTCACGTGATTCTGAAGGAAGACGCTAGTCTGCTCCCCCCCGAAGAACTTGCCTATGCCCCAGAGATCGAGGTAGACCGTAAGGTCCATCTTCTTCGCTCGCTTCACGATCTCCACTAGACTTGGATACCAGAACTCCAGATCGAACTCCATTATCGCGAGAAGGACCGCATTGCAGTTGTGCTTCACCATCTCCTTGAAATGATCTTCGGCGTGTTCAGGATAGGTCAGCCCGTATAGGCTGACGCCAGTTTCTTTCACAACCATGTTACATCGGCTGTGCGGTGGTCAGCTTGATTTATAGCACTTGAGGTGAACTGCGCCCCGCAAGCATATTAATGGGAACGGAATCCGCTCCTCTGGTGTTCTGAGATTGAGCGAAGGGAGAAAGTACCTCGATGTCATCGTCTCGACGCTGAACAGGTTCGAGAAGGAGCAGGCAGGTAACCTCGACAAGGCAGCTGAGGTAATGGCGAAAACAATCGCAGATGACAAGCTGATCCACGTCTACGCGGGGGGAGGTCACACATGGCTGCCCGTGGCTGAGATCTTCTACAGGGCTGGCGGGCTTGCTTGCATCGACCCTTTCATGGATCTCGGGCTGTCCCCGTTCTCGCAGGCCCTTCACTACATGAAATTCGAGAGGCTCCCCGGCTACGGAAGAGCTGTGATTGACTATTATGACCCAAAGAAGGGAGAGGTCGTGCTAATCATCCACAACATCGGCGTCAACCCTGCAACGATCGATGCCGCACTCGCGTGCAAGGAGAGGGGGTGCACGCTCGTTGCCATTTCATCGAGCGACTGGCAGAACAAGGTGCCCAAGGGACACCTCATTAGGCACCCGAGCAACAAGAACCTCTTTGAGATCGCCGACATATGCATAGACGACTACAACCCGTTCGGCGACGCTGTTGTCAACGTCGAGGGCTTAGACACCCCAATAGGGCCCATCTCGAACGTCGTGGACTTCTACATAGTGCACAGGCTTGAGATCGAGATCGTGAAGAAACTGGTCAAGATGGGAGTCGAGCCACCGGTCTGGAGGAGCGCGAACGTCCCCGGGGGGGACGAGTATAACAAGAAGCACCTCGACAGATACTTCAACAGAATCAAGTACCTCTAGTTCAGAGGACGCCGAGAGCGAAGCGGGGCGATCAGATTTCTATCAGTTCGTACTTGGAGCTGCCCAGCCCGAGCTTCTCCGCGGCCCTGACTTGGATGAAGGGATCCTTTCCCTGTATGATCATGAACTTGTTGTCCCCGGCCTTGAGGTTGTATTTGTCGGCAACTGACCAGGGCACAGGCGGAGCCTTGTTGATCAGATCGAGCGAAGCCGCCTCGATTGCCACCACGTCTCTGCTGGCGAGTATTCCTATGTCCGGGGCGAACGGCGTTGTTGACCAGTCGGCGCAGTCGCAAAACTCCGTTATGTCCATCAAGTAGTTCACGTGCAGTTGCTTCTTGCCGAACTTTCTTAGCACGGCCGCAGCTATGTCTGCCATTCCCCACTGAAACTTCTGAGCCCCGCCCTCCTGAGACTCCAAGCCGTGGATCGCCCTCCTCATGGACCGAGAACAACAGCCTATGGATACATTCTTCAAGGCCCCCGCGTACGAGCTGCTGTCGTGCCCCTTTGAGTGCGAGAAAACAACGAACGCGTCCGCATCGTAGACGTTCCCTGCCACCTCGACTTCCTTGAAGACGAGCCCATCGTCCAGCTTCACCTTCCTCAGATCGTTCTCCTTGATGCCACTCGTCGGCAGGAGCGGGGCGCCAATTGTCTCATACGCGAGGCCGTTCGCGACTGCGTCATCCACGTGGCCTATGCCCCACGTGTCAACGATGAACGGCTTGCCCCCTACTTCTTTTACCAAGCTGACCAGGTTTCGCACGAACTGTGGCCTGATCGCCCTGAACCCTCCCACCACGCCGAAATGCAGCTTGATCGCCACCAGATCCCCCTTCGCGATCACGTCGGAGATGCCAACCTTCCGCACCGCCTCAAGGAACTTGAGCGGCAGACTTGAGGACCTTTCCAAGGTCTTGGGTTGGGCGGAAGCGAAGTAAACCTGACTCATGGTTCCAAACAGGAGTGGTCTCTAATTAATCTTGGTCATCGGGCGCTCCGAGGAGAGCTTTGCGGCGCGCAGTTCCCCTGCAAACTGCGTCCCCCACTTCAGACCCCTAAAGCCGGATTCTGGATTGCCATCTTCCTGATGATAGGCACGATGCGCTCGAGCGGTTGCTCGCTGTTCGGGGCTCGCGAGTCACGTCTCCCAAGACGCCTTGGTGGCAGCCCCGACTGCCACGTTGAACTCGGGTAACCTCGGGATCGTGGCTTCTCTGCCGAAGGTCCGCAGCGTCGCTTGGACTCTCCCCAAGACGAAGTCGAGTCTCGTCAGGGATCCGACGAGGATGATCTGGTCTGTGCCCACTCCTGATGCAGAGAGATGAGCAAGCTCGCCCACGACCTCACTCACCATGTTCAGGATGCCTGCTGCGATGTCCTCAGGACTTCGGTCAACTGACAGCTTCCCGAAGTTGGAGGCGGTCATGTTTGCGTCCAGAGTTCCTATCGCCCCGCCAACGATGTCCCCGACTGTGAGATCAACGCGCCTCGCGTCTCCGCGCTTTGCCATGTCGTTCAGAGTCGGCGCGTCGGATATCTCTAGAAGTCTCTGCCCCAATCCTACTATTGTCCCGCCCCCCACGCCAGTCCCCCCGACATGAGTGACTTTCCTCCCCCGCTCTCTGGCCCAGACGATCGCTGTCCCCGTTCCCATGCTGACGACGAGGCCCTCGTCCGCGCCAGCCAACTTGAGTCCACCCACGCCGATCGACTGTATCTCATCGATCTTCTTGACCTCGAGGTTCAGCAGCGAGGCCGGCAACTGCCAGCTTCTTCCCCCGGACACGGCCAGATATTCTATGTCGGCCAAATCTATGGCCGAATCCGACAGGAGCTTGCCAAGGACGCCTGAGACAGCTGTGACTGGATCTCCGACTGATCGCGACATAGCGGACCCAGCCACGTCCCCTTCCCTAAACAGGACCGCCTTTGTCGTGGAGCCCCCCACGTCTACCCCGACTATCATCGGCCGACTTCACCCACCGAAGGCACTGCCCTCTTCAGGGCCTCATAGATCGGGGGCACCAGGACCACCAAGAACGGTATCTCAGTGCAGTAGGTCCAGAAGGTGAGCAGGACCGCAGCCAATGCCGGCAGAGAGGACTGCCCTGCCATCACGGCTGCCGGCAGCGCAAAGACGTAGCTGTAGGCCCACACTCCCAATCCTATCCACACGCTCCCTAACCCGAGGCCCACAGCAGAGGCCAGACAGAACCTCAGGGTAGCATCGTCTCCTTTGACGAGGCCCCATCCCAACGGCAGTGCCATCACGATCGCGACTGCCCCTAATAGAAGGGCACCGACGATATCCAAGGGTTGGTCAAGTAGGCTGAAGTAGAAGTACCCGAAGGAGAGAGAACTCATGATCCAGGCGATGATCGAAGCCGCCTTTAGTCTCCCTCTAGAAACCCCGCGCTTGGTTGCCAACCACCCGAGCACGTAGAACCCCAGCAGGTTTGACGGCACTCCCACGGTCAGACTGAGCAGAGCATCCCCATGGGACACCATATCCGATATGAATATCCCTATCGCGGCTCCAAAGCCTCCGACCACAGGACCGAAAGCGACTGCGAACACCCCAGGCACGAACACGGCAGGCCAGAACCTGACGACCCCAAACACCGGGGCGAAGATCCCGAAATAGGTGAGGATGCCGACCGAAGCATAGAGAGCGCCACACATGGACGTCAGGACTAGATCCCTTACCCGCATCAGTCTCGAGGTTTGGGTGACCCGCTTATAAAGTGTGTTCGGAAATCGACCAACTGTTCGACACGCTATCATCAGCGATGTCTTTCATGAACTGAGCGGGCCGCGCGCATGGCTTCATAGGAACGACGAGGAGGCAACTGGGGTCTGGTCAGTGGCAGGCGCCAGCATGAGTTGGATGAGAAGCGAAACGTTGAGAGAGACAGTCAGGCATAGGCCAGAGAACTTGGGTCTCGGCCCGCTTTGGCCAACTAGGATTTGGCTCCGGCTAAGTTGCCTAGGATCGACACAATTGATTTCTCCATCGTCAGTAGGCCGCCAGTTGGCCCTCCCTCGCCGATGACCAGATACTCGTTTGGGGAGTGTGCCAACTCGCCGTGACCCATTCCGCCGAAGACGAATGGCAGCTCCAGTGGAGGCGAGGCGAACAGTGAGAATGGTGCGCTTCCTGCCAGAGTGGGCCAGACCTCCACATTGCTGCTGAACTCGCCCATTGACGTAAGCAACGCCCTTGTGTAGGGGTGATTCACACTCATTCTCGCCCAGTTGTAACCTCCCTCGAGTGACCTGATCTTCACCTCTCCAAAGCCTAGCTTGTCTAGGTGCTTTCTCACCATTGGGATCCCATTCTCCACCTTCATATTGGGAACGAAGCGGATGTCCACCTTGGCCGTGATCTTGTTCGGCAGGAGAGTCTTGCTTCCTGGCCCCGTGTAGCCCGCCCAGATGCCGTTCACGTTCAGGCTGGGAGAGAACAGGTAGTTCCGCAATGCCCCGGTGCCATGAAGGTCGTCTATGAACCGTTTGACCCTTATGCTCTCCTTCGCCTCCTCCTCGTCGAACGTGTTCTCGAGCTTCTTGACCAAGGCCTCGTCTTCCTCCGACGGCACCCCAACGTCGTCGTAGAAGTCCTCGATCAGCACCTTGTTCCCGGTGTTATCTACCATGGTCGATAGGGCGCGGATCATCCGCCAGACAGGGCTGTCCACCCAAGCCTTGTTGCTCCCATGGATCCCGAACTCCGTCGGCCCTTTTCCCCAGTCCTTGCCATCTATCTCAAGCTCGAAGTATGAGATGCCTTTGACTCCCAGGGTGAGAACGACCTTGCCCCGCGAGTTCTGACTGGCGAACGGGAAGAACAACACGTCAGCCCTCTTGAGCTCGTTCTGGTAGGCCTCGATGAACTGATGAAGATGCCTACTGCCGAGTTCTTCCTCCCCCTCCGCTGCGAAAATGACGTTCACAGGGGGCTCTTGCCCGCTCTTCAGAATTGAATCAAGGGAGTTGAGGAAGGCCACCAAGGGACCCTTCGTGTTGAAGGCACCCCTAGCGACCAAGGTGGCACCAAAGGGGTTGACCTCCTTGACCGTCCCGGCAAATGGATCCACGGTCCAACCCGGCTCGTCAGCCGGCATCGTGTCGTACATGGAGTATGCCAAGACGGTCATGTCGGCTCCGGCATCGAGCTCGCCGTAGACGACTGGGTTCCCCGAAGTCTCTGCGAGCTTCGTAGACTTGAATCCAATCCGGTCCAGCTTCTTCGCCAGCAGCACAGCAGCGTCTCGAATTCCGACATTTTGCGGAGAAACCGATGGCTGTTTGATGAAGGAGATCAGATTGTCGATGTGCTGGTTGATATCCTTCTCGATCTGACCGTAGGCTGACCTGTTCGCGAACATGCTCCCACTGCGATTCGCTGCGAAGATAACTCTTGCCCAACTTTTGCTTGGAGATTGACTTGAAACGGCGACTGCATGTCTCGAAGGGAATGCGAAAGAGCCTTTCAATGGAGCTTAGGAAGGAAGCACTAGTCCATGAGATGCCCCACGGCCCAGGTCATTCTCTTCTCTACGTTTATGTTGGGCTCCTCATGTCCCATGCCAGGGTACGCCGCGAGTTCCTTCTCCTTTGACCCTAGGTAGTGATACATCGCGAAGACGGTGGACGGAGGGCAGATCGTGTCGACGAGTCCGACAGAGGTTAGGGTCGGCGCTTTAACCTCAGGCGCCAAGTTCATGCAGTCGAAGTATGAGATTGTGTTCATCACGGTCGTCTCCTGGTCCGGATGCGTCTTGATGTAGTTCAGGATGTCCATGTATGGCCCGGCTGCGGCAACGTTGACTGCCCTTTCGAAGTTGCAGAGGAACGGAACGCAAGGCATTGAAAGCGCCACTCCTTTGTGAAGCGCTGCGACCGCGACGGCCAATCCTCCGCCTTGGCTGACGCCCGTCACGCCAATCCTGCGCAGATCAAGTCCGTCCCTGCTCATAACGTATTTCACCGCTCGGTAGCAGTCCATGTAGACGTACCTGTAGTAGTAGGAATCCGGGTCAGCTATCCCCCTCGTGATGTTGGCAAACGCGTTTCCCGAGCCATATCGTGCGTAGTCGTACGATTCCCCCGAGTGACCTCTCACATCGACCGCGAACACGGAGAAGCCGAGCATCACCCAACCCAAATAGTCTGAGATGGTGCCCTTGTTGCCCGCGTATCCGTGATAGAACACCAAAGTCGGGACCTCTTCATCCTTCTCTCTACCTTGCACCCAGAGTCCGACTATCGGAGATCTGTCGAGGAAACCATCATACGTGACCTTGCTGACCTCAACCTTGTGAGAGAAGTAGTCTATTGACTTGGCGACCTCATTCAAGGGTTGGTCCTCGGCCTGCTTGATGTTGCTCACTGAGCGCTAGTGAAGGATCCTCGACAGCAGCCCGCCTGCAACTAGGGCCAGGGCTACTTCGGACAGGATGATGACTAAGGCCTTCTTCCATCCGAGTTCCTTGTAAAGAGCGACCACCGTGCCCAAGCAAGGTATGTAGAACATAGTGACCACGGAGAACACAATCATCTGGGGGGCAGTGAGAATAGAGGCCAAGTCGGCGGTCCCACTCAGGGCAGCCAGCATGATGAGACTAAGCTCTTTTCTGAGAACGCCGAATATCAAGACGACCCCTGCGATCGGTGGGAGACCGAGCAGTCCGACGGAGATCGGGCTCAAGAGACCCGACAAAGGCGTCAAGAGTCCTCCGACCTCCAATGCCTTCAGGACCACACTCCCTAGCACCATGAGAGGCATGGCTATCGTGACGAAGCTGCTCGTCTCGAACCAAGTCCTTTTCAGAACAGTGCCAGCATGAGGCATCTTGTAGGAGGGGACTTCCATTATCAGCCCCGACGGCTCCCCGGGAAGGGTCTTGTAAGCCAACCTACCAAGCACAAACACCAGCAACAGGTCAAATCCATAGAGGCCGAGTGCCCACTCGAGGCCGACGTACCGTCCCACCAGTCCGAGTATCACGATCGTCCGTCCCGCGCAGGGAATCAAGGTCGTCAGGAACACAGTCAGTGTCCTTTCCCTGTCAGTCTCCATTATCCTGCAGCCCAGGCACGCGGGGACGTTGCAGCCGTAGCCCAAGACCATGGGGATGAATGCCTTGCCGTGCAACCCTACGGTGTGCATGACGCTGTCCATCAAGAACGCCATTCTCGCAAGGTACCCAGAGTCCTCCAGAAGGGCCATTATCGCGTAGAAGGGAACGATGTACGGCAGGGCTATCGTGATGCCCGCTATGAGCCCCTCGACTGCTCCCCAAGCAAGCGCCCCCACCGCCCCTCCGCCCAAGGCCGACATCACCGATGGCTCCAGACTCAAGAAGAACTCCCCTAGCAGTGATGACAATTCGTCTCCCACCTTGAAGACGATCACGAACATTGACGCCACTACAGCCGCCATGATGACGTAGCTGAGGGCTCCGCTTGATGTCACCTCGTCCAGTCTGTCTGCAAACGTCCGAGCTGTTGGCGCGACGCTCTGACTATCGGTCACTATCTTGCGAGCCAATTCGTACCTCTCTGACGCGATGACAGTTGCCGCGCTGTGGCCATGCTCCTTCTCCAGCTGCTTCGCATGTTCCTCAGCAGCCGCAATCGCCTTTCCGTTCACTTGTGCCACAAGTCGTCTTACATAGTCGTCCCCCTCAAGGAGCCTAACCGCAGCGAACCTGGCCGGCATCGCGATTGGGCTCTCCTCTACCGCCTCTGCTACTGCCTCGACGTGAGCCTCCACCTCGGCCCCGTACCTGATGCGGACTGGCTTTGGCGCCATCCTTCCCTCTACGGTGTCCACAACTGCTGTCATCAGCTCGTGGAAGCCTATGCCCCTGACAGCTATCATTGGGACTACTGGTACGCCTAGCCTTTCCGCGAGTTTGACCGCATCTGTTGAGATGCCTTTCTTCTGAGCTTGATCCACTTGATTGAGAGCTATAACGAGCGACACTCCTGCCTCCAAGAGCTGGATCGTGAAGTATAGGTTTCGCTCGAGCAAAGACGCGTCTACGACGTTGATCACGACATCTGGCTTCTCTGTCGATATGTACTCCAGCGCGACGCGTTCCTCTATGGAGTAGGTCGAGAGCGAGTAGATGCCTGGGAGGTCAACAACGTCGATGATGTGACCGCCAAAGTTCATGGTCCCTTCGGCCCTTTCCACGGTCTTGCCTGGCCAGTTCCCCACGTGCTGATGCAGACCAGTCAGTTGGTTGAACAGGACCGATTTCCCGACATTCATGTTGCCAGCCAAGGCGACCGTGATCTTCTTCAGGGGCGATGTCTCTTTCCCAACTGCTGCAGCCAACTCTCGCTCACACTGTAGGTTCTCCGTCCGGCCTGACCAGCACCTTCATGGCCACTCCCCTGCCGATCGACAGAACCGATCCTCTGACCCTTATCTCCACGGGGCCGCCGAATCGGGCCGATCTCACGACCTCGATGTGCTCTCCCGGAGTGACGCCCATGTCCAACAGTCTTCTGGTCAGTCCCCAGCCGGCGTCAATCGACTCCACTGTTGCCCCATCTCCTGGCCTGAGATACGCCAAGGGAACTGGAGCCATTCTCAGTTCGCCTCTTTCGTGACGTCAGATTGCTCATACGGGATGGGTCTGTCGTCATGTGGACAAGTGGCAGGGGTCTTGAGGAAGACAATCAGCTTCCCTTCAGTCTCGTCTGACAGGGAGTGCTCCATCCTGCAGGCCTCCCGGTGCACCTTCCGCTTGTCCACTCCCAGCTTCTCATGTAGGAAGACCTCCAAGAGCCTGTGCTTCCTGATCATCCTTCTCCCCTCTCTTAGGCCCTTCTTGGTCAGCCGAGCGCCGCGCCTAGGCGAGTAGGCGATGTACCCCCTGCCAGCGAGCTTGTCCAACATCTCAGTTACGCTTGCCTGAGACACACCCAACATCGCAGACACCTTCTTCGTCCTGCAGATCCCCTCCGTCTCCTCAAGCTCGTAGAGGCACTCCAAGTATTCCTCAAGACGCTCGTCCTCGTTGTGTCGGGACCCCTTGGGCATGGCTCTTGGAATTAGGTCGACCTAATTAAGCCTTCAGCCTATATCACCTTTCGAAATCTCTCTCGGTGGCTTGATTCGTCCTACTGGAAGCAATGGCTATGACCCGCTCGGGCAAAATCGGGTGCGATGAAAACGCTGTGGATAGGCGTAGCGATTGAACGTCATGTTTAAGAGACCTCCAGAACAGGGGCGCTAGGTTCACATGACGCTCGTGTACTTTGCCGACGCTAGATCGAGAAGCAGCAAGGAGAGCTTGATCGAGAAGCTCGGAAGGCTCACTGAAGCAGCAGGCCTTAGGGATATCGTCAAGACTGGGGACAAGGTGTTCATCAAGCCTCACATGGGCGCCCCGTTGGCCACGCGCTACCTCAGGCCGATCTACGTGAGGAAGGTCGTTGGACAGGTGAAGTCAATCGGGGCAGAACCTGTGGTAGTGGAGACGACCGGATTGGGGCTGCTAGACCCTAGGGGGACCGCGGGGAAATATCTAGACGTAGCCGCGTCTCACGGCTTCACTGAGGAAGTGGTCGGAGGGCCGATCCTGATAGCTGACGGTGAGAATGGACTGAGTAGCATGAGAGCTAACGGCCCCAAGGGAGGTGTCTTCCTCGGTGGCGCCTTGAGGGATGCTGACGCTCTGATAGGCCTGGCTCACTTCAAGGGTCACATCAACGTCGCCTTTGGTGGCGCTCTGAAGAACATAGCTGTCGGTCTGTCGTCTAAGGAGGGCAAGTTCAGCTTTCACTACGAGGGGAAGCCGAAGGTGAACAAGGAGCTGTGCAACTCATGCCGTGAGTGCCTGGAGGTCTGCCCCGTGAAGGGGGCGATCAGATTCGACCATGACAAGGCGGAGATCGTCCCGGATCTCTGCGTTGGGTGCATTGCCTGCATGAAGAAGTGCGAACCGAAGGCCATAACGGCCAAGAGGAGTGAGCCCGAGGGCCTCCAGCTCAAGATGGCGAACATCGTCGCAGCGATCTTGAACGAAGTAGGGAGGGACAAGGCACTTTTCGTCAACTTCTTGCTTGAGGTGGACTGGCTGTGCGACTGCGAACACTTCCAAGAGGGATGGTCGGACATGCCCATAGTCCCAGACCTAGGCATCGTTGCGTCCAAAGACCCAGTAGCGCTCGACGCGGCATCGATGGATTTGGTGAATTCAGCCCCTGGGATTCCCGGGTCAAAGGCGGAGGAGGTCGGCGCACTGGCTCCCGGGTCAGACAAGTTCGGGGCCATATTCCCCAACATAGACTGGCGAAGCGGGCTTCGTGTCTGTGAGGAACTGGGGTGCGGGACTACGGAGTACGAGCTTGTGTACGTTGACTAGCGTCCCGGTCGCGGGGCAATCGGTTTTTTGACTGCGCCGATGCTCGTCCTTCGGATCGTTATGGCTACAGGCATGTCAAGGGGCACACTCTTGCAAGCGGCATTGGATGTGAAGAGGTCAGCTCAGTCCTTCTACGCTGAGCTGGCGAGCAAGTTCAAAGAGTACGAGAAAACCTTCGCCAAGTTCTCAGACGATGAGGGGAAACACACTGAGACTTACTCAAGGCTGTTGAAGGAGAAGGGCGGCACTACTTCGGCTGCGCCAACTTGTCCCTGATGTCGGGCGACAATTCCGTCCACTTCCTGATCAGTTGAGGCCTCCCATCCTTGGCGACCATCCACTCCACTGGCCATCTTTGCCCCAGAGTGCCCCTGCCGTCCGAACTCAGGGCGACAAGCTCCGCTTCAATCTTGACGTAGAACTGATCCTTGCCGCTCAAACCCAAGAACCCTTTCGCCTTCAGAGTCCTGAAGTCCGTTACTATCTTCCAACGCGCGTGGCAAGACTTGCACGAGAACGTCGCCCCAAAGAAGGATGATTCGATCACCTCGATCCCTTGCCCTATTGCTCCTGGAGGTGCACCACATGTCGGACATCCCTTCCAGTCGTCCGACCATATCCTCGCCACGCTTAGGCATCCCAGGCAGTAAGGGATTCCGCCAACGTTACCCCACTGAGCGGACGGAGTTACGTTCTTGCCGCAGATCCCACACGGGACCTCTCCCATTGTCCGATGCAGGAGGAGACGCCCCTGCTAATAAGTGGTTCGTGGATCTACGTGCGGCCATGAAAGGGCTGCTTCATTTGACTAGCGCCGTGCAGGTGTGTCAGCTGCGGAGGTTCTAAAGCAGCGTATTTGGGCCAGCTCCCAATTAACGAAGTAGAGCCGAGTTCTCGATCGGAGCGTTAAATACCGCGAGGACGAGGCGGTAACCCGCAATGGGGCAAGCTGTTAGGGTCGGGATAGCGGGTTTGGGAAGAAGTGGGTGGGACATCCACGCGAGAGCGTTTGAGAAATTGCCTAGGATGTACGCGGTCGTCGCAGTCGCGGATCCAATTCGGGAGAGGCTGGATGAAGCAGAGAAGAAGTTCGGATGCAGGACCTACGGCGACTTCGATTCGTTCGCGGTGGACGACGAGGTTGAGCTCGCAGTCATAGCTACCCCCACGTATCTGCACGCAACTCATGCTATCAAGGCTCTGAAATCAGGAAAGAAGGTGGTGTGCGAGAAACCCATGGCCGCGAGATTATCCGAGGCCGATGCTATGATCAAGGCAGCCAGGGAGACGGGCAGTCTTCTCACGATCTTTCAGAACAAGCGCTACTGGCCGGACTTTCTCAAGGTCAAGGAGGTCATACAGTCCGGAAAGCTCGGCCGAGTAGTCCTCGTGAAGATCTCGTTGCACTCATTCACTAGACGGTGGGACTGGCAGACGCTGAACGAGTTTGGGGGCGGCGAGCTCAGGAACAACGCGGTCCATCTGATAGATCAAGCCCTTCAGCTGATCGGCAACGCAGAGCCTGAGATCTTCTGCGACCTGCAACGCTCTCTGACCTTGGGTGACGCTGAAGACCACGTGAAGGTTACCCTCAAGGCTCCCGAGTCGCCAGTCGTGGACATAGAGGTCTCGCACGCCTGCACGTTCCCTCAAGAGTACTGGCTGGTGATGGGAACAGCCGGGGGGCTGATCGGAGGGGGAACAACTCTGCGCTGGAAGTACGTCGACCTGAAGGCTCTCCCCCCGAGGACTGTGGACGCCAAGCCCACGCCGGACAGAAGCTTCAATTCAGAGGAGCTGAGATGGACCGAACAAACCTGGGAGCAAGCCCAAGACAGCGTGCCAGGCGACGTCGCCTTTTACGAGGCGCTGTACGGAACATTGCGTCAAGGGAGACCGCTTGAAGTCACCCCTGAGAGCGCTCGGCGGGTCATGTCAATCATAGAGAAGTGCTATGAGCGCTGCGAAGCGGATGACCAAAGCCCCTGATGAGGCAATGCACGCGATACTCCCTGGAAGCTGGCGAATCGAGTTTGACAGGATCATGCCCGTCACCGTAGGATGGTCCAGCAGCGATTTTGAGCCCTCAACTCCAGTGACGAGTCACACCCAGAACGAAGCTGCCATCTCCTCTGGCTTTCCGTCCAGATCCAGAGCGACGACAGTGTCAATTGGATCGGGAGATCGTGCGGGAAGACCCCTGATGAAAAGGCGATCCGCTTCCTGTTCGAAGGGCAGTCTCTTTCCGCTCGCCAACAAGGAGGCACTCAGGACCTTGTTCTTGATGCCTGCCACGCACATCTCCTTCCCGGGCCAGCACATGACGTGGACGTAAGCCCTGTTTCCCTTGGCCGTCACCTGCCCTAAGTGAGGTTGAGCGAAGGGAGCGGAGCCAGCGCCATAGATCGACTCGCCATTTTTCTTCAGCCATCTTCCGACAGCTCTCAACCTGCTCGCCTGCTCCGGAGCAATGGTCCCATCAGATCTCGGCCCGACATTGAGGAGGTAGTTGCCGCCTCCAGCCACGCATTTCACCAAGTTTCTGACCAACTGCATCGGCGACTTCAGGTTAGGATCCCCGGGGCAGTAGCCCCACCAAAGGTCATCTATCGTCATGCAAGACTCCCAAGGCCTCTTTGACCCCTCTATTCGTTGCTCAGGCGTGTCGAAGTCCTCCGGCAGCCCGGATCGATTGTTGATGATGATATCAGGCTGGAGGTTTCGGACCATGGCGTTGAGCTCCTTCGACCCCCAAGCTTCAGGGCTGTTCGGCCAGGCGCCGTCGTACCATAGTATGTCGATCTTGCCGTACTTGGTCATGAGCTCCCGAACCTGAGCGTGCACGTACTCCCTGAACTTCCTCCAGCCCTCGGGATCCTTCTCCGGTCCCTTCCAGTACGCGGGCCAACGCCAGTTGAGCAGGGAGTAATAGAAACCCACCCTTATCCCGGCTTTCCTGCAGGCCTGAACGTACTCAGCAATGAAGTCGCGCTTGGAGGCCGTCTTGACTGAGGTGAAATCGGAGACATCGCTGTCGAAGAGACAGAACCCATCATGATGCCTAGTTGTCAGCACCATGTACTTCATCCCTGCCTCCTTGGCGAGGGCCACCCACTTGTCTGCGTTGAACTTCCTCGGATTGAACCTGTCGGCCAGTTTTGCGTACTCGGCCTTCGGGACGCGTTCACAGAACATGACCCACTCGCCGCGAGCAGGAATCGCGTATAGGCCCCAATGGATGAACATTCCGAATCTCGCCTGAATCCACCACTTCATTGCCCCCCGGGCTTGTTCTGCTGTCGTATCTCAACCACCAACACCTCCCCACCTCCTGAGTACTTAAGGCGAAATCCTCCGCCCAGAGGGAGTCCCGTAATTAGAAACCGCACAGCCACGAGGGTGATGTCATTACAGGTGCGGGGTCACGCGCTCAAGGAGCAGCTGCTTCAGTTCTGGGTCATTTCTGTGGTACACATCGGGTATGTTCAGGATCACAATCTTCTGAGCGGACGCAGGGTCCATCGAACTGATGTGCTCGGCGTGCTTCTCTTCCATGACGAATATCTTGTCAGCCCATTGTATCACATCTCTCGTGACACGCCTTCTCGCAAGTATTGACGTCCCCGCGGATTTCACCTCCAGGTCCTGGCGGGCCTTGAACAATTCCTCCGCAGTGGGACTCCTGTCGATGTTGCCGGAACAAATGAAAAGAACCTTTGTCTTGCTCATGCGGTGCGCACGGCAATCGAGGCCGCGTGATAAGCATTGTCGCTGGATCGCATGCGTTCAGGCACTCCTGTACGTCGGCTCAACTTGCCCGTTTGGCTGTGAGCAGCTCATTGAGGGCCGGACCCACCTCGTCGCTAGGATGAACGACCTGCGAGAATCATAATGGGCGGCGGAGGCGGCAACGGGCGTTCCGGCTTGGAGGACCGCCTTCGGAGCAGCAAGATGATGAGGACAATTCCTCCCCCGAAGACGACGACAGCCCCGATTGCAATGGCATAGGGGAATGGTGCCACTACGTCGAGCTCTGAGGCACTGCTCTGCGCGGCCATGTGGTTCTCATCTCCTTGCCAGTATGCCTGAACCCTGTACATCCCCTCCTGTGAGGGCGTGAAGTCCGTGCTGAAGTGGCCATTGCTGGACGTGTACACGGTCCGATTTGAGCTGAACCCGCTGGGATAGGTGAAGGTTAACACGACAGCTGTAGCCCTTTGAACAGGGCTCATATCTCCTGATACTGTGACGCGCATGTCAGTTGAGACTGTCTGATCCACAAAGCGACACGTGAGTGTCGTGCGCGCCTTCACGACCAGCAGCTGCTGCGTGCCGCTGCTCGAGCCGAAGTACGTCTGAGAGCCGTACCAGACGGCCCTGATCTGATAGCTGCCCACTGGCAGGCTTGTCCTCCATGAATAGGAGTAGCTGGAGGCCGAACACGTGACGCGTGTTATGTTAAGCCATGGAACTCCGTTGGAGCTATACTGCAGAACTACAGTGGCCGTAGCTGTTTCTTGGTCTGCAGGCGATACCGCACCCGATATGGTCGTCGCGTTCATGTAGCCTACGGATCCAGGGGTCAGCTGGCATGTGATTCCGCTCTCGAGCATAGTGGTCTCGACAACCGCTCTGATCATGATGTCGTAATAGTAGGAGGTGGCTTCCCAGCTCGTGGCGTTTCGGGCCCAGCTCCTGCGATCCGTCGGATCCTGAGAGTCATACCCCACTCTGGGGGAGTCCTTCGTGATCCATTCGACCCCGATGTAGAAATCCTCCCTCGATCTCACGCGGATGTCATGGCTGGACAGATCAACGTCGAGCCATCCCTCTGAGCCTGGGGTTGCCAAGAACGGGGCGACAATGTCTTCCCTGTTCTGGTCCATCACATGGATCATGAAGCCTGCCGGGTTGCCCGCGATGTACACCCTGGCCTCGAGCAGTATGCCCGAGAACAGAGGCGAGAACCTGACTGCCCACATCGAGCCCGGATCCTCGGCCTTGTACTGATATGACTCGCAACTCCCATCATCGTACGCGTACTCCATCACGTTTGCGCTCCCGACAGCGATTATGGTTCCGTTGCCAGGACCGACATTGATGGTCGTCGCCGACTGGAATGGATTCGATACGGAGAGATCTCCGAGGGTTTCCCACCTGATGAACGTGTACCCGCCTTCATACGATATCGTGTGCTGGCCTGGTTTCACGACCGATATCTCCGCCGGAAGGAAGTGAGGTTCATCGTCTAGGACTATGTAGCCCATGTTCGACGTGATCCCGCCTTCTTGAGATGACTGGAGCATGACTCCGGCACTCTTCCCGACCGCTCTGATCAGGCCTGAGCCCCGGATTTCCACAGTTGTGCTCTCAGCCATTGTGTTGGCCACGGTAATGGGGCCCTCAGTCTCCCACCTGACGAACTCGTAGTCCCCGACGTACTGGAGGGAATACGTCCCTGATTTGACGAGCGCTGGTCCCGGTAGAGACATCTCTGTCACCCCAATGAACACGCTCCCGAGGTTGTCATATCTCCCCATCTGGTCAGTTGATTCCGCAGATATCCTGAAGCAGAGGCCGGTCAGGTACTCTATGATGAGCTGGGGCTTGCTGCTGCCTTCCCTCGAGACGTACGTGGCCCGGGCTCCGCCAGACACCAAGACGAACGTTATAGTCGGATCTCCTGAGGCGTAATTGCGCCTCACATTCACAGTGACATCCCACGGGTGCTCCCAGCCGGTCCAGAAACTGGGGGAGATCCTGTCGGCCCTTGTGGCGTTGTAGGTCGGCTTGTTGCTCCAGGTTATGCCGCCTTCCGTCCATGAGTCGTCTGGGCAGTAGTGGACGTTGACGTATCCTGAGGTCGATCCGCTTGTGGCGTACACCCTGAGCCTGGCCTCGGAGATAGTCGCGTTCGCTTCCAGCAGTGGAAGCGTGAACATGAGATAACACGTCCTTCCTGATCCCAGCTGCAGCGACTGGGCTTGGCCGAAGTTGGCATTAGGTTCGGACTCGCTCACGTAGGAATCAGCCACTGGGTTGACCGTCACGGCAGTGGGGCCGACTGCTGTCTCCTGCGGCACCAAGGTTGAGGTAATACGCGCGTCGGTGCCGGCTGTCGACAAGACCCAGATCGGAACGCAAGATAGCACGACCATGAGAAGAAGGGGAAACGAAATGCAGTTCCTCTTCTCCATTATCGACGGCAAATATCATCGCGTCATATTAAGTCTTTCCTGTCGTATTGCGGACCGAGACGTTGTGGAGGTTAGTCAAGTCGAGCGGATAGCACATCTTGTTGGAGATTACCACACGAATGGGAACGGATCTTCTGAGTTCCGCATCCCTAGGGAGGACACCACGGGCGCGCGCTCGTTCCACTCAGAAGCCAGCGCTTCTCACCACCCTGCATTCCGTCGCACTTCGCGATCCTATTCAAGCCTTGGGATGTAGTCCTTCTCGGCCTCGTACAACTCGGCGAACATCTCTCTTATCTCAGCCAAGGAGCAGACGGCGGACGTCAGAGGGTCGAGCATGAGGGCCTGCTCCGCCATCTCATAGCTGTTGTTCATGATAGCCCTCACGGCCATGTCGTAGACAGCCATGTTTGACCTGTTCAGAGCTGCTAACTGCGGGGGGAGTTCACCGAAGTAGATCGGACTGATGCCATGACGATCGACCAAGCACGCGACCTCAACCACCTCGTTCTGAGGCAGGTTGGGTATCAAGCCTGTGTTGAGGACGTTTCCGTGGATCACTTTGCGACGATCGAACATGATTCCCTCTATGATCTCTGAGGCATACTCAACGCTCCTCTCCAAGTCCGGCTCAATCTCGCCGCGAATGATCCTCCTCCTGGTCTCGTCCAAGTCCTCCCTCCACTGGGGCCAGTTCCTTGAGTAGAATCCCCTTCCACCCCGGTATCCCTCACGGCAGTATTTATCGATCAACTCAGGCCTCTTCCTGAAGTACGGCAAGTACTCAGACATGTGGCCGCTGGACTCTGTCACGAAGTAGCCCATGTGAAACAGCACCTCGAACTTCACGGGATCTCTCTCGTACAGCTCCTTGTCCTTCTTGGCCTTCTCCTTTAGAATGGGGTACATGTCCTTTCCCGAGTGAGCGAGTTGGGTGAACCAAGCCATGTGGTTGATTCCGGCGCATCGCCACTCCAGTTCCTCGTATGGGACCTCCAGGTAGTCAGCCAAAGTCATAGAAGTTCCCTGAACAGAGTGACACAGCCCGACCGCCCTCATCTCGGACGCCCTGAACGTAGCCAGCATCATCATTGACATGGGGTTCGTGTAGTTCAGGATGTTGGCATCTGGACACAGTTCCTGAGCATCTCGGAGGATCTCGAGCCAAGGTGGGATCGTTCTCAACGCTTTCATGATCCCGCCGGGGCCAATGGTGTCACCGATGCACTGATCCACGCCGTACTTCAACGGGATTTCGTAGTCGTGTTTGACGGTCTTCACACCGCTGACCTCTATTGTGTTTATGATGAAGTCGGAGTCAGCCATCACTTGCCTGCGGTCAGTCGACGCTGCGACCTTCCACTTCTTGCCCAGCTTCTTGTTCACGATTTCGGTGGCTTCGCGCGAGAGCCTCAGGCGCTCAGGGTCTATGTCCACGAGGCACAATTCGCCCTCGTCCAGCCCAGGAATCTGGAAGATGTCCTTGCTCAGCGTGGGCGCGAATGCGCTTCCAGCTCCGAGATAGGTGATCTTGATCATTGCTGCAACGTTCCTCGCTGCAGTGCCGGTGTGGTGAGCATATCAACGTTCCGCAACGGTAGTCGGTCCCATCTGGACTTCCCTCTTCTCGGGAGCTATCATAGCGGCGCGAGGGGAAACGCGTCAAATACGGAGGACGCCGGACATCGTGAGACTATACACATGACCTGTTGCTTCAGGATCCTCGGCCGCGCCTTTGAGAGGGCCGGCATACGAGTCACAAGCGACAACAAGGACGAGGTCGACAAGGTTATCCACAGGCTCGTCAGGAAGAGGTACAAGAACTGCCCGGCCGTTGGGAGAGAGGTGAAGAAGAGAATAGCTGAGGACGAGGATGGCTTCGCTCGGGAACTCAGAAGAGCTTGGTTGGGCAGGGGCAAGTGACTGAAATGTGATGTGCAGGGTGCGACATAGATAGGAACTGAGTTCGCGGTTCGGATCCGACATGGGGCACTTCGATGGGTACCTTGCAGGCATAGTGGCAGGCGAAGTTACGTTCCTCCGAGTCATGGTCGCAACTCTTATGGTCCGACTTGATGGGTTCCCTGCGGGTATCCACAGCATTGGCGAAGAAGCACGGGATGCTCGTGACCATGGACAAGTGTGTCGAGAAGTTCGCTGGTCAGTCAGCACGGAACGAGATTATGAAGGGGAGCGAAGGAATTTCAGAGAGGACGGACAAGAGGAGAATCGCTGAGTTCCTGCAGGGCGCGATGGGCAGAATGGATGGGCTTGTGGACGAGAAAGTGAGAACTGAGATCATGGAGAACTGCGGCTTCGAGTGCGCGCGGCAACATAGGGCAATGGCACAGCGCGCGTTGGCCAAGCGCCGCAAGTTCAAGACTATTGATGGGTACTTAGACGCGGAACAAAGGAAACCCGCGCGCGGCACGAAGCTGATCAGAAAGGGTGACGTGCTCCACCAAATCTACACTCCCCTGACATACTCGAAGTCCATGAGATGCTATTGCGGTCTGCTTCGGGGCCTACCTCCCCGAGAAACCATCTCTCCGACATACTGCCAGTGTTCGAAGGGCTTTGTCCGCAAGTTCTGGGAGGGCGTCCTGGAGAGGCCAGTGCGGGTCGAGCTGCTGCGCTCTGCAGTGTCCGGAGCAAAGGAGTGCGAGTTCGCCATCCACTTGAAGTAGCCCGACAGGAGCCTAGGAGGCAGCGCTGACTCTGCTTCTGCATGCGCCGAGGTTCAGCCGCTATGTGACTCGACCCACTGCTTCGTGCTGATCCGGGCCTATATCGTACTAACGACCAGTTGCCCAGTATCACTTGGGACGCAACTTGCCCTCGAGCCAACCTATCCTGGCATCCACGACCTGATCATAGGCTGGGACATACGGCTTTATGTCTACGAGGGGCGTCCCATCAAGAGTGTCAATGCCCTTCACACATAGCATGTTGCCCCTCCTCTCCAGCAACCTCACTGTGGACAGTCCGATTGGATTCGGTCTGTCAGGATGTCTTGTCGCGAAAACTCCGCGTGGGACTGAGTCCAGAAACGGTTTCACCAATAATGAGGGCCCAGGCGACTTGTGGAAGAGGTAGAGAAGGATGACGTGGGAGAAGCCCTCAATGTCCTTGAGCCCCGGCACGTATCGCTCAAAGACCTCCACCTCCCCCGTTGTCTCCGAGTAGCTGGCCTGTATCGGAATCTCATTCCTGCTCTTGTAGGGAGTGTGGATAATCCCAATTGGCCTTGTTAACATCTCCGCCATTCTTGTGAGAAACCTACCTATACGACTCATAAACCCTTACTGCCAGGAGGGCCAACGGATGAAGGCTAACCAGCCGTCTGAAGAGCTCGCTAACGACTTAATAGAGTGGAGTCAGAAATCGTCCCCGCGGAGACTGCCCGGTAGTAGCCTTGGACAAGATCGAGAGGGTGCGTTGTGCTTTGCGACACGAGGAGCCGGACAAGGTGCCCAAAGGAGAACTCCAGATCCACGATGAGCTGGTCGAAGCTCTGCTCGAAGAACCCATCAAGGACCCATTCGGAGCCCATGTTAGGGTCCGAGACCTGCTTCACATCGATCTAGTGAACACTGGGTTGGGCGGCGGGCCCACGACTGAGCGAGTAGGCACGACTGCTGAGGGATATGCCATCTACAGGGATTGGCTTGGCAACGAGTGGGTTGAGAGCGGCAAGACGAGAACCTTCCTGAAGAACAGACTGTACACGGAAGAAGATCTTGAGAGTTTTGAAATGCTGGACATCTCACTGTACCAGGCCGATGACGTGAGACATTGGTCGAAAGATACGGACTTCTGCGTGTTCGCTCAGGTGGGCGGCGTGTTCGACTCCATCTATCCGATGATCGGCTTCAACAATTACGTGAAAGCCCTCTACTCCTACCCCGGCGCCCTGAAACACGTTATTGAGGAGGTCTACAGGTTCAACTTGAAGGTCATCAAGATGTACGCCGAGGCAGGAGCTCACGTGATATTGGTGGGAGATGACCTTGCGTACGACAGCGGACCGTTCATCCCACCCGGTCTACTTAGGAAGTACGTGTTCCCATACTTGGCGGGAGAGGCAAGTGCGGCCCATAAACTCGGCCTGCCAGCCATGCTTCACACGGATGGCAACATTACCTCACTTGTGAAGGAAATAGTGGAAGCTGGGTTCGACGGCCTTCACAGTCTTCAACCCAGTTGCGGAGTGGACATTGTGAAAATCAAGAGAGAATGGGGCGAGCGGATCTGTCTGATGGGGAATGTCGACCTTGATACCCTGCTCACATTGGGAAGGCCAGGGGAAGTCGAAGAACAGGTCAAGAACCTCATACGGGAGGTCGGCCCGGGCGGGGGATACATACTTAGCACCACGAACGTCTTGACGAGGTACACTCCTGCTGCAAATGCGCTAGCTATGTACAATACAGCGGAGCGCTACGGGCAGTATCCGATCCGAGACGTGTAACTAGCAACTCGCCCGTACACTGGTATTGCCCGCTCGGACCCTGACTCGCACGAAAGAGGCTCTACTAGCAAAGACAGAACAACTGTAAAATAGCTGGGCGCACACATCCGCAGCGATGCATCGTGACATTGTGAATGTAGGCGTGATTGGTTGTGGCGGGGCAGCGGAGATAGGTCACCTGCCTTGGATTGGGCAGAACCCGAAGGCGAAGCTGGTGGCGGTAGCGGACTTGGCCGAAGAAAAAGCCAGGGCAGCAGCACATAGGTGGGGAGCAGAATCATGGTACACCAACGCTGAGGAACTGCTGAACAGGGAGGACATACATGCAGTCAGCATCTGCACTCCCGTGCACTTACACTGCGAGCATGCAGTGGAAGCTGCAGAGAGAGACAAGGACATCTTGCTCGAGAAGCCCATGGCGCGAGACATGGAAGAATGCGACCAAATCACTAGAGCTTGCGACAAGGCTGGAGTGAAGCTGATGATAGGTTTCATGAAGCGATTCAACCCTGGCCACCAGAGGATCAAGGAGATCCTCTCAAGTGGAAAGTTGGGAACGCCCCACTACTGCGACATCCACTGGAGCATGTTCGACATCTCAGAGGCTTCGTCAGGGTTTCGATACAAGGCCTACACAGGGGGTGGCGTCTTTCAGGATCACGGGAGTCACTACATAGACCAGTTAAGATGGTGGATTGGCGAGATATCGGAGGTTACAGCGGAGTTCAACGTCATAGTTCGCGGAAGGGAAGTGGAGGATCACGGAGTCGCGTTGCTGCGCTTCAACAACGGAGCATTGGCTACGTTGGAGGCCACGAGGGTTGGCCCTAGCGGCAAGTATGGGTTATGGGAGAGGGGCCAGATCTACGTGACGAATGGTGCACTGGCCTTTGATGTGCCAGACTGGAAATCGTTTGAATTGCCTGAGATAGAGCTGTTCAGAGGGCGCGGTTGGGAGGAGGAACGCCTGACAAAGCTCTCATCGTGGCCCCCTGAACACTACAGTTTCAGGAGGCAGATGGATGCTTGGATAGACTGCATCCTCGAAGACAAAGAGCCCCCCACTACCGGCGAAGATGGAAGAGCCGCAGTTGAAGTGATCAACGCCGCGTACCTCTCCCAGTTAGCTGGGGAGAAAGTCAGACTTCCGATCAGCCAACGGAGGATCGGCGCCGAAGTCTTCGGCAGGTTCCCCAGGTTCAACTGAGGCGCCCGATGTGTGCCTCTAGCCCACTGGAGATGTTCGACGCCATCCCCTTTTCTTAAAAGGATTCCCGGGTGTCCAGACTCAGCATGAATCTGACGAAGGCCGGACATCACGTGTTCGTCATAGGTCACAGAGGCGCACCCTCACAGGCACCCGAGAACACCATCTTGTCCTTTGTGCGAGCCATCGAAGCCGGAGCGGACTTCATAGAGATGGACGCCAGAAGAACCAAGGACGGCGCGCTGGTCATCCTTCATGACGACACCTTGGATAGGACAACCGACTCAGGGGGACGGGTTTCGGAGTTCGCCTTGAACGAGTTGAGGGGATTGGATGCCGGCAGTTGGTACTCCCCAGTCTTCAAAGGGGCCAAGATCCCAACCTTGGAGGAGGTGCTGGACATAGCAAAGGGAAGGATCTCGGTTGCCGTCGAAGTCAAAGTTCCGGGTATAGAGAGGGGCATCGTGAGCATCCTGAGGCGGCATCACATGATTCATGATTCGATGATTCTAGCGGGAGGCAATGATCAGGTAGCCAGGAATATCAGGACAGTCGAACCCTACGCTTCAATACAGGGTGACATGACCCTTTCTGGGTGCACTCCTGACAAAGAGGAACTGGAGGCGTCCATAGACAAACTGTTGTCTAGCTCAGTCAACATAGCATCCGTGCACAAGAGGAGTCTGGCACCAAAGGAACTTGTCAGGCTCTGCCACAGAAGAGGCCTCTTGGTCAACGCCTGGCCAATTAACGAGACCTGCGAGATCCTCAAGTGCCTCGAACTCGGAGTGGACTTCCTAACGACGGATAATTCGGAACTTGTCGTTGCGACGCTGAGTAGAAAGGGACTCAGGTAGCGAGCGCATGCTTCTGATCAATTGGAGAATAGAGTCAGAAGCCAGTCGGTCCGACCGAGATGCCTGTGAAGACGAATATGAACAAGAACGCAAGGACTGCAGCCACTGCGATGAATGCGATTAGGAACTTCCCAGCGCTCTTCTTGTCCTCTTCGCTCATGCTCATGCCCCAACGATTGGCAGGTATTTAATGCTTGTTGAGATATGCCCAATTCAGCTATGACTGGCCAATAGGAACGATCCTACCCTGAGCTCAAGCGTGGTCATTCTCGTTGCAGAGGATCAACACATACCAATCTGGGCTGAGGCCGTAGCCTCGAAGAAGTTCAGACCCGTGAGGACCACACATAAGTACTGGCGTGTGATGGTCCCTGATGGAGTTGGTCATCCTAGCGTTATTGTTGGACAGAAGCGCCAGCATGGCATACGATAGCAAGATAACAAGAGCGAAGAAGTTGGCCCTCTCCTACTTTCAGAATCTAGGCGAAGACGACAAGACTTGCATCGTCTCGGTCGACCACATAGCAGAGGTCCTGCTCCCGCCTTCCTCCAAAAAGGACGCTCCAAATGTCGGGAACCTGATAGAAAGAATCTGCGATAGGGGGAACACGAACTTGGCTCTGGGCCTTAAGAAGGTCAGTGAGACCATCGCAGGAGAGAAGGGACGAGTAGTCCTCCTCAGTGATGGCAGGGCAAACACCAGCTTGGATGGGGGAGGCACAGAGGGGGACGAACTGGTTGAGAATGAGATGCTTCGATTGGCCGGACAACTATCCAAGATGAATGTCTCAGTGTCAACGATATCGTTGGGAGAGGACGCCTTCACAACCATTCTCGAGGAACTGACCCAAGCCACAGGAGGCGAATCCCTGACCGACGTCGGGGGTAGGCTTGAGAAGACATTCGACTTGCGCGACAGGGATGTCACGGTTTACCCCGTCCCGGAGGAGCTACCGTCAGGCAAGCCAACTTGGACAAAGGAGCTGAACATAAGACATGTGACAGTCGCGTCCAAAGAACTGTGCAGTGAGTTCAAGGAGAAGAGATTGGCCTTTCTGCTCAACCCGAAGAGCAATAGACGAGCTAGGGTCTCCCTTCTTGCGATTGACGACGCTCAATTGGCTCCCTTCCGAAGCAGGGAACCTGGGATCACAAAGAAGGTGAGCGATTCCTCTGTGATCTTGGTTGACCGCACCTACAGAAGAGTCCTCGGTCTCCACAAAGGAGATGATGCTCACCTCCGCATTTGCGACAGGCCATGAGCGTTTGATTGGGGGATGATATCCCAATCGGTGGAGCAGCGAACCTGACAAGGCGTATAAGGCTCACTCGTGCCCTGGCGCCATATGCCTCGCAAGGGCTCGCCGCGTTCGACATTGGTGCTGACCGGCAAGCAGGTCCAAGGTCTGATCACGATGAAAGAGGCGATACGAGTGGTGGAGTGTGCCTTCAGGGACAAGGGCGAAGGAAAGGTCCAGATGCCTCCTAAGCTATACGTCACGCTTGATGAGTTCGGAGGTGACTTTAGGGTCATGCCCACATACCTGCTCTCAAGTCACGCCGCTGGCGTCAAGATTGTCAACGTGCATCCGAACAATCCGACCAAGTATGGCCTCCCCACCGTCATGGCGACCATAGTTCTTCTTGAGCCCGAGACAGGGTACCCGATGTGCGTAATGGATGGAACTTGGCTAACAGCGATCAGGACGGGCGCTGGCTCAGGAGTAGCCACGAAATATCTGGCGAAGGCTGGGCCCATATCGATTGCCATGATCGGCGCAGGAGTCCAGGCTAGGGCACAACTGATGGCGCTCGCGCAGGTGAGGCCCATCCTATCCGTCAGGGTCTATGATATTGTTCCTCAGGCGGCCGAGCGGTTTGTGGAATCCATGAGAAGAATCGTGAAGGGTAAGCTGACAAATGTGAGCTCTGTCGACGAGGCAACACAAGAAGCCGACGTGATTGTCACGGCCACCCCCGCAAGGGAACCCGTCCTATTCTCGAGGCATGTCCGACCTGGGGTTCATATCAACGCCATAGGCGCGGATGCTCCAGGCAAGCAGGAGGTCGAGACTGAGATAGTCAGGAGGGCAAAGGTAGTCGTCGACGATATGGAGCAGGCAGGCCACAGCGGCGAGGTTCAGACCTGTCTTAGGGAGGGGCTGCTCACCCGTGGCGACATATACGCCGAGCTCGGGGACATAGTGGCCGGAAAGAAGAAGGGCAGAGAGTCAGATGATGAGATAACCATCTTTGACTCGACGGGCCTTGCGATCCAAGACGTGAGCACAGCTTTGGCTGTCTACAAGAATGCGACTAGGAGACACGTCGGAACAAGAGTCAGCATGCTGTAGACGTCTTGCTTGGTAGCGATGTTTCGAGATTCCTGCCGACGTGTTCCCGTGAAGAACCCGCTAGGTGTTGAAATGCCCCTTTCAGCGTCACATCCGGCTGGTGGGCCTGAAAAATCAGAGAGTTCAATCAACCTAAAATAGGGCTGCGGCTTCAACACTTGAAAGTGAAAGCCTGGATCTGCTACCTGAAGACCAATCCTCACGACCACGTTGTCTTCGGGGTGAAGGTCAGAGAGCTGACCGAGCT